>Ga0180435_10000975_pt1 | contig 30181 bp, 26 predicted proteins | sample SS_ome_3_FD_132467 | JGI IMG/M metagenome (GOLD analysis project Ga0180435, IMG submission 132467) | Hypersaline lake sediment archaeal communities from the Salton Sea, California, USA - SS_3_S_1 metaG | ecosystem: Environmental > Aquatic > Non-marine Saline and Alkaline > Hypersaline >... | reverse complement strand
CGCCGGCGAGGGCCACCGCGCCGGCCACGTGCGGCGCCGACATCGACGTACCGGCCAGGCGCCGGTAGGCGTCCCCGACGACGAAGGGCGCCTCGTCGGGAAGCGGGGCGCTCGTCAGCAGGGAGAGGATGTTGCGGCGGGAGACCGAGACCCCGGGCGTGCCTGAAGGACCGCCGCCGGGGGCCACGAGATCGACCCCCCAGCCCCGGTTCGTGAAGGGAGGCAGCGCGTCGTCGAAGCCGTGCGCCCCGACCGTCAGCACCGCGTCGGTGTTCTCGGGGCTCCGCAGCGCGACGTCGGACGAGGCGTTACCAGCGCTGGTCACGACCACGGCCCCGAGCGCCTCGACGTGGGCCAGGACGTCGGTCGCGAGCGGATTCGAGGGACAGGGGGTGCTGCAGGACCAGCTGTTGTTGATCACGTGGGCGCCGTTCTCCGCGGCGTAGAGAACCGCGCGCCAGAGCACCGAATCGACCCCGGGCCCCTCCGAAGGGAAGCCCTTCACGGCCATCAATCGAACCCCGGGAGCCACGCCCACGATCCCGAGCCCGTTGTCGGCGACGGCGGCGATCGTGCCGGCGACGTGGGTCCCGTGCCCTCGTTCGTCGAAGGGGTCGGCGTCGGAGACGTCTCCCGGATCGTCGTAGTCGCCGTCCTCGTTCGCATCGAGGGACTCGCCGAAGTCGAAGCCTTCGAGGTCGTCCACGAACCCGTTGCCGTCGTCGTCGACGCCATTCCGATCACTCGGCTCGGCGATTCCGTCCCCGTCGAGATCTTCGCCGGGATTCACCCAGACGTTCGCTGCGATGTCGGGATGCGTGGTGTCGAGGCCGGTGTCGACGACGGCGACGACGCGGCCCTCGCCGAGCCCCTGGGCCCAGACGCTCGGCGCGCCGATTCGCTCGAGGCCCCAGAGGTCGGCGTAGGGCTGCCCCCAGCTTCCCGCGGTCGTCAGGTAGGGATCGTCGAAGACGGGAGCGACCTGCTCGAGCTCGATTTCGAAGTCCAGCTGGGCCCATTCGACGTTGGGCAGCGCCTGGAGGTCCCGGAGCACCTCCTCCGGATCTTCACCCTGCGGGGTTTCGACGCGGTAGACGTGCGAGAGCTCGGGGAGGGCCCTTGGTGAAGATTGGGGTGAAGAAGACCCAGAACGAATGCGCCTCTCTCGTGCGCGCTGCAATCGGTTCCGGAGGGCCTGCGATTCGGCGCGGAAGCCATCGCCCGTCGTGCGCCGAAAGAGCGCTCGGTGGGGCAACACCCCGAACCGGTTCTGGAAGGCCTCCAGGGCTGCGCCGCCGTCCGCCGCGTGCGGCGCGAATCGCCGCCCCTGGCGGCTGAGGTGCTCCGCGCATTCGGAGAGCGCGTGCTCGCCAGCGATTCGGTACTTCACGATCAGCCGCCGATCGGGGCGAGAGAGGCGGGCAGCAGCGGGCCGAATCGATTGCGAGGCGATGTGCTCGCTGGAAGCCGGTCCGCGATCGGCGTCGGGGCGCGCGAGACCGGGAGAGGACGCGGTCGCCGTGATCACGAGGAGCATCGCGAGGCTGACGATCGAGGTCCGACTCGAAGCGTGGAGGCGGTGGGACGGTTCGGATACCGGCCTTCGCAAGGGGGATCTCCTCGGATGCGTCGCGGTCGCGCGCGGAGTCGAATCGTAGCTTTATGGACCCGCCATGGCAGGCCGCAGGCCTTCATCTTCGTGAAGGTTCGGTAACCAATACGCCGGCGGGGAGGTCCTCGTTTCGCCCGAATCGCGAGACTCGGCGCGACGAAAACGAAGCGAGATGCGAACGGTCTCGATGGTACTGGAGGTCGATACCGCTATCATTGCGCGCAGGGATCGAATGGTCCCGCTCAAGAGAGATGAGAGGAGTAGTTCGATGCTTAAGACCTGGGGGCGTTTCATCGTTGCGGCGGGCACCCTTTTCCTGACCCAAGCGGCGTTCGCCCAGGACGCCTGCCCCGTCACCGACATCAACGGCGACGGCGTGACCGACGAGAACGACGTGTTCGTACTGCGTGACGCGCTCGGAACCTACGAGGGTGACACGGGCTACGTGGCGGCGGCCGATCTCAACGGCGACGGCCGCGTGACCACGCAAGACTACGGCGTGCTGCTCGACTGCAACTAACAAGTCGAGCGAGACTCGCTTCACGTTCCATTTCCTGGCTGCCTTCGCATTCCCCGCAATCCACCGGGACGACGTTCACCGAAGGACAGCTCTCCAGAGGAGTTCCAGACATGCGCCTGAAGGCTTTCATTCTGGCCGCGCTCGCGACGATCGCGTTCGCGACCCCGGCCGCCGCCCAGCTGAGCATCGTGGTCGATTCGACGAGCGACCTGAACGCGATCTCGATCGGTGAGACGTTCACCGTCAACATCACCCTGACGACGCCCGCGCCGGAAGCGCAGGGCCTCACGCTCCGCGTCGACGGTGTCAACGAGACCGTGCTCGACTACGTGAGCGCGACGGTTCCGAACTTCGGAGGCGCAGCGACGCCCAACGGCGGCATCTTCGGAACCGATCTCGGTGGCGGCGTGGTCATCAGCGCGCTCGCCAGCGTGCTCGCGGCTCCGGTCGACAACGGCACCAACATCCTGCTCTTCGACGGCGTGACGACGAGCCCGACGACGTCCTCCGGCCCGGAGGTCTTCACCGTGACCTTCGACGCGCTCGCGGCGGGAACCGTCAACCTCAACGTCGGTGCGATCTCGGCCTTCGGTGATGCGTACGTGAGCACCGGGGGGACGACGACGCCCTTCACGCCGGTAACGATCACGGTCCCCGAGCCCGGTGCGATCGCGGCGAGTCTCGCGGCGCTCGGCTCGGTCTTCGGCGTGGTGACGATTCGACGCCGTCAGGACGGCTGATCCCCGGAGCAAATTCGCCGGTCCGGGGGTCATCCCCCGGCCAGCGGCTCTGGCTTCGAACAGGAAGGGCCGGGAGCTTCACGCTCCCGGCCCTTCTTCGTTTTTGGGCACCCGGGAAAGCACGCCCCTGGATCCTCGACCGTCGACGGCAGGAGCGCTGGACCGGGATCCTCTCCCCGCGTTCATCTGCGGAGCGAAGACGAGCGCATCGCCCCTGCTTCCGGCTTCTCCGGGTCTAGATCTCTTGGGGTGAGGTCACAGCGACCCCGACCCCGCTCGGCGTAGCCTCGAGCGCATCCGCCGAAAGCAGGCCCGCCCCTCTCCGACGATCGGCTCGAGAAACGCCTGGCCGATATCCCCGACAGCCCTCTGCCCGAGGCGACCCGCGCGCCTTCGGGCCGGAGGGTGGGCGGGGCGACGGGCGGGGGTGACCACGCGCGAGCGCAAAGCGCAAGAAGGTGGACGCGCCCGGGAGCGGGATTCGAGCGACGCGAGGCGGGCGAAGAGCCTCGTCGCTACCCGGACATCGGGCGAGACAAACCGAACGAGGCCGGGCAGGCGATCGTCTCCGACGGGCGCGGGCCTGGGCGGACTCAAAGACCGCGCGACGGTTCAGCGGGGACCGGAGCGGTCCCAGCTCGGCGAGCACGCGGCTTGTGTACCGGCCGCGGGCCGGCACGACGCTGGATGACGACTCCTTCGAGGCGCCCCCTCGTCCGCGAATCAGAGACGGCAGTTCCCCGACGGAGGTGCTGAAGGCTCAGGCCCTTCGCCGTGGGTCTCGCCGGATGGCCGTCGGGGACGGGAGGGCGGGCGGCGGGCGGCGGGCGGCGGGCGGTGTACTCCGAGTGTCGCCCCTCGCCTCCGGGCGACGCCGGGGTAGCCACCGAGAGAGGCCATCCCAAAAGAAAAGCGCCCTGGATCTCATACGAGATCCAGGGCGCTTCGAGTCAGATCCGAACGCGATCAGAGATCGCCTTCGAACTCCCTACTCGCGTCGACCCGCCGTAGCGAGACCCGCGAGGCCGAGGCCCATCAGCAGGGCCGTGCCCGGCTCCGGAACCGGAGCGTAGGCGATCGTCGTGGTCGGTCGGGTCGTACCATCGACGTTGCTGACGAACGCATCACCGAACGACTCGATCGCACCCACCGTGATCGTGCCCGCTCCACCGGCGTAGGCGAGGGTGAGCGTGAAGACCTCCGGGCCGGAGCCCGTGGTCGCACCCGTCGCGACGCCGTTGAAGAGCGCGACGTTCGTGCCGTTGTCTTCCGGGCCGGTCAGGATGTTGTTGATGCCGTTGATGAAGAGGCCTCCACCGACGTCCAGAGCGAAGATCGCGCCGTTCGGCGACGCCGCGCCGATGTTGGGGATCGTGGCAGACACGAAGCTCAGGTCGCCGGGGGCCCAGCCAGCCGCGCGAAGGGTCAGCCCCTGCGCCTCGGAAGCGAAGTCCGTCGTCAGCGTGATCGTCAGCGTGAACTCGTCGCCGGGGGCCAGCGCCAGCGTGTCGAGGTCCGACTGGACGTCGATGTTCAGGCCAGCCGACGCGGTCGCCGCGAAGGCGAACGTCGCGAGGCCCGCGATAATGGAAGAAAACAGCCGCATCATTATTCTCCTTAGGAATGGATCAGAGCTTGGAGCATCCGCGTGGACGTGTTCTTAGAGCTCTGCTGCTTAGGTGACGTCGACAGCTCGATCGTGGCAGGACCCGAGGCAGATTCTGCCATTTTGCCGAAGAGACACCTTCGGTCGGGATCGATCGCCCGGCACACCCGGGCGATCGATCCCGAAGTCAGTGGATCAGGGAACGCAGGGAACCGTGCCGGCGCACCCGAGACCCGAGGGTCCGGGCGGGGTCGGCGTGGACGGGTTCGAGAAGTCCGCGAAGAACGTACCGAAGTCGGCCGTCGTGGTGCTTCCGTTGCCGTCGTGGTCGGTCTGCAGGTCCGGGGCCGTCCCGGTGAACGCCGGGAAGAAGACGCCGAAGTCGGCCGTCGTCGTGTCGCCGTTGTTGTCGTAGTCCGTATCGCAGGCGTTTCCGTAACCGTCCAGATCGGTGTCGATCTGGTTGGAGCCCTGGTTGGGGCCGTTGGCGTCGGACAGGCAGTTGTCGAACTGATCCGGGACGAGGTCGCCGTCAGTATCGGTAACGGAGCCGGCGTTCGCCGTGAACGCGAATCCGAGAGCAAAGATGCTTGCAAGCAGAACGAGCTTGAGCTTCATGGGTTGGGTTCTCCTTTGAGAGTACGAGCCAGTGAAAGCCATTTGGCCATCGTGAGCAGAAAAGGTCAAGAAATAATTCTCGCTACGTGAGGGGAATTATCCCTGTGTCCAAACTCTACTCGAATCCCCCAGGGAATGACACGCCGTCGAGTGAGCATTCGACGACGTTTGGGTGACCGCGAGTTGGAATTCGAACCGCGTTTGCGAGTTCCTTGCCCCTCTCCATCGATGGGAGTCGCCCACCCGGGCGGCTCGAGGGAAAGGCAAAGCAAGCGATATGCCAGTGCGGGTGCGCCGCTAACTGCTCGGATTCAAAACGTTTCGCTTTGCGAACGGGCCTTCTGAGGCGAAAAACATTCCCTCGAAGGGAAGAAATTTACCCTCGCGGACCCGGTCGGAGCGGCGCGTAGCCCTCGAGCTCCGGCGCGAGTCGCCGCCAGGCCCGCCGGGCTCGCTCCTCTGCCTCGTCCAGGTTCGTCTCCCCGCGCACGAGCGGGACGGAGATCCGGACGGCCAGGATGTGCTCGGCCCGCTCGAAGGGAGAACGATCGAGGGCGAGGGCCTGCCGCAGCCACTCGCCGGGCAGGCTGCCCGCTCGGAGGTACCAGGAATAAGAGACCTCCTGGCGGCCGGCCCGCTCGAGCAGGACGCGGCGCACCCCCTTCGCGTCGTCGTCGAGGTCGAACTCCGCTTCCTCGACCGGGAACCAGCCGGCTCCCGGCCACGCCAGCCTCGGACTGAGGATCGTGTGCGTGCGGAGCATCTCGTTCGCGACCCCGAGGAAGACGTTCACTCGCCCGCCTTCGAATCGGAGCGACCGGTCGTGGTGGCCGAGGTAGCGGATGCTTCCGCGGAACTGGAAGTCGGGCGGGATCTCCTTGCCCGGCGAATCGGCGAAGGCCCGCTCGAGCACGCGCTTCGGCGGGTCGGGGAGCCCGCTAGCCGGGACGAAGGGCGCGATGACCCTCGAAGCGGCGACGATCGCGAGCAACGCCGCGACGACGAGGCCCGGGGCGAGCAGACCGGCGTGCGCGCGCTCCGTCCGAGCGACGCGTCCGTAGACGTCCGGCGCCGCTTCCGGCGACGCGCTTCCCAACGTCTTCTCGAGCAGCAGGTCGAGCAGGTAGATTCCCGTCAGGCCCACCAGGAGCATCATGATGCCTTGGAGGTTGTGGATCGAGGCGACCGAGGAGTGTGGATTCAGGACGAGGGAGACGACCCGGAAGCCGTTCGTCACGAAGGCCACGAACGGAACGAGCAGGAGCAGCAGCACGGCGTGCCGGCCGCGGCGCTCGAAGAGGTCGATCAGCAGGACCGTCAACATCGTGAGCGTCACGACCGTCCGCACCCCGCTGCAGGTCTCGATCACGATGAAGCGGTTCTCGGGCCGGAAGATCATGTCGCCCGAGACGAGCGACTTCACGCCGATCAGATTCAGGATGAAGCCCGCGTACTCGGCGGTCAGCAGCTGGATCGGGAAGATCGCCGCCGAGAGCAGGACCGGCGGGATCGGCAGCGCGAAGCCCAGGAAGACGATCGGGACCCAGAAGGCCCGCGCCGCGGCGCCGCCGCCCAGCGCGGTCACGAGGCCGAAGAGCAGCGGGATCACGCTCGCGAGCTGCAGGTCCGGAGCCCCCGTATAGTGGCCCCAGGCGTAGAGTGCGACGCTCGCGACCAGGATCGCGGCGCCCGGCAGGAGCGCCCCGCCCGAGCGGAAGACGTCCAGATAGTGGCTGCGGCGATAGACGAGCCAGGCCGTCAGGATCAGGACCGGCGCGCCCGCCGCCTCGTTCGCTTCGAAGAAGAACTCCTCGCTCTGCAGGGCGAGGGCCTGATGGCTCTCGGGGAAGAAGAGCGGCTGATAGATCCAGGCGAGCAGTCCGCCCGCAACGAGCAGAAGCCACGCGCGGGGGGTCGACCAGAACGGGACGGGGACCGAGTTCGAGGCCGCTGGGTCGGGAACCCTCGCCGGCGCGTCGGGCCGGGCAGCGCTCTCTTCGCGCCTCGCGCGCTCGTCGCTTTCGGGATCGCTCACTCGGTCCTCTCGAGCGGGGGGCGCGGGGCGCCTCGGGTCGCGGTGCGCCGTCCCCGGTCGGAGGAGCAGGGGAGGGCGCGCGACCCGGAGACTAACGGGCTTCCTGGGCGCTCGCTGCCGGATCCTGTCGATAGCGGGCCCGCGGTCGGACGAGGAAGCCGGCATCGTACTGTTCGAGCGAGTGGGCCACCCAGCCGACGGACCGGCCGAGCGCGAAGAGCGCGGTCGCGGTTCCGGCGGGCAGGCCGAGGGCGCGCGCGACCGCGACGAGCCCGACGTCGATCGATGGACCGCCGAAGCCGCCCTGCTGCATGGCGTCCACGAGCGCGATCACCGACCGGACCTCCTCGGCGTTCCCGCGCAGGTCGCGCGCGAGGTCGAGCAGGCGCGTGCCACGGGGATCGGCGTGGGGCGCGTAGATCGGATGGGCGAAGCCTTCGATGACCTCGCCGCGGCGCTGGCGGTCGTGCACCACCTCTTCTACCCGCTCGGCCGGACCGGCCTCGAGCAGCAGCGCGTCGACCCGATCCGCCGCGCCGCCGTGACGCGGGCCCGAGAGCGCGGCGAGCGCCGCGGAGATGCAGCCGTAGATGTCGGCGCCGGTCGAGGCCGCCACCCGGGCCGCGAAGGTCGACGCGTTGAGCTCGTGGTCCGCGGCGAGGACCAGCGACTGGTCGAGCACCGCGAGCTCCGCCGGCTTGAGATCGAGGGAGAAGGCCGCGCCGATGGCCGCCGCGATCGTCGGGGCCGCGAGCGCCGCCTCGACCGCCGGCCGCGGGTCGTCGCACTCCCGACCGAGCGCCAGGATCGCCGCCGAGCGCCGGAGCAGGAAGCGCGCCCGGGCGAGCACGGCCTCCGGATGCCAGCTGAAGCGCCCGGGATCGTGGGAAGCCAGCAGCGGAATCACGAAGCTGAGGACCGGCAGCGGTCCGGGTCTCGGCGGGAGGACCCGGATCAGGGCATCGAGGTCGATGCCGAGCCCGGCCGGCTGCCAGCTCTCGGGAAGCTCGCGGTCTCCCCAGTCCCCGGACCAGAGCCCCTCGGCGACCCACTCGAAGCTGCGTCCCTCGCTCGCCAGGTCGATCGCCGAGCGGCCGCGGTAGATGGGCCCGCGCTCGATCGAGATCATCGTGATCGAGCTGTCCATGACCGGCTCGCCCTGCCGGAGCGCGGCGGCGGCGACGGGGCCGTGCCCCGCCCGCGCGTCCCGGCGTGCGCACAGCCGCTCGAGGTCGCGGCGCCGGTATCGCCGGGAGCGCCCCTTTCCTCCCGGGACGCTCTGGATCAGTCCGCGACTCGTATAGGCATAGACCGTCGGCAGCTTCACGCCGAGCATCGCCGCCGCCTCCCGCGCACTCAGGAACTCGCTCTCGTGCTCGCGCGGGAAGTGGCCTGCGACGTTGGGTTGCCCGGTCGGAAAGGCCTCGGATTCTTCCATGGGTCGCTCTCGGCGCGATCGGGCCTTCGGAGACTCGATTCGGGGAGGTAGAGGACGCCGACGACGGTGCCCTTCGACCTCATCATTGATTATGCCCGTCAACTTGATCAATGTCGCATGGATTGTCAAGATGCAGCCACTCGACCGACGGAGCAAGAGGAGGACCGGGCTGCATGGAGCCGATCACGTTCGCGACGCTCTGTGCCGCCAGTCTCGCAACCGCGGGCGTCTCCGCCGTACTCGGCATGGCCGGCGGGATCATGCTCCTGGCCGTGATGCTGCTCTTCCTCGAGCCCGCGGTCGCCATCCCGATCCACGCCCTCGTCCAGCTGACCTCGAACTCGAGCCGGGCCGTGATCCACCGCAAGGTCGTGCGCCGCGACCTGCTCCTGCCCTTCCTTCTCCTTCTCCTCCCCGCTGGCGCCCTGACGCTCCCGCTGGTCGAGATCGCGCCGGCCGATCTGCTGCGCCTGGTGATCGGCGTCTTCACGATCGTCGCGACCTGGAAGAAGGACTGGCTGCTGCTCGGATTCGACCCGGAGCGCGTGAGCCAGCGGACCCGCTTCGCCCTGGTCGGTGCGGGCGCAGGGGCCCTCGGCCCGATCCTGGGCGCGACCGGCCCCTTCATCGCCCCCTTCTTCCTGGGCATCGGCTTGACGCGGACCGAGCTGATCGGGACCAAGGCCGCCTGCCAGGCCGGGACCCACGTCGCGAAGATGATCCTGTTCGGGATCGCGGGGTTCGGCTTCCTCGAGTACGGCCCGCTGATGGCCGGCATGGCGGCGAGCGTGATCGTGGGGACCGCCCTCGGCACCCGCGTGCTCCACCGCCTCGACGACGCGCGCTTCACGCAGCTCTACCGGGCGGCGCTCACCCTGGTCGCGCTGCGCCTCGTCTGGAGCGGCCTCTCCGAGCTCGCGATCGCCTAGACGCGCCGGCCGATCCGCGACCGACTAGAGCTTGATCACGCTCCGGATCACCTCGCCGTCGTGCATCGCGTCGAAGGCGTCGTTGATCTGCTCGAGCGGCATGGTCCGGCTGACCATCTCGTCGAGCTTGACCCGCCCGTTCATGTAGCGATCGACGAGACCGGGCACTTCCGTGCGCCCCTTCGTCCCTCCGAACGCCGTGCCGCGCCAGACGCGGCCCGTGACGAGAAGGAAGGGGCGCGCGTGGATCTCCTGGCCCGCTCCGGCGACCCCGATGATCACGCTCTCGCCCCAGCCCTTGTGGCAGATGCGAAGCGCCGTGCCCATCGTCTCGACGTTGCCGATGCACTCGAAGGAGTAGTCGACGCCGCCGTCGGTCGCGTCGATGATGTGCGCCTCGACGTCGCCGACGTCCTTCGGGTTCACGCACTCCGTCGCGCCGAACTGCATCGCGAGCTCGAACTTCTTCGGGTTCGTGTCGATCCCGATGATCCGGTCGGCCCCGGCCATGACCGCGCCCTGCACGCAGGCGAGGCCGATTCCGCCGAGGCCGATGATCGCGACGGTCGAGCCGGGCTCGACCTTCGCGGTGTTGAGAACGGCCCCGATGCCCGTCGTCACGCCGCAGCCGAGCAGGCAGACCTTGTCGAGGGGCGCGTCCTTCCGGACCTTGGCGAGGGCGATCTCCGGGACGACCGTCGCGCGAGCGAACGTCGAGGTCCCCATGTAGTGGTGGATCTTCTTGCCGCGCCAGGTGATCCGGCTCGTCCCGTCGGGCATGAGGCCCTGGCCCTGGGTCTCGCGGATCGCGCCGCACAGGTTCGTCTTGCCCGACAGGCAGAACTTGCATTGCCGACACTCGGGCGTGTAGAGCGGGATCACGTGATCCCCGACCTCGAGAGAAGTCACGCCCGGACCGACTTCTTCCACGACGCCCGCGCCTTCGTGGCCGAGGATCGCCGGGAAGAGGCCTTCCGGATCGTCTCCCGAGAGCGTGAACGCGTCGGTGTGGCAGACCCCCGTGGCTTCGAGCCGGATCAGGCACTCCCCGTGCTTCGGACCCTCGAGCTCGATCTCGTCGATCTCGAGCGGCTTCCCGGCCTCGACGGCGACGGCGGCTTCGACCTTCATGACTTCTTCCCTCTCCTGGTGTCTCGGGGCGCCGAGGGCCGGCCTCCCTGCTCGCGACTCGCGCGAGGCGCAGTATACGAAGACGCCTCAGCCCCCGCTCAGCATCGCGCGCTCTTCGTCGAGGAGCGCCGCGAGCACCGGCTCCGCGCTGAGGCGTGAGGCGAACGCGGCCAGCCCGGGCCAGCGGTCCGCATCCAGGGGCTGCTTCGCGTGCTCGAGATTCACGATCGGCGACCAGACGGACAAGGCGCCGACGGTCAGCTGCTCGGCGTCCACTTCCGGCAGGAAGAGCGCTTCGAGCTGGTCGAGCACCGGCGGCAGGATCTCTTCCGTGTGCCTCCGGACGATCTCCTCGTCCGGCGCTTCGCCGTAGACCTTGGCCCGGACGACGCGCTGGAAGAAGATCGGCGTCCCCGCCTCCACGAGGCGCGTGTCCGCGTACTCCTCCCAGAAGAGATCCCGCGCCATGCGGCGCGGATCGGCGGGCAGCACGGAGGGGGTCGGGACCACTCGTTCCAGATAGGCGGCGATCACCGACGAGTCGGGCACGCTCCAGTCTTCTTCTTCCCAGACCGGCACCTTCGAGAGCGGCGAGAGCGCGAGGAACTCCGGCGCCATCGCCCCGGGCATGACGTTCACCAGCTCGTAGTCCACTCCCTTGACGGCCAGGATCGCGCGCACCTTCCGCACGAAGGGCGAGAGACTCACCCCGTGGAGACGCCCCCCGGAAGGCTTCCCTTCCCCCGCCATCAGTCGCTACAGCTCCGGGAGAGCGAGAAGGCGATCAACAGCAGCACCCAGATGAAGCTCCCCGCCGATCGCATCAGCGTCTGGACGAAGCCCGGCGGCTGCGCCTCCTCCTGATAGGCCCGATCGTTCGCGGGCTCCGATCGCGAGTCGTCCCGGAAGATCCCGGCCTCGTCGAGCACGCCGAAGGGCGAGTCGGCCTGCGAAGAGGCGGACTCGGCGGTGCGCGACGAGGAGAGGGTGTAGCTCTCGACCCCGGCGCCGGTCGCGAGCTCCGCCGGGTCCTCCATCTCGAAGAGCGCTCCGGCGGCGCTCGTCCTTCCGCCGCAGTGGAGACAGACCTTCGTCTCGACGGGAAAGCTCACGTCGCAGCGCGGGCAGCGCACCTCGTACGGAGACGACTTCCGGCCACGGGAGATCCGCATGCTCAATGCACCCCCGCCGTCGAGATCAGCGTCGCCGGATCGATCTTCATCGCGCGGAGCACGTGATCCCACATCGCCTCCTTCGGCACGTCGAACACGACGTCCGAGGAGAGCGGGGCCACCACCCAGGCGCCCTGGGCCAGCTCCATCTCGAGCTGCCCCTCGCCCCAGCCCGCGTAGCCGAGGAAGATCCGCAGATCCGCCGGCGGCCGCTCCGCGAGCTGTCTGAACACGTCCATCGAGCCCGCGAAGCAGAGCGACCCGTCGAGCCGCGACACGTGCTCCTCGTCGACCTCCATCTCGAGACTGTCCTGGAAGAGGAGCCAGCCGGTATTCGATTCCACCGGTCCTCCCCAGGCGACCTCGGCTCCGCGCTCGCCGTTCCAGGGAAAGTCGAGACTCTCGCAGAGCTCGTCCACCGTCAGCTCGACCTCGCGATTGAGCACGAGACCGAAGGTCGACTCGGCGTCGTGGTGGACGACGAGCACGACCGCGCGCCGGAAATTGGGGTCGGAGAGCTGGGGCATCGCCACCAGCAACGACGATCGGAGCTCGGAATGGGACACGCCCCGAGCGTAGCAGCCGCGCGCTCGGCGGTTCCATCGCGAGGACCGCGAGCCGACGGACGCCGTGCCTCCGATCCACCGCGATCGGTACCTTCCCGCGACCGTGCGCGTCCCCCGCCTGCCGCCCGCCCTTCGACCCGGCCCCTTCGCCACCGCCGCCTGGCAGGTGCTCGGCCTCGTCGCCGCGAACCACGTCTGGACGCGCGGGCTCGCCGTCTTCGCGACGACGCCGCCCCTCGAAGGCCCCACGCCGGCCGACCTCGGCGCCCTCGCCGTCGTCTCGACGATCGTGTGGGCCACCCTCGAGGAGCTCGTCTTCCGGGGCGCGCTCTTCGCCTGGCTCCGAAGTCGTTTCGACGTCCCCGTGGCGATCTTCGCGAGCGCGGCCGCCTTCGCGGTGCTCCACGCGCCCGCCCTGGACGCGTGGGTCGCCTTCCTGATCGGCCTGCAGCTCGGCGCCCTGCGTCAAGGACGGGGGCTCGGCCTCGCGGTCGTCGCCCACGTGACGAGCAACCTCGTCTTCCTCGCGATCGGCGCGGTCCCCGAGGCGGTCGCGATCCGCCACCCGGCCGTCTTCGCCGTGGCCCTCGCGATCGCCGGCAGCGCGCTCGCAGCACTCGTGCAGGAGGTACGCAGATCGATGCGCTGAGCGAGTCCTTCGGCCGTGCGAAGCGGACTTCAGGCCGACCGCCGATGTGACGATCCGGAAGCCGTGTCCGGCGCCGATCGACGATCCGCGCGCAGCAGCGGAGATTCCATGAGCATCGCCCCCGCCCACCCCGGCATCCTCCTCGTCGACGACGGTGAGCTCGACGAGGTCGCGAAGGTCCTCGACGAGCAGGGAGTCGTCTACACACGCCTCCGAGGCGGCCAGATCCCCGACGAAGTGCCGCCGCCGCGCGACCTGCTGATCGTGACTCCCCGGCGCGTCGAACGCGTTCGGCGCGGCAGCCCCGTCGACGCCGCCCCGGGGCGTCCGCTGCGAATCATCGCCGTCGCGGAGGATTCTCCCGCGATGCGTCGCCGCCTCCGACGGGGCGGGCTCCATCTCCTGATCCGCCTGCCCGCAGACGCCGAGATCTGGCGTCTGCTGATCGCCCGAGCGCTCTACAAGGGAAGCGAGCGCCGCGAAGATCCGCGCGTCGCCGTCGGCTCCCCGGTCGAGCTCACGCGAACGGCGGACCAGACCGTCCTCGTCGACCTCTCGAACCGGGGCTGCCGCCTCCAGACGACCAGCTCGCTCACCGTCGGCGACCCGATCGAGTTCACCATTCCTGCCAACGACCGGGTCTGGGGCGATGACGAGTCCCTCTCCCTCCGCGGCACCGTCCGCCGTCTCGTCCGCGAGCCCGGCGACGAGCGAGCGATGCTCGCGATCCTCTTCGACCCGGATCTTCCGGAAGCCGATCGCACGCGCCTCACGACGCTGATCAACCACTGGGCTTCCGGCCCGCAATCCCTCGACGGAGCGGTCGTCAGCGGCGCTCCGGCGATTCCGTCCACCCGGCTGCCCTCGCTCCCGGACCTCACCCTCGACGACGAAACGGACCCGCCGGTCCTCGCCGGCGTCGAGACGGCGGTCGAGCTCGGTGCGGGCTCCGGTTCCCGCGCGCCGACGCCGGAAGATCCTCGCGACCGACGTGCGCACCCTCGCGGGCACTTCGCGTCCGGGATCGTCGCGGAGGGCGAGGACGGGCCCTTCGTCCTGATCGGCCGGGATCTGTCCGCGGGCGGCATGCGCATCGAGCGCCACCCCGACCTGCACGTGGGGGATCGCTTCTCGATCGCGCTCCACGGACCGAACGTGACCGAGCCGATCGTCGTCCAGGCCGAGGTCGTCCGCGACGACGGGTCCGACGGCTTCGGCCTCGTCTTCGACGCCCTGCAGGGCCGGGCGGCCGAGGAGCTCGAGAAGATGGTCGCCTGTCTCCCGGACGTCGAGTCCCTCGAGGACGGCGAGATCGCGGGACTCGGCGCGATCCTCTCGGAGATCGTCGAGAGCACGACCGACTGATCCGATTCTCGCGGGAGCGCTCGATTCCGGGCGTTCGGTTCCGTCATTTGCGATCATGGGGTCCACCGAGGAGACCCCTGTGAGCGAAGAACCCACGAACCCGCTGGCCGAGATCGCGGTCGACACCGACAACCTCTACCGCGAGGAGACCTTCAGTGACCTGAAGGTGGCCTCGATCCGCCGCCTGACCCCGGTGACCGCGGAGGGTCTCGACGACCCGTCCCGCCCCACGCTCTTCATCGGCGAGACCACGCTGATGTCCGCGCGCGGCCCGCTGCCGATCAACTGCCCGATCGAGGCGGAAACGTTGACCGCGGCCTTCGACGCCTTCCCGCAAGCCGTGCAGGACGCGGTCGAACGGCTGATGGAAGAGGCCCGCGAGCTGCAGCGCCAGGAAGCCAACCGCATCGTCGTCCCCGGCCAGGGGCCCGGCGGCCTCGGCGGCATGCCCGGAGGCGGAATGCCGGGCGGCGGCGGGCGGATCATCTCTTAATAGGCGCTGCGCGCCTCTCGACGCGGCCTTCTGTGGGGAGACGCGAGCGAAGAGCGAGCGGCGAGTATGAGAGCCTCTACGTGCGACAGCACGTGGGGGCTCGAAGGGAACGCGACTTGCGCTCAGGGCTGGGCTCGGCCGGGCGGATGCCTGCGCGCGCCGTGAAAAGAAAAAGCGGGGCCGGGCTTGGTGCCCGACCCCGCTCTTTTTCAGCCGTAGAACCGAGTCGGACTAGAAGATCGACTGGCCGTACGTGCTCGCGCAGGGACCAACCGTGGAGAGCTGGTTCTGACCCGCACCGACACCGGAGTCGAGGCACTGCGTGTGCACACCGGCGACCGTCGTGTCAGCACCGTCGGGCTTGACGTAGCCCCAGAACTGATCCGTGGCGTCCGCGTCGATGTCCGCAGCCGCGGAGATCGTGTAGTGGTTCACGCCGGACGGAGCGTTGACCGCGTACTGGAAGAAGACGTTGCCTTCCGGGCTCCAGCCGAGGTCGTCGAAGCCGCCACCCGTGTCGAAAGCGGCCTTCTGCGAGCCGGGGACGTCCGCGGCCGGGTTCACCGTCGCGGCGACGTACTGACCGAACTCGGCGAGGTAGGACTCCTCGGCGGTGCGGATCGCGGCGATGTTGACCTTGCCCTCCGAGCTCTTGGACTTGAGCTGGAAGCGAAGGAAGTTCGGGATCGCGATCGCGGCGAGAATACCGATGATGGCGACCACGATCATGAGCTCGATGAGGGTGAAGCCCTTGTTGGACTTGCGAATGAGCTTGCTCATTGTGGTGTCTCTCCTAAAAGTAGACTGGTCTGTTAGGTCACTCGAGTGAACGAGTCCCTGCGACGTGCAGGGTTTGGCTGCGGTCTCCCCGAGTTCCCGTCCAGGAGGGGGCTGGTTCCGCCGGACCTCTCCAAGAGCAAGCGGTGTGCCAGCTCCCGGGAAGACCCGAACGGTTCCGTCATGCGACCCGCAAGTCCGCATGCAGATCACCGATCGGCCGTCCGGATTCGAAGCTGAACTTTTTCGGAGGGTGTTCTGGCCACGAGATCACGGCGGTGCCGAATCGCGCTCCCGGAGCCGCAGAGTGACGCCGTAGGGCAGTCCCAATGACGAAATCCGTCACTCGCTCTCAGCCTGAACGGAATGCTCCCGGCATACGAGACGCAGCGCTCGCGCAGAGATTCCGTTCGGCGCTCAGCCCTCGGCGGCGGGGCGGCGCAGGAAGACCTGGCTCGCGTCTTCCTTCGCGCACGGCGCGGGCTCTCGCTGATGCGCGTCCCACTGGATCCCGCACTCCGAGCAGGCCAGGTCGGGACCGAAGCGATGACCCGACGCGGCAGGCCGCGCGGCCGGGTCCATGCCGCGCACGGCGTCCGGAGACTCGGCGGCCGGCGCTGCGCTCGGAGAACCGCCGGCGACTGCGGCGGAGATCGGGGGCGCCTGGATCGAGGGCATCTGCTTGGTTCCGTCGGACTCGCTCATCGCCCACCCCCGAAGCACGCGTGTCCAGCTCGAACCAGCGCAGACAGCGAGTATAGCGGGCCTTGTCGTGATGACTCGGTCACCGCGACCTCCAACACGAAGATCGACCCCTCGCACACGCGCGCTAGGGCGCGACGGTCGTCTCTTCCCCCGCCCCGACGCCCGCGATCCGCAGCGGTGCGTCGAGCTCGGAGATCCGGCGGGGATCCGTGACGGAACCGAGGTCGCCGGTGAATCGATCCGCATGCTTCGATTCGCAGGTCCGTCGATCGCAGAAGACTTCGCGCAGGATGTTCGCTGCCAGCTCGCTCGACTTCTTCCACCACAGATTGCTCTGGAGCTGAAGAACCACCACGCCGATCTTCGGGTCCTCCGCCGGAGCGAGTCCGACGAACCACTCGTAGCGTCCATAGGGATCGCGGCCCGTGAGATTCCCCGTCTTTCCCGCGACGCGGATTCCGCCGAGGACGGGCCGCCCCCGCCGGGTGCGAAACGCGCGCTTCGCCGTCCCGCGCGTCGTGGTCGATACGAGCATCTCCCGCAGCGCGCGGGCTCGCTCCGCGGGCAGGACGTCTCGCGGTTCGGCGCGCGGCGGCAGCGCGACCGAACGACCCGCGGGATCGACGACCCGATCCACCCACCACGGCTCGCGCAACGAGCCGTCGGTGAGGATCGTGGTGAGCGCGGCCACGTGGAGGGGCGTCACCCGGAGACCGTCGAGACCGCTGCCGAGACGCCCGAGGTCGAGCTTCGACTCGACGGCTTCGAGGCGTCCGGGCTCGTGACCCGGGGCCGGCGACGAAAGCCAGCCGAAGCGCTCGAAGGTGGCACGCAGACGATCCTCCCCGAGCATGTGGACGGCCCATTGGGAGAAGCACTGATTGTTCGAGGAGGCGAGCGCCTCTTCGAGACCCGACTCGCGACCGGAACGCGGCCGGTCGAGTCGGCGACGATTCAGGCGGTACTTGTTGCCCCGGTACACGCAGGACGTATCCACGCCCTTCTCCTCCTCCTCGAGGAGGGCGGCTGCCGAGAGCACCTTCACGATCGAAGCCGCGGGATAGGCCCGCTCCGCCGGGAATCCGTCGGGATCCGTCGAGACGTACGCCAGCAGCCGGGCCGTGCGCGGATCGATCACGATCGCGTGGCCCCGCTCGACCCGCCCCTTCCGCAGGACTTCGAAGACGTCCTCGGTCAACGTCTCGTCGAGGCTGTACTCGACCCGCAGGGCATCCTCGGGCCAGCCTGCGAGCTCGGCGCGCGGGGCGGCGCCGCCCGCCGACAGCCATTCGACGAGCCGCGGATTCGCCTGCGGATCGAAGCGGCTGGCGTGCGCGCGCGCGTACTCGAAGCGTTCCCGGGTCAACGGGAGATCGGTCAGGCGCTCGGCCTCGATCGAAGTCGGCGGCGGGGCCGAGGAGACGGCCGGGAGAGACGTGGGGACCCGGGATCGCCAGGCGCGGAAGGCGCTCTGGCCGGCCCAGCCGAGCAACAGGGCGAGAACGATCGCGGCCAGCACGGCGAAGCGACCGAATCCCGTGAGCCTCGGTCCGCCCCGGCGGCGATTTCCCGTCCGGAAGAAGATCGAACCGCCTCGCCCGCGAGACAGGACGCCACTCCGCAACCGGCGCTGGCGGCCGAGGAAGAAGACGACGAGCGACAGCACCGGAGGCGCGGCGGGCCTCCGCTCAGATCGCAACGACCGACTCGACTTCGGGGATCTCTTCCTTCAGCCGGGCCTCGATCCCCATCTTGAGCGTGATCGACGAGCTCGGGCAGCCGGCGCAGGCGCCCTGGAGGACGACCTCGACGACGCCGTTGCGGTAGCCCGCGAAGTTGACCTCACCGCCGTCCGACTCCACGTAGGGCCGGACGTCGCGCTCGAGGATCTCGCGGATCCGGGCCACCACCTCGTCGTCTTCGGCTGCCTGCGGGGGCTCGAAGGCGGGACCGAGCGCGGACTCACCGCTGCCCGCCCACGCCTTGATCTCCGCGACGATCGTCGCCGCGAGCTCGGTCCACTCGGCGGACTCCGCCTTCGAGACGGTCACGAACGAGGGCCCGAGCGTGATCGCCTCGACGCCTTCGATCTCCAGGATCGGAGCGGCGAGGGGCGAGACGTCCTTGGCGACGGCGTCCTGGAACGAAGCGGAGGCGACCCCTTCGGCCACTTTCTGGCCGAGTACCCACTTGATGCTGTTGGGGTTCGGGGTCCGTTCCGCATGCATGCGAAAACCGAGATCCATGTCGGGGAGGGTAGTTCCCCCGCCGGCACCCGGCCAATCGGAACGCCTCCGTGGGTCGTCAAGCGGCTATGCTGCGCGCGTGTCCCGCACGAAGGTCGTCCTCACCCGCCACGTCCTCCCCCTGGTGATCTCCGGGGCGGCCCTCGTCTACGTGTTCGGCTACGCCATCGACTGGCAGGCGATCCCGGAGGCGACGGATCGGGCGAACATGCCGCTGTTCGTGGGGATCACGATCGCCGACAAGGTCGTGTTCTTCCTGGTCTGGACGCTGGTGCAGGCGTCGATGGTCCGTCGCTTCCTGGCGCCCGTCCCGCGTCGACAGATCATCGCGGTCAAGGGCGGGGCCGAGCTCGTTCGCGCGCTGAACAACTCCGTGTCCGACGCGACGTTCTTCCTGGGCGTGTGGCAGCTGTGTCGGGCGCCGCTCCGGTCGGTGGTCGCGGTGTCGACCCTGCCCTTCGTCGCGCACTTCTTCGTGCTGCTGCTGCAGGGCACGGTCGCGATGCTCTTCGTCGATCGGGAGCAGGTCCAGTTCGGGGTGATCGCCGGCGTCGTCGCGTTTGGCTGGATGCTCGTCGCCGCGTTCGTGATCTCGCGTTCGCTGGGTGTCGTCGATCGGCTCTGGGCGCTCCTGCGCCTCGACTTCCTCGACGGTCGCGTGAACCTGCGGGACCTCTTGCCCTATTTCTGGGTCTTCGCGGCCTTCGCGACCGCGGACGTCTTCATCCAGGGGATGGCGAGCCGTGCCTTCGGCAACGAGATCGACTGGACGGCTCTCTTCGCCGGGATTCCGACGCTCTATTTCTGGATGATGGTCCCGTCCTTCGGAAACTTCGGTACGCGGGAGATCGTCTGGGCGAACATGTTCCACGGCTACGCGGACGAGGCGTCCCTCTATGCGTTCGCGCTGTGGACGAACGTGATCTTCCTCGTGATGCACGTTCTGATCGGCGTGCTCTTCCTGAACCGCGCGATGGCCTTGCTCTCCGACCTCCGGAAGACGCGCAGCCACGTCGAATCGGTCCAGTCCCCGATCCTCCGCGACGCCCTCGACCCGTAGGCCCGCGACGCCCTAGGTCCTGCGGATCACGACCTCGGGCGGAGGCATCGCCACGCCCGACAGCGAACCGATGCGCGTGAGCAGCGTTCGCACGTCGACGTGGAGCTCGTCCGCGCGCATCGCCCGTGCGATCTCGCCCGCCCGGAGATCCATCCCGAGCGCCTCGGAGAGCGAGCCCCCGGCGCCGAGGAATCGCTTCGCGTGGAGCGACGGTCCCCCGTCGAGCTCCCGGGCGAGGAGCGCTTCGAGCTGCTCGGCGACCTCGAGCCCCGTCACCAGGCGGCGGATCGCGCTCGGAACGAGCAGATAGCTCTCGATGTGGCGCAGCCCCCAGACGAAGAGCTCGAGCCCGGGCTCCGCAGCGAGATCCCCGGGCGCGGCGTCGCCGCCGTCTTCGTCGAGATGGTGGTCCCGGTCGAGGACGACCAGCCCCCGCCAGCCCGAGGCGTGTCCCCCGCGCTTGCGGAAGTCCTCGAGGGCTCGAACCGGCTGACGGCCGCCCAGGATCACGGTCCGATCCTCGATGCAGCGCGCGACGGCCGGCTCCACGCGCCGCGCCCAGGTCTCGAGGATCTCGCGGTCGCGCGGCCCCTCGACGTAGAGGACGAAGCGATCCTCGCCCTTGAAGCGACGTCCGGCGCCTCCGCGGGGTCTCCGGTCCCGCGCACCGCGTCCCGATCCGGCGTCGCGCGCGGCGGATCGCCGGCGGTTCCGTTCCGCGGCCCGCGGCGCGTCCGCCGAATCGGACGAGCGTCTCTCCCTTCGCCTCGCGTCCGGACGGGTCTCGCCCGCTCCGGCATTCCGATCGCGACCACTGCGGCGCACGGGTTCGCCCCATCCCTTCCGGCGGGACTCGCAACCAGCGACGAATCCCCTTGAGCTGCAACGTAGATCGACCCGCTCGAGATGTCACCGGGGACCGGCGGATCCCCCGTCGGCCGGGGGCGACCGGGCCTCGCGACTGCGCGCGAAGGCGGGCCCACCGAGGGCCTCTCCTCGATTGAACCACTTGGATACCGCAGGTATGCTAGGCGGATGATCTCGATCATCGTCGCCGATGACCACGCCATCGTGCGAGAGGGCCTCCGTCGCCTCCTCGAAGCCGAGCCCGACCTGGAGGTCGTGGGCGAGGCAGAGGACGGGCGCGAGGTCCTGACCGAGGTCGAGCGCAACCGTCCGGACATCGTCGTCCTCGACATCACGATGCCGAGGATGGGCGGACTCGAGACCCTCGACCGTCTGCGCACCGACCACAAGGACACGAAGGTCGTGCTGCTCTCGGTCCACAACGATCCGCCCTTCATCCAGAGCGCGATCGGCCTGCGGACCGACGGCTACGTGCTGAAGAACGGCCGCGCTTCCGAGATCGTGACGGCGGTCCGCGAGGTCATGAACGGCGGCAGCTACTTCTCTCCGGCCGTCGCGCGCGAGATCGTCGAGCAGGTCCGCTCGCCGAGGACCGAGTCCCCCGACCCGTTCACCCTGCTCTCCGCCCGGGAACGGGAGGTGCTCCACCTCATCGCGGAGGGCCTGTCGGCGAAAGAGGTCGCCAGCGAGCTCTCGATCTCGACCAAGACGGTCGAGGCCCATCGCACCAGCCTCATGCGCAAGCTCGGCGTGCGCAAGGCGACGGAGCTCGTGCGCTACGCGCTCCGGCACGGACTGATCGAGCCTTGATACCGATCGGCGCTTCGCGCCTCTCGACGCGGCCTTTACTGGCCGCGTCTTGCGCTCAAGGCTGAGGGGAAGTGCCTGGTAGGCTGATTTCGTCCCTGTCCCGTCCGCGTCTTGCGCTCAGGGCTGGGGGGGGCGTCCCGAATCGGCGCCCGCCCCCCCCCGCCTAACGCCCGGCTTCGTTCCGTTCGAGGGTGACGAGGGTTTCGACGTGTGGGGTCTGCGGGAAGAGGTCGAAGGCGCGGACGGCGGTGACTTCGAAGGCGGCCGAGGTGAGGTCCGCCAGGTCGCGGGCGAGGGTGCCCGGGTCGCAGGAGAGATAGACGAGGCGGGACGGACCGGCTTCGGCGAGCGCCTCGCGGACGGGCTTCTCGAGACCCGTGCGCGGCGGGTCCACCAGGGCGAGATCGGCGCCGGCGAACCGCCGCGCGAGGTCGCGTCGCGTCTCGGCGCGGCCGGCGACGACTTCGACCGCCTGCGTGAGCCCGGCCCGTGAGAGGTTCTCGCGCAGATCGGACAGGGCCGAAGGAGCGCTCTCGACCGCCGCGCCGAAGAGACCGGCGCGCGCGAGCGGAACGGTGAAGAAGCCGACGCCCGCGTGGAGCTCCACGAAGCGGGTGCCCGGCCCGGCCCCACTCCCGAGACAGGCCGAGAGGACCGCCTCCACGAGCGCTTCCCACAACAGCAGGTTGCCCTGCACGAAGCTGTCGCCCGACACGCGGAGCGTCGCTCCGGCGACCTCGACTTCTACGCTCGCGGGCGTCCCGGACTCGACGCGCGACTTCTTGCGCGCACCGGCCGGCGTCACGATCGAGGCACCGCCCGAGCCCGTCGTCACGACCCACTCGCGAGTTCGTCTGGAGAGCGGCTCGGTCGCGTCCCGGACGCGTCGGCCCCGCTCGACGAGCACCGCCTCCGCCGACGGAACGAGGACCGGACAGGCCTCGACCGCACGCGCGCCGGCCCCTCCCCGCACGCGGTAGCCGACCCCGCCTTCGCATTCGACGAAGCGGGCACGGCCGCGATAGGCGTAGGGCGAGGGCGAAGGCACGATCTCGAGATCGCTCGGAATCGACACACCGCCGATCCGGCGGAGCGCGTCGGACACCGCCTTTCGCTTCGCCTCGAGCTGGACGTCGTAGGCCACATGCTGCCAGAGGCAGCCGCCGCACGTCCCGAAATGCGGACAGGGCGACTCGATCCGGCCGGGTCCCGATTCGCGCAGCTCGGCGATACGCGCGCGCGCGAAGCGCTTGCGCTCGTCGACCAGCTCGAGCGCGACGCGATCGCCCGGGACGCCCCCTGCGACGAAGACCACGCGCCCGTCCGGAAGACGGGCTACGCCGTCTCCACCGGAAGACAGCGATTCGATCTCGACGACCACGGGCCGTCGCCCCGCGTCGCCGCCTCCGGAGGGGTCCGACACTTCAGTGCGTCAGTCGGCGAGGCCGTTCGCGACCGGCTCCTCGGTCACCTTCACCCGCGTGATCCGGCTGCCCGAGACGTCGATGCACTCGATGACGTAGCCCGGCACCAGGATCTTCTCGCCCTTGCGCGGCGCGCGCTCGAGGGTGTTGAAGCACAGGCCGCCGATCGTGTCGCCCTTCTCGGCAGGCACTTGCCAGCCGGATTCGCGGTTGAAGTCGAGAACGCTCGCCCGACCGAGGACCTCGTAGCTCCCGTCGCGGAGCTTGCGGATCGTGAGCAGCTCCTCCGAGTCGAACTCGTCGCGAATCTCGCCGACGATCTCCTCGAGGATGTCCTCCTGGGTCACCAGCCCCTTCGTCACGCCGAACTCGTCCTTGACGAGTGCCACGTGACAGAAGGCGCGCTGCATCTCGGTCAGCAGCCGAAGGATCGGCTTGCGCTCCGGAACGCGCAGCACCGGCTTGAGGATGCCGAAGAGCTCCTTGCCGTCGGCACGATGGAGCTTGATCAGGTCCTTCAGATGGATCACGCCCAGCACGTGGTCGATCGATTCCTCGTAGATCGGGACCCGCGTATAGCGTCCCTCGAGCATCTGCTCGATCAGGTCGGAGACCGGCGTGTCGGTCGGATAGGCCTCGATCTCGGTCCGCGGGACCATGATCTCGGAGACGTCCATCTCCGCGGCGTTCGAGGTCGCGCCGATGATCGCGAGGGGCGAGCCCGCGTCGTCGACGTCGTCGAGGGCTTCCCGCGCGAGCCGGAGGACTTCCTCGGAGCCGAGGGATTCGTCGCCCTCGATCCCGCCCGTCACGCGACGCACGAGCGGCTCGATCCCGCGGTCGAAGAGACCGTGGACCGGTCGGAGCATCTGGTGGAAGAGGTAGAGCGGGAGACCGACGACCCGGGACACGCCGCGCGGATGACGGGCCGCGACCGCCTTCGGCAGGATCTCGCAGAGAAGCAGCACGAGCAGCGTCATCACGAAGGTCGCGACGGGGATCCCGAGCTCGGTGCCGAGCAGGGAGATCGCGAGCCCGGACGCGACCGACGCGCCGAGGATGTTCACGACGTTGTTCCCGAGCAGGATCGTGACGAGCAGACGCGACGACGAAGACGTCAGGTCGCGCACCGCGACGTCGGCCGGCGCGACGTGCTCCTTGTTCTCGCCGTCGAGGTCGTGGGAGCGCAGGCGGAAGAGCGCCGTCTCACTCCCGGAGAAGAAGGCCGAGGCGGCCAGGCAGGCCACGATGATCAGGACGGCACCGAGTACGGACATCACCATTCCTCCCATCGGCGAGTCGGCGCGATCACTGCAGTGAGGGCCCGAAACCACACCGATGCGGGGGTCGAGGAAGAATCGACGAGGGCTCGCCCGCGACTTCGCGGGCGGAGGGGGTTCTCGTCAGCGCGCGGGCGGTGGGCGCGGCGGGACGATCGCGACGGGGTACGACGCAGGAAGCGCGGCCAGGGGGGCGAGCCGCGCTCGGGTTGAGGCGGCTCGTCGGGCTCGCCCGTCTGATGGAGCGGATACGATGATGGAAAGGCGTCCATGGATCCCGAAAAAGCTACCCCGCGCCCCAGCGGCGAGCAACTTCAGCCGTCGGAATCGACGTCCTCGGCCTTCTCGGCCCGCTCGAGGAAGGCCTCGCAGTCCTCCGCGGGCAGCGGCTCGCTGAAGAGATAGCCCTGGAGCTCCTGACAGCCGAGCTCCGTCAGGACCCGCGCCTGCTCCTCGGTCTCGACGCCTTCCGCGACGACCCGGAGGCCGAGTCGATTCGCGAGGGCGACGACGGCGGAGGTCAGTGCTTCGTCGCCCTCGCTGTCCCCGATCCCCGACACGAAGGAGCGATCGATCTTCAGACGATCGATCGGGAAACGCTGGAGTGCAGAGAGGGAGGAGTAGCCCGTCCCGAAATCGTCGAGGGCGAAGCCGATCCCGAGCGCGGAGAGGGCCCCGATTCCGGCGACGATGTTCGTGCTCTGATCCAGGATGCAGGATTCGGTGATCTCGAGCTCGAGGTCGGCGGTCGAGAGCCCGGTATCGAAGAGGACCTGCTCCACGGCGTTCGCGATCCCGAGATCGCGCAGCTGCTCGACCGAGAGGTTCACCGACATCCGGATCGGTTCGAAGCCTTCTTCCCGCCACTGGACGAGTTGTCGGCAGGCCGTCCGCAGGACCCATTCGCCGATCGGCACGATCATCCCCGTCTCCTCGGCGACGGGGATGAACTCGTCGGGGCGGACCCTCTCCCCGTCGTCCTTGATCCAACGGATCAGCGCCTCGACCGCCGAGACGCGCCCCGTCCGCGAGTCCCGGAGCGGCTGGTAGTGGAGCACGAGCTGGTCCCGCTCGAGGGCATGACGGAGATCGGTCTCGAGCTGGAGCCGCCGCGTCGAGGTGGCGTTCATCTCCGGGGAGAAGAACTCGTAGGCGTTGCCGCCGCGACCCTTCGCGTGGTACATCGCGACGTCGGCGGCCGCCAGCAGCGTGTCGGTGTCGCTTCCGTCGTCCGGCGACACGGAGATCCCGATGCTCGCTCCCACGAAGATCTCGCGGTCCCGCACCTCGAAGGGGCGGGAGAGCGAGTGGAGCACCCGGCGCGCGACCCGGGCGGCGTCCTGCGCGTGTTCGAGATCCTGGAGGAGGATGGTGAACTCGTCGCCGCCGAGGCGTGAGATCGGCTTGCCCCGGCCTTCGAGATCCAGGCGCTCGCGATGCGAACGTCCGACCGAGTCGCTGCCGCGCACCGCGGCACGCAGGCGATCGGCGATCTGGGTCAGCAGCTCGTCGCCCATCGAGTGTCCGAGCGAGTCGTTCACATGCTTGAAGCGATCGACGTCGAGAAACAGCAGCGCGAGCACGTGGTCGAATCGGCGCGATCGGTCGAGCGCCGATTCGATCTGCGCCCGGAAGAGCTCCCGATTCGGAAGGGCCGTCAGCGAGTCGAAGTAGGCGAGATCGCGGATGCGCTGCTCTGCCTGGATGCTCGCCGTGATGTCGCGGGCGGTCGCCTGGACGCGTCCGTCGGAGAGGCGACGCGCGGAGAGCTCGGCCCAGATCCATCCGTCGCTGGCCTGGCGCTTGAGTCGACGGACGCTCCGCAGGGTCATGCCGGCCGCCAGGTTCTCGAGCGCGAGCGGATCCGGATCGACGTCGTCGGGGTGGAAGAGCTCGACCACCCACTTGCCGATCAGCTCCGAACGCGAGAGCCCGAAGAGCTCGAGCGCCGCGCCGTTGCTGGTCAGGATCCGTCCGCGCTCATCGAAGACCATGATCCCGTCCGAGGCCTGCTCCACGAGCGCATGGTACTGATCCTCGCTCTTACGGAGGGCCTCCTCGGTTCCGATGCGATCGGTGATGTCCCGCATCGCGGCGTAGATCCGGACGACGCCGTCCTCCTCTGCATCGACGACGGAGCGCATCGTGCTCTCGACGAATCGGATGCCCATGCCCGGCAGATCGATCCGGAACTGTCTCCGGTCGCGGCCGCGATCGAGCGCATGGCGAACGTGCTCCATCGCGAGGGCGCGATCCTCCGGAACGAGGTGCTGATCCCAGGGCCAGGGGTTCGCTTCGCCGATCACGACGCCCGCCGAAGCCGGCACGACGCCCCCGACCCACTCGCGGGTCCAGGATCCATCCGCCTCCATACGGATCACGAAGGCCCAGTCGTACGAGAGCTCCGCGAACACGTCGCGCGCATCCACGGATTCGCGCTCGCGCGCGAGCGCGTTCGTCAGGACGTCGTCGATCGCGACGTCGATCTCGTTCGTTGCGTCTTCGGAAGAGCTCATGTTCCCGCGCCGTGGAGGTTCCGGATCGGCCGGAGCCTGCTCTTCTATCGGCGCACCCCGCGACGGAGCCGATCGGGCGTTCGGAGGTCGCACCCATCGGGGGAACGCCGGAGCTCGGCGCTTCGAAGCTCGGACGGCCTCCGAACGGCATCGAGAATCGTCGTCCCGGCCTGAGAGCGGACGATCTCAGTCGGCGACCACGAACCCCTGCGCCGCCAGAGCGCTTCGGAGATCGCCCTCTGCCTCGGCCAGGATTTCGCGCAGCAGCCGGACCGCCGGGCGATCGAAGCGCGATTCGGGCACGACGAAGTCGTACTCCTCGGCCTGGAGCGGCACGAAGCGGAGCCCCGCGTCCCGCGCCACCGACTCGATCGTGACGCCCCAGTCGGCGCGGCCCTGCGCGATCGCCGCGGCGACCGCGTAGTGGGAGCGCGGCTCGTAGGGATACCCGGCTGGCCGGCGGTCTCCCAGCAGGCGGTCGATCAGGATACGGGTGCCCGCGCCGCGGTTCCGATTCACCATCCGGACGGACGGATCCTCGAGGAGGGCTTCGATGTCGCGGGTCTCGTCCGGACGCGTGGCGATGCCCTGCATGCGGCGATAGCCGCGAACGAGCTTCAGGCCCGGCTTGAGGAAGGGCTCGTTGTACCGATCGGTCTCGGGCTCCAGCAGGTGGATCGGCGCGAGATCGCATTCACCTCGCGCGGCGGCGGCCAGCCCACCGTGGGAACCGACGGCGAGCAGCTTCACGCCGACCCCGCGCCGGGCGAGCTCGCTCGCGATCAGGTCGAGGCCCGCGCAGTGGCTCCCGATCACGACCAGATCCGCGACCGCGACGTCGCGACCGATCAGCGTGACCTCGACCGGCGTGTCCGCTTCGACGAGCTCCGTGTTCCGGTCGATGCGAACGAAGCCGTCGGCCCGGCTGAAGCTCGTCACGCTGCCGCTGCCCTTGCCCATCGGATAGGCGGAGAGCCGCCCGGCCTCGTCGCCGACGAGACCGACGAGCAGGTACTCGAGTCGCCCCCGCTCGCTCTGCGTCTTGATCGCGAGGCGCGCGGAGCGGGTCTCCCGGTCCTCCGACGGCTGGCCGGCGAGATCCCGGATCAGCGGCGCGACGAACTCGTGGAAGGTGAAGATCGCGCTCGTCGGGAAGCCCGGCAGGATCACGACGGGCTTGTCACCGTGGGCTGCGAGACAGATCGGCTTTCCGGGCTTGAGCGCGACGCCGTGGACGAGGATTCCGGGCGTGAGCTCGCCGACGACGAGCGCGTTCAGGTCGCCCTCGCCCTTCGAGGTTCCGCCCGACAGCAGGACCATGTCCGCATCGGCGAGCGCTTCGTGCATCGCCTTGCGAAGCGCGTCGAGATCGTCGCGGAACGCGCCGTAGAAGACGGGGTCGCCGCCGAGCTCCTCGACCGCGTCGGCGAGGATCCGTCCGTTGCTGTCGAAGACGAGCCCCGGGCGCATCGGCTCCCCGGGCTGCACGATCTCGTCTCCCGTCGACAGGATCGCGACCTTCGGCCGGCGAACGACCGTGAGGCGATCGCAGCCGATCGCCGCGAGGACCCCGGTCTCCCGGGAGGTCAGACGGGTCCCGGCGAAGAGCACGGTCTCGCCGCGGCCCATGTCCGTCCCGGCGAAGCTGACCGCGGCGCCCGGCACGCGCGGAGCGCGGACGAGGACGTAGCCCGGGTCCTCCGGGTCGATGTCGGTCACCTCGATCGGCGCGACCGCGTCGGCCCCACGCGGGAGCATGCCCCCCGTCGCGATGGTCGTCGCCGTCCCTTCCGCCACCTCGATCTCCGGCGCGATCCCGGTCGTCAGCACCTCGCCGTTGAGCTTCAGCCGGACCGGCTCTTCCTCGGCGACGCCGAAGGTATCCGCCGCACGGATCGCGAAGCCGTCCATGTTCGAGCGATCGAAGCCCGGCACGTCGACGCCCGCTCGTATGTCCTCCGCGAGCACGCGTCCGAGCGCGTCCTCGAGGGCGATCCCTTCGCTCGGAAGGGCCTCGCCCCCCACGACCTCGCGCCACCGCGCCTCGGCCTCGTCCCGGTCGAGCACCTCGAGGAACTGCTGCTGCGGACGGCTCATCGCGGAGCGGCCTCCTCGTCGTACAGGAACACCTCGACCTCTGCGCCCTCCCGCATGCCCTCGAGCTCGCGGGGAACCACCACGGCCCCCGCCGCGCGCACCGTCGACGACAGGATGGAAGCCCCGGCGGTCGCGAGCGGCGACGCCTGCCCGTCTTCGATCGCGACCCGGACGTAGTCCGTCCGGCCGACCTCCGAGACGATCTTGCGCGCGAGCGGAAGCGTCGCACGGCGATGCGGCCAGGCGCGGGCGCGACCGCCGAGGGCGCGGACGGTCGGCCCCGCGAAGAACTCGTAGGCGGCCAGGCAGCTGACCGGATTGCCGGGCAGGAGGAAGACGAAGCGGTTCCCGATTCGTCCGATGCCGGTCGGGCTCGAGGGCCGCATCGAGATGCCGTGATAGGCGAGCTCACCGAGCTCGGAGAGCAGTCGCGGCGCGTGGTCCTCCTGACCGACCGACGTCCCGCCCGAGACGAGGACCACGTCCGCGTCCTCGCTCGCCATGGCCTCGCGGATCCTCTCCGGCACGTCCGGAAGGATCTCGAAGGGGAGCGAAGCGCCGCCGTCGCGCGCGATCAGGCCGCGCAGCACGACGGAGTTGCTGTCGACGATCTGTGAGCCTGCCGGGACCGAGCCCGCCGGAAGCAGCTCGTCCCCCGTGACGACGAGCCGGACCCGTGGTCGCCGGACGCACAGGACCTCGGCGCGACCGATCGAGGAGAGCAGCCCGGCGTCCTGGGGGCGCAGTCGACGGCCCGCCGCGAGGACCGCATCGCCCTTCGCGATGTCCTCGCCGATCGCCCCGACGTTCTTGCGCGGCGCGACCGCTTCCGAGATCTGGACGACGCCGTCTTCCTCTTCGCAGACCTCCGCCTTCACGACCGCGTCGGCGCCGTCGGGAATCGGCGCGCCCGTCATGATGCGAACCGCTTGTCCGCTGCCGAGCGTTCCCTCGTAGGGGTTGCCCGGAAGCGAGGTTCCGACGACGTCGAGCCGGATCGCGTCGTACGCCGACGCACCGAAGCTCTCCTCGCCCCGGATCGCGTAACCGTCCATCGCCGAGCGCGGGAAGCCCGGCACGTCGACCTCGGCGGTCACGTCCTCCGCGAGGACTCGGCCCACGCAATCGAGCAGCGCGACCGTCTCGCCCCCGAGCGCGCGCGCGTGCTCCGCCAGGAAGGCGTCGACGACTTCCACGTCGACCCTTTCCGCGAACCCTCGCATGCGAACGTCGTGCTTCACCGAAGAACCTCGCCCTCGCTCCCCCGAACGGAAGACGGGCAGGGAGCATCACCCCCTGCCCGTCGAATCGTCTCCGTTGGGGCCGCTTGCGCTACCCGGACGCGCGGGCCGAGTAGAGCTCCGGGCGCGGCGCGAAGCGGACCTTCGACTGGTTGATGATGTCCAGCGACACATCGAACTTCATCGCGTTGTCCGGGCCGATGCCCTCTTCCACCAGGCATTCGGAGAGGCCGTTGTCCTCGTCCTTCCAGCCCGCGGCGGCGTTGAACTTCCACTCGTCCTCG
>Ga0180435_10000974_pt1 | contig 30192 bp, 25 predicted proteins | sample SS_ome_3_FD_132467 | JGI IMG/M metagenome (GOLD analysis project Ga0180435, IMG submission 132467) | Hypersaline lake sediment archaeal communities from the Salton Sea, California, USA - SS_3_S_1 metaG | ecosystem: Environmental > Aquatic > Non-marine Saline and Alkaline > Hypersaline >... | reverse complement strand
TTCGGATTCATCAGCCCGCGCCAGACCAGGATGTCCTCCGGGTCCGCATCGAGCTGGTCGGACAGCCACTCGCACATGCTGTTCGGCATGTTGCCCCCGACCTGGAGACTCACGACCCCGGCGTACTTGCGCGCCTGCAGTTCCGCAGTGACCATGCCGATGATGCTGCCGGGAAGCAGCTCGGGTTCGTCGTCCGACACCGGAATGCGGTCCCACGGATTGTCCTTGGCGCCCCGGATCACGCGGAAGGGGTAAAAATCGATGCTTTCGGTCTGCTGGAACATGTGCTCCAGGTTGTGCCCGATGACCTGCTCGATGGGCACGTAGCCGCCGCCCGGCAGTTCGATCCAGCGCGGCCGGTTGGGGGGGATCTTGATCCGCACGAACTGGGATTTCTTGCGTCCGGGCAACTTGATGCGCACGCCCAGGTTAAGGCCGAGGTTGCTGATAAACGGGAACGGATGGCCCACGTCGACGGCCAGCGGGGTCAGGATCGGCTCGATGGACTCGCGAAAATACTGCTCCATGTGCCGCCGCTGAGCCTCGTCGAGCTGCTGGTAGTCGAGGATCGGGATACCCGCTTCGGCCAGCGCGGGCCGAATGTCTTCCTCGATCAGCTGGAACAGCAGGCCGGTCTGGCGGCGCAGCTCCTGCCGGGAAATTTCAAGCTCCTGCTTCAGGGTCAGCCCGTCCGAGGAAACCGATTTCTTTTTCTTTTCGAGCCGCCGCATCAGGCCGCCGATGCGCTTCATCGAGAACTCGTCGTACAGCATGCCCATGATGCCGGTGAACTTGACCCGCTCGAGCAGCGGCAAATTGGAATCCTGCGCCAGCGCGAGCACGCGGCGCGCGAAACTCAGCCAGCTGAGCTCGCGGTTGATGTACGATTCCGGCGATCCTATTTCGACGATTCTGTCCTGCATGATTGCTTTTCCCAGCCTGCATCAACCGCTTGGCAGCGGCACGAACCCGGCAAGAAAAAACACGCACCGGGACTATCCAATGTAGCTGAAAACGGAGGCGGGTTTCCACCTCGTCAGGGGCTTAACCGGGATAGATCACGCCCGGCAGCCAGGTGACCAGTTGCGGCCATGCCGCGAGCACGCCGAGCATGAACAGCTGGATCGCAATGAAAGGGATCACGCCGCGGTAGATGGCGGAAGTGGGCACGGTTTCCGGGCAAACGCCCCGCAGGTAAAAAAGGGAAAAACCGAACGGTGGGGTCAGAAAAGAGGTTTGCAGGTTCAGGGCGATCATCACGCCCAGCCAGACCGGGTCAAGCCCCATGGCCATGAGCACGGGGCCGACGATGGGAACCACCACGAAGGTGATCTCGATGAAATCCAGCACGAAACCCAGCAGGAACATCACGACCATGACCAGCACCATGGCCGTGACGGCGCCGCCCGGAAGGCCTTCCAGGAACCCCGCGATCAGCTCGTCACCGCCGAAACCCCGAAATACCAGGCTGAACAGGGAGGCTCCGACCAGGATCATGAACACCATTGCGGTGACCCGGGTCGTGCGGTACACCACGTCTTTCAGCGTCGCAATGTCCAGATGTCCGCCGGCCAGGGCCAGCAGCATCGCACCGACTGCGCCGACGGCAGCCGCTTCCGTGGGCGTGGCAATGCCGCCGAGAATCGACCCCAGCACGGCGACAATCAGCAGCAGGGGCCCCGCCGCATATACGATCAGCCGCCAGAAACCAGGAACCGCCTCGCCGGAATCCGGGTCAGAATCGGAATCCGGCGGCATCATGGCAGGCTTCAGGCGCGCCAGCACGAGAAGATAAAGCAGGTAAAAACCCACCAGGACCAGGCCGGGCACCAGCGCGCCGGCAAAGAGTTCGCCGACAGAAACGGTCTTCGGGCTGTAACTTCCCATCCTCAGCTGGGCCTGCTGGTACGCGTTGGAAAGCACGTCGGCCAGCATGACGAGCACGATCGAAGGCGGAATGATCTGCCCGAGCGTACCCGAGGCGCAGATCGTGCCGGTCGCAACGGCGGGATCGTAACCCTTGCGCAGCATCGTCGGCAGCGAGATCAGCCCCATCGTCACCACGGTGGCGCCGACGATGCCGGTACTGGCCGCCATCATCGCTCCGACCAGCACCACCGCGAAGCCCAGTCCACCGGGAGTGCCCCGCATCATGCCCGCAAGTGACTGCAGCAATTGGTCGGCCAGCCTGGAGCGCTCGAGCATGACGCCCATGAAGATGAACACCGGCACGGCGATCAGCGTCTCGTTGGTCATGATGCCGTAGACACGGTTGGGAAACGCTTCGAGAAAAACCGGGTCGAACACGCCGGCCAGCGTACCGATCAAGGCGAACAGCAGCGCCACGCCCGCGAGCGTGAACGCCACCGGGTAGCCCGCCATCAGGACCAGGCCGACAGCCAGGAACAGGCCCAGGGCCAGGGCCGCTGCCAACTAGCGCCCCTCCCGGAGATAGTGGTCTTTCAGGCGAACGTAGTGGTGGGCGTTGTACGGCAGGTAGTCGATTTCCTGCGAACTGAGATCGCGCACGTAGCGCGCCGGGTTCCCGCGCCACAACGTGCCGGCCGCAATGTGCTTTCCGGGCGGCACGACCGAACCCGCTGCGATCATCACGTCATCCTCCAGGACGGCGCCGTCCAGCACGGTGGCGCTCATCCCCACCAGGCAGCGATGGCCGACGGTGCAGGCGTGCAGCACCGCGGCGTGGCCCACGGTCACGTCGTCACCCAGCAGCAGGGGCCCGCCTTCCGGCAGCCATTCACTCTCGTGGGTGACATGCAGGACGCAGGCATCCTGGATGTTGCAGCGGGCGCCGATTTCGATCCGGTTGACGTCCCCGCGTGCAACGGCCATCGGCCAGATCGACGAATCGTCGCCGATTTTCACCGCTCCGCTTACGTGCGCCCCGGGCGCCACGTAAACGCGCTCACCGAGCACCGGATGGCTGTACAGGAATCGATAGGTGCTGTTGCCGGCGGCGGTATTCATCACGCGGGAATCTTATCACCCTTCGAAAATTTTATGCACAGCGCAGAACCAGGCGTATAAAACACCAACTTGAATCGTTTATCGCATACATCTTGGAAGATAGTACCCATAAATATATGTTTTTAGACGGTTATCTATAAAACAGCACAATCTATGCCATTTCGTGGTTTTTCGCGCTTCGAGCGTTTTTTCAAAACACGCCTGATTACACACATAGTTATCCACAGGTTTTCAATCCATTCCCCTGCCACTCGGCGGTCCAGAAACCATTGTTCTTCTTCTGTTTCCCGCAAAGGTTTACAATATTGCGTTTTCAGGGGTCGACAACGGCCGCGCGTGGAACGAGACCCACCCAGTGAAAGAACACCTAGAAGAACTGCTGTCGCAATCATTGCTCCACCTGCAGCGTGTGGGCGTGCTACCCGCTGACGCCGAGTTCAACCCGCAGCTCGAGCGTACGCGTTCCCCCGAGCACGGGGAGTTCGCTTCCAACGTCGCCATGGTGCTGGCAAAGACTGCCGGCATGCCGCCGCGCAAGCTCGCGGAGGCCATCATCGAGAAAGTCCCTGTCTCGCGGCAGGTCGCGCGCATGGAAATCGCCGGCCCGGGGTTCATCAATATTTTCCTCGAACGCTGCGCGCTTACCGGCGTACTCAAGGACGTTCTTCGTCAGGGTGATGAATACGGTCAGCTGGTGCGCGGCGGGCGCAACCGCATCACCGTCGAATACGTCTCGGCCAACCCGACCGGACCCCTGCACGTCGGCCACGGACGCGGCGCCGCCTACGGCGCGAGCCTCGCGAGCATCCTGCAGGCCGCGGGATACGAAGTTCAGCGCGAATACTACGTCAATGACAACGGCCGCCAGATGGACATCCTCGCCGTCTGCGTGTGGATCCGCTACCTCGAACTGTGCGGAGAGCCGACCGAGTTCCCGGAGAACGGTTACCGCGGCGATTACATTTACGATATCGCGCGCCTGGTGCGCCAGGAACAGGGCGACCAATGGCGCTTCACCAGCCTCGAGGTCACCGAGGGACTGCCGCCATCCGTCAACCAGGGCGGCGACGGTGAGGCCCACCTGGATGCACTGATCGCGCGCGCCAGGTCGCTGCTGGGCGAAGACGGCTACCGGGTATTTTTCGACACGGCGTTGAACCACATCCTGGATGACATCAAGGAAGACCTCGGCGAATTCGGTGTGCATTTCGATGAGTGGTTCTGCGAGCGCGACCTGGAAGAAAGCGGTGCGCTGCAGCATGCCATCGAGCGCCTGCGCGCAAACGGCCACCTGTATGAAAAAGACGGCGCCACCTGGTTCCGCGCCTCCGCACTGGGCGACGAAAAAGACCGTGTCGTGATCCGGGACAACGGCCGCACCACCTATTTCGCCTCGGACATCGCCTATTTCCTGAACAAGCTGGAGCGCGGGTTCGAAACCGCCCTCTACGTATTCGGCGCCGACCATCACGGTTACGTCGCCCGGCTGCGCGCCGCCGCCACCGGGCTGGGCGAGAACCCGGAACGGCTCGAGGTCCTGCTGGTCCAGTTCGCGGTGCTGTTCCGATTCGGTGAAAAAGTCGCGATGTCGACGCGTTCGGGCCAGTTCATCACTCTGCGCGAGCTGCGCGAGGAAGTCAGCACGGATGCGGCCCGCTTTTTCTACGTGATGCGGTCGCACGACCAGCACCTGGATTTTGACCTGGACCTGGCCAAGTCCCGCAGCAATGAAAACCCGGTCTATTACATTCAGTACGCCCACGCCCGCATCTGCAGCGTGTTTCGAAACCTGGAAGACCAGGATACGCGGCACAACGTCGAGATCGGTATCGCGGCGATCGATCAGCTGGTGCAGGATCACGAACTGGCCCTGATGCGAAACATCAGCCGGTTCCCGGAGACCATCGAATCCGCGGCGCGCCTGCGCTCGCCGCACCTGGTTGCCCACTACCTGCATTCGCTGGCAACCGACCTGCACTCCTACTACAACGCGCACCAGTTCCTGGTCAGCGATGAAAACCTGCGCAACGCCCGACTCAACCTGATTGACGCCACCCGCACGGTCCTTCGCAAGGGCCTTGAGTTGCTCGGTGTTTCGGCCCCGGAGGAAATGTAGATGGCACGCCGCAAAGCCGCCAGCCGAACCCGCGCAAAAAGCGGTACGCCCGCATGGATGTGGCTGATGGCCGGCATACTGATTGGCCTGGCCATGGCCTGGTACCTGTTCGCCAAGGGCTACATTCCCCAGCCCGAGGCGGTGGAAAACGACACCAGGCCGGGCAACGCGGAAATGAGCGACAGCGAGGAGATCGCGCCGGTCAGCGAGAAAGAAAAGAAAGAGTCGCCGCGCTATGACTTTTTCACGATCCTGCCGGAAATGGAGGTCGTGGTGCCCGAAGAAGAATTGAGCCGACAATCACGGGCAGAACCCGAAACGCCGGTCACCGGCAACAGCGAGGACGAGTTCTACCTGCAGGTAGGTTCGTTCCGCGAAATGGCGGACGCCGAACAGCGCAAGGCGCAGCTCGCCTTGCTGGGAGAGACCGCGGAGGTCCAGAAAGTGACCGTCAACGGCGCCACCTGGCACCGGGTTCGAATCGGGCCGGTCAAAGGCACGCGCTCGGCAGAAGCGAAACGGAACCGGCTGGCAGACAACGGCATCGAGAGCCTGGTGCTGCGCAACCCTTAGCCCGACGGGTGCAATGTTCGGGCTAGTCGGCCGGCCTGACGCGATTCTCCATGGCATAAAGGTCTGATGCTGGCGCCGGCGTAGCGGCCCTGTGCGCTCTTTGCTGCCGCCAGGCCGAGAAACGGCGCCAGAACCGTGGACCGTCCCAACCGCCTTCGCCACCCGGCCGGAACCCGTCGGCGTCCAGGGCGAGCAGGTCGGAGCGCAAGCCGTCGTCATCCACATGCGCCGCGAAGTCGTGCAGCCCGGAGCACGCCCGCGGCCCATGGAACAGCAGCCAGCGCTGTAGGCAGGCACGCGCGGCCGCCCTGTCGCCCTGCGTGCAGGCCTTCCTTAACGAGCCGAGCAAATCCTGCTCCTTCTGTTCAGCGCCATCTGCCCCGGCACGGCGCTCGACCGCCCGCGCCCGGTTCCTGCCCAGGCGGAACGCCAGCCCGAGCGTTGCCAGCCAGAGGCCGGCAAACAGCAAGGCCAGCCACTTCCACGGGTACGAACCATGGGCTTGCGCCAGGACCCCGTCGCCCGGCGCCTGCGGCCCGGCCTGCGGACCCGCAGGCTTGGGCGGCGGCACCAGCGCCGAAGGCTGCACCATCACGGTATGCGCGGGCAAAACAGCCGACCGTTGCCTGTTTTCCTTCGTATCCCACCATTCCACTCGAAGTTCCGGCAGGATCAGCTCACCTTCCTCTTCGGGCACCACCGCGTAGCGGAATTCCTTGTGGCCGAGCACCCAGCGGCCATCATCCCGCGTGATGCCCTGCGGCTGGTCGGCGTAGACACGGGCGCCCGTGAGCTCCGGCCACTTGGGTTCGACAATCATGTTTTCCGCCAGGCCCTTCGCGTCGATCAGGATCGTGCGCGTTACGGGTTCACCCACGCGAAGCGCCTCACCGGACGAAATCTGCTGTGCAATGCGGTACTCGCGGGCAGGCTGCCACTCCGGGCCGGTAAATTCCGCCGGCCTGGGCTCGATCTGCAGCCGGATCTCCGCGCTCTGCTCACGCACCCGGCGGCCGCGCACCGTCGGCTGCCAGACGCTGCCTGCCTTGCGCTCCACCAGGCGCCCCGACAATTCCATCGGCGGTATCACCAGTTCGCCCGACCGTTCGGGAAAAACGGCGTAGTGGCGCTCCAGCACCCGGTAGCGCTCCCCTCCGCGTTCGGCCTGGAACGGGGTTTCCTGCAACAGGCTGACCGCCGCAGGCACCGGGTCCGGCTGGCTGATGGTGGCCTCGGTCAGGTTCTGGCGGTAAAAAACCCGCACGACAAGACCGAACTGGGCATGCACGAAATAAGGCCCTTCCGCCGGCGTGATTTCAGCCTCTATGAATACCGGCGGCAACTCACCCGCAGCGAGTTCAGGCGCCGGTGCGACGTCCAGGACCACGGCCCGCGTGGCATCCTCGCCGAAACGAAAAGCCGGAATGGTGATTTGGCCGGCGCGTTTCGGCTCGACCGTCAGCAGCAGTCGCTTGGTCGCCGCCTGGCGGCCATTGACGATCGAGATCTGGGATTCGGTGCGCTGGTCCAGTATGTCAAAGTCCTTTTCCAGTGCGCTGAAATCCACGCCCAGGTCCCGGGTTGCATCGTCCGTCAGGAACGTGAGCGTGACCGTTTCACCCACCATGACCCGGTCCCGGTCAAGCAGCAGTTGAACAGCCGCCTGCGCGGGCAGAGCGAGCAGAAACGTCAGCAACAGGACGGCCGGCTTGAACATGCGGCGCATACTGTCATTGCGGTAATTGTCGATCACCATTTTTCGTTCTCGTCCTCGGGCGCACCCCTTCGCTGGTGCTCGTTACGGAATTTTCTGCGCAACAGGCCGCCGGGATCATCGGGTATCCGCCGCAGCCATTGTTCCATCGCCTGCTCATCTTCTTCGGACCAGGTTTCCGCGAGATCCTGCGGTTCGGGTTCGCCCTGCTCTTCCGCGGAAGGTTCGCTGTCCTGCTCCTCGGGCGTTTCGCCTTCATCGCCGGACTCTTCCTGCTCGCCCTCCTGCTCACTTTCCTGCTGCTGATCCGATGACTGCTGCTCATCGTTTTCACCGTTCTGCCCGGATTTTTCCTGCTCCTGCTTCATCTTCTCGAGGATGTTGCGGTTGTAGATCGCATCCAGCATGTCCGGATCGAGTTCCAGCGCCCGGTCGTAAGCCGCGATGGCGCCGTCCAGGTCACCGGCATGGGCCAGCGCGTTGCCCCGGTTGTAGTGCGCGTCGGCTGTTTCCAGGCCGCTCCAGGCATCGGCCGCGTCGGCGTACTCCCCGATTCGGTAGCTGGCCTCGGCGGCGAGCCCCGCGTCCTCGGCAAGAGCCGCTGCCTTTTGCGAATCGCCGGCGCGCAGGGCCCTCCAGGCCTGCTGGTCGCCGCGCTGCCAGAGGTCTTCCCACCACCCGGCATGCGCACTCGCGGAAAACATCAGGCCGTTAGCCAACAGCAGCGGCAGCATGAAGAACAGGCCGCGGCGGAATCCGGCCAGGGCCAATGGCAGCAATAACAGGACCAGCCAGGGACCGCTGTCTTTCCAGCGATCGCCCAGGGCGTCGTCCCGCGCGGCGAATTCCGATCCTTCCGCCGCCCCCCACAGCACGGAGTCGCCGTTCGCCGGTCCTAGTTCGGAGTAGACCCCGCCGCCGGCCCGGGCCAGTTCCCGCAGCGCAGCATTGTCGAGACGGGCGATCACGACATTGCCGCCGCGGTCCTTGATGAATCCGCCGCCGCTGGGGATCGGGGCCCCTTTTCTCGTGCCCACGCCCAGCACCGATGTCACGATGCCTTCGCGGGCAAGGGAGCGGGCTTTTGCAACATCCCGTGAATCAACCGAATCGGTGACCAGCAGGATCTCGCCGCGCGCGAAACCTGAGCGGCCCAGCAGGGAACCGGCCATTTCCAGCCCGAGGTCGGCCCGGCTGCCGGCCACCGGCACGATATCGGGCTGCAGGGCGGGCAGCATGTTGGCAATGGTGTTCGTATCGTTCGTCAACGGCGATACGACAAAAGCATCACCGGCGAACACCACCAGGCCCAGCTGGCCTTCTTCCGTCTGCTCCAGCAGGTCCGCCAGGCGAAAACGGACCCGGGTCAGACGGTCCGGCCGCAGGTCACCTGCCAGCATCGAGAGCGACAGGTCCAGCACGATCACGCGGGCGTCGCGCGCGGAAAAAGACACGTCCGGAAGCTTCTGCCAGCTCGGGCCCGAGAGCGCCAGCAAAGTGATCGCAATCGCCAGGCCGGCCAGCCAGTGCCCCGCCCGGCTCCGCTTGTTTTCGCCCTGCTCCACCGCCAGCCAGCGCAACAGGTGCGGATCACACGCACGCGCCCAGTCGCCGGACGGTCGCCGCGCCTTGTTCCACACCCACGGAAGCAGCACCGCGAGCGGCAGCAGCAGCAGCCATGCCGGGCGGATGAAATGCAATGACTCCGCCATCATGCCGGCAACCCCCGGCGCAGCGCGGGCGCCAGCAGCAGAGTTACGCCGGCCAGGGCGAGCAGGAACGCGGCCGCAAGGGGCAAGTAGAACAACTCGTCCACGGGCCGAACAGCCTCCTGGTCACTTTCCACCGGCTCCAGTTCGTCGATCAGCTCGTAGATTTCCGCCAGGGCCTTGGCGTCGCGCGCGCGGAAATAGGCGCCGCCGGTGCGGTTCGCGATGGCCCGCAGCGTATCCTCGTCCAGGTCGGCCGAGGGATTGACCAGGCGGCTGCCGAAAAAGTCCTTCACCATCATTTCGTCGGCGCCCACGCCGACCGTGTAGATGCGCAGCCCCTCGCGGGCGGCGAATTCCGTGGCCTGCATCGGCTGCACTTCACCGGACGTGTTGGCGCCGTCCGTCAACAGGATCAGGACACGCTCGCTGGCAGCGTCTTCACGCAGGCGTTTCACGGCGAGTCCGATGGCGTCTCCGATCGCGGTCTCGCGTCCCGCCAGGCCGATCTCGGATTCGTCCAGCAGGATCGCGGTCGTCTCGGTATCGAACGTCAGCGGCGTCTGCAGGTAAGCACGGCTGCCGAAAAGCACCAGTCCGACCCGGTCTCCGCGGCGCCGCTGGATAAACTCGCCGGCGACCTTCTTGACGACCGCAAGCCGGTTGACCGGCCTGCCTTCCAGCAGCATGTCCTGCGTATCCATGGAGCCCGATATGTCGACCGCCAGCAGCAGGTCACGGCCGGTCACGGGCAGGTTCTCGATCTCGCCCACCCACAGCGGCCGGGCCGCTGCCAGGAGCAGCAAAAGCCAGGCAAGGGTCGCGATTACAGCCAGCAGCGGCCGCCGCAGCCAAGCCGCGGCCCCCTCGTGCATCGTCGCGAACCAGGGCACGCGCAGCGCCTGCCGGCCGGCCCCGGTCGCCGGTGCAAGCCAGCGGCGCAGCAGCAGGGGCAGCGGCAGCAGCCACAGGACCCAGGCCCAGGCGAGCGTCAGCCCTTCGCTGGCCATGGCGTCAGCCATAAAGCTTCACCCATGACTTGACCAGCCGCTCCAGTGATTCCGCCTCGAATTCAGGCGCAGGCTGGTAGGGCCCCCGCGCCAGCGCGGCGAGGTTTTCCGTGTCCGCGTCTTCCGGCAGAAGACCCTTCAGGAAGGCGACCCACGACTCGCCCTCCAGGCGCGCACAGCCGCTGCCGGGGAATGCGCGCAGCGCAACCGCGCGAAACAGCCGGTTCAGGCCGGCCAGGTAGGCGCCCGGATCCGCATGCCGCTCCTGCGCTTCCGCCAGGCGGGACAGCTCCAGAAGCCAAGCCCGGCGGCGGCGGCGAATCGCCGCACGGCGCAACAGGGCACGGACCGTTACCGAGAGCAGCAGGAGCAGCGCGAGGCCCAGCAGCCACCAACCGGTGGCGGGAGGCCACCAGGGCGGCTGGGCGGCTTCGTGGATATCCGCCAGCTGTGCCAGGAGTTGCGACCGATCCGGCTCCATGCACCCCCCCCTAGACCGGCCGTCCCACGAGCACCCGCAGTTCCCGGCCCAGGACATCGACGGGGTCCTCGTCGGCGTTGAGCGTCATCCAGCCGCAGCTGTGCCGCTGGAACAGTCGGCGCGGTTCCTCCAGGTGACGTTCGATCATGGTTTCGTAGCGCCTGCGGGACCCTTCGTGCCCGGTATCGAGCACCGCCGCCCGGCGCCCATCGGTGATCGGGTAACGCCCGCGCGGCAGCCTGTTTTCCGCCGCGTCCAGGACCTGGCAGCCGATCACGTCGTTGTGCTGCCGAAGCCGGGAAAGGTGCCGGTTGCAGGCTTCGTCCAGGCCGTAAAAATCGCTCAGAATGATCACCAGGCTGCCGGGCCTGACCGTGTGCCGCACCCGTGCCAACGCGGTAGAAAGCGCCTCGGGAGCCGCATCCGTCGAGTGCTCGGGCTGCAGCCATTCGACCAGCCCCTGGATCATGCGCATGGCTCCGCGTCGCCCGCCCGCCGGGCGGATTTCGCGGTGCCGCCCCGGCGCGAACAGGAAACCGCCGATGCGGTCGCCCCGGCGCACTGCGGACCAGGCCACGGCCGCCGCCAACTGGCCGGCCGCCACCGACTTGAGACGGCGGCGCGTGCCGAAATACAGGGTCGGGCTGGCGTCCAGAACCACCAGCACCGGCCGTTCGCGCTCTTCCTGGAACACCTTGGTATGAGCCTTGCCAGTGCGCGCGGTAACGCGCCAGTCCATGTTTCGAATGTCGTCGCCGGGCTGGTAGTTGCGGGATTCGAGAAAATCGACGCCGCGACCGCGAAAACGCGAGCGGTAGGCGCCGGCCAGCGCCGAGGCCGCCGGCTGCCGCATCGGCAGGCGCAGGGCGTGGCAACGAGCCCGAAGGGCAATCAACTCCTCCGCGCCCAGGTGGATCCCGTCCCCTTCAGCGGGGCGCCCGGAGGACAGAATCATGGCACGGGAACCAGGTCCAGCAAGCGGTCGGTCAGCTGGTCGACGGTGACCCCATCGGCCTCGGCTTCGTAAGACAGCAGCACGCGGTGACGCATGACGTCGTGGATCATCTCGTGCACGTCGTCGGGCGAAACGTAGTCGGGCTGGCCCAGCCAGGCACGGGCACGCGCGCAGCGGTCCAGCGCGATGGTGGCGCGCGGGCTGGCGCCGTAGCTCACCAGCCGGGCGAGGTCCGGATCCCACGCGCCCGGGTCGCGGCTGGCCAGCACCAACTGCACGATGTACTCCTCCAGCGCCGGGGCCATGTACAGGTCCAGGACGCTTTTCTGCGCCAGGAACACCTGCTCCTGGCTGACCAGCACCGGCGCTTCGGGCAGCTTGCCGAGCTCGTCCCGCGCCTGCCCCCGGGCGAGTTCCAGGATGGCTTTCTCGGCCTCGGCGCCGGGATAGGTAATCGACACGTGCATCAGGAAGCGGTCGAGCTGGGCCTCGGGCAGCGGGTAGGTGCCTTCCTGCTCGATCGGGTTCTGCGTCGCCATGACCAGGAACAGCTTGGGCAGCCGGTACGTCACGCGGCCCACGGTCACCTGGTGTTCGCCCATCGCCTCGAGCAAGGCAGACTGGACTTTCGCCGGCGCCCGGTTGACCTCGTCGGCAAGGATCAGGTTATGAAAGATCGGCCCCTGCTGAAACTGGAACGTGCCTTCCTGGGGCCGGTAGATCTCGGTGCCCGTCAGGTCGGCCGGCAGCAGGTCCGGCGTGAACTGGATGCGGTGAAAATCACCTTCGATGCGGTCGGCGATGACCTTGATCGCGGTTGTTTTTGCCAGCCCGGGGGCGCCCTCGACGAGGAGGTGCCCGTTGCTCAGCAGCGCGATCAGCAGACGGTCCATCAATCGCTCCTGGCCGATGATCTGCTCGTTGGCCGCCCGCTGGAGTGCCGCAAACGCGGTGTGCGCCTGCTGCTCTTCGGCGGACCCCGGTTTCCTGCCGTTGTCTTCAGTTGCCATGTGAGAAAAACCTGCTGTGTTCTGTTGAGTTACCACCCGCGCGCATTCATCGGATCACGGCCGGTTAAATGTCTAATACATGGGGGTTGTCACGATAGTGTCAAACGTCACAGTTCCTGCGGGTCGACATCCACCGACCAGCGGACCTTGCGGGCCTGGGGCAGGTCCCGAATGAGCGGCAGCCAGGCCTCGATCTGGCGGTGCAAGGCGGCACGTTCATCCGATTGCAGCACGAGGTACATGCGGTAGCGTCCGCCGACCCGCTCCATGATGGCGGGCAAGGGGCCGAAGATGCGCGTCTTGCCGGACGGGAAGCGCTGCAGAGCCGCGTCCAGGAATTGACTGGCTTCGATCCGCTTCGTTGAATCCGCCCGCAGCAAAGCCTGGTAGCCGAACGGCGGCAGACCCGCCAGGTTCCGCTCCCGCAGCAGCCACTCGGCGTAGGCCTGGTAGCCGCGCTCCAGCAGCAGGTTCAGCGCTTCGTGGTCCGGGTGCAGGGTCTGCAGGATTACCGTGCCCGGCCGTTCTTCCCGCCCGGCGCGCCCGGCGACCTGCTCGATCAGCTGCCCCATGCGTTCCAGCGCGCGGTAGTCGGCGCTGTAGAGCGCCTGGTCGGCGTTGACGATGACGACCAGCGTCACCGCGGGAAAGTGGTGACCCTTGGCCAGCATCTGGGTGCCGACCATCAGGCAGGCGCCGCCTTGCCGCACCGCGTCGAGCTGGCGCTGCAGAACACCCTTGCCGCTGACGCGGTCCCGGTCAAAGCGGTAAACGGGCTTGCCGTCGAAGTGCCCGGCGAGGAACTCCTCCAGTTGCTGCGTGCCTTCGCCTGCCCCGCTGAGCGCATCGGCTGCGCATTCCGGGCACAGCCCGGGCGCCCGGCGTTGGTGGCCGCAGTGATGGCAGCACAGGCGATTCGCTCCGCGGTGCCAGGTCAGGTTGGCGTCGCAGCTCTCGCAGGCTGCATGCCATCCGCAGGAACCGCACATCAGCACCGGCGCGTATCCGCGGCGGTTGAGGAATACCATGACCTGCTCATCCCGCTCGAGGGCCGTTGAAATCGCTTCAAGCGCCGGTTCGGCCAGCCCATGGATCGTGCGTTGCTGGCGCATGTCAAGCACGCGCCAGGACGGCAGGCTGGCCCGGGTGGCCCGTTCACGCAGCCGGTGCCAGGCATAACGGCCCTGCGATGCGTTGTGCAGTGATTCCAGCGAGGGCGTGGCGCTGCCCAGCACGACGGGAATGTCCAGCTCGGCAGCCCGCTTCACCGCGACGTCCCGCGCGGAGTAACGAAAACCGTCCTGCTGCCGGAACGAGGCGTCGTGCTCTTCGTCGAGCACGATCAGGCCGAGTTCCGGCATCGGCGTGAACAGGGCCGAGCGCGTGCCGACCAGCAGGCGAGCGCGCCCGCTGCGCGCGGCCTCCCAGGCCTCCAGCCGCTTGACGGCCGGCCGGCCGGAGTGAATCGTCGCCGGATCGATACCGAGCCGCTTTGCGAAGCGCCGCAGCAGTTGAGGGGTCAATCCGATCTCGGGCACCAGCACCAGCACCTGCCCGCCGCGCTGCATCACCTGTTCGATCAGTGAAATGTAAACCTCGGTCTTGCCGCTGCCCGTGACGCCGTCCAGCAGGTGGCAGCGAAAACGCCCCAGGTCATCGGAAATCGCGCTTAGCGCCGTGGCCTGGCCTTTGTTCAGCGCGGGGCCTTCCTGCGGTTCGCGGTGCGGCGGCCCGGCCTCCACCGACTCGGCCATCCCCGCGTCCAGCAGCCAGGCTAGCGTTTTGCGCCAGCGGCTTCCGCATCCCCGCAGTTCCTCCGGTGAACGCTCTTCGGCAGCCAGTTGAAGCAGCATCTGAAAGCGCGCCTTTTCGCTGCCGGGCGGCTGCTCCAGGCGTGCCGTACCGGCCGTCGTTATGCGGTAGTGAACCGGCGGCGGCGGCAGGCGTCCGCGTTCGCCGCGCAGGACGGGCGGCAGGGCGCTGGCCACGACTTCTCCCGGTGCGCGCTTGTAGTAACGCCAGCACCAGTTCAACAGGGACAGCAGCTGCCGATCCAGCAGCGGCCGGCCGTCATCGAGCACCGCTGCAATCCGCTGCAGGCGGTCGGCCGGCACGGCGCTGACGTCTGTCGTTTCCACCACGACGCCCACCATGGCACGCCGGCCGAACGGCACCGCAACACGGCAGCCGGGCACGGCCTGCGGGCCGCTCTCGGCGGGCAGGTAGTCGAACAGCCGGGGCAGCGGCGCCGGCACCGCCACTCTCAAAAACAGTGAAGAAGTCATGGCAGTCCGATTCTATCAGTCACCGCCGGCATGCATTCAAAGTCATCTTTTGTATATGATGCACAGGCATTACCGCGAACAACCAGAGGAGGAATGCAGAATGGGTATGATGAAAGAATTCCGGGATTTCGCCATGCGCGGCAACGTGGTGGACATGGCGGTTGGTATCGTGATCGGCGGCGCTTTCGGCAAGATCGTGTCGTCCTTCGTAAACGACGTGCTCATGCCGCCCATCGGCATGGCCATCGGCGGGGTCGATTTCTCCCAGCTTGCCATCACGCTAAAGGAAGCCAGCGGCGATATCGCGGCGGTCACTCTCAACTATGGCTCGTTCATCCAGACCGTGGTTGACTTCGTTATCATCGCCTTTGCCATCTTCATGGTGGTCAAGGCCATGAACTCGATGAAGAAAAAAGAAGAGGAGGCGCCGCCGGCGCCGCCGAAGCCCTCTGCAGAAGAATCCCTGCTTACGGAAATCCGTGACCTGTTGAAGAAAGACTGATTCCCGCGGAAAGAATGAAAAACGGGGCCGAACGGCCCCGTTTTTTTCTCAGTACCGGGCGGTCAGGGTATGTTTGCGGCCTTTTTTGCGGCCTTGTCGCTCAACTGGGCAAACTGGCTCTCCAGCAGGGCGCGGTCGGACCCGAGTTCCACCATGTCCGCAACGATGTTGGCCGATTCGCGCAGCAGGAAGTCCGGGCCCTCGTCTTCCTCGTCTTCTTCACTCGCTGCGCCATCCTCGTCTTCCTCGTCGATCAGCGTATCCGCCACGGTCGCCAGCTCGCTGCCCTCTTCGAGCAGGGGTGCTCCGCCGCGTTCCGCTTCACGCTGCGTCTTCTTGGCCTCGCTCCTGGCGATGCGTTCACGCGCTTCCGACTCGAGCAGCGATATGCTGGTTTCCTCGTCGTGCTTGTTGAACTCCTGAATATCTTCCAGCAGCCACTCGTATTCCTGGTTGCCGACCATTCGATCCCGGTAACGGCTGCCGGCCACGGCCGCAAGACGGTCGAGATCACTGACTTTCTCGTAGTCCACCGGGTCGATCCTGGTCCACGGCAGCGCGTTGTCGAGCGCGCGTTCACCGTATTCGTCCGGGTCGCCCCAGCTCGGGAATTGAATATCGGGCTCTACACCGCGGTTCTGGGTAGAACCGCCGTTGACGCGGAAAAACTGCGCCATCGTGAGTTTCAGCTGACCCAGGCCGAGCCGTTCGCGCGCCTGGTAGTAGTCGTCCAGGTCCAGCAGGCTCTGCACGGTGCCTTTACCGAAGGTAGTCTCGCCGATCACCAGTCCGCGCCCGTAGTCCTGGATGGCGGCGGCGAAAATTTCCGAGGCAGACGCACTGTAGCGGTTGACGAGTACGGCGAGGGGGCCTTCCCAGGCCATGCCTTTCTCAAAATCTTCCTCGAAGGAAATCTTGCCGTCGCGGTTGCGTACCTGCACGACCGGCCCGGTATCGATGAACAGTCCGGTCAGCGTCGTCGCCTCGAGCAGCGAGCCGCCGCCGTTGCCGCGCAGGTCGATGACCAGGCCTTCGACGCCTTCGGCCTCGAGTTCCTCGATCAGGCGCCGCACGTCACGCGTGCTGGAGCGATAATCGGCCTTGTTCTGCGCCCGGCCGGCGAAGTCCAGGTAAAAGACGGGCAGGTCGATCACGCCGATCTTCACGACCTCTTCCCCGCCCTCGCTCACTGGCACTTCGATGATCTCGCTGGAGGCTGCCTGCTCTTCCAGTTTCACCTCGTCGCGAACGATCTCGATAATCTTGGTCAGCCCGCCGACGCTCTCTTCCTCGGGCAGGATTTCCAGGCGGACCACCGTGTCTTTCGGGCCGCGAATCAGCTCGACCACGTCGTCGATGCGCCAGCCGATAATGTCGACCATCTTGCCGTCGTTGCCCTGTCCGACCGCGGTGATGCGGTCGCCAGCTTTCAGGCGTCCGTCCTTGTCGACCGGGCCGCCGGGCACGACGCGTGAAATCTCGGTGTACTCGTTCTCTCGGCCAAGCAGCGCGCCGATTCCTTCCAGCGAGAGCTTCATCGAAATCTCGAAGTTCTCGGAAGTGCGGGCCGAAAGGTAGGAGGTGTGCGGCTCGATGGAGGCCGCGAACGCGTTCATGAAAAACTGAAACACGTCTTCCGAGTTCAGCTCAGTGATGCGGCGTTCCAGGTTGTCGTAGCGCTCGGTCAGGGTTTCGACGATCTTCTCGTCTTCCTTGTCCGTCAGTTTCAGCCTGAGGTAGTCGTTCTTGACACGCAGGCGCCACAGTTCATCCAGCTCTTTGCGGTCCTTTGCCCAGGGCTCATCTTCACGGTCGAACTGGTATTGCTCGTCGATGGTGAAGTCAAACGGCTGCTTTACCCGTTCACGGGCGTAGGCAACCCGGTCCAGCACGCGGTCGGTGTAGAGGTTGAAGATCTCGTATGCCGGGCTCAGGTCGGCATGGCGCAGCGTATTGTCCAGTTTTTCCCGGTAGCGTTCGAAACGCTCGACGTCGGACTGCAGGAAATAGATCCGGTTGGGGTCCAGGAGCTGCATGTAGCTGTCGAAAATTTCGCTGGAGAGCCCGTCGTCCAGGCGCCCGGGCTTATAGTGGTAATTCGTCAGGAAATTGGTGGCGATACTGCTCGCCTTGCGCTGATCCATGCTGGGCCGGAGCAGAAGCGCATCGTCCTCCTGGACGGATGCGGCCGCACCGTAAACGACGAACGCGATGAGAAAAACAAACAGGGTACGTTTCAGCAAAACTCGACTCCGGATCTTTGAAAAATACCGCGCCCAACCACCCGGCCCCGGCGCAGAACTTCTATTTATGCCTGTTTCAGACTTGTATTACAACGAAATGGTTCAATTTCACCGGCCTGAAGTGATGAGCGGAACGGTTTTTCAGACTACCCGTCGTCACCGACCAGGCCGGACGCCTCAGCGCTGACGTCCGCATGGTAGGAAGACCGCACCAGCGGACCGGACGCCACGTGGCTGAAACCCAGGTCGTAACCGAAGCCGGCCAGTGACTCGAACTCACCGGGCTCCCAGTAGCGCATCACCGGATGATGGTGCGGTGTCGGTTGCAGGTACTGGCCGATGGTGATCATGTCCACGTCATGCGCCCGCAGATCACGCAGCGTGGCTTCGACCTGCTCACGTGTCTCACCGAGGCCCAGCATGATGCCGGACTTGGTCGGGACACCGGGATTGAGCTCGCCGAAGCGCTTGAGCAAGCCCAGAGACCACTGGTAATCGGCGCCGGGGCGAACGTTGGCGTACAGCTCCGGAACGGTTTCGACGTTGTGGTTGAACACGTCCGGCGGCGTCGCGGTCAGTATCTCCAGGGCGCGATCGATCTTGCGGCGGCCGCGAAAATCCGGAACCAGTATCTCCACCCGGATTCCGGGCACCGACTCGCGCACATGGCGTATGCACTCGGCGAAATGCTGCGCGCCACCGTCGAGCAGGTCGTCGCGGTCGACGGAGGTGATCACGACGTAGCGCAGGCCCATGTCCTTCACGGTTTGCGCCAGCTGCAAAGGCTCATTTACATCGGGCGGCAGCGGCCGGCCGTGGGCGACGTCGCAGAAAGAACAGCGCCGCGTGCACACCTCGCCCAGCACCATGAACGTCGCGGTGCCCTTGTGAAAGCACTCGTGGATGTTGGGGCAGCTCGCTTCCTCGCAGACGGTGACCAGTTCGCGCTCACGCAAACGGCTTTTCAGCGACTGCACGGCATTGCCCGAGGGCAGCTTGACGCGAATCCAGCCGGGTTTGCGCAGGCGCGGCGCATCTGCCTCGAAACGGGCCTTGTTACGCGCTATCTTGTCGGCGCCGGTTTCTTTCGCCCCCGCCAGCTTGACGGGAATCCTGTCACTCATACGGCATATTTCCTTCGTTCACGGTTTCACTGTAACCCAGCTGCGTTACGAACGCTTGTATCAGGTGGTCCTCGGCAGCGTGGAAATCAACCGCGCTGAAATCGCACAGCCGAACCACCCGCAGACCCGCGTAGCCGCAGGGATTGATGCGACCAAAGGGCTCCAGGTCCATGTCGATGTTGAACGCCAGGCCGTGAAAACTGCAGCCGCGCCGCACACGCAGGCCGAGCGAGGCAATCTTGTCGCCGTTGACGTAAATTCCCGGCGCGCCAGCGACGCGTTCGCCTGTCAAACCGTAAATTTCCAGGACGCTGATGATGCTTTCTTCGATACGGTGCACGAAATCGCGCACACCGATACCGCGGCGCTTCAGATCGACAAGCGGGTAAGCGACGATCTGGCCGGGGCCGTGGTAGGTCACCTGGCCGCCGCGGTCGACCTGGATGACGGGAATGTCGCCGGGCGCCAGCACGTGCTCGGCCTTGCCGGCCTGCCCCTGCGTGAAGACGGGAGGGTGCTCCACCAGCCACAGTTCATCGGCGGTGTGCTCATCCCGTTCATCGGTGAAACGCTGCATCGCGCGCCAGACCGGCTCGTAGTCGGCGCGCCCCAGCCGGCGGATGACCAGCCTGCCGCTCACAGCGCCATCAGTACGCCCGGGCAGTCGGTCAGTTCCTGGTAAATCGCGTCGAGCTGGGCCTTTGACGTCGCCCGGACCTGGACCGTCACGCTGACGTAGTTGCCGTTGCGGCTCGGGTTGCTGCTGACCGGAAGCCCATCGTCCTCCCAGAGCTCGGCGTGGCCGCGCACGATGCGCACCACGGTGGCCTCGAAGTCTTCGTCTGAACGCCCCATCGCCTTGATGGGAAAGCGGCAGGGAAACTCGAACAGAGCCTCTTCAGTCGGATTCGGTGTCGTCGGTTTCGTCATCTTCAAACAGTCCGTCAATCCACAACTTGAGGCTGTCCCAGGAGCTGCCGAAGAAGCCCGCTTCCTGGACAACGGCCTGCGTAACCAGCGGGCGTTCCACCACCAATTCGCCGTCCAGTTCGACGCGCACCTTGCCGACTTCTTCACCTTCGGCCAGCGGCGCGAGCAGCTGCGGCTGAACCTCTATTTTACCGACGAGGTCATCGTAACGACCGCGGGGGATCGTCACGAAGAGTTCGTCCGCGATACCGAGTTCGACATTTTCGCTGGCGCCTTTCCAGACCCGGGCATCGGCCATTTTCTGACCGGCCCGGTACAACTGGACCGTTTCGAAAAAGCGAAAACCATAGTTGAGCAGGGACTGGGTTTCACTGGCGCGCGAGGATTCACTGTCCGAACCCATGACGGCGCTGATCAGCCTCATGCCGTCGCGCTTGGCCGATGCCGCCAGGCAGTAGCCGGCCGCTTCGGTGTGACCGGTCTTCAGGCCGTCGATCGCCGGGTCGCGCCACAGCAGGGTGTTGCGGTTATGCTGGCGAATGTTATTGAACGTGAATTCCTTTTCCGCGTACCAGGTATAGAACGCGGGAAAATCCCGGATTGTCGCGAGGCTCAGTTTCGCGACATCGCGCGCCGTCGTGTAATGCTCGGGGTCCGGCAGGCCGGTGGAGTTGCGGAAACTCGTCGACGTCATACCCAGCTGCGCGGCGAAGTGGTTCATCAGTTCAGCGAAGGCTTCTTCGCTGCCCGCCACGTGTTCTGCAAGGGCCACGCTCGCATCGTTGCCGGATTGAATGACCATTCCACGAAGCAGGTCTTCGACGCTGACCGTCATTTTCGGATCGATGAACATGCGCGACCCGCCCGTGCGCCATGCTCTTTCGCTCACCGGGACATTGTCCTGCAGCGAGAGCGTTCCTTCGGTCAGCTCATGGAATACGACGTAAGCCGTCATCAGCTTGGTAATGCTCGCGGGCTCAACCCGCAGGTCGGCGTTGTGCTCGACCAGTACGCTGCCGCTGTTGAAATCCATCAGGATGTAGCTGTTGGCGCCGAGTGTCGGCGCGGCGGGAACAGGCCGCGATAATGCGGTCGGGTCGGGAACCGGTACCTGAGCCTGGGCGGAGACGACAAGCAAAAACGCCATCGCCAAAAATGCAATTCTTCTGGTCATCGGATCACCGGTATTCCTGTTATTCAATAGCGAGAAGAGTTGAAACCCTCATCGCTTGATTCTATGCGGCCGATCGAAGCCGAGTTCAATGGCGCGATCGATTACGCGATCCGCCTCGGCCGCCTCGGCAAAGGGGCCGATCCACACGCGGAACAGGCCGCCGACATCGTGTATGGACACCGGCAGCAGCTTCGCCTGCTCGAGGCTTCGAAGCAATTGACGGGCGCCCTCGATGCTCGAATAAGCGCCCGCCTGCAGCCAGGTGCCCGCGCTGTCACCGCTCGCCGCCGCAGCGGCCATGCGGGTCCCGCCTTCAACATCGATGACGCGCACCTCGACCCGCGCCGTGCCGGTCCGCACCATGTCGAGCCGCAGCGCCGCACCGTAGGACAAATCGATGATGCGGTCGTCCTTGAACGGTCCGCGATCGTTGATTTTCACGATCACGCGGCGGCCGTTGTCGAGGTTGGTGACCTCGGCGTAGGTCGGCAGCGGCAGGGCTTTATGCGCTGCGGTCGCCAGGTGCATGTCGTAGGGTTCGCCGCTGGACGTGCGGCGGCCGTGGAACTTGCTGCCGTACCAGGACGCGATGCCCCGCTCGCGGTAGCCCGCGCTGCTCTCCATAACGTGGTAGGTCCTGCCGAACACCTCGTACGGTGAGTGGTTGCCGTAGCGCGCCAGGGGCTCAGCCCGCGGCACCGCGTCCAGGACGTCGGCCGCCGTGATGTCCAGCTCCGAAGGTCCGTCCTCCGGCTGCGGCTTGCCGGCGCAGGATGCCAGCAGAATGCAGGCCAGGCCGGCCGCCAGGCGAAAACGCAAAGGCATCATCCCGCTTCCCGGGCCGCCCGCACCGCCTGGCTGAGGTCGTATACCGCCATCGCATAAAGCGCGCTGCGGTTGTAGCGGGTGATAACGTAAAAGTTATCGAAGGTCAGCCAGTAGCTGTCACCGGCAGACTCCCGCAGGCGCACGATACCGGACCGGGTGTCGGCCGGGATGTCCAAAGCGGTCGTGAAACCTTCTGCAGCCAGGTCGGACAGCGTTTTTTCCGGCTTGTAAGAGCTGCGCGTAACAGGTCCGGTGCTCGCACCTTCGGCGACGCTGGCCCTCGCGGTAACCGGCTGCCCCGCCTTCCAGCCGTGCCGCCGCAGGTAGTTGGCGACACTTCCGGTCGCATCGGCAACCGAACTCCATAAATCCCGGCGGCCGTCGCCGTCCAGGTCCACCGCGTACTCCAGGTAACTGCTGGGCATAAACTGGCCCAGGCCCATGGCGCCGGCATAGGACCCCTTGACCTCGCGCAGCGGCAGTTCTTCTTCCTTGCCCAGCAGCATGAAGTTCATCAGTTCGCGCGAGAAGAAAGCGGAACGGTCGCGCAGGTTTTCCGGGTAATGGAATGACAGCGTGGCCAGCGCGTCCAGCACGCGGTAACCGCCCGTGATGCGGCCGTAGTATGTTTCCACGCCGATGATGGACACGATCATTTCGGGCTCGACCCCGTAGGTTTCCGCCGCCCGCGAAATCAGCTCCTCGTGCTCGCGCCAGAATTCGACGCCGCCCTCGATGCGCTCCTCGTTGAGAAAGATCTTCCGGTACTCGTGCCAGTCCTTGCCCTCGGCGGGGCGTGTCATCGCCTCGACGATGGATTCTTTGAAACGCGCGTCCCCGAGCAGTTCCATCGTCTCGGCGGCATCAAAGCCGTGCTCCTTTGCGGCGCGCGCCGCGAACTCCTCGGCGCCCGGGTGGGACTGCGCCAGGCAGGACGCGCTGAGGATGGAAACGGCTGCAAGCGTGATGATCTGTTTCATTCGGTTCAGTATTCGCGTAATCATGTCGGCATGCATTCTAATCGGAATTCACTCAGCGTAAGAAGTTCCTGTGCGCGTGCATGGACATCAGTATGCCGAATCCTGCCAGCAATGTGACGATCGAGGTTCCACCATAACTGATCAGCGGCAGGGGCACACCCACCACCGGGAGCAGGCCCGACACCATGCCGGCGTTGACCAGCACGTAGACGAAGAAGGTAAGGCCGAGGCTGCCGGACAGCAGGCGCGCATAGGTGCTGTTGGCCATGGTCGCGATATAGAGACAGCGGCCGACGATGAACAGGTATAAGGCGAACAGCGCCAGCACGCCCACGAGGCCGAATTCCTCGGACAAGACGGCGAGAATGAAATCGGTGTGGCGCTCGGGTATGAACTCCAGGCGCGATTGCGTGCCGTTCAGCCAGCCCTTGCCGAACACGCCGCCGGAACCGACCGCGATCTTGGACTGGATGATATTCCAGCCGCTGCCGAGCGGATCGGACTCGGGATCCAGGAATGTCAGCACACGCTGGCGCTGGTAGTCCTTCATTACCATCCACAAAGCGGGCGCCGCTGCAACGGCCGCCCCCGCAAACCCGAAAATCACGCGCCAGCGCAGGCCCGACAGGAACAGGGCGAACACACCGCTGATCGCAACCAGCAGGGCGGTTCCCAGATCCGGCTGGCGGGCAATCAGCACGGCCGGCACGGCCAGTATCACGAGACAAACCAGCACCACGCTGAAATCAGGCGGCAGCCGGCGCGGGTGCAGGTACCAGGCCATCATCATCGGCACCGCCAGTTTCATCACCTCGGAGGGCTGGAAACGAAACACGCCGAGATCCAGCCAGCGGCTGGTGGCCCTGCCGGTGCCGAAGAACCAGGTAGACAGCAGAAGGGCGATGCCGATCGCAAACAGCCACGGTGTCCAGATGCGCAGGATATGCGGCGGAATCTGGCTGATGACCAACAGGCCCAACAGTCCGACACCCAGGCGCACGCCCTGGCGCGCCACGACGTCCGCGTTGCCGCCTGACGCGCTGTACAAAACCACCAGCCCCATGGCCATCAGCAGCACAAGAGCGGCCAGCAGCCCGGGATCGGGCCGGGGCCACTTCGCCCAGACGGGAACGAGTTTTTTCATGGCCGCGCACCCTGCGCGAGCCAGGCCTCGATCACGGCCCGCGACACCGGCGCGGCCTCGACCGAACCGCCGCCGCCGTGCTCCACCACGGTCGCCACCGCGATGGTCGGCTTTGCGGCCGGCGCAAAGGCGACGAACAGCGCGTGGTGCCGAAGGTGCTGTGCGGTGTCTTCGTCCATGTCCTCGTCGAGTTCCTGTGCCGCTACCTGCGCGGTGCCGCTCTTGCCGGCGATCTGCAGTCCGCTTTCCGGCGCGATCGCCCGGGCCGTGCCCCTTGCCCCGTGCACAACCAGACGCATGCCCTCGCGCACGATGTCCCAGTTGGCGGGATCGTCAACTGGCAACTGCAGAACAAGCGGAGCCTCTTCCCGGACCGCATGCGGATCACCGGGGCGCTTGCTGGCATACAGCAGCCGGGGTTCACGCCGGGCACCGCCGTTGGCCAGCGTGGCGGCAGCAGAGGCCAGCTGCAGCGGGGTCACCACGTTGAAGCCCTGCCCGATACCGGCGATTACCGTTTCACCCGGGTACCAGGGCGTGCCGAACCGCCCCCGCTTCCACTCCCGCGACGGCAGGATGCCGGCCAACTCGCCCCGGAGATCGAGCCCGGTGCGGGAACCGAAGCCGAACAGTGCGAGATAGTCGTGCATGCGGTCGATGCCGAGATCGAGAGCGAGCTGGTAGAAGTAGGTATTTACCGATTGTTCCAGCGCGCCGTAAATATCGACCTTGCCATGACCTCCTTTCTTCCAGTCACGGTAGGGCCGAGAAACGTTCGGCAGTCGAAAGAAGCCGGTAGAGAAAACCTCGTGCTGCTCGTCGATCACGCCCATCTCGAGGCCCGCCAGGCCAAGGTACGGCTTGATGGTCGAACCCGGCTCGTAGCCGCCGAGCAGGCAGCGGTTGAACAGCGGCCGTCCCGGGGCATTGAGAATTGCCTGGTAGTCCGCCGCGGAAATACCGTGCACGAACAGGTTTGGGTCGTAGGCCGGTTTGCTGACCATCGCGATGACCGAACCGTCGTTCGGATCGATGGCGACCACCGCGCCGGCCCGGTCACCCAGCGCGTCCCAGGCGGCCCGCTGCACCGCAACGTCCAGCGACAGGACCAAATCCGTGCCGTGCACCGGGTCGCTGCGCTCCAGGACCTTGAGCCGGCGCCCCTGCACGTTGGTCTCTACTTTTTCCAGCCCGCTGCTGCCATGCAGTCGCGCCTCGTAAAAGCGTTCAATACCGACCTTGCCGATGTGGGTCGTGCCGCGGTAATTGCCCCCTTCACCCGCCTTTTCCAGCCGATCGAGGTCATCCATGTCCAGCCGGCCGACATAGCCGAGCACGTGGGTCAGCAGTTCGCCGTGCGGGTAGTGGCGCGAAAGGTACGAGACCACCTCGACACCGTCAAACCGGTGCCGGTCGACGGCGAAGCGGGCGACCTCGGACTCTTCGAGGTTGAACTTCAGCGGAACGCTGTCGAAATCCCGGTAACGCCTGCGGCTTTCCTGAAAGCGCTCGAGCGCGTCTTCCGGCAGTTCCATGATCTGCCCGATCGCCTCGATCGTCGCCTCCAGGTCATCCACTTTTTCCGGCACGATCTGCAGCCGGTAAGCCGGCCGGTTTTCGGCGACCAGGCGCCCGCGGCGGTCGTAGATCAGGCCCCGGTTGGGCGCCACCGGCATGACGTGCACGCGGTTGTTGACCGACCGTGTGGCCAGTTCGTCGTGCTCGACAACCTGCAGGTAAAGAAAACGCCCCACGAGCACCAGGAGCGCCGCCGCCACGAGCAGGAAGGCCGCCAGCGCCCGCAAACGGAACTGCTGCGCTTCCTGGACATGATCCTTCAGGAAACGCCGCTGCGGCTTCTTTTTCGGAAGCCTCAGGTTCATGACGCGGATCGCCGGCGCATCGCACCCCGGTAGCGGTCCAGCACGATGAACAGCCACGGCCACAGCAGCGTGCCCGCGATCGGCGGCAGCCAGAAGTCCAGCGACGGCAGCGGATCACCGCTCAGCGTAATGATCCACAGCTGAATGACGCGGTCGTTGACCAGCAATGCCAGCAGGATCACCAACTGCTGCCAGGGAGGGAAAAACCGCAGACGGGCGCGAAAACGGTCCACCAGGTAAATAATGATGACCAGGCTGAGCGCGTGCTGCCCCAGCAGGCTGCCGGTGAACAGGTCAAGCAGAATCCCGCAGGTAAAGGCCAGGCCGACGGTAATCACGCCCTGCGTTTCGAGGCACCAGTAAACCAGCACCAATGCCACCCAGTAAGGCCAGATCGCCTGCAGCCAGGACGGCAGCGGCAGGAGCGACAACAGCAGCGCGACGAGCAGCGTGACCGCAATGACGGAGCGACGGTCGCGACGGATCCCGGTGGGCAGCCTGACGTTCATGGATTCACTTCCGCTTCCGGTTCCGGCGGCACATCCGGCCGGGATTCAGATGGAGACCCGGGCGGCTCTTCTGCAGCGGCCTCCAGCGGTGCGATCAGGAGCACTTCCCGGCCGCGGTCCAAAGCTGCCAGGGGCTGCGCCAGGACCTGCGCAAACGTCTGGCCTTCTTCGCGCACGATGCTGGCAACCCGCGCCACCGGGTAGCCGCCCGGAAAGCGCTCGCCCAGGCCGGACGTCACGACCAGGTCCCCTTCGCGCACATCGGCCTGCAGCGGCACGTTCGGCAGGTCGAGCGCTCCGGTCTCGCCGAAGCCGAAGGCCACCGTGCGCAGGCCCGTGCGGCTGAACTGCACCGGCAGCGCGTGGTTCGGATCGGAAATCAGCCGTACGCTGGAAAAATGCAGGTAGACCGATTCCACCTGCCCCATCACGCCGGCGCCGTCGATGACGGCCTGGCCTTCGACAACCCCATCCGCGCTACCGCGGTCGATCAGCACCCGGTGGGAAAACGGGTCGAGCTCGACGCGGACCAGTTCGGCAAAACGGTATTGGAAGGCCAGCGTCTGTGCGCCTTCAAACAGGGCGCGCAGGCGCTCGTTTTCGCGGCTGAGTGTCTCGAGGCGCTGGAGTTCGGCCTGCTGCAGGAGGATCTGCTGCTGCAGGGCCTCGTTTTCCATGCGCAGCGAGTGACGCGACCGGAACTGGTCGATCACCCCGCGGGTGGCGCGCACGGGCCATTCCACGACATGGTAGACCGGCTCGGCCGCACGTTCCACGGTCTTGCGCACCTGGCTGACGAAGCCGCCACGGTAATCCATCGCCATCAGGACCACCGCGACCAAGCCGTAAATCATCAGGCGGGCCGTCTGGGCCGGCGGCCCGAAGAAACGGGATCCTTTACCGGCGTCGGACCTCATGTAATCAATGCGCGGTGAAGAACTCGCCGTTGTTCTCGTCCATCAACTCGAGCGCGCGTCCGCCGCCGCGGGCCACGCAGGTGAGCGGATCGTCGGCCGGGAACACCGGCAGTCCGGTTTCTTCGGCGATCAGGCGGTCGATTCCACGCAGCAGGGCGCCGCCGCCGGTCAGCACAATGCCGGTTTCGGCGACGTCCGCGCACAGTTCCGGCGGTGTCTGTTCCAACGCCGTCTTGACCGCTTCCAGGATGGACGTGAGGCTCTCATTGAGCGCCTCGAGCACCTCGTTGCTGCTGATCGTGATATTGCGCGGCACACCCTCGGCCAGGTTGCGCCCGGAAACTTCCAGGTGAGTCGGCTCCTCGTCGGGCCAGGCGCAGCCGATGTCGATCTTGATGCGCTCGGCGGTGGCTTCACCGATCAGGGTGCCGTAGTTGCGGCGCACGTAGTTCACGATGGCGTCGTCGAACTGGTCGCCGCCAACGCGCACGGAATTCGAATACACCAGGCCGTTCAGCGAGATCACGGCGACCTCGGAAGTGCCGCCGCCGATATCCAGCACCATCGCGCCGCGCGCTTCATGCACCGGGATGCCGGCGCCGATTGCGGCCGCCATGGGCTCCTCGACCAGGTAGACTTCGCGAGCGCCGGCGCCTTCAGCCGACTCCTTGATCGCCTTGCGCTCGACCTGGGTCGAGGAGCAGGGCACGCAGACCAGTACGCGCGGGCTGGGGCGCAGAAAACGCGAGGTGTGCACTTCGCGAATGAAATGCTGCAGCATCGCCTCGGTCATGTTGAAGTCAGCGATCACGCCGTCCTTCAGCGGCCGCACGGTGCGGATATTGCCGGGCGTGCGGCCGAGCATCTGCTTGGCCTTTGAACCGACCGCCGCAACGTGCTGGGGCCCGCCCGGACCGCGATCCATGCGGACCGACACCACGGACGGCTCGTTCAGCACGATGCCCTGCCCGCGGACGTAAATGAGGGTATTGGCCGTACCCAGGTCGATCGACAGATCGTTGGAGAACAGGCCCCGGAGACTCTTGAAAACCATGATTGCTAAATTCCTTGAAACACCGTGAGGTGAAGGGCACTAATGTATCAGCAAGGCAACAGTTCAGCAAGACAACAAACCGTGAAAGCCCTTTATTTATGCGGTTTTTACAGTGTTGGCGAGCAGTGGACGGCGTTCTGATCGCTGACCCTTTTCAAAACTGATATATCAGTTGCGCGCGACTTTTCGAATCGTTTTCACCGCGGTGATCGCAATTCCGTTAGAATCGTCGCGTTCGTATATCAGAGGCCAAGCCCATGTCCGCACTAATTTGTGGATCACTCGCCTACGACACCATCATGGTGTTTCCCGACCAGTTCAAGGCGCACATCCTGCCCGACAAGGTGCACATGCTCAATGTCGCCTTTCTCGTTCCCAAGATGCGCCGTGAGTTCGGTGGGGTGGCCGGCAACATTTCCTACAGCCTCAAGCTGCTCGGCGAGACGCCCTATCCCATGGCGACCGTCGGTGATGACTTCGGACCCTACCGCCGGCATTTCGAGAAGCAGGGCATACCCCTGCGCTACGTGCGGCTGTTGAAAGGCGAGTTCACCCCGCAGGCCTTTATCACCACCGATATCGACGACAACCAGATCACGGCCTTTCACCCCGGCGCCATGCAGCACAGCTACCTGAACCGGGTGCAGGACACCGACGGCATTCGCCTCGGCATCGTCGCCCCGGACGGCAAGCGGGCCATGATCCAGCACAGCCACGACTTCGTCGCCTGCGGCATTCCGCATATCTTCGATCCCGGGCAGGGCATGACCCTGTTTGACGGCGATGAACTGCGCACCTTTATCGAGGAAGCGAAGTACGTGATCGTCAACGACTACGAGTTCCAACTGCTCAAAGAAAAAACCGGCCTCGACGGCGAGGAGATCGCCGTCCAGGTGGAAGCCATGATCGTGACGAAGGGCGCCGAGGGCGCGGTGCTGAAAACACGCGAGGAAGAAGTCGCAATCGATCCCGTGGAACCCGACGACGTGCAGGACCCGACCGGCTGCGGCGACGCCTTTCGCGCGGGACTGATTTACGGCCTGCTGAACGACCTGGACCTGGTGACCTGCTGCCGCATCGGAGCGGTAATGGGCGCCATCAAGGTGGCGGTGCAGGGCCCGCAGAATCACGAGCCGTCGCAGGACGAGATCGGCGAGCGCTTTTTCACGGCCTACGGCTACCGTTATTGACCCGTAAAGGTTGACAAATACGCGCCGTGCATAGAGAATTTGCGCCCCCGTTCGATACGGGCGGCGAACGACGGTGATGTAGCTCAGCTGGTTAGAGCGCGGCACTCATAATGCTGAGGTCGGTGGTTCAAGTCCACCCATCACCACCAAAATAATCAACGGGTTACGGCTCTTAAGCGTAGCCCGTTTTTCTTTCGGGGTACAAGGGGAGCGATTTAAAATTACCCTGCCTGTTGAAGCTAACCAAGCGAGGAAAAATTTCGATAAGAAGAAAGTCCAACTCTGAAATGGGGCGTCGACTTGTGGACTTATTAGCTCCCCTGAAAATTCCTCGGAATCATTTAGAATGTCGCCTTCTCAAGATGGCACAATTTGTCTTTGAATTTCCGAGTTGCGCGAAAGCGCAAAACTTTAATTCCAGGAAATTAACAAGAGGGACCCACTGGTCCTCCCTATATGAAAGTGACCGGTTGACCTTGTGAAGTGTTTTCAGACCCCGAGTTACCCGCCTTCGGCCTGTATCGTTAATTATGTCATCGGTGATACATACTTGCCTGAATTACCAGAGGCGTGATTTATTCTTCCTGTCTGCGAAATACCTCACCATCAAACCAGCTCTGGAGGAAGAATGAAGCTTCTCGTCATTTTGCTCATGGTATGCGCCGCGGTAACTCTGTCCTCGCCCGCCGTCAACGCCGAGGATCGACCCGAATCCTGGCAGCCGGTGGCTCCCGACGGCCTGCCGACCGACTTCGACTGGATCCGCTTAACGTCCGACGAGTGGCTCAAGGGCGAGATCATCTCCATGTACGACCGTGAGCTCGAGTTCGACTCCGACGAGCTCGGTGATCTGACCTTGGACTTCGACGACAT
>Ga0180435_10000973_pt1 | contig 30201 bp, 30 predicted proteins | sample SS_ome_3_FD_132467 | JGI IMG/M metagenome (GOLD analysis project Ga0180435, IMG submission 132467) | Hypersaline lake sediment archaeal communities from the Salton Sea, California, USA - SS_3_S_1 metaG | ecosystem: Environmental > Aquatic > Non-marine Saline and Alkaline > Hypersaline >... | reverse complement strand
TCAGGGGGTAGAGCAAAATCAAGGCAACAGCCCCACCAATCCAGCAGGACACCGTGAGCATGTGGAACCCCTTGAGCCATTTCAATCCGTTTTTGTTTAATTTTTTCATCATTTCGTATTTCAAGAATTAATCTGCACAAGATGAATTCTACCAGATGATTCCACCTGAATCTATTGGCAGGGCCCACCCAAGGCGGAAAAAGGTATATAGAGACCGGTTCCCGCTGCTTTACCGCGGAGCCGAGCAGGTTATTTTCGCCCACCTCGACAATGAAACAAGACCCGGGCACGTCTCTTTTACGGCCACGTGCTGGGGAAAACCGCTGCAGCAGAAAAAGCTCCCTGCCGGCGCACCGGTGCCGACCGCGGGAGACTGCTATCGCTTCGTACTATCGAATCCCCTGGTCGATGCGTGCTTGATGGCGGGAAAAACATGGCCATGCTGGCCTGGCATTATTTTTGCTAACCCAACACTAGGAATGTGCACTGATAACGGGTGAAACAAGCTGCTAACCTATCCTGAAACCGGAGGCGGAAATGAGATCAGATATCGTAATAGTTGGAGGAGGACCTGCAGGAGTCATCACCGCGCTCACGTCGAAAAGCGTATATCCCGACAAATCAGTCTGCGTCGTCAAAGAGATCGGCGACGGCGTCATACCATGCGCCATTCCGTATATGATGGCGACCATCGAGGACCCGAAGCAGAACATCCTGGGAAATAAACCGCTGGAGGACGCGGGAATTGGGGTCATCGTAGAAAAAGTCGAATCCCTGGATGCAGACAGCCATCGCGTTACGTTCGGCAGTGGTGATCATCTCCGGTATGAAAAAATAGTCCTGGCCACGGGTACAGACCCAGTAATTCCCCCGATTCAGGGGGTCGACCTGCCGGGGGTTTACACCATCCGTAAAAGCTTATCCGCCCTGACGGCCATGAAAGAAAAGCTGGAATCGTCAAAAAATATCGTGATCATCGGGGGCGGTTTTATCGGGGCCGAGTTTGCCGATGAGCTTTCCCGCATGTCATCTGTCGATGTTCACGTGATTGAAGTGATGCCCAAACTGCTGTACAGCGCTTTTGACGACGAACTTTGCGATGCCGTTGCCCGCATTCTCTCAGCGCAGGGAACGCACATACATACCGATTCCAAGGCAGTTTCGATCGACGGCGACACAGCGGTGAGATCCGTAACACTTGAAAATGGGGAGAAAATACCTGCCGATCTGGTATTGGTCAGTGTCGGCGCCAAGCCGTCCGTCACATTGGCAGAAAAAGCCGGCCTCAGGATTGCCGATGATGGCTCCATCCAGGTGGATGAGTACATGCGAACCAGCGCGGAAGATGTGTTTGCGGTCGGTGACTGCGCCATGAAACGGGATTTTTTCACGCGCAAGCCGGTTCCCGTCCTGCTCGCTTCGACCGCTACGGCTGAAGCCAGGAATGCGGGAACGAACATCTACGGAATCCGGGTACTGCACCAGATACAGGGTACGGTGGCAGCCTTTTCCACCAGGATAGGCGACGTCGCGTTTGCAAGCGCCGGTATGACCTCCCGGGTATGTGACAAAGAAGGTTTTCGATACGTTACCGCAACTGCCGCAGCACCGGATCGACATCCCGGTATATTGCCGGGGGCCCGCAACATGACGGTCAAGCTGGTCTTTGCGGACCGTTCCGGCATCATTCTCGGCGCTCAGGTGAGCGGAGGACCTTCGGTGGGCGAATTGATCAACATGATTGCCCTGGCTATCCAGAAGAAGGTAACCGTGCGCGAACTCGACATGATGCAGTTTGCCACGCACCCGCTGCTGACCTCAGCCCCGACGGTTCATCCCCTGGTGAATGCTGCCCACCAGGCATTGGTAAAGCTGCGCTCCAGCGTTGCCTGACCCGAATATTTCCCGTATATTCAAAATCGGAGCAGCAGCTGTTTGCTTTTTCACATGTAACCGCCAGTGATTACCTGTCGGGCACGAAGGAACAAGCTATGCCATCTGAAAAACAGCGGGTCGTGGTCGTGGGGGCAAGCCCCAAACGGGAGCGCTATTCGAACCAGGCCGTGCGTCTGCTTGCCCGGCACGGCCACGAAGTAGTCCCCATTCATCCGGCCGCATCATCGATCGAGGGGCTCCCCGCTGTGCCGAGGCTCGAAGATCTCAGCGGTCCGATCGACACCGTCACGCTCTATGTTTCACCAGAACGCTCCACGGCATTTGCAGGCCCCCTCGTGCGTCTCCAGCCCAACCGGGTGATCTTCAACCCGGGAGCGGAAAATCCGGCTCTGCGCGCAGCGCTTGATGCCCAGGGCATACACACTGAAGAAGCGTGTACGCTGGTGTTGCTCAAAACCGGCCAGTTCTGATATAAGCGGCATGCCGGGCCGCTGTTGCCGGCCCTGTGCGCGGGCTTCTCCCGGTGAGCCGCTGACTTTGCCGCTGAACTTGAATTTGCCGGTTCTCTATCGGCTGTCCCTGAAGCGACCGCGATCATGTCCACACCGCGCGCTGCTCTTATGCGCAGCAATATCTTGGTATACTTCCTTTAAAAACCAGCTACCTGATTCTGCAGGTGGTTTTGTCTATTTTTTTTCGTTATATTTCATCATGTAAAACGGCAACAAAAAACATAAGGTTGAAACTATGGCTTCCCGTAAGACCCTCGGCCTGGTTCTTGGCTCTGGTGCGTCCAGAGGCTGGGCACATATCGGTATCATTGAAGCGCTTGAAGAGGCGAAGATTCCCATAGACCTGATTGCCGGCAGCAGTGTCGGAGCATATATCGGAGCAATTTATGCCGGCGGCGGCCTGCATAGTCTCAAAGAGTTTTTGATGAAGATGGATGGGAAAAAGATATTCTCCTATGTCGATGTCGCCATTTCCCGCTCCGGCCTCCTGGACGGAACGAAAAAAGTTGATGAACTCTTTTCTCAACACACCGATGCCGTGACGTTTGCAGATCTGCACATTCCTCTGGTGATGGTGGCAACAGATCTCGAACGGGCGAGAAAAGTGGTACTGAAGACAGGAAACCTGATCGATGCGCTCAGGGCCACCATGTCATATCCGGGATTGTTTACCCCCGCCATGGTTGATGGAAAGTGGCTTGTGGATGGCGGAGTTATAGATCCTGTTCCAGTCGGGATTGCCCGAGCAATGGGCGTTGATGTTGTCGTCGCTGTCGACTTGAACACCAGAACGGTTTCTCACCACAAAAATGGGGTCAGGTCAGGGAAGCGTAAGGGAGCTGGTGAGCCGCAGACTGTCGGCTCATCCAGGAAAAAGGAACCCAGACGGCATCCGATAATGGATAAGATATCTGCTTATGCAAGCAGTGTTGAAAACGTCTTCAAAGACAGCAACAATGCAGAGCAGAATGGGAGAGTTCACCCTCCGGAGATCATTGAAACCGTCTCCACGGCCATCAGCATAATGGAAGAACGCATAACCCGGGTGAACCTTGCTGTAGATGGTCCCGATATATTGATCCAGCCTCGTTTGGGAGAGATGAAAATGATGAATTTTGACCAGGTGAACTATGCGATAAAAGAGGGATATGTCGGGGCCCAGGAGAAAATAAAAGATATTCTGGCGATCCTTCAATAGAAGAGGCAGGGGGGCTGCGTATCTTTTTCTGGCACAATTCATGCTACTCCTAATACAGTTGCAAGCCTTGCCAACACGGCTTTTAAAACATCACTGATGCCTGGAGAGGCCGACTGTAAATGGAGGTAGATTCTATGGAATTAACACCCTGGAAACCTTTTGGAGAAGTTGGATCACTTCGTAAAGAGATGGACAACCTGTGGGACCGATTTTTTGGTGAAGCGTATAACAAAGAGATCGGTGAAACATGGGCGCCATCGGTGGATATCTCGGAAACGAAGGATACCTATGTCGTAAAAGCAGAATTGCCGGGTTTGGACGCGAACGATATCAAGGTTTCAATCTCGGGCGACATGCTGACCCTGAAAGGTGAAAAGAAGAAGGAAAAAGAAGAGAAGGACGAAAATTTCCACCGCATGGAAAGATATTGCGGATCATTTCAACGGGTATTCAGGCTGCCGACCGAAGTTAAAACAGACAAGATCAAGGCCAATTTCGACAAGGGCATTTTGAAGGTGGTGCTGCCCAAGGTGGAAGAAGCCAAACAAAGAGAAGTCGAAGTCAAGGTCAAGTAGAAAGCAAATTTACTCTCCAGGCTCCAGAGGCGTGTTAAACAGTTGTGACTCACTGTCATAACTGTTTACTCGCTGTAAAATAAGCTGACACATATTTTGTTACCTTTTAAAGCCCGCTTCATACGTTTCATGCCAGTTTGGCGGCACTTCAAGCGTTTCATAGAGTTCGGTTCTCCGGGCTTCCAGTAAAAGGCTTTTTCTGTTCATAAATTCAGCAGCACACAAGACCTGCCGGCCCGATTTTTCTGACAGAGATTCAAGCCATGAAGGTCCTTGATGGTCACGCATCAGGTGATGATCGATAATGAGCGTATCAACATTTTGAGCCAGATGCAGGGCGTTTCCCCACACCTGCTCCCGCCACCCTTCATCCCTGGTGTCAAAGTAGAGAGGAGGACCGGCTGTGAAGACGACATCAGGCTGCCAGTCGATGATGTAATCAATGGTGCCCCTGTCCAGTAATTGAATATCCGATGCATGCACAAACACGTTTTCACCTGTATCGATACGGGTCATCATAACAGATCCGCGTACGCCTCCTCTTACACCGCCGTGCGGCACTGCTTTTGAAAACGAAAGCGGACCATCCGAGATTTCTTCTGCTACGTGCAAATTCGCGCCAGATAGAGCTTTCAAGTCTTTTGCCCGTTTCAGCATGTCTGCTCTGAGAAAGTCGAAAGACTTGCTCCAGCAACGAATATTCCTGTAATTATCAGGGAGCTGGTTGATTGCCAGTTGATAGGGGTTGGCCTCTTTAAGGGGGATATGATCTCCATGAAAATGACTGAATACCATATCGGTTGCATCTCTCAACGCATCGATGAGTCTTTGTCGCACCCGCACTCCTTCAGCCACCTGGAGGGGATGGGGGAGCAGGCCGTTGCGCCTGTACCCCAAAGCAACTCCCGGGTCTACGACAATGCGCCGTTTTTTCGTCCTGATCATACAGCTCATACCACGAACTCCAAGGGACTCCGTACCTATTATTTCAATGGAGCCTGACATAGGCGTGACGGTTCTCATTGATCAGATATTTCCAGGGCAACGTTGCCGAAATCAAACAGCTTGTTGCTGCAATGATTTTGTAAATTAACTCGGGATGTCTCTTTTTTCACAGCTTAATGCAGTCCTCTTGTTGTTTTATTGCGACCCGGAAAACTTGTAAGGCAGAATTCGCCAAGCAGTGCGTATTTCTGGTAAAATTCATAGAGAGGAGAACATCATAATTCTAAGTTGCGAGGCTGCCCATGACCATTGATGACATCGACACGACTCCCCACGACTGGGAAGGAAAAGTCAAGGCCGCAATCGAGATGGTCGAAGACATCACCGAGAAGAAAAAGAAGGACGACGAATTACAGAGGTACCGTGAAAAACTTGAAGATATGGTCAAGGAGCACCATATTATCTCCGTCAGTGATAACGGTATTGGTTTGACCGAGGAGGAAACCCGGGACATTTTTGACTCTTCCAGCGGCAGAAGACCGCTACCGGGATTTCAGGAGCCGCACTCGGGCTTGCCATCGTCAAGGAGATAGCGGAGCAGCACGAGGGCACGGTATGGGCAGAAACAGGCAGGGATAGAGGGATAATTTTTACCGTGTCTATCGCCAAAAACCTGTAAATGGTTCGCTGATCGGATCGAGAATATGGGCAAGCCCTGCATGATTACTTCATTCATTGCAGGGCTCGTTCACTTGTGATATCACCGGTCTCAGCGTTTGCGGCGACCACCCTTGCCGCCGCCGCCGCGGCCCATACCGCCGCCGGTGCCGTCGCGCCGGCCCTTGCCGCCGCCCCGGCCAAGCCCCCGGCCACCGCCGCGACCGCCGGAAGTATTGCCGCCGCCTCCCGAGCCACCTTCAACCACCTCATTTTTGTCCGTCTTTACCGGTTTTTTTTCTTTTTCATCCTGCTGCATGGCTGTTCTCCACTGGTTGCATTGATTACTTTTTGGTTGTTTACCAGATTGTCACTGATAATTGATTCGCCCCGGGACAGGTATGTCTGTCCAGGCTTCTTTCCTGCCGGCGGTCTCCCGCTTATACGTCTCCCTGCCGGTACTGCTCCTCGATTGCCCCGGCAAGCTGATCGGCGAAACCGGACAGGTCGTGGCTCCTTATATGGGCTCGCTCCAGCCGTTCAATTTTCATCGCCAGATCATGATCCCCGAATATCGCAAAAATCCAGTGGGAGAAGTCATGCCGTCCGAGGTGTCCACTTGTCACGTCAGGTTCCATATTCTTAACACGTTCCGCCAACTCGTGCAGTGCATAAACCGGTTCCCCGACGGCTGCCCCGTGCCTGGTGAAGACAAATGCCTGATCATCACGCAGGCGGTTCTCAAAGTATTTGCTGCGGTGACGGATATGCCTGGTCAACCGGGGAACAACGGAAAATCGGACCGGTTTGCCGCCGGCTTCTACAGTGGGCGGCAGCAATACCGCTTCCGTGGTTTTCAGGTTGGCAAGGGTGTCGTACCAGTCATCTGAGAGGTCCGGATCCCGGTGACCGCTGATGGCATCGACCTCTTCGGCTTCGGTAATCCTCGTGGCCACCAGCACTTCCACTTTCTGCATGACTTTTTCAGGCAGCAGCGAGGGCTGGTACGTGACGAGAATGTATGACCCGAGTTCAGGATCGAGCAGACACCCTTCAATTTCATCGGTTAAAAAATAGTGGCACTCGTCGATGAGGATGGCATGCGGATAACCGCGGTCTCTGCGGTATTTGGCGGCAAGCGGCAGCAATTCCCGGATATAGGACTTCTTCTCCGCGAAGCCCATCTGCGAGAAATTAATGATCAGGCTCAAGCCCTGACGAAACAGCGACAGCATATCCCTGAACTCCGGCAGCGGGTTTCCGGCACCGACCACCAGGGTGTTGGGCAGGGTCGTAAGACTGCTGTAGTCCCCTTCCGGGTCGATAACGATGACCGTATAGCGCTGCTGGATGAGCTGTTCGCAGAACAAGCCGGCAATCCATGATTTACCGCTTTTCGAGTCTCCGGCAATGAGAATATTGCGTCCCCGGTTGGCAATCTCGAAAGACGCCTGGCCCGCCGTCGATTCCAGAACCAGGTTGCGGTGGCTCATCCCCCGTGTGGGGATACGGTTGTGCGATGAAACGGTGCGTATATAATCAGCCACGCTGTCCTGGCTGTCCCCCTCGATAATGAAGTCCGCTTCCGATTTCAGAAAATCCGGGGCCCACTCCACGGTAACGCCGTATTCGCAGTCCTTCAGTAGCTCGTAGTCGTTTTCCGCATCGCCGATACCGACCGTGTTGTGGATGGATGTACCGAGGATATCGAGCATCTCCCTCAATCCGCTCGATTTACTGATCATCCGCGGCAGAACCATCATCCGGTTCTTATTGAACACGATCATGAGCGGCAACCCTTTCTGCTTGATCACGGAAAGTACCGTGCCGGCGTACTCCGCGTCCATGTCGAGCAGGCAGCGGCCGACAATGAACTCGATGCCCCGATCGCTGAGTTCCTGCATCAGCAGCGGAAAAGGCGGCGGCCCGAGCAGCCTGCGATGCCCGTTGGTCAGCAGGATGACGCCACCGTTTTCGGCGACAACGCCGTCGACAAATCCCAGGTCACCGGCTACCCTCCGCAGTTCGCGCAGAATCCTGCCGGTGACGATCACAACGAAAAGACCGCTCGAACGCGCTTCCACAATAGCCTCACGAACATGTTCATTGAGCACATTGTTTTCAGCGATCGTGCCGTCGTAATCTATCGCGATTGCGCGTAGAAGCATCAGGCTGTTTTGGCTGCATCTTTAAACGGGTTCATTACCAGGACCGGGCAGTGGGCATGTTTCACAACCCGCCGGGCGACACTGCCGAGCAGGATGCTTTCCAGCCCCTTCGAGCCGTGGGTGCTGATAATGATCAGGTCGGCTCCGGTCGACTCGGCGTATTTCACGATATCCTTCACCGGTTCCCCCGTAACCACCGCTCCGGTCGATCCCGGGCAGCGCTCCTGGGATTGTTCAATCAGCAGGTCCATCCGCTTCTGCATGTCTTTCTCGTAGCGGATCTGGAATTCAGCGGACAGCGGCATCCCCACCATCGCGTCGCCGGCTACCAGGTTCACGACGTGGATGAAATTCAATTTCGCCGACAGGGCCTCTGCGATATAGGCCGCATAACTGACGAGCTTGTCCGTATTCTCATAGAAGTCCACCGGTACGACGATCGTTTTTATGTTTTCCATCTTGTCCTCCTTATTGGGTTAATGGTGCTGACATCACCAGGTCTGCGGGCACGACGATAGAGCCGTCGAGCCTTTACGGTATTTCTAGCACATAGCGTGCCATTCTGTTTGTGCCGCACTCTGGCACGTGATATGCAAAGAAAAGGGGGTCAGGTCTTGAATTATCACTTTTTTTCGGAAAAACTGATAATTCAAGACCTGACCCCCTAAATACGATGGAGGTTACCATGATTTCGCTTGCGATTTTTCCCTGCCGGTTCACGGACAGCGCCAGGGTGCTGGGAGAGCTTTCCTACACCCTGTCAATCCCCGTCTATACCGACCAGATGATCCTGACCGAAATGTCCGCTCAACTCGATATCGACATTAACGACCTGCACAAGCGACTGTTCGGCTGGGCAAACCGGAGCGGCGGCGCCGGCATGGAAAAGGACCTGCTCATCCAGGCGGTACAGGACCGCATGAACGGCCTGCAGGCTGCCGAAAAGAACTACCTGTACTTTGGCTTTTTCACAGCACTGATCGAACAGTCCTGCGGCCGGCCGCACCGGCTGCTGATTTACACCGATGAAAACAGCCGTATTGCACGGGGCATGCGCATGGAAAAACTGACGGAGCGCCAGGCCCGTGACATAGTTCAGGAGCATGACCGCAAGGCCTCGTGCTGGACCGGTTTCCTGTTCGATCGTGAGCCCTATGATCCGGCGTTGTTCGATACCGTCGTCAGATACGAAAATCAGGACCTGTTTGACGTGGTTGCGTACATCTGCGTCATGCTCGAAAACGATGTCCAGCAAAACCTGCAGCAGGCGTCCGGCACCCCCTATTACGCATAGGCTGCCCGCTGCTGCCGAAAGTACTGTCGGTAATGGATTATTACTGGTATTACATCAGCAGACGCCGCTAATCGGCGCAGTCGAGCGATATGATTATTCCGATAAGCCTGAGAAGCAGACTGTTCGTCATTTTCCTGGCGATATTTCTGATCGTGCTGGTGTGCAGCATCAGCGCGGCATGGAACGCCCATCGGGTCAACAGCATGCTGGCGGGTGTCATGCAAAAAGATCTGGCGCTGTACGAGAACACCCGGGAAATGGAGCTGGCGCTGGCCAACCAGAAAGGCTATCTCACCTATTATTTCGTGGACGGCAACGAGAAGTGGCTTGATTCCCTGGAGCGCTACCAGCAGCAGTTCCGGCTGAATCTCGACGCCGCCCTCGCCCTCGATATCGACAACCGGCAGCATGACTCGCTGCGGGAAATCAGCCGCAAACACGACGATTACCTGCAGGCCAAAGACAAGGCCATCGGGGAATACCGGTCGGGAACCGGCCCCGATTTCATCTCGGGTACTCATGAACGGCAGCGGCAGCTCTTTTTCAGCCTGCTCGAAGCATGCCGGTCCTTCAGCGACTACCAGTGGCAGATGGTTGCCGGGACCCGGGAAGTTGCGATTCAGCGTTCGCGGCAGCTCGCCCTGACAGCCATGTGGTCGATGGCGGCGTTCGTCGCTCTGTGCGGGCTCTTCCTGTTTGTTCTCTATCGGCAGATTCTCACCCCCATCCATAATCTCGCATTGGAAACCGTCGGCACCGCTACCGACACGTCCCTCGACGATGTCGCATCGCTGGGGCACCAACTGAAAAACATCAAGAAAGACATCGACGAAACCCAATCGGAACTGAACAAGAGCAGGAAAAACCTGATCCAGGCGGAGCGCATGGCGGTGGTCGGCGAACTTGCCGCCGGGGTAGCCCACACCATCAGAAACCCCCTCACGTCGATCAAGATGCGCATGTTTTCGCTGTCGCGCTCCCTCGACCCGAGCCGGGAGCAGAACGAAGACCTGCACGTTATTTCCAGCGAGATCGAGCGCATCGATAAAATTGTCAGTAATTTTATCGCGTTCGCCCGGCCGCCGAAGCTTAAAATCGAGAAACACAGCCTGGAGGAACTGGTCCGCTCGGTCTGCGTGCTGATGAAATACCGGCTGAAAAAATACGGTGCGGAAATCGTATTTAATTTCAAACCGGGGCTGCCCGAGGTCATGGTGGACGGCGACCAGATCAGGGAAGCCCTGCTCAACCTGTTGACGAACAGCTGCGAAGCAATGCAATCCGGGGGGACCATTCGCATCACCGAATCCGGCGAACATGATTCTCAATTTGGCGAGCTGGCGGTCTTATCAATTTACGATGACGGCCCCGGCATTCCAGCTTCAGTCAGAGACCGCGTAACGACCCCGTTTTTCACCACCAAGGAAAAAGGTTCGGGGCTCGGTCTTTCCACCGTCGCCAGAATCGTCGAGGAGCACGGCGGCGTGCTGGCCATACCGCCCGTCGACGCCGGCTGCGAAATCATCATCAAACTGCCGGTCTGGAGGAGTACCCATGAGCCTGATACTGATCATTGACGACGACCGGCAACTGTCCATCAGTTTCTCCAAAATCCTGACCCAGGAAGGCTACGAGACAGCGACGGCGGCCAACGGCCATGAGGGCATCGAGCAGACGGCAAAGCTGTCCCCCGACCTGGTGATTCTCGACATCCGCCTGCCGGACATGAGCGGTATCGACGTGTTCGAAACGATTCACGCACGCTTCCCGAAGCTGCCGGTAGTCATCATCACCGCTTTTGGCAACACTGAAACCGCCATCAACGCCATTCAGAAAGGAGCCTACGACTTTATCTACAAACCGTTCGATGTCCCGGAAATGCTGCAGCTCGTCGACAAAGCGATCGTGGTCGGACACTGCATGAGCGCCCCGGTGGAAGTAAATCCGGACAGGAAGAATTTCTCCGGCAGAGAAGCCCTGGTCGGCGACAGCAGACAGATGCTCGAAGTCTACAAGTCCATCGGCAGGGTCAGCTCCACCGACGCCACCGTACTGATCCGGGGGGAATCGGGCACCGGCAAGGAGCTGGCATCCCGCGCCATCTACAACCATTCGAGCCGCACTGACAAGCCGTTCATGGTCATCAACTGCGTCGCAATCCCCGAGACCCTGCTGGAGAGCGAGCTGTTCGGCTACGAGAAAGGGTCGTTCACCGGCGCGACCCACAGCCGCATGGGAAAAATCGAGCAGGCCCGCGGCGGCACCGTGTTCCTGGATGAGGTGGGCGACATGCCGCTCGGCATCCAGGCGAAACTTCTGCGCCTGCTGCAGGAAAACGCCATCGAGCGGCTGGGCGGCCGGGAGCCGGTCGATGTCAACGTCCGTGTGATCGCCGCCACCAACCGAGATCTGGAAGCGGCAGTACGGGATGGTTCGTTCAGGGAGGACCTCTACTACCGCCTGCGCGTCGTCACCATCACGATGCCGCCCCTGCGCGACCGCAAAGAGGATATCGGTTTGCTCACCAGTTACCTGATGACCCGGCTGACCGCGGAAATGACAATCCCGAATCCCGGCATATCCGATGCAGCGATAGAAAAACTGCTGGCGTATGACTGGCCCGGCAACATCCGCGAACTCTCCAATACGCTGAAGAAAACCCTGATTTTCAACCGCGGGGGAGCCATTCAGCCGGAAGACATCGTCTTTCCCGACGTGATACAGACGCACCACCCCGACCCGCGCAGCGAAGAGGACCGCGTGCAGAGCTGGATCCGCCATGTCCTGGTCTCCGACAGACAGGAAAAAGCCTACGACTACTGCATCGACCGGGTTGCATCGCGCCTGATCGAGGAAGCGCTCAGCCTGACCGGCGGCAACCGGTCTCAGGCAGCGAGACTGCTGGGAATATCGAGACCGACCCTGCACGCGAAGATGGAAAAATACCGGATCAAACCTGACCACACCTCCGACTCATAGCCGCCGGCCGGAATTCCGCTCTCCCCCCGTCACCTTGATGATCTATGTGCTGTCTGCACCTCCCGGGCACGGGAATTGCTCATACCATAGTAAAGACCGGGCGGCAGAATCCTCATTTCCGCGGCTGCCGCTGCGGATAAGATACATACAACCTGATAAAGGAGGGACCTATGGTACGGATAAACAGGATTCTGGCTTGTGTCGACCTGTCGGATTATTCGAAAAGAACAATGGAATATGCGGTGTCAATGGCGCGGGGACTGATGGCGGAAATCATCGTGCTGAATGTCATCAACATCAAGGAAATATCAGCGCTGGAGATCGCGGCCGCGCATTATCCCGAGCACATCGATATCAAGCGTTTCATTGAAGACACCAAGGCCGACCGCTTCAAACGGGTCCAGGCGCTGATCAGCGATCATTTCTCACCCGACAGCAGCAAAATAACGTCGCTGGTGGAGATCGGCGTCCCGTTCAAGACCATTTTAGATGTTGTCGAGCGGGAGCATATCGATGTTGTCGTCCAGGGCAGCAAGGGACGCGGAAACGCCCCCGGCACCCTGTTCGGCTCTCATGCCGAGAAAGTTTTCAGGCACTCACCGGTACCGGTATTCAGTATCAGGAATGGAGCCAGCCACAAGCGCTGAAAAATCAATGCCCGGCTGAGCGGGTCGTCAACCGGGCATTAAAACCCCTCTCTCCGTGAGGAGCACGGACAAGCCGATACTACTCTTCCCGGACAATACACTCTGCCGGACACGATGCAATCGCCTCATCGATACAATCTTCATCGGGGTCGTACCCGTCGATCAGGTATGCCTTTTCGGTGTCTTCATCGAAGCCGAATACCGAAGGGCAGATTTCTGCACATGATTCACAGCTGAGACATTCATCGACGTCAATTTCAATTCTAGCTGCCATGGTAGTTCCTCCAATCTGATATGAGTTAAACAGCCTGCGCTTTTCATTTTGCACAAACCAGGCCAGTTCCTCCATCGCCGCATGGGGAACGGGCATAGAGAACCATGAATATGCGACTGGAGGAAAAGGGCAAATCGTGCACCCGCATGAGCCTTATGGAGAAGCACACTCCCCGCACGAGACTGAGTGCAGAGAGGCTATGAGGTTCTTGCTGAAAAACCATGCGGGTACCTGCTGATATTTTTACAGGTAGTGTCAGGTTTTTTTACAGTTGCCGGACTCGTGTCGCGATCGTTTACTGACTGTAGCTCATCAGCTTTTTGTCCATGACTATGTCCATGTGATCCACCAGGTTGTTCAAGGCAAAAGTACCGACAACCCGGTTTTCACTATCTGTCACCACTGCCCTGTGAATATGATTCGCCCGCAGTGTTAAAACCCCTTGCGTTACCGTATCCATCTCCTTCACGATAACCACTGGAGATGACATGATCTTATTGAGCTTTATCGCTTCGATTTTTTGCCCATAGCTCAGGGCGCTCACCGCGTCTTTCTCGCTCGTCAGGCCTATTGGCACGTGACCATCCATTATGATCGCACAGCAGGTTTTTTTCTGTAAAATTGCTCGCCCCGCTTCTTTAAGGTTCGCTTCAGGTTTTTCTAAAACAATATCGGTATACATGATATCCCTGACCAACGCTGATGAAGAGAAAATGTCACTGCCGAGCCTGTTGACAATATTTCCCGGCGTGACACTTCCTTTCAGCCTGCCGTCTCCTGAAACAACAGCAATATGACGGATTTGATTTCTCTGCATAAACCCGCTTGCATCCACAGCATTGTCCTCTGGATGCATACTCAGCAGAGGACTGGACATCACCTCTTTTGCTGAAAGAGCAAGGAGATTCCTGCCGGTGATGGCTGTTTCCATCACCTTCCGTTCGGTAATTATTCCCACCGGCAGATCATGATGCATCACAAAGAGAAAGCTGATATGCCTATCGCGCATCACTCCCAAAGCTTTGCCCATGGATTCATGCTCTTCTACATAGAAATACCCCTGTGTCATTATGCTTCGCAGTGAAATGTTATGCATGACGCACCTCCAATGGTTTGTATGAAGCGTGAAGCCCGATACGTATCGTACAAAACCGAATACTTTCTGCCGGTAAAAAGTAATTGCGCCATAAAAGAAGCCCTGATTCCTGTCGCAAAAACCTCCCCTTCCAGATCACCTCAAACGGTCTTATGCGTAACTCGCTCATCCTCAGATACACGCGTTATTAGTCTTATAAAAAACCCCCCTGCCCTGACGCACCGATTCCACCTTTTGGGTTTCCTCGAGTGGACCGAGATACTTGTTTATTTCATTCACATGGCTCCCGAGAATTACCGCAAGGTCTTCCGGCGTGCAGGGGCGCCTCGCTATGGTCTCGAGGATTGCCGATTCCATGTCGGTTCGATAAGAGTCGACTGATTTTCGCTTATGAACATCCGCAATGATTTCTACCCTCAATGGTTTGAAAAAGGCCGAGACCACCTGGATTTCCTCTGGCGTGGCTGCACGAATGCCGGCCACCACTCCCGGCCGGTCGAGGGTGTTGAGCTGAACCAGATCGGGCTGTATTCTATGAACGGCTGCTTTGAGAAGTGCCAGTTCTTCAGGCATATCGTTGTACCCGGGCAATATAAAGACCTCCAGGTTCAGTGTTCCGGTAAATTCTGCACGAAACCGTACGATGCCATTGATATAGTTTTCCACTTCAATGGCGTTGTGAGGTCGGTTGACAGCCTGCAGGGCCCGTGCGGAGGCGCCATCCAGGGAGGGCATGACAAGGTCCGCTTTGGTCAGAACTTTTCTCACATCCTCTTGTCCAAGCAGCGTTCCATTGGTCAGGACAGCGACAGGGATGTTTGGCTTTTTCTCCCGGATGAATTCCAGAACATCGCCAATTCGCGAGTTGAGTGTCGGCTCACCGGACCCTGAAAAGGTTATATAATCGGGTTCGGGATTATTGCTAAAATAAGTATCAAGTTCTCCAAGGACCTCATCAACCGGAACGTATTCCCGGCGGGCAATCGTCAGGTTATCTGTTTTACCGCACTCACAATAGATGCAATCAAGCGAGCAGGTCTTGCGGGGAACAAGGTCCACACCCAGCGAAATGCCCAGACGCCTGGAGGGCACTGGTCCAAAGAGATATTTATACATGGTTAATTTTTTGTTTTGTTCAGAAGTAAACAGTAACCTCGCTCATACTGCGGATTCCAATACCGTACCTCAATAGTGCTGAAAACGTCCTTTCTTTTTCTACATGACCAATCCGTTCAGGCAAGTTGTTTCTCGAGCTTTCGTATCCGCACCGCACTGACCTTGAACTCGGGTATTTTGGCAATCGGGTCGTAAGCGTCCGAGTTGGTCAGGATATTGGACGGGTTTTCCCCGAAATGAATCGGCAGGAACAGCTGTCCCGGCTGCACATCGTTCGACAGCCTCGCGGGCACGAGCATTTCGCCTCTGCGGGAGGAAAGGATTACCTGGTCCCCCTCCCGAATGTGCAATGCTGCCGCATCATCCGCGTGGATCTCCACATAGCCGGTCCGCTGTTCAACATCCAGGTGCGGAGAAATGCGGGTCATCGTGCCGAAATGGTAATGGGCAAACATCCTTCCGGTGGTGAGCAGGAACGGGTATTGCTCGTCGGTCGATTCGGCCGGTTCTTTAAAGGCGATGCCGTGGAATTTACCTTTGCCCCGGGTGAAGCTGTCCCTGTGGAGGTACATCGTACCGGGGTGATCACGATCGGGGCACGGCCACTGCAGACCGTCGATACCGAGACGAGCATAGGTCATACCCCGGTAGCTGCTGGTCAGGGCGGCCATTTCATCGAATATTTCCTCCGGTCCCGAATATGACATCTCGTAGCCGAAGGCGCTGGACAGGCGTGAAACGATCTGCCAGTCCGGCAGGGAGTCGCCCAGCGGCGCCACCGCCTGATTGATCCGCATGCACCGGCGCTCGGTATTGGTGAAGGTTCCCTCCTTTTCAGCCAGGGACGAGGCTGCCAGGACCACATCTGCAACCTGGGCGGTCTCGGACAGGAACATGTCCTGTACCGCCAGAAAATCGAGGCTCTTGAGGGCATGGCTGAAATGGTTCCAGTCCGGGTCGCTCAGCTTCGGGTTCTCGCCGATCACATACAGGGCCCGTAATTTTTTGTCCAGCATGGCCTGCACCATGTCCGTAATGGTCATACCCGGCGTGCCCGGAATCGGTTTTCCCCAGGCCGAGGAGAAGCGTTCCCTAACCTCCGGGTCCGTAACGGGCTGGTAGCCGGTCAGGACGTTGGGGAGTCCGCCCATGTCGCAGGCTCCCTGCACGTTGTTCTGCCCGCGCAGCGGGTTCACCCCTCCCCCGTAGACGCCGACATTGCCGGTAACCATGGCGAGGTTGCAGCAGCTCTTGACGTTGTCCACCCCGGTGGTGTGCTGGGTTATGCCCATCGCGTAGAGAAGTGACGACGGCCGGTTCAGGGCGTAGAGCTCAGCCATACGTTCAATATCCCGGGCAGGGATGGAGGTGATTGCTGCGACCGTCTGCGGGTCGTAGGGTGCGGTCGCCTGCACCAGTTCGTCAAAACATTCCGTCCGGGATTCGATATAGTCGCTGTCGTGCCAACCGTTGTTGATGATCACGTGTATCATGCCGTTGAGCAGGGCGACGTCGGTGCCGAGCTGCTGCTTGACGGCCAAATCGGCGAAGCGCGACAGCTGGATTTCCCGGGGATCCGCCACGATCAGCTTCGCCCCCTTCTCTCTGGCCCGGATAATGGAGCGGGCCACCAGCGGATGACAGGCGGTCGTGTTCGAGCCGATAACCATGATGCAGCCTGAATCCTCGATCTCGGTGATGGAGTTGGTCATCGCCCCGCTCCCGAATGCTGCGGCCAGACCGGCCACGGTGGAAGAGTGTCAGAGGCGGGCGCAGTGGTCGATATTGTTGGTGCCGATAGCCGCCCGGGCGAATTTCTGGGCCAGGTAGTTCTCTTCGTTCGTCACCTTCGCGGAAACCAGCACGCCGACGCTTTCCGGGCCGTACTGCTCGACCGTTTTCCTGAACGCGTCAACCGTCGTGCGGATCGCCTCGTTCCAGGTGGTCTTTTTGAGGTTGCCGTTCTCCCGCACAAGCGGGGCTTTCAGCCGCATGAAACTGTTGATATGCTCGTGCAGGTTCCATCCCTTGATGCACAGTTTGCCCTGATTGACCGGATGGGTTTTTAACGGCTGGGTCCCGACAAGTTCGCCGTCGAGTACCTCGAACAGCACGCCGCAGCCGGTTCCGCAGTACGAGCAGACGGACGGGACGAGTTTGCAGTTCATTGAATTTTCCATGGCGTGATTTTGTCCTTTCATGCGTCTTCCAATGTATCCTGATGAATGGGCTTCGGCTCCAGGGTCACCTTGTCCCCTAAAACACTGAAGGGCGACTGGTCGCTGCTGCTGCCCGTGTCGTAGTCAAAGACCTCGCTGACGATATGATTTACCTTGCGGTACAGCAGGCGGAGCGGGATGTCCATCGGGCAGGCCTCCTCGCAGAGGCCGCAGTCGATGCAGCGGCCGGCCATATGCGTTGCCCGGACCAGGTGAAAAATGGGCACATCAGGGGGCAGCATCCCGGCATGGACCAGGTCGTCGTTTTCGAGGCTGCATTCCCTGCAGAAGCAGACCGGGCAGATATTGCGGCAGCCGTAGCACTTGATGCATTTCTGCATCTCGTACATCCAGCGTGAAAACCGCTCATGCTTCGGCGCCGACGCCGCTTCCTCGATGTCGCTGTGGGGGTCCAGGCCGAACTGTTTTTTGCCGGTACCGGCTTTTTCCGGCTCCAGGTATGAGCAGGCGGCATGATCTTTCAGCTGCGACGGACAACAGTTGACGGTGATCGTCTTTATCTTGCCGGCGTCGAGCTGGTTCCAGATCGACAGGACGTTGAGCGCCCGCTGGGTGCAGTCCCTGGCGATCATGCCGATGATTTTATCCGGATGCCGCTCATGGATCTTGGCGGCGAGTTTCTCCAGGGCATAGCGGGACTCGGAAGCGGCCATGGACTCCACCTCGTCGAGGTCTGCCAGCGTGAAGCCGTGCGGAACAGCATGTCCCTCAACATCCCGGTAGCCCAGGAAAATATCCACGGTCCCGTTTTCCAGCCACTGCTTGACCGATTGCCTGATATGTATCTTTTCTTTCATCTCGTCTCCATTATCCAGCGGCGGCGGATGTCTGCACGCCGGTTTCGGTTTGCTGGCCGCTATCCATCCGTTTCAGCCACGGCTCGAGGTCGAAGCTTTTCAGTGGATTGGGCCCGAGACTCCTGATTTTTTCGGTGAAACCGCCGACGACGTCGATGAATTTGCCGGCCTCCGCTGAAGATATCCAGGACAGGTGGAGCCGTTCCTCGAGACCGACGAATGACAGCAGTTCCTGGAGGAAGGTGATCCGCTTGATGGTCATGTAATTACCGTACAGGTAATGGCAGTCGCCGACGTGTCAGCCGCCTACCAGCACGCCGTCCACACCGCTCTGGAAAGCCCGGAGGACATGGTGCGGGCTCACGGTGGTCGAGCACATGACCCGGATAACCCTGGTATTTGCCGGATGCTGCATTCTGTTGACGCCGGCGAGGTCCGCGGCCCCGTAGGCGCACCAGCTGCAGAGAAAAGCAAGAATCTTCGGTTCGAATTGTTCTGTCGGCACGGTAAATCTCCTTAGTTTTTCAGCTCTTGCAGGGCCCCTTCTATCTGGGCGTAAATCTGTTTGTTTTCAAATCCCTTCAGGGCCGGGGCCTCCGACGGGCAGGCGGCGGCGCAGGCGCCGCAGCCCTTGCAGAGCGCCTCGTTGATCTGGGCCACGCCTTTTTCCGCGTTGAAGCTGATGGCCCCGTAGGAGCAGACATTGAGGCACCCCAGGCAGCCACAGCAGAGGCGCTCGTCTATCCTCGGCACCATGCCGCCCACCTGGATCGCCGGACGGGTAAGGACACTCAGCGCCCGGGAAGCGGCGGCCTTGGCCTGGGCGACACTTTCGTCGATGGGCTTGGGATAATGCGCCATGCCGCAGAGGAAAACCCCTTCCGTGGCGAAGTCCACCGGGCGCAGCTTCTGGTGCGCTTCAAGCAGCCAGCCGTCCCCGTCATGCGGCACCTTGAAGAATCCGGACAGGGAGCGGTCTTTATGCGGGACAATGGCGGTAGCCAGACAGAGCAGATCCGCCTCCACCGCTACCCTGCAGCCGATGATCGGGTCCTCGAATTCGATCCGTACGCAGTCTCCCGCTTCGCCGACCAGGGGTTTCTTCTCCGGCTCGTAGCGGAAGAACATGACGCCCAGCTCGCGGGCCTTCCGATAGAGAAGTTCCCGGGTTCCGTACGTGCGGATATCTCTATACAGCACCACCACGGTCATAGCCGGATTTTTTTTCTTGAGTTCCAGGGCGCTGATAATGGTGTGCGTGCAGCAAACCTTGGAACAGTAGGGGTTGGTCTCGTTGCGGGAACCGACACACTGGATAAAGGCCACCGTTTCCGCCCCGCTAACTTTCTCGTCGTCGTTCTTGAGGAGTTCGTCCATCTCCAGATGGGTGACCACAGCCGGGTGTTCTCCATAGAGGTATTCCTGCGGTTTATATTCCCGCGCACCGGTGGCGATGACGGCGACGCCGTGTTCCACCGTTCTGGGGCCGGATCCGTCGGTAACCTCTGTTGCAAAGTTGCCGACAAATCCTTTTACATCGGTAATAGAGGCGCCGGTATAGACGGTTATGCTGCCGGTCTCGGCCACCTGTTTTTCCAGGTCCCTGATAAACGGCCCCACTTCTTCCAGTTTCGCCGCCCTGTGGATATTCCTGGCCTGGCCGCCCAACACTTCCGATCTTTCCACCAGGGTGACCGGATAACCGTGGGCGGAGAGGGAGAGCGCCGCCGTCATGCCGGCTATGCCGCCCCCGACCACCAGCGCCGATCTGGTTATCGGCAGCTCACTCTGGTAGAGCGGTTCGAGCAGGAAGGCCTTGGCCGTGGCCATGCGCACCAGGTCAATTGCCTTTTCCGTAGCCGCATCCGGGTTGTCCGCATGGACCCAGGAGTCGTGATTCCTGATATTTGCCATTTCCACCAGGTATTTGTTCAGCCCGGCAGCGGCAAGGGTTTCCTGGAACAGGGGTTCGTGCGTTATCGGGGTGCAGGCGGCGATTACGACCCGGTTCAATCCCTGTTCGCGGATCACCTGGGCCATCTTGTCCTGGGTATCCTGGGAACAGGTGAACAGGTTTTCCTCCACATACACGACCCCCGGCAGGGTCTGCGCATATTCGGCCACTTCCGGAACCCGGACGACGCCGCCGATATTGGAGCCGCAGTTGCAGACAAAGACGCCGATTCGCGGTTTCTGCCGGGCGATTTCAAGCTCGGGTACCGGTTCCGGCTGCGTTATCAGGCTGTTGCGGGCCGCTGCCAGTTTCTCGGTGGCGGCGCAGGCGGCGGCGCTTGCCTCCATCACGGATTGCGGGATGTCTTTGGGTCCGGTGATCACCCCGCAGCCGTAAATACCGGGAACCGAAGTGGAAACCGGGTGGAAGGAGTCGGTATCGATGAACGAGTTGCCGTCCAGCCGGACGTCGAGGCGCTCGGCCAGATCCCTTATTGACCCCGGGATCTCGAGGCCGGTGGAGAGCACGACGAGGTCGATGTCGTCAAGCACCGCTATACCGTTGTCGGTCATGTACCGCAGCAGCAGCTTGTTGGCGGCCCGGTCCTCCTCCACGGTGTGAACCTTGGTCGGAATAAATGAGACGCCTTTTTCCTGGGCGCTTACCAGGTAGTGATCGAAATTTTTCCCCTGGGTACGCATGTCCATGTAAAAGATCGAACAGTCGACGGACTTGTCGTGATCCTTCGCGATAATCGCCTGCTTGACCGCATACATGCAGCAGACCGAAGAACAGTATTCGTTCGTACAGCGGTTTTTTTCCCGCGAACCGACGCACTGCAGCCACGCGATTCGTTTCACCGGAGCCCCGGTGTCGCCTTTTTTCATCCTGCTCGAAGGACGGACCAGGTGGCCGCCGTATGGACCGGTAGCGGAGAGCATTCTCTCGAATTCCACGGCCGTAACGACGTCCGGGCAGTCCCGATAGATATAGTTGTCCAGCCCTGACGGGTCGTATGAGTTGAACCCGGTGGCCAGGATAAGGGACCCGACGGCAATGGTTCGTTTCGTCTCGGTATCCTGGAAATTAATGGCCCCGGACGGACAGAACTTCTCGCAGGCGCCGCACTTGCCTTTCTGCAGGAAGATACAGTTGTCGGGGTCGATCGTGTACTTGAGCGGAACCGCCTGCGCGTACGGGACATAGATGGCTTTGCGCTTGGCCAGACCCTCGTTGTATTCATCATCCACTTTTTTGGGACATTTCTCCGCACAGATCCCGCAGGCGATGCACTTTTCGGTATCGACATAGCGGGGCTTCTGCCTGAGGGTTACGGAAAAATCACCTTCCACCCCGGAGACGTTTTCGATCTCCGCCAGCGTAATCAATTCGATGTTGTTATGCCGGCCGACCTCGACCAGCTTGGGCGAGATAATTCACATCGCGCAGTCGTTGGTGGGGAAGGTCTTGTCCAGTTGTGCCATGACGCCGCCGATGGCGGGCGATTTTTCGATGATGTATACGAAAAACCCGGCATCGGCCATATCGAGGGCGGCCTGCATGCCGGTAATACCACCGCCGACGACTGCGACTGCGGCACGTACCGTGGGGTTCGTCTTACGCTTGTTCATTGCCGGTTCACTCCGTTTTCACTGAAAACCGGCCGGCTTCCATGCCGACCGGTTTGGTCGCACTGCAGGCAAGGTCGATTGCCAGCATCTGTTTTACTGGTTCTCACGCTGCTACCAGACCTCACATTCCAGCCTTTTCTGGATGAACATGAGCTGTTTCTGGGTCAGTTCGCCGACGTTGCGGTTAATCCACCCGAGGTCACCGGAGAGAATCGCCGCCTTGGCCTCATTGGAGAGGTTATATTCCTGCAGGGCTTCGTCGCCGTCCTCCATGAGGTAGCGCCAGAACTCGATGTCTTCGGCGGTGCGGTCGAGAACCGCCATCAGCTGTTGTTTCTGGATCAGCCTGCTCTCCTGCTCGGCCACCCGGTCATTGAGCCTTCCGGCTTCCGCCTCCCTGATTTTCTGCAGGGCGCCCTCGACCGCCTCCTTGATCTCTTCTTCAACGAACGGCTTGGTAAGATAGTCGAATACGCCGATCTTCATCGCGTCGACCGCGGAATTGACCGACGCGTATCCGGTGATGATGACGACTTCGGTTTCCGGATTTTCGTCTTTCACCGTTTTGACGACATCCATGCCGTCCCCGTCGGGCAGTTTCAGGTCGGCAACCAGCAGGTCGTAGTTATCCGCTGAAAAGGTCTCCAGTGCTTCGGACCGGGAGAATGCCAGGTCGACATCATACCCCTCCTCGGTAAGGACCATCTCCAGGCCCTTGGCAACGACTTCCTCATCTTCCATAACCAGGATATGGGGAGGGGGTACGTTCATTTCCGCTGAATATGTGTGCAGTGATGTCATAACAAAACCTCCGTCGTGATGATCGCAACAATAATTGCGCTTTTCTTGTCCTTACGGGTGCCCCCGTACTGTATGCCTTGCATATAATGTGCCTGCCGAAAAAATTCGGATAATAATAGTAATATTAAGACATTTCAGTAACTTACCCGCAGGCAGGAGATAATAGTGCGGGACCGTCTGGAATTGTCGTATGAACGGATATACGCCAGATTGCCTGCCTGTTTAAAAAAAATAGTTAATACAGCACGATAAGGGCGTATGTTTTTTTATACGGAAGTGTATGAAAGGATATCGGGATACCGGGAAACCGGCGGATTGCCCGTGATGAGGGCAGACGGGCCGGCGCGCGCCGTCAGCCGCTGTAATCCCGCGCCGTGATCTGGCGCTTTTTCATGAGGGAAGAAAAGTTTGAGCGCTGCATTCCCACCTGTTTCGCGGCCCTGGTGATATTGCCGTCACAATCGCTCAAGGCCTTGATAAGGAAGTCACGCTCGATCCGGCCATAGGTGTTTTCGAGCAGGTCTTTCTTGACGGCCTTCAGTTCATCGAGACTGGCCGGTATCGAAGGTTTTGCCGGTTTTTCCGCAGGCTGGAGGTCCAGGATTGCGTTTTTGCCCAGGTACTCGTTGTCCGCGAGGATCACCAGCCGCTCTATGGTGTTCTTGAGCTGGCGGATATTGCCCGGCCACGGCATGCTGATCAGGGAGGCGAGCGCCTCGTCGCTGAACCCCTCGATCCGCTTCCCTGTTTTTCTGCAGAAGGATCGCAGGAAATGGTAGGCGAGCCTCGGGATATCGTCCCGGCGCTCCCGGAGCGGAGGAAGCTGAATGGGAAAAACGTTGAGACGGTAGAAGAGATCTTCCCTGAAGGTTCCTTCGGCAACCATCTCGGACAGGGAGCGGTTGGTTGCCGCGATGATGCGCACGTCGCATTTCTTTGCCCGGCCGGATCCCACCGGCTTGTATTCCCCGTATTCCATGACCCGGAGCAGCTTGCCCTGGATCTCCAGGCTCAGGTTGGAGACTTCGTCCAGGAAAAGGCTGCCGTTGTTGGCAGTCCCGAATATACCGAGCTTGTTCCGGTCGGCGCCGGTAAACGCCCCTTTCACATGGCCGAAGAGTTCGCTTTCCAGCAGGCTCGGCGAGAGCGTCGAGCAGTCGAGGGTGACCAGCTGTTTCGCCGCACGCGTGCTGTGGGCGTGAATCGCCCCGGCAAACAATTCTTTACCCGTACCGCTTTCCCCGGTCAGCAGGACAGTGCTGCCGGTCGGGGCGACTTTTTTAATGGATTCAAAGATGTGGATGATCGTTTCGTTTTCACCGACGATATTTGAAAAATCGAAGCGCTCGAACAACTGCTTGCGCAGCATCCGGTTCTCTTCCAGCAGCCGTTTATGCTCGATCGCCTTGGCGACGGCTATGAGGAGCTCTTCGTCGGTAAACGGTTTGGCCAGGTAATCGAAAGCGCCATCTTTCATCGCCCGAACCGCGTTTTTGACGGTGGAATAGCCCGTCATCACGATTACGGGAATGTCGGGATGGTGTTTTTTCAGGCGGGAGAGAATCTCCATACCGTCGAGGTCGGGGAGGCGGATATCGGTGACGACCAGATCTACTTCGTCTTCTTCTGCGAAATCGAGCCCCGGTCTGCCCGATGAGAAACATGATACCTGATAATCCTCCCCGCCCAGCGTGAGCCGGCACCCTTCGAGGATAACCTTTTCATCATCAATAACAACTATATGTGCCATTCAAACCAAGTAACTATCTTTTTGGGCAATATTTTCCACCACGGCCACCAGTTCGTCTTCCGTAAACGGTTTCGGCAGAAAATCCACGGCGCCGAGCTTCATCGAGTTGACGGCGTTCTGTACCGTGGCGTATCCGCTCATCACGACAACATGTCTGGTCTGTTTGCCGTTCACCGTCTTGAGCAGTTCAAACCCGTCCCGGTCCGGTAATTTCAGGTCCAGTAATACCAGATCATACCTGTTCCCGAGTATGGCTTCAATACCTTCTCCGCAGGTCGATCTTGTTTCCACGGAGTGTCCCATATCCGAGAGGATCATGGAGCATCCCTGGCAGATAATCGTTTCGTCGTCAACAACGAGAATACGCATGGGGTTCATATCAGGAGCCTCTTCCTGGCGGTCATTCGGTCGCTTTTTTATACGGGATCTCTACCCTGAACCGGGCGCCGCCGTGTAATCCGTTTTCGACCAGAATCCGGCCTCCGTGCTTGCGGACAATCCCATAGCTGACGGAGAGACCGAGCCCGGTCCCTGTTGATTTCGTGGAGAAAAATGGTTCAAAAATTTTATCGATTTCCTGTTTGGGGATTCCCGGACCGTCGTCGCTGATTTCCACCGTCACCAGCTCGTCGTCATCGTTTCTGCCGCTGGTGATCTCGATACGGCCCCCGCCGCTCAGGGCTTCGACGCAATTGATCAGCAGGTTCACGAACACCTGCTCCAGCTGGTTGCCGTCGACCATGACCAGGGGAAGGTCCTCGGCCAGGTCCTTCACGACCTCCACCCGGTTGAGGAGAAATTCGTTTTCCATGATTGCGAGCGATTTCTCGACTATTTCATTGATGATGAACGGGTCCTTCTGCGGTTCCCGCTCGCGGGAGAAATCGAGGAGTTCCTGGATGATTTTCCGGCACCGGATCGTCTCGTGAATGATAATGTCGAGTCCCTCCCGCATCTGGCTACCTTCCTCGGTTTTGCGGGCAAGGTTGGAACTGTACAGCAGCACGCCGGCCAGGGGGTTGTTAATTTCATGGGCGATGCCGGCGGCCAGGCGGCCGAGCGAAGACAGCTTGTCCGTCTGCAGGGCGAGCTGGTTGTATTTCAGCTCCTGCTCCTCGATGATTCTGGCCTTGCTGAGCGCACAGGAGCACTGTTCGGCAATGGCCACCATGAAGTTGAGTTCGTCATCGGAAAAATCGCGGACCTCGGCAAAATAGATGCGTAAAATACCGCGTGCCTGGATGCCGATCGTGAGCGGGACATCAATGATACAGCTAATCCCTTCCTGCTCAGCCTCGAGAGCGTACTGGACCCGGTCGCTGTGGTGCAGATCGTCGATGATTATAGCCCGGTTCAGGCGACAGAGATCGGTGATGATATTGTGATTCAGGCGGGGGCCTTTGCGGAGGTAATTTTTACCTATACCGTAGGCCGCGCTCAGTTCGAGCTCGTCGGTTTCAATGTTGAGCAGACGGAATATGGCTCCTTTGGCGCCCACGACCTCGGACATCTTCCACACGACGATATTCATCAATTCCTCGACATCCGGCGTGGAATGAACGATGGAAATGATCTCACGAAACGCATCATAAAAGCGACGAAAATTCGGACCCGTCATCATGTTCTCCCAATACTGTTTTCTTACCCTGTTCTGGGGTGATACTCAATTACTCTGTGTGACATGCATATTTCATGCCGCCTGGTAAGGTGTTGAAATAACGCAACATAGAGCAAGCTCTTCCGGCATTTGCTCCTGCATACTGCGGTTTACCCTGTTTCACGCTCCGGTTTAATCCCGCAGGTAAACAATATGCTTTGGTTTGTACGAGACGTACACAGAGAAAGTACTACAAATTATCATCAATCAGGGCGACCGGTATATGGCCAGAGAGGAACTGCCGAGCCCCCGGTCCAGCATGGCGGCGCGAAACACATCGTTCCGATACGCCCGGACTCCGGGATTACCTTATTGGTCAGGTGAGGGCCTTGCTTCCAGAATAAAATCAACGAGCTGTCTCATATGCCGACGGCCAATGGGCCGAACATACGGTTTCAGCTCTTCTTTGGCTTTATCCGACAGGCCATGCATGGATGGCGTACCGGTAAAAACTCTATTGACGATGACAACCTCGAGATCGGGGATGACGACGACAAACTGCCCCATATAACCGTGGGCATAATAGGCGATATCGGCATACGTCCACCACAGCAGCCCATACCCGATATCATCGTATGCGCTGGAATAGGGAAAAATACTGGCGTATATCCAATCTTCAGGCACTACCTGTCGGCCCTGCCAGACCCCAAGCCGCAGGTACAACTCCCCAAAGCGCGCCAGATCCCGTGCAGAGATCCAGAACAGATAAGAGGGGTATAATGAGACCTTCTCCCAGGCGTAGTGGACATCCCCCGCTTTGAAATCCTGCATGCCAAGGGGATCGGCAATCCACGCTTTAAATGCCTGCCCGATCGGAATATCTGTTTTCAACTCGAATATCGTACCGAGTACGTTAAAGTCCCAGTTATTGTAATACCAGTGCTCCCCGGGACGAAAAGAGCCTCTCCCCGGTCTCTCCCTTTTCATCGCTTCACTTTCCGCGGCAGCTTCGTGATAGATACCGGAACGGGCCTGCAGCAGTTCGAGAATCGTTGCCTGTTTTTCCTGTTCAGTCAACCGGGGAGGCCGGTCATCGATACCCAGTTCGGCAATAGTCGTACTCAGATCAATAAAACCTTTTTCCACAGCGATCCCGTACAAGGCATTCAGCAGGCTTTTCCTGACGGAATGACTCCACATGGGCAGGTTGGTCTGCCCCCATTCGAGCACCAGTTTCCCTTCATGCAAGACGACGACAGCGGACGAACCGATCTCCTGCGCATAGAGCATGGCCCTGGACAATCCATCCCGGGACCAATCTTCTGATACCGGAAATGATTGTTTGAGAGAGGCTGAATCCTGCCTGATTAATCCACCATACTCATGTTCCTGCGCAGCAATGGATTCCGGTATGATCTGCAGCGCAACCAGGAAGACAAGGACTGCTGCCCGGCCCCTCACCCATCGCCGGAGAAAGACCCTGTATTGAGCGATATCTGGTTTCATGAAGTCAAAGCACGTTTTGTGGTTCATTGAAAACGACCGTCCCTATAATACCAGCATACACAGAAGAATCGATATAATCGTTGAAATATAACACTCGCTTTCTTTGTTGGGAAGATGCCTTTACCGCCAATACGACATATCGTAAGAGAGCCTCTGCTGTGCGCACTTGAGAAAACGGTGCAGAAATTTACTCAACGGTGTGATAGAAAGATTGGGGTACGCTTGAACGAGCAATCACCCCGTTGAGCCACAGACAGGAGGAAGGCGGAAATGGACACAACACAGATACGCAGCGCAATTACGGATGGTTTCCCCTATCCCATCGTGTTTGCTGACGCAGAGCACATCATACGCTACATCAACCGCGCGGCACATTATCACTACTGCATCGAGCGCGGCCTCGACGATCTCATCGGCAAATCCCTGCTTGACTGCCATTTCAATCCGGCGTCGCGAGAAAAGATCGAGGCCGTAATCAGGAAATTCAAAGTCGACGCCAAGGAGATATTCCTGGCCGTCAACGACCGCAATCAACGGATCTACATAACCCCGGTCCTGGATGATAACAAGAATTTCATCGGCTATTATGAGCGATTCGAACTGAACCTGGCCCTGTAATCGACTTCCGTTATTTCCCAGCGGCCGGAAACCAGGTATTGCTCATGAGATCTTTTGCGTCTGATGTCATTGAAATAAGATCAGTTTTATCCAGGAGATCTATGCTGAATTTCCGATTCAAAGCAGCGAAATGTTTTAACCCAAATGCAATCTTATTCAGATAAGAGAAGACGCCAATGGCTCCCGGGGGAAAATCATTCGCCTCCGCACCATAAAGGGCCCGCAGGTCAGGGAGGTCAAAAAATATTTCCTCGATAGTTGATCCATATGATTCAAATCTTTTCGGTACGTTTCCGCTCTTTATCTGCTCTCCGATTTTTCGACCACTCATGGCTGCAGCCATTGCAGCGCGGCACAAGCCAATTCCTGCAATGTGACCATCACCGTAGGCCAGACCTTTAAACACCTGATCCTCACTGGCAAAACCACCGGTCATGACGATAGCCGGCAGTGTTGCCCCGCCTTTTTTCAAGTCCTTACAGGCGCGAACGACAACATCCTCCAGGCATACCGTCGGCAGGGACCATTCGTTCATCATTTTTGAAGGGCTGTACCCGGATCCACCACCTGCCCCGTCAAAGGTTACCATGTCGACACCTGTGTCGCAGGCAATCTTTAGTACACGCTTGATATCGGCCCGGTCAAAGCCCGCCATTTTGAAATAAATGTTCTTTGCCCCCCACGCTCTCAACTCTGCTATATGGCTGGTGAGCGTCTCCTCGTTCCACAGAGGGAGCCTTCCGTATGCATGAAAATTAGGGCAGACACCATCTCGATATGCTTTTTGTACCTCAGGATCACGAGGATCAGGATGAACCAGATTTCCGAGTCGTTGAGACGTGAGTGCGGTTTCTATATCCTTGAGCAACCTGACGGGCTGGGTTCCCTTGGCAGATTGTCCAAATTTGATTTCAAGCGCTTCGACACCATATTTTTGTATGGCGAGCTGGGGAATCCCGAGAAGATTATCATCCCCGTTGCACTGCAAAACAATTTGACCATAACCTCTGTCATATTTTCGAAAGCAATCAAGCGTTTTTCCCAGCAGAGGGAAATCAGTTACCGTTTCATTTTCTATCTTCAGCTCCGGGTCATTATTCCTGCCGTCTTCTCCAATTACACAGGTAACTCCAGCCATGGCTGCACCGGAAAAATAGTCCTGCCAATTCAGCTTGTACAAAGCAGGAAGTATGATCGGCATGGTCATACGAACAGGATTCGCTACACCGTATGTACGTTCAAGAGCTACATTGAAAATAGTTGCTTTTTCACTGGATTCCTCGATACCCTGTGCCCCAAACGTACGACCGTTGATATTAAAATGTGAAAAATCAATCGGATAGTCTTTTTCCGAGGCGATTTGGTTGGCGCCCGTTGTCATGGGATACACCGTTTGAGATCCCAATACGGCTGCTTGAGCTAATTCACAGGTACCTTCACACTCTTCTGTACAAAAAGAACACATCCCGGATTGAGGAGAGATAAAAGCACTGCGATTTCTGGCAAAGGTGAATCCGGAACTCAATTTTGGTGAATATGACATAAGGCTACCGTATCGTTTGAAGTTTTGGGGAATCGCCTACAGTGGTCTTTACAAGCAGGACCACCTTCCCGGATCGCCGGACGGCACAATCAAGTGAGACGTAAAATACCACTTTTTCAATCTCGGTTCGAGTAGTTTGACATGCGCTCGAGCAGTTTCATTGGCACATGATTTGCCCGGTTTCAGGTCCACTCAAATCAATCTTTTTGATATGGATGTGTCTTTATCCAATGCTTGGCGATGTCGATCCGTCGACAGCACCATACATCCTCATGAGACAAAACATAATCGAGGAATCTTTCCAATGCTTTTATTCGAGCGCCCTTGCCGATGATTCGGCAATGCAGTCCAACGGACATCATCCGCGGAGTTTCAGCACCCTCTTCGTAGAGGGCATCGAAATTGTC
>Ga0180435_10000972_pt1 | contig 30203 bp, 26 predicted proteins | sample SS_ome_3_FD_132467 | JGI IMG/M metagenome (GOLD analysis project Ga0180435, IMG submission 132467) | Hypersaline lake sediment archaeal communities from the Salton Sea, California, USA - SS_3_S_1 metaG | ecosystem: Environmental > Aquatic > Non-marine Saline and Alkaline > Hypersaline >... | reverse complement strand
CAACGTTTGCGCACATTCATGATGTTCCTGCCGCGGTGGTGTCGAATGACGTTCAACTCCCACAAGCCGACCGTGCAGATTGCAAAGCCAAGTGCTTGAAACGGGAGTACCTACACGGGACGCCCCGGCGCGGTGCAAGCCATATGCCATGGCCCTACGCATTGGGGATATTCATAAGCCATTGTCTATGAACAGGATACAGGTCTACCTGTCGGCGGGGACCACGGCGGGAACCGGGGCGGAAGCCGGGGACCATGCAGAAACCACGCATTCACCGCGGACGCCGGCCGAGAACCACCCAACCCGGTGGGAAGTCGTCGGATACGAAACGGGCATCCGCGTCTCGCGCCTTGCGCATTCCGCGACCAGGACTTTCATTTGAGACTTGCGCCGGCGGCCCGGCGTCAGGGTCGCGGCCGCCCCGTCAACCCGGCATTCCACAGGTGGATACACATGAAGCAGGTTCTCGTGCTCGGGGCCGGCATGAGCTCGCCCTATCTGATCGACCAACTCGTGAAATCCGCGGCCGCCGAGGACATGTTCGTCACGGTGGGCGACCTCGACGTCGACATGGCCGCCTCGCGCATCGGCGGGCACGAGCGCGCCGCGGCCGTCCGCTTCGACGTGAACGACGCTTCAGAGCGCGACCGGCTCATCGGACAGGCCGATCTGGTGGTGAATTTCCTGGCGCCCAAGTTCCAGACGATCGTGGCCTGGAACTGCGTCCAGCAGGGCTCGCACATGGTGTCCGCCTCCTACCGCACCCAGAAGCTGCGCGACCTCGACGCCGACGCGAAACGGCGCGGCGTGCTCGTCCTGTCGGAGATGGGTCTCGATCCGGGCATCGACAACATGTCCGCCATGAGCCTGATCGACCGCCTGCGCGGCGAGGACGGGCGCATCACGAGCTTCTGCTCCTACGGCAGCGGAATCCCCGCCACGGATCAGCCGCACACGCCCTTCCGCTACGTCGTCACCTGGAATCCGCGCAACGTGGCCATGTCGGCGGAGCACGGCGCGCAGTTCATGGAGGAGGGCCGGATCAAGATCGTGCCCTACCACCACGTCTTCCATCGCACCTGGCGCGTCGATGTGGCGGGCGTGGGCACCCTGGAGGCCTATCCCAACCGCGACTCGTTGTCCTACATGAAGGCCTTCGGCCTCGACGACGTCCACACCATGATCCGCGGCACCCTGCGCTATCCGGGCTGGAGCGAGGTCTGGGCGAAAATCGTGCAGCTCGGCCTGCCCAACGAGACCCTGCGCATCCCGGACCTGGCGGAGCGCACCTACGCCGAGGTGGTGGAGATGTTCCTGCCCTTCAACGTCACCGGTCCGCGGATCGCCACGCGCGTGGCGCGATTCCTCGGCATCAGCCCCACCGGCACGGTGATCGAGAAGATGCGCTGGCTCGGCCTCTTCGACGACACGCCGACGGGGTGCGCCGGCGACACCTCCGCCCAGATGCTGTCCGACCTCCTCGCCCGCAAGCTGCCCCTGGACGAGGGGCACCGCGACATGGTGGTCCTGAAGCACGATCTCGAGGTGACCTACGACGACCGTCCCGCCGAACGCGTACAGTCGACGCTGGTGGCCAAGGGCGAGCCGGGCGGCTTCACGGCCATGTCCAAGACCGTCGGCGGCCCCGCGGCCCTGGCGGCCCGCATGATCCTGCGCGGCGAGATCGACCTGGCGGGGTGTCTGATCCCCACCGAGCCGGCCATCTACGGTCCGGTGCTGAAGGCGCTGGAGTCGGACGGGATCTCCTTCGGGGAGACGGTCGAGACGATCTGAGGCCGACCGTGCCGGCAGCCGTCCGTTGACGGCGGGGGCGCGCTCTGGAAGAATACCGCGAAACCGTCACCGACCTGGCCCGGGCGATCGGATTCGCATGGATTTCATCAGCACCTTCGCCGAGGACCTGAGCGGCGCCATCTGGGGATGGCCGTCCCGCTTCCCCCTGATGGTGGCCATGCTGCTGCTGACGGGGCTCGCCCCGACCGTCGCGCTGCGCTTCATCCAGCTCAGGCGTCTCAAGCACAGCATCGACGTCATCCGCGGCCGCTACGACGATCCGTCCCACAAGGGCGACCTCTCCCACTTCCAGGCCCTGACGACCGCCCTGTCGGCGACCGTCGGCATCGGCAACATCGCCGGCGTGGCCACGGCCATCCACTACGGCGGGCCCGGCGCCCTGTTCTGGATGTGGGTGACGGCCGTCTTCGGCATGGCGCTCAAGTACGCCGAGTGCACCCTCTCCATGCGCTTCCGCACCATCCTGCCGGACGGCACCGCCTCGGGCGGGCCCATGTACTACATCGAGAAGGGGCTGGGGCCCTCCTGGAAACCGCTGGCGGTCTTCTTCGCGGTCTGCGCCGTGATCTCCAGCTTCGGGTCGGGCAACTCCATCCAGGCCTTCACGGTGGCCGACCAGCTCCGTTCGGATCTGGGCGTGCCCACCTGGATCACGGGCCTGATCATGGCCTCGCTGGTGGCGGCGGTGATCCTGGGCGGGATCAAGCGCATCGGCCAGGTGACGAGCCGGCTCGTGCCCTACATGGCGGCCATCTACATCGTCGGCGGCCTGCTGGTCCTGTTCATGAACGCGGGCCAGGTGCCGGGCGTGCTGGCCGACATCGTGGCCTCGGCCTTCCGGCCCGCGGCCCAGATCGGCGGCTTCGCCGGCGGCACCTTCATCTTCATGCTGACCTGGGGCGTCAAGCGCGGCCTCTTCTCCAACGAGTCGGGGCAGGGGTCGGCCCCCATCGCCCACGCCGCGGCCAAGACCGACGAGCCGGTGCGCGAGGGCGTCGTGGCCATGATCGGGCCCATGATCGACACCCTGATCATCTGCTCCATCACCGGTCTCGTCATCCTGACCACGGGCGTCTGGACCGACCGGCACGCCGATCGCGTGGAGGTCAACGCCCAGTCGGACCTGACGGTCCTGGTCGGCGAGGCCCACGTGCTGACCGACGGCGAGATCGACGACGCCGACCGCTTCGACGGCGCCCTGGTCGTGGTGCACGGCGAGCCCGTCGGCGCCGCCTTCGTGCGCAACCATTCCCTGGTGGAGCGCCCGGTGCTGACCGCGACGGACGGCACGCCCTTCGACGGGGATCTCCGTATCGAGGCGGGCGACATCGACTTCGGCTCGGCGCCCGACCTGTGGCTCGACGGCGACATGGCCCTGAACGGCTCGCCCCTGACGGCGGCGGCCTTCCAGCGGGGCCTCTCGCCCCTGGGAGGCTGGGGCCGCTACATCATCACCCTGGGCGTGCTGCTCTTCGGCCTGTCCACGGCCATCAGCTGGAGCTACTACGGCGACCGCGCCGTCGTCTACCTCTTCGGCCCCCGCTGGGTCACGACCTACAAGACGGTCTTCTGCGTCATGCACTTCCTGGGAGCGATCTTCTCCCTGGAGATCGTGTGGAATTTCGGCGACAGCGCCCTGGGCCTGATGGCCCTCCCGAACCTGATCGGGCTGGTGCTGCTGATGCGCGTGACGCGCGGCATGACGGGCGAATACTTCTCGCGGAAGCATCGGCCGCTGCGGTGAGCCGGGACGTCATGATGGGGCTTGTCAGGCCTCACGGTATATGTATATTTTTTCCCCTGTCACGAGGGTCGAGAACCGCACGAACCGGAGAAGGACACCCATGACCATGACCAAGCGGGCCCCGAAGAAGAACGCCGCGCTCACAGCCGCCACCGCCGACAGGCACCGGCTCTACGAGGATTCCGTGCAGAACCCGGAGGCCGAGGTCGAATTCATCGAGCGCGTCTTCGGCGAGGCCTACGGCCGACCGCCGCGCGACCTGCGCGAGGACTTCTGCGGCACCCTGAACCTGGGCTGCGCCTGGGTCCGCGAAAACGAGGAGAACACGGTGCTGGGCGTGGACCTGGACGGCCCGACCCTCGACTGGGGCCGCGAGCACAACGTGGCGCCCCTGGGCCCGGCCGCCGTGCGCGCGACCCTCGTGCAGGACGACGTGCGCAACGTCGGCGCACCGGCCGTCGACGTGATCGCCGCCACGAACTTCTCGTGGTGGGGTTTCCACACGCGCGAGGAGCTTCTGGACTACCTCCGCAACAGCCGCCGCTCCCTGCGCGACGAGGGCATGCTGATGCTGGACATCTACGGCGGTCCCGAGGCGCAGGTGCTCCAGTACGAGGAGCGCGAGTGCGAGGGCTACACCTACGTGTGGGACCAGGACGTCTTCAACCCCATCACCCACGAATACCGCTGCAAGATCCACTTCCGCTTCCCGGACGGCAGCGAGATGAGCGACGCCTTCGACTACCACTGGCGCCTGTGGACCGTGCCCGAGGTGCGCGACCTGATGCTGGATGCCGGCTTCGGCAGGGTTGACGTTTTCTGGGAAGGGGCCGATGATGACGGGGAGCCCGACGGGGACTTCCAGGTGAGCGAGGAGGGCGACACCTCCCCGGCCTGGATCGCATATATCGTGGCCTATCGTTGACGCGCGGGAGAGTAGAGATGGACGCTAGCGAATGCGCCTGGTGCAGCGCCGAGATCGAGGACGGCGGCGTGCCCTACAAGGGGATGATGTTCTGCTCGGCCGAATGCCGGGACGACTGGGAGGACGACAACGTCGACGTGAACGACATCGACCTCGACGAATTCGAGGAGCGTGACGTCCTGACGGACGAGCTCGAGGAGTTCGAGGGCGAGCTTCCCGCGGATGTGGAGGATTACTGAGCTCCGCTCCGGCCGAAGGATCAGAAACGGAAAGGGAGAGCCGTGTGGCTCTCCCTTCGTGTGTCCCGACGGGCGACGATCAGCCGCAGCCGCCGCTCTCGCCGCAGCTTCCGCAGTCGCTTTGGCCCACGTTGCCGAGGGCGACCGTGTAGCCCTTGCGCATGCCGTCGTCGACGTAGTCGATGAGCAGGCCGCCGCTCTGGTTGACGTAGGACTCGACGTCCGGCGCCATGATGAAGGTCAGGTGTTTCGTCTCGATCGAGCGGTCGTCTTCCTTTGGCTCGTCCAGAGCCATGCCCACGGAGGGCCCGCCTCAGCCGACGCCCTGGAAGAAGAGCCTGACGGCCTGGGGACCGTCCGCCGGCAGGTCCAGCGACCCGAAGGCCGTGGTGGCCGCCTCGGAAATACGGAGCAGTTCGTTCACGTCAACCATCCTCATGTGTGTCCTCGGACTGAAAATACGGCCCCATTATAGTGCGACGCTCCCGGCGCCGCAAATCACGTCGCCGGATCGGCCTCCGCGGCGGCGGGCGCAGGCGCGGCCCGGCGGCCCCGCTTGAGATCCTCCAGGACCATGTAGCTGACCGGCACCAGGACCAGCGTGATGAAGGTGGCGAAGAGCACGCCGAAGCCCAGGCTGATGGCCATGGGGATCAGGAACTTGGCCTGCAGGCTCTTCTCCAGCAGCATGGGCGTCAGGCCCACGAACGTGGTCAGGGACGTCAGCACGATGGGCCGGAAACGGCGCACGCCGCTGTTGGTGACCGACTCGACCAGGGATGTCCCGTCCTTCCGGTGACGATTGATGAAATCGATCATGATCAGCGAATCGTTGACCACCACGCCGGTCAGCGCCACCACGCCGAACATGCTGAGCAGGGTCAGGTCCCAGCCCATCAGCACGTGTCCCAGGACCGCGCCCAGGAAACCGAAGGGGATCGCCGACATGATGATCATGGGCTGGGTGTACGACCGGAAGAGCACCGCGAGCAGGGCGTAGATGGCCAGCAGGGCCATCGCGAAGCCGCGGCCCAGGCTGGACAGGGACTCGGCCCGGTCGGCCTCCTCCCCCTCGAACGAGAGTCGCAGGCCCGGATAGTCGGCCATCAGGCCGGGCAGCGTTCCCTGCTGCAGGTCCGTCAGCACCTCGCGGGCGTTGGTGACGTTCTGGTCGACGTCGGCCTCGACGGTGACGATGCGCCGCCGGTCCTGGCGGTTGATGGTGGCATAGCCCCGGCCGGTCTCGACCTGGGCCACCGAGGCGAAGGGCACCTCGTCGCCCGAGGGCGTGCGGATCATCATGGACTCGATGTCGTCCAGGGAGCGACGGCCCGCCTCGGGGTAGCGAACCATGACGCGCACGTCGTCGCGTCCGCGCTGGATGCGGGCGGCCTCGTCGCCGTAGAAGCCCTGGCGCACCTGCCGGGCCAGGTTGTCCAGGGTGAGCCCCAGGGTGCTGGCCGCGGGCTTGAGGTCGAGCTTGAGCTCCTGCTTGCCCTCCTCGTAGCTGTCTGTGATGTCCTGCACGCCGGGATATTCCGCCAGCGCCGCCTTGAGTCGTTCCGACGCCTCGGTCAGCATGTGCACGTCCGGCGAGGAGAGCTGCAGCTCCATGGCCGCGCCGGCGCCGAACAGGTTGGAGGTGAAGGACACCGACTTGGCGCCGGCGATGAAGCCGCTCAGTTCGCGCCAACGGGTGACCAGCAGGTTGCTGCCGATGGTGCGCTTCTCGCCCGCCATCAGCTCCACGTTGATCTCGGCCTTGTGGGCGCCGACGAAACTCGAGTCGCCGCCGCCCCGCGGGCCGCCGTGTCCGCTGCTGCGCGGCTGCGAGCCGATCGTCACGTACTCGTGGACGAACAGCCCCGGTTCGCCGTACTCGGACTTGAGCGCTTCCAGCCCGGTCATGATCTGGTCCACCGCGGCCTGGGTCTCCGCCAGGGTCGTGCCGGCGGGCATGTCCACCACGCAGAGCATGTTGTCGGCGTCGATCTTGGGCATGAAGGTGAAGCGGATGTGGCCGCCGCCCACGAAGCCGATCAGCAGCAGCATTCCGGCCACCGCCACCGCCACCACGACGGCGCGGTGGGACAGGGCGTACCTGAGCGTCGGCCGGTAGCTGTGCTCGATGAAGTACTCGAAGGCCCTGGCGAACGAGCGCTGCCAGCGCAGCGGGTTGAACCGCGAACGGGCGGCCTGCTTGGCGGGATCGTGGATGAGGCTGCTGTCGGGCACCGTCGACAGATGCGCCGGCAGGATCAGCAGCGACTCCACCAGCGAGACCAGCAGCACGGTGATCACCACCACCGGGATCACGCCCATGAACTTGCCCATCATGCCCTCGACCTGCGCCAGGGGCAGGAAGGCGAAGACGGTCGTCATGATGGCGATGACCACCGGCGCGGCCACCTCCAGGGCGCCCTCGCGCGCCCCCCGTCCGGCCGACTTGCCCATCTGCCGGTGGGTGTAGATGTTCTCGCCGACGACGATGGCGTCGTCCACCACCAGTCCCAGAACCACGATGAAGGCGAACATGGAGATCATGTTGAGCGACCCGTCGAACCAGGGCACCATCCACAAGCCGCCGAGGAACGAGATGGGGATGCCCATCGACACCCAGAACGCCAGACGCGGCTGCAGGAAGAGCGCCAGGGTCAGGAAGACGAGCACCAGACCGATCGTGCCGTTCTTGAGCATGAGGTTCATGCGGCTGCGGTAGATGTCCGAGCGGTCGGCCCATACGTCCATGGTCAGGCCCTCGGGCAAAGCGTCGCGGTACTGTTCGACGTAGGTCTTCGCCGCGTTGGTGACGTCGAGGATGGCCTGGTCGGCCACGCGGTACACGCTCACGATGGCCGCGGGCTTGCCGTTGAAGTAGGAGCGCGAGTCCACGTCCTCGAAGATGTCGCGCACGTCGGCGATCTGGTCGAGCGTCAGGCGCGTGCCGTCGGCCGTGGAGATGACCACGAGCCGGCCGTACTCCTCGCCCGTGTAGCGCTGCCCCTTGGTGCGGACGAGGATCTCGCCCGCCTCGGTCTTGACGCTGCCGCCCGGCAGGTCGAGGCTGCCCGCGCGCACCGCGTGCGAGACCTGGTCGAAGCTCAGTCCGTGACGGCGCAGCGCCGCCTCGCTCACCTCGATGGAGATCTCGTAGGGGCGCGTGCCCACCACCTTGACCTGGGTGATGCCCGACAGGGCCAGCAGGTCGTCGCGCACGCGGTCGGCCGTGGCCTTGAGCGCCTTTTCGCTCACATCGCCGTAGATCACCACGTCGATGGCCTGCTCCTGGGATTCCACGAGCTGGATGACGGGCTTCTCGGTCTCGGTCGGGAAGGTGATGATGCGATCGACGGCCTGCTTGATCTCGTCGAGCACCTCCTCGGGATCGGCCTCGATCTCGATCTCGGCCATGACCGATCCCGAGTTCTCGACCGCCGTCGATGTGATCTTCTTGATGCCGTCGATGCCCTGGATGGCCTCCTCGACGCGAACGCAGACCGCTTCCTCGACCTCGGCCGGACTGGCGCCCAGATACGGCACCTGCACGGTCACCATGTCCAGGTCGATCTGCGGGAAGACCTCCTGCTTGATGTTCATGGCGGCGATGACCCCGGACAGCATCAGGAAGGCCATGAGCAGGTTGGCGGCCACGTGGTTGCCGGCGAACCAGTCGATCATTCCCTTCACGGCCGCTCACCCCCCGCCGCCGCGGTCCGGGCGGGCTCGGCGTCACCCGACGCGCCGGCCACCCGGATGTCCATGCCCTCGGTCACGATGTCCAGGTTGGAGACGATGACCGCGTCGCCCGGTGCGAGACCCGAGGTCAGCAGCACGGCGTCGTGGGCCTTGCGCGCGACGGTCACCGGCCGGATCTCCACTTTGCCCCCGTCCGCGGCCACCCAGACCACGTTACCCTCGCGCAGGGCCGCCCGGGGGATCTCCACCGAACCCGGCAGGCTCCGCCCCCGCAGCCGCACCTCGACGAAGAGCCCTTCGAGCAGCGCGGGCCGCCCCCCCTCGCCGCCGGGATCGTCGTCCACGGCCACGACCACGTCGACCATGCGGGTGCGCGGATCCAGGGCGCCCGCCACGCGGACCACGCGGCCGCGCCACATGTGCTCGGCGCCGGCGAACTCGGCGACGATCTCGGCCGCCGCGCCGTCGCGCCCGTTGCCGGGATGGTCGAAGAAGGCCAGGTCGGCGTCGTCCAGGGGCACCGTCACCTCCGGCGCGTCCGAGGCGTAGATCTCGCCCACGGGGCTGCCGGCGCGCACGTATTGCCCCACGTCCACCGACTCGCTCACCACGCGCCCCGTGAAGGGCGCCGCGATGGTGCATCGGCTCAGGTCCAGCTCGGCCTTGGACAGGGAAGCCCGCGCGGATTCGAGCTCGGCCCGGGCCAGCTTGAGCTGCGGCTCGTGCAGGACCAGGGGATTGGGACGCCCGAGCCGTCCCGATTCGTCACCGGCCTGGATCTCGCGCCACTCGCGGCCGGCGATCTCCGCCTCCTGCTCGGCGCGGGCCAGGTTGTATTCGCTGCGGGCGACGCCGGCCGCCGCCATCTCCACGGCCAGGCGGTAGTCCGTGTCGTCGATGCGCAGCAGCTCTTCCCCGGCGGCGAAGGCGCCGCCCGTCTCCAGGGAGGCGCTCTTGTGGACGGCCGTGCCCGTGACCTGCGGCGTGATCTGCACGCGCCGGCGCGAGTTGACGGTGCCGAAACCGCTCACGCTCACGTACGGCGTCGCGTCATCGACGTGGTGCACGCGCACCACCGGGCGCACGACCATCGCCGGGCGCTTCATGGGCTCCGGACGCAGCTTGAGCATCAGCACGGCGCCGAGGACGCCCACGACCAGGATCGCCAGCGGCAGCACGCCCTTGGGGATCTTCCTTCCGCTCATCGTCGCACTCCTCTATCGATTGCGCGGCAACTCGCCGCTGATGTTTTTCGCGTCGGAGACCGGTTCGTCCGCATCGGGTTCATCCCAGTCGCCGCCCAGGGCCAGGACCAGGTCCACGCGCGCGGCGCGCCAGGACCGCTCCGCGCCCAGCCAATCGCTCTCCGCCTGGAGCAGGCGACGCTGCGTGTCGAGCACGGTCAGATAGCCGTCGAGGCCCTGCCGGTAGCGGTCCTCGGCGATGGCCAGGGACCGGCGCGCGTGATCGACGCTCTCGCGCAGACGCGCGCGGCGTTCGCCGAGGGTGCGGCCGGCGGTCAGCGCCGACTCGACCTCGCGGAACCCGTTGAGCACGGTCCCGACATAGGCGGCCTCGGCCTCCGCGGCGTCGGCGCGCGCCACGTCGACCTGGCTGGTGCGGGCGCCCCGGTTGAGCAGGGGCATGGCCAGGCTGCCCGCCAGGCTCCAGACGTTCGAGGCGTCCTCGAGCAGGTCCTCCAGCAGCGACGAGTTGTAGCCGTACTCGCCGGTCACCGCCAGTTTCGGGAAGAGGTCGGCCTTGGCGGCGCCGATGCCCTCGGTGGCCGCCATCAGGCGCATCTCGGCGGACAGGATGTCGGGGCGGCGTTCCAGCAGCTCCGACGGCAGACCCGCGGGTACGGGCGCCAGGGCCGGCAGGTCGGCGAGGCCCGGTCCCTCGGCGCCCGCCGCACCGGCGGGATAGCGCCCCAGCAGGAGTTCGAGCGCGCGCCGTGCGCCGGCCTGCTCCTGTTCGCGCAGGGCGACCAACGCTCCGGCCGAAGCGACGTTCTGGCGCGCCAGGTGCAGGTCGACCGACGAGACCACGCCCGCCATGTAGCGGTCCTCCACCATGTCCCGGCTGCGCTCGTAGGCGGCCAGTGTCTTCCGGCCCAGGGCGAGCTGGTCGGTCGCCTCGCGCACGGCCAGCCAGGCGCGCACCACGTCGGCCACCAGGGCCTGTTGCACGGTGCGCCGATCGGTCTCGCTGGCGAGGGCCGAGGCCCAGGCGGCGCGGCGCGTCCGGGAGAGTCGGCCCCAGAGGTCCAACTCGTAGGCGGCGGTCGCCGAGGCCGTGTAGAAGTTCTGGTAGAAGCTCCCCATGCCGCCGAAACGGGCCCGGCTGGTCTGGGAGCGGGTGGCGGTCCCGCCTACCTCCACCGAGGGCAGGCGGCTGGCGTTCGCGCCGTCGAGCCGGGCGCGGGCCGCCAATACGCGGGCGGCGGCCGCCGCCGCGTCGGGATTGTTGGCCAGGGCCTCCTCGACCAGGGCGTCGAGCTCCGGCGAGCCCAGGTCCCGCCACCAGCCGTGGGTCGCGCCCGGCATGGGGGCGGCGGCCTCGCCGCTCTCCTCGACATAGCCGCCGGGGATCACCGTCACGTCCGGACGCCGGTAGTCGGGCCCCACGGCGCAGCCGGCCGCCACGGCCAGCAGCGCGGCCAGGGCCGCTGCGAAACGCTTCACGCCTCGTCTCCTTCGCTGATGTTCCCGATGCCGCCCAGCGTGAACCGCGTCACGTGGCCGATCACGTTGTTGATGTAGGTCTCCAGGCCGTCGCCCAGGTCGGCGAACATCAGGCCCTCGTCCTGGAATCCGTCCGGCCGGCGCTGATGATTGTGCCAGTACATGGCGAAGAAGATGCACTGCCCCACGAGACTGCCGATGACCATCTGGAGGCGTGCCTCGTCCGCGTCCGGCATCAGCTCCTTCAGGATCTTCATGATCCTGGCACGGACCGGACCGATGAACTCCCTGACGAGCACACTCGCGCCGTAACGCGGCTCGGACATCTCGCGGGCCATCAGATGCAGGCCGTACTGACCGTGGGCTCTGCCCAGGGCGTCCTCGAGATGCGCGCCGACGAAGGCCCGGACCAGCATCTCCAGCCGGGGCTGGTCGTCGCCCGCGGCCTCCACCCCGGCGATGGCCGCCAGCAGCTTCTCGCGCTTGGGGGCGAGTCGGCGGCGGAGCACCTCCCGGTACAGGTTCTCCTTGCCCTGGAAGTGGTAGTTGACCGCGGCCAGGTTCACGTCGGCGGCGCCGGCGATCTCCCGGATGGACACCGCGTCGTAACCCTTGTGGGCGAAGAGGGCTTCCGCCGCGTCCAGCAGACGGTCCTTGGTCGTGGGTTCGGTCACGGCACCTCGACGGGCTGAACGTGAAATCATGAATTCAAACGTTTATTTTAATCGTCCGTTTGCCATCTGTCAAGATGGAATGCCGCTTCAGGTGATATTGTTGTATGTCCCTGCATTCAAACAAGATGTTTAGGCACGCACCGACAGATTCCGTACGGGATTCCCGGTCCCAAAGAGGGGAAGGCCCCGGCATGACGCCGGGGCCTCCTCGCTTATCGACACTCGCGACGCTATCGTCGCTTCGGGCCCGTCGCTACTTGACGAGCATCAGCTTGCGGACCTGCATGACCTCCACGCCGATGCGCAGACGGGCGAAGTAGGTGCCGCTGGACACCCGTTCGCCGGCGAAATCGGTGCCGTCCCAGGTGACGACATGCTCGCCGGGCTGCATCCGACCGGAGGCCAGCGTGTTCACCAACTCGCCGCGGATGTTGTAGACGTTCAGCTGGGCCAGGTTGTCCCGGGTCAACACGAAGGCGATCTCCGTCTTCGGATTGAAGGGGTTCGGCGCGATGCGCGAGAACCCGCCCGCGGGCAGGACCTGGGGCAGTTCGTCCTCGACGGGGGTCGTGCTGACGAGGCCGATGTACTCGTCGGCCAGAGGAATCAACTCGAACTCGCCGTAGTCCAGGTTCATGAATCCGATCGCGCCGACGACGTCGCCCGGCGCGTACACGTTGATCAGGTCCACGATCGGGTCGATGGTGAGCGTGTCACCCGGCGCGTCGGAGACGAGGAAGGTGAAGTACGGATCGAAACCGGTGGTATCCGTGACCGTCGAGGTCATGGTCTGGACCCACACGCTCTCGTAGGCCTCGCCGTAGATGTCGTCGAGATCCTCGAGGGTGTTGTCGCTGAGGTGGCCGCACGAGACGGCGACCGGCGGGAACAGATCGTTGTCGTAGGAGACGACCTCCACGGCTGCGGCAGTGTGCGGGGCCATCTCGGTCAGGCCGAAGTACTCGTCGATGTAGCCGCCGACCTCGACCTCGTCACCGGCCAGCACGTAGATGATCGAAGACCCCTCGTAGACGAGGATGCCGTTGAAGGCCCCCTTGTCGTCCTGCATGATGAACTTGCTGTTTGAGCCGGCGTCGCCGGTGCCCACCATCACGATGCCGTTCAGGTTGACCGTGCGGTCGAAGTAGTCCGAGCCCTGCAGGTCGCTGCTGGGATCGCGGTACTGCACGTCGTAGATGGGCGTGAAGCCCACGGCGAACTCATGCCAGCCGGCGGGCGCGTCGCCCGGGTTGGCCGAGACGTTGGCGTCGCCGTCGAGGGCCTCGATGTAGAAGTCCACCTGACGCTCGTTGTGAGGCGCCGGGATGGTCGCGCTCCAGTTGTCGCCGACGCCGCTGGCCATGGGCACGGTCAGGAACACGCCCGTGCTGTCGCCGTTGTCGTCGCGGTAGTAGAGCGTGGCGGCCGTGACGGCCACGTCGTCTGTGATTTCGGCGGTGACCGTGACGGCGTCGGTCGACAGGGGCGACCAGTCGTCCAGCTCGATGTTGTCGATGACCGGGCCGGAGCCCTCGATCAGGTCGCCCTGCTTGCGGGGCTTGAGCTGGAGGTTGCCGCCGTAGATGGTGATGGGTGAAAGGATCGTGTATTCCTCACCGACCTCCATGGCGCCGAGACCGATCTGCGTCGTGCTGTCGATATAGCAGAACACCGTGTCTGTGGCAGCTTCGTTGCGCATGGAGAAATCGTCGTCGCCGTTCTTTTCCGTGATGACGCCGCTGACCTCGACGAACTTGCTCATGCCCTCCCACTGGTCCTCGCCGTCGTAGCCGTTGAGAACCTCGTCGACGGTCATGACCGTGGGATCGGGCTCGTCTCCGGCCCCGAGGAACGTGACGATGGGATCCGGGTACGTGCCGTAGTCGTTGGTGATCGACAGCTCGCCGTTGTAGTTGACGACGTAGCCGTCGACCTGGACGAGATCGCCGTAGTTCAGCGGGGGTGCGGACGAGAGGAAGAAGTTGATGCCGTTCCCGTTCGCGTCCTGGATGTAGTGGGTACCACCGTTGTAGGTGTTGTTGACCACGAAGATACGGCCCTGCACCGAGACGAGCGTGCCCTCGTAGGGACTCGTCGGATCGCCGGTGACCGGGTCGTACTGGTGGATGTCGTCGATGTCGTCGAGCTGGGCCAGGGCCAACCCGGCTCCGGACACGACGAACACGAGCGCGAGTGCGCCGAAAGCGAATCTTTTCATTTTACCTTTCTCCCCTGATTACAGGCGTACGCGTAGAACCGCGCAGGGACTGGGCAGAAATTCTGATCCGTTTGTCAAGTTACGGACATGAAGCCGTGGAAGTCAGGATCGTGAATTTACGCCTCCGCGTTTGCGAAATGATATCACCAACGCCCTTGGATGTCTACGTCTTAGCCGTTTTTTTACACTTTATGGATATCACGGCGGGGTGGGATTGATGAGAATCCGCCCCATCGGCCCGGATCATAGCTGAAAAATCCGTTCCTAGGCGAGAAGGGAGCGCCCGCTCATCTCGTCGGGGCGGTCCAGGCCCAGCAGATCCAGCATGGTCGGCGCGATGTCGCGCAGGCCGCCGGGGCGGTCGGCCAGGGCGTCGGCGCGGCCGGCGAAGGCCTCGCCGATCACCACGAAGGGCACGTCGTTGAGGGAGTGGTTTGTCAGGACGCGGCCCTCCGCATCGACCATCTCGTCGCAGTTGCCGTGGTCGGCGGTCAGCAGCAACACGCCGCCCTTGGCGAGCACCTCGGGCACGATCCTCGCCAGCAGGCCGTCCAGGGTTCCGACGGCGCTCACCGCGGCCTCGAAGACTCCCGTGTGCCCCACCATATCGCCGTTGGCGAAGTTGACCACGATCACCTCGTGCTCCCCCGCCGCCAGGGCGTCGAGAACCACTCGGGCCACCGCGGGCGCGCTCATCTCCGGCTGCAGGTCGTAGGTGGCCACCTTGGGCGAGGGCACCAGTTCGCGGTCCTCCCCCGGGTAGGGCGCCTCGCGGCCGCCGTTGAAGAAGTAGGTGACGTGGGCGTACTTCTCGGTCTCGGCGGTGCGCAGGTTGCGCAGGCCGGCCCCGGCCAGGACGTCGGCCAGGATCCCCGCGTGGACCTGCTTGGTGAAGAGCGCCGGCACGCCCAGGGCCTCGTCGTAGACGGTGAGGCAGAGGTAGCCGACGTCCGGACGCTTCGGCCGCGCGAAGCCGTCGAAATCGTCCGTGTTGAAGGCCCAGGTCAGCTCGCGGGCGCGGTCGGCGCGGAAGTTCCAGAAGAAGACGCCGTCCCCGTCGTCCACGGTCGCGCCCTCGCCGACCAGGGTGGGCAGGACGAACTCGTCGGTGACGTCGGCCTCGTAGGAGGCCTGGATGATCGATCCGGCGTCGGCGCCGCGCTCCCCCTCGCCGTGCACGTAGGCCCGCCAGGCCTTCTCGACGCGGTCCCAGCGCTTGTCCCGGTCCATGGCGTAGTAGCGGCCCGAGACCGAGACGATCCGTCCCGCGCGCAGTTCCTCGAGCTTCGCCTGCAGCTCTCGCACGTAGCCCAGCCCGCTGTGGGGATCGGTATCGCGTCCGTCGAGAATGGCGTGGATGCAGATGTCCGCCACGCCCGCGTCGCGGGCCAGGGCCACGATGCCGTACAGGTGGTCGGTGTGGGAGTGGACGCCGCCGGGCGAGACCAGGCCCAGCAGGTGCAGCTTGCCGCCGCGGGCGGCGAGCCCGTCGACGAAGTCGCGCCAGGCCGGCAGCTGCGCGAAGTCGCCGCCATCGAGGCTGCGCGAGACCCGGTTGAGGTCCTGGTCGATGACCCGGCCGGAGCCGATGGTCAGGTGGCCCACCTCGCTGTTGCCCATCTGCCCCTCGGGCAGGCCCACGTCCAGGCCCATGCACTTGAGCGTGGTGTGGGGGTAGCGCTCCAGGAGCCCCCGGTAGAAGGCGGGCCCGGCGGCGGCGATGGCGTTGCCGCGTTCGGAGCCGGGGCCCTCGCGCCAGCCGAAACCGTCGAGGATGCACAGGACCAGGGGGGTGTTCGGGCGCGGGGACATGGCGTTCTCCTCAGGCGATGTTCAGGTCGTCGAAGGTGCCCGCGGGCAGCCGCCAGAGCTCGGCGTCGCCCAGGGCCATCAGGGTCGTCCGGTCCAGAGGATAAGCCGACTCGGCGTCGGCCGCCTCCTCGCGGGTCGTGAAGCAGGAGCCGGCCTGGAGGACCGCGCGGGTCACCTCCCGTCCGTCGGGCAAAAACTCGGTCACCCGCATGCGGCCCAGCCGCAGGACGAAGTCGGCCGGGCTGTCGGGGTGCACCAGTTCGGACTGCACGAGACCGCGGGCGCGACCGACGTCGGCCAGGTCCTCGCCCAGTTCGGGCCGGCGCATGAAGAGGCGCGCGTCGCGGATGAGGATCAGATGGGACATGACGGCTCCATTATGGGCCTCGGCCGAGCGCGGCAACAAGGCGAAACCTCGCCGCGGCGCGAACGTAGGTTGGGAACCGGAAGACCCCACGCCCGAACGGGACGCACGGAGAGGCGCCATGAGACCGTTACTCGTCATCGCCTGCCTGCTGACGTCGGCCCTGCCGGCCCCCGCCGACGAGGTCGACACCCGCGTCCGGGAGAGGACCACGGCGGTTGCGGCCGATCTGGGCGACGGTCTCCTGACCACGGCCGACGAGGTGATCGCCGCGCACGTGGCGGCCATCGGCGGCGCGTCCGCCCTGAGGGCCGTGAAGACGCTGGCCTTCAGGGGCCGGATGCAGGCCCCCGGCCCGGCGGAGCGGTATCTCCACCGCTATTACCGACAGCCCGACCAGTTGAGGGTCACCTGGTCGCCCGGCGGCGGGGCCTACACCCTCTGCGACGGCGGCGAGGTCTGGTCGGTCACGCCCGCGGGCCGGCGGAAGCAGGCGGCCTGGTGGGCGCGCTCCCTGAGCCACTCCCGGATCGACGGCAACTTCCTCGACTACGCGGAGCGGGGCATCGCCCACGAATACCTCGGGCTCGAGGGCTTCGCCTCGGATCTCCGCGTCTACTACCGTCTCCGCCGGACCTTCCCGGACGGATTCGTCGAGGACCTGTACTTCGACGTCGAGACGGGCCTGCTGCACGGTGTCCGCCCCCTCAACACACCGAGGCAGAACGACCCCATGTTCTACTACGACTACCGCGACGTCGGCGGCATCCTCGTGCCGCACATGTGGGCGAGGACCTTCGCGGGGGCGGATCCGCCCCACGTCCTCGTCATGGAGGAGGTCAGGATCGATGTGGACTTCGATGACGGGTTCTTCACGGACTACCTGGAACTGCCGGTCCTGGACTGACCGGATGTCCCGCACACGGTGGTCCGCACCCCTCGCGCTCGCGACCGCCTTGTGCGCGACGGCCCCATGCGCGACGGCCCTGGCCGACGCCCCCGACTTCCCCGTCGCGGCCGAGCTCCTGGTCGACGGCGTCTTCAACCGCTGCGAGGGCATCGCGTTCAACGGCGAGGGCCGTCTCTTCGTGGCCGGCAACTCCGCCGCCTGCCGCGTGGACGTCGACGGCACGGTCACGCGCCTGACGGGCCTGTACACCAACCTGGGCATGGCCGCCATCGGCGAGCGGGACGTGCTGGTGGCGGACTTCGGCCCCACCAACGCCTTCAACCACGGCCCCAACGACGACGGGATCGTGTGGCGGGTCACGCCCGAGGGCGAGAAGACCGTCGTCGGCAGCGCCATGGGCGATCCCAACGCGCTGCTGGTCCGCGCGGACGGGTCGTTCCTTGTGTCGGACGACGCCACCGACGAGATCTTCCTGGTGAGCCCGGACGGCGAGACGAGCCTCTTCACCGACGCCATCGACCACCCCAACGGCATGGTCCTCTCCCGGGACGGCCGCACCCTCTACGTGGCCCAGATCTTCGAGAGCATCGGCCCCATCGTGCCGGACGACCGCATCTGGGCCCTGCCCCTGGACGAGACGGGGATGCCGGCCGGCGACCCGACCGTCGCCGGCCGCACGGCCGAGGACGGCGCCCCCGACGGCCTGGCCATGGACGCCCTGGGCCGCATCTACGTCGCCGCCAACGGCGAGGGCCGCGTCTACCGCCTCGATCCGGAAACGGGCGAGCGCGTGCTGATCGCCGAGGACGTCACCAACATCGCCAGCCTGGTCTTCGGGCAGGGGGAATTCGACCGGCAGTCCCTCTACGGGACGACGACCTATCCCGAGGGAAAGGTCTGGCGGATCCCGGTGGGCGTCGAGGGGGCGCCGCTGTACCGGTAGCTCAGTCTTCGGCGGAGGGCGGCTCCAGCTCCACGATCCAGATCCCGAAGGCGCCGTCCCGGTCCGACCCGAAGGCGATCTTCGAGCCGTCCGGCGACCACCGCGGCCACACGTCCCGGCCCTCGTGCCGGGTGACCTGCACCGGGTCGGACCCGTCGCGCGCCATGATCCACACGTCCAGGTTGCCGCTGCGATCCGACGCGAAGGCGATCCTCGAGCCGTCGGGCGACCAGCTGGCCTGGATGTCGTGGCTCGGCGCGTCGGTGAGATTCGTGTAGGTGTGGCCCGCCAGTTCGAGGATCCAGATGTCCCTCGCCGCGTCCGGACCGGACCCGGCCGAGTCGAAGGCGACCCGCCGGCTGTCGGGAGAGATCGCCGGACGCAGATCGTTCGGACCCGGCGTCCTGAATGGAACCGCCTCGCCGCCGTCGGACAGCACGGACCAGATGTCGCCCTCCGCGCAGAAGAAGATCCTGGAGCCGTCCGGCGTCCAGCACGAGAAGTTGCCTGTCATGCCGTTGGGCGTGATCCGCTTCGCCTCCCCGCCGCCGAGAGGCCTCCGGTAGACCGCGCCCGTGGCCCCCCGGCTGTCGTAGGCCAGGGCCGTCCCGTCGGGCGACACGGCGGGATGGAACCCGCCGCCCGCGGTCAGCGCACGCGCCGAGAGGTCCTCCAGGTCGACGGCCCAGACGTTCTCCTCCTCCCGCCCGGCCGACCCGTAGACGAGGGTCCCGCCGTCGGGCGTCCACACCGGACAGTAGCCCATCTCGACGACCTTGACGGGTTCGGCGGCGGCGCAGAGCGCCGAGGCCAGGCAGAGCGAAACGATGATCGTGAGCGGGCGGGCGGATCTCATGGTTTCACCTCCGGGGTATCTTCCGGGATACGATCGGCGAATCCCGTCTGTTGCGCGCGCTTCCCTCATGGCGGTCATGGAACCGCTGATGCGCCCTCTGCGTCAATCTTTATCAGGGTTCGCCGGATCGCGGTCTCGAGACCAGGGGGGACGTCCATGAAACCCAGTTCGCCAACCTCATACACATTGAAGATCGCAGCCTGCATCCTCGTCATGGCGGTGCCGGGCGCAGCCCGCGCCGAGGTCGTCGACCTAACCTTCGCACATCCGCCTGACGCGCCGTCCGCGACCGAGCGAACCCTGCAGAGCCTGGTCACGGTCCGCGACATCGGCGAGGCCTACGCGACCGGCGGCCTCTACCTTCTGACCCACTACGGCGACCGTGAGGCGCTCTTCGAGGCGGAGAACCGGAAGCTGCTGGAGACGCCCTTTCGCGAGCAGACCTGGCGCTACTGCAGCCTGTTCGCGGCGCGCGGCGGCGAGGACGTCGTCTTCGGCCGCAACTGGGACAACCAGAACGTAGGATCGATCATCGTCAGCCTCTACCGTCCGCCCGGCGGCCACGCTTCCATCTCCATCTGCCGGGCCATCGACTTGGGCTTCCCCCTCAACGCCGGGCTCGACGACCTGGCCGGCAGCCCCTACGGCGAACGCCTCCTGCTGGCCCCCTTCCTGTCGATGGACGGGATCAACGAGCACGGCCTGGCCGTCGCCGTGGCCGGCGTCCGCGACGAACCCGTCGCGCCCCGCGAGGGCCGCGACCTGGTCTTCATCAGCTACCTGATCCGCCGGATCCTCGACCGTGCGGCCACGGTCGAGGAGGCGGTGGACTTGGCCGAGGACTGCGTGCCCTTCCTGCTCGACCGCGGCTCGGTGCAGGGCCATCTGCTCGTGGCCGACGCGGCCGGCCGCTCCGTCGCCCTGGAATACGTCGACGATCGCTGGCGGACGATCACCACGGTAACGCCGTGGCAGGTCCTCGCCAACAGGCCCGTGTTCGATGTGTCCGACGCAAGCCTGCGGGAACGCTGCTGGCGCACCGCGTCCATGTCGGACGCGCTCGAGACGACGGGCGGCGACGTGGACTGGCGGACCGGCCTGGACATCCTGCGCGGCGTGGAACAGAAGGGCACGACCTGGTCTGCCGCATACTCGCTCCGGGAGCGCACGCTCCACCTCTCGGTCTACCAGGACTGGGAGACCGTCTATCGCCTGGAGGTGCCCCGTGAAGACGCGCCGTAGCCTGCTCCTCGCCGCCGCACTGCTGGCCGTATTCCATCTCGCCGCCAACCGGCGCGAGGCCGCGGCCTGCTCCACCTTCAAGCTCCAGGTGGGCGACGAGCTCCTGTGCGGACACAACCTCAACGAGGGCGACATCGGTGTGCCCGGCCTGGTGTTCGTCAACAAGCGCGGCGTCTTCAAGCTGGGCCGCACCTGGGACGAGTTGCAGACCCGGGACCGCGCGAACCCCTCCGGCTTCCGCTGGATCTCCCGATACGGTTCGGTGACCCTCAACGTGTTCGCGAAGGACTGCCCCGACGGCGGCCTGAACGAGGTCGGACTTTACATCTGGGAGATGAACGAGACCGCCGAGTATCCCGACGACGACGACCTCCCCGAGCTGAACAAGATGAACTGGATGCAGTACGTCCTGGACAGCTGCGCCACGGTCGACGACGCCCTCGCCTGCGCCCGCGCCTTCGCGATCGACGGCCGCAGCTGGCACGACTTCGTCGGCGACGCCCTGATCCTGAACATGGACGGCCCGGGCGCAGGCGACATATCAGACCGTTTACACGTGTACACCAACGAGGAGATGCGGACCTTCCTGAAGGAAATGGTGATCCCGATCCTGTCCGTCGGCGACGGCTGCACCGTGTCGGGAGAGATCGTCGGCGCCTCGGGCCGATACGCCGTCGAGCACCTGTCGCTCGCCGCCGACCGGCTCGACTTCACGATCGGCCTTCCGGACCAGGGCTGGGAATGGGCCCTGGTCGAGGCGACGGCGATCGTCGAAGGGGACCGCATGGAGCTGAGCCTGTCGGGGATCGAGACGGAGAGGGGCACCTTCACGCTTTATCGCGAGGACGGCTAGTCCACGGAACATCTTCGGGCGCGAATGAAAAGACACGACCCCGCGCGAAGGCAGGTCTTTCGAGGTTGAAATTCGGCGGGCCGGTCCGGCCAGCTACCGCGTCCGATTGATGGTCAGCGTGTAGTTCCAGTCGTAGGTGTAACCGCCGCCGCCGAAATCCTCCACGCCATCCTGCGTGATCTGCGCGCCGGGCCTGTTGTCGATGACGAAGTGGATGTCGTTCCACACCATCACCGTCGGGCAGATGCCGTCGGTGAACGTATTGCAGTAGAACTCGTTGCACAGCTCGAACCGGTAGGCGTACGGCTCGCTCGGTTCCGGCGGCACGATGGTGAAATCGAGCATGTCGTTGTTCGTCCCGCTCGCCGTCCCGACGAACGTGAACGGGATCGGCACCGACACGATGTTCTGGACCCAGAAGTCCTCGGAGTTGCTGACGATGCTGAGGGTGGTATGCGTACCCGTCCCCGAACCGGTGATGTTCCCCTGCCCGTCGATCTGGAGGTCCAGCTGGATCGTCAGCACGTCGTTGAGGTCGTACGGGTCCTGCCCGGTGTGGGAAAGACCCATCACCAGCGTCGCCCCGGACTGGCTTTCCGGTACCTCCATCGAGACGGCCACCGTCTTGGACTCCTCCGCATCCTGCGTGGAACAGAGGCTGAGCGCCGTCAGCTCGCCCGTGTAGGTTCCCGGTTCCAGACCCGTGCGCGACACGTAGACTTCGATCTCCTCTTCCCGATGGTCGCTGTCGAGCGTGCCCACGGTATTGCTGGCCGTGAGCCAGCTCTCGCTCGACCTCACCTCCCAGGCGAAATAGTGGTCGTCCAGCGGCCCCGAGCCCTCGTTGAAAATCGTCAGGGGGAGCGCCGTTTCCTCCTCGCCGAAATCGAGGCTGGCCGGCGATACGCCCACGATGGGATCGGCACAGCGCACCCTCACCTGTGCGTACCCGCCGTTGGACGAGATCGTGACGGTCCCCCAATACACGGTGCCCCGGGTGAACCCGGACTTGTCCACGACGATCGTCACGCTTTCGCTTTCATCTTCGCAGGATATATCTCCCGAATCAGGCATCACCGAGAGCCACGGCTGATCGCAGGTCGCTATCCAATCCAGCGGCAAGCCGCCGGGGATAACCGCCCGGTTGCCGACCAGGATGTCGACCTCGGTGTCGCTCCAGCAGCGAAGCTCGTTGATCCCCTCCCGTACCACGATGAGCCGGGGCCGACTGTAGTACTCGTGGGTGAGGGCCGCCTCGGCCCCGCCCCACTTCAGCCCCTTCGCCGCTCCGGCCTCGCTGACCGTGATCACGGCCGGGCATGTCCCGGACTCGAGCTGCTCGGAATCGAACCGGATGCTGACCGTGTCGCGCTCGGTCCCGGTGCTGCCGCTCGTCGGCTCGACCAGCACCCAGTCCTGATCGACCGCGAGGGTCCAGTCGAGCGTTCCGGTGTCGCAGTTGAAGATCTCGAGCTGGATCAGGCTGTCATCGGGTGCGAAATGCAGTTCATAGGACGACAGCGCCAGCGGCGACGCGTCCATCGTGACATCTATGGTCTCCGTACCGCCGTTCGAGGACACGGTGAGGCTGCAGGCGTGCGGGCCGACGGCCTGGCCGACGCGATCGACCGTCGCGACCACCTCGACCGTCTCGTGCGTCGTCTCCCCGCTTTCCAGATCCGTCGAGATCCAGTCCGCATCACCGGAGACCGACCATTCCAGGCTGCCGGTGCCGGCGTTCTCGATCGTGAACGTCAAGGTGTTCTGATCCGTGGCGAAATGAAGACTGCTCACGCCCACCGACAGCTCCGGGCCGACGGTAGGATCGGGGTCGGTGCTGTCGCTGCAACCCACCGCCGACAGGATGAACATCAAAACAGACATAACATGGATCGAATGTCTCATGGCTCAACTCCCTGTATATGTGATATTTCGTTTCAATCTTATCCCTGAGTTCACATTTTTCAACACCCTTATAACCGGAACCCGCCCCCCGCCTTGACACGCCCCCCCCACGCGTCCTATGGTGCCGGATGTCAACCGTTAGGGGTGGCCCCCGGGCCTGAGACAGACCCTCCGAACCTGAACCGGATCATACCGGCGTAGGGAAACGGGATCTTCAAGACCTGCCATCGCGGCCGGCGCCCCTCGTGCGGAGCCGGCTTTTGCGTGCCGGCCCCCGGACCGAGCATCAGGGAGCAATCACCATGTCCATCCGTCACTACGCGGCGGCCTGCACGGCCGTCCTCTTCGCCGCCGTCGGCGCGGGCGCGGCCGACGCCCCGGCCGACACCGCGACCCACGATGCCGAGGAGGTCGTGGTCACCGCCTCGCGCTACGACGAATCCGTCCACCTCAGCCACGCCAACATCACCCGCGACGAACTGGCGGCCCGTCTCGGTACCTCCGACATCCCCCTGCTGCTGGAGGACACGCCGGGTCTGCACGCCTGGTCGGACGCCGGCAACGGGGTGGGCTACACCTATCTGAACATCCGCGGCTTCGACCAGAAGCGCGTGGGCGTGATGATCGACGGCATCCCCTTGAACGATCCCGAGGACCACCAGGTGTACTGGGTCAACCTGCCGGACTTCGCCGCCTCGGTGGAGGACGTGCAGGTGCAGCGCGGCATCACCAACTCCCTGGGCGCCGCGACCGCCATCGGCGGCACCGTGAACCTGGTGACCGACAGCTTCACGCCCGGACCCGAGCTCCGCGCGTCCTTCATGGGCGGCAGCTACGGCACCTGGAAGCAGAGCGCGTCCTACCAGACGGGCCTGATCGGGGGGCGGCTCCAGTCGTCGCTGCGCTGGTCGCGCCTGGAGAGCGAAGGCTTTCGCGACCGCAGCGGCAGCGAGCTGTGGGGCGTGTTCTGGAGCGCCCGCTACCTGACCGAGAACACGACCACCCGGGCCAAGATCTACACCGGGCGCGAGGAGTCGCAGCACGGCTGGAACGCGGCCTTCGAGGACGACCTGGCCGTCGATCGCCGTCACAATCCCGAGACCTACGAGAACGCCGTCGACGACTTCCGCCAGCCCCACTACGAGTTGCATCACCAGTGGCGCCTGTCGGACCGCTTCACCGCCGAGAACGCGGTGTTCTGGATCCATGGCGAGGGCTTCTACGAGAACCTCAAGAAGGGCGAGGACGCCGCCGACTTCAGCCTGGACGCCCTGCTGGGCCTCGACCCGGACGCCGAGATCGACCTGGTCCGTCGCAAGAACGTGGACAAGAACCAGGTGGGCTGGGTGTCGCACCTGCGTTTCGACCACGGCGGCGGGCGCACCATCGTCGGCGGCGACATCTACGACTTCCACAGCGACCACTGGGGCAACGTGCTGCGCGTCGACGGCGTGGTCTCCGGCCCCGGCGAGGACCTCCACTACTACGAGTACACCGGCGACAAGCAGGCCTGGAGCGTCTACGTCAACGAGATGTGGGAGGCCGTGCCCGGGCTGACCCTGCTGGCGGATCTCCAGATCCAGCACAAGCGCTACCGCTTCGAGCAGGGCGAGGTGGGCAACTTCACCGGCGCCGACCGTCACGCCTACACCGTCGAGTACGACTTCTTCAACCCCAAGGGCGGCGTGCACTGGGAGCTGCCGTCGCGGCCCTTCGGCGGACGGGCGGCCCTCTACGCCCACCTGGCCCGCACCCATCGCGAGCCCACCGACGGCGAGCTCTTCGACACCTGGGACGGGCCCGACGACGTGGGCGTCTCCCCTCTATTCCGCGACAGCGTGCCCGTGGACGAGGACGGCGACGGCGTCTTCGACTACCTGGACTGGTCGATGCCCTACGTGAAGCGCGAGCGGGCCGACAACTACGAGCTGGGTGCGTCCTGGCGCGGCGAACGCCTCTCGCTGACGCTCAACGGCTACTGGATGGAGTTCGACGACGAGATCATCGCCTACGGCGCCGTCGACGACGACGGCGCCCCGATCCGCGGCAACGCCGACAGGACCCTGCACCGCGGCCTCGAGCTCGGCCTGACGGCCGCCCTGGCCGACGACCACGTCCTGAAGGTGGCCGCCTCGAAGAGCTGGGACGAGTTCGACAGCTACGTGGCCACCTTCGATCCGGACACCTGGAGCGCCGGCAGCTTCGACCAGAGCGGCAACCCCATCGCGCTGTTCCCGCAGCACCTGGCGAGCGTGGCGCTCGAGTCGGATTTCGGCGCCCTCGACACGCGCCTGCGCCTGCGCAGCGTCGGCCGGCAGTACCTGGACAACTCGGGCCTCGACGAGCGCACCATCGACGGCTACGTCACCCTGGACCTCGCCGCGGGCCTGGACCTGGGCGGCGCCGCCGGCGAGACCCGTCTCGACGTACGCCTGAACAACGTGCTCGACGAGATGTACGAGACGACCGGCTACTGGTACGGCGGTCGTTGGCTGATCCCCGCCGCCGGACGCAACCTGCTGGCCGGCGTGCACCACGTCTTCTAGGAGGGGTGTCGTGACCGGACCATCGCCCGTCGAACGCATCGCCGAGATCGTCTTCACCGCGGCCGGCCGGCGAGCGGCGATCCTCGGCGGCGGCGAGCCGCCGGGCGAAGCCGCTCTGGCCCACTGGACGGCGTCGGCCGACGTCTTCCTCGCCGCCGACCGGGCCGCTCTGGGCTACGCGCGCCTTCCGCGCCGCCCGGACGCCGTGGTCGGCGACATGGACACGACGACGGCCGCCGGAAACGAACCGCCCCACCTGCACATCGCGGATCAGGACACCACCGACGTCGAGAAGTGCCTGCGCCACGCCCTCGACCTGGGCTGCACCGAGGCGGTGCTCATCGGCGCCACGGGCCGGCGCCTCGACCACACGCTCTACAACCTGTCGCTGGTGGAGGGTTTCGCGGACCGGCTGCGCATCTGCGTGGCCAACGCCCACGGCGTGTCGGTGCGGATCGGTGCGGGCGAGTGCGTGGACTGGGACCTGCCCGCGGGCACGGTCTTCTCCATCGCACCCCTCCAGACCCCGGCCCGACCGGGCAAGACCTCGGGCGCACGGTGGCCGCTGGACGACGCCCGCTCCATATCCAACGCGGTCGCCGCGCCGCCCCTGCGCCTCGAAGTGCGCGAGGGCTCGGTCCTGGCCACGGTCTGCCATGAGGCACCATCATGACCGTCGCCGTCGTCTACGCGCTGTTCCTGCTCTACGCGGTGCTGCGCCTGTTCCGCCGGCCGGCCGAGACCGAGGCCGACTACATCGTGGCCGGCCGCCGGCTCACCCTGCCCGCCTTCGTGGCGACCCTGGTCTCGTCCTGGTACGGCGGCATCCTGGGCGTCGGCGAGTACGCCTGGTCCTACGGCGTGAGCAACTGGCTGGTCTTCGGAGTGCCCTACTACCTCTACGCCGTCGTCTTCGCCGTCTTTCTGGCCCGGCGTGCGCGACGGTCGCAGGTGCTGACCCTGCCCGAGCTGCTCCAAGACCGCTACGGCCGCGCGCCGGCCCTGCTGGGCGCGGCGACCATCTTCGTGATGACCGTGCCGGCGGCCTACGTGCTCATGCTCGGCGTGCTGGTGCGGATGGCCACCGGCTGGCCCCTGTGGCTGGGCGTGACCCTGGGCGCCGTCCTGTCCCTGGCCTACGTGCTGCGCGGCGGCCTGCGGGCCATCGTGGGCACGGACATGGTGCAGTTCGCGCTGATGTTCCTGGGCTTCGCGGTGCTGGTGCCGGTGTGCGTCGCCGAGTTCGGCGGCTGGGGCTACCTGCGCGACGCCCTGCCCGCCGCGCACCTGAGCTGGAGCGGCGGCCGCGGCTTCCAGGCGGTGGCCGTGTGGTACGTGATCGCCGCGGCGACCCTGGTGGAACCGGCCTTCTACCAGCGCTGCTACGCCGCCCGCGACGAGCGGACAGCCCGGCGGGGCCTCTTCGTCTCGGTGGGCTTCTGGATCGTCTTCGACTTCCTGACCACCACAGCCGGCCTCTACGCCCGCGTCGCCCTGCCCGACCTGGACGAACCCCTGGCCGCCTTCCCCCGCCTGGCCGCCGAGGTCCTGCCGCCGGTCTGGCGCGGCCTCTTCGTGACGGGCCTGCTGGCGACGATCATGTCCACGGTCGACAGCTACGCCTTCGTGGCCGCCGTCACCGGCGGCCGCGACATCTGGTCGCGCCTGCGCGGCGGCGACGAGGCCGCCTCCCTGCGCGCCGCGCGCCTGGCCCTGCCGATCGTCGGCGCCCTCTCGATCGGCCTGGCCCTGTGGTCGGGATCGGTGGTCAAGCTCTGGCACCACCTCGGCAGCGTGGGCACGCCGGTCCTGCTGCTGCCCGTGCTCGCGGCTCACACCCGATGGCGGCCGTCGGGACGGCGCGTGACCGCGTCCATGGCGGCGTCGGGCGCCGTGTCGCTGGCTTGGCTGGTCCTGGGCGGCGGCGAGCCCTGGCTGGGGATGGAGGCGATCTTTCCGGGGGTCGCGGTGTCGGCCTTGGTGATGCTGTCGCCGACAGCCCGTCGTTGCCCCTGATACGTTCGTTGGCTATGATGCCGCGATGTCGAAAGAACACCTGCCCAAGCTGACCGTCTGCCAGAACTGCGAGACGCCGACCCCGGGGAACTACTGCCCCGAGTGCGGCCAGGACAGCCGCGACCATCGCGTGGCCCTGCGTCTGCTCGTCGTGGGCCTGTGGAACGACCTCTTCACCTTCGACAACCGGTTCTGGCACAGCATCGTGCTGCTGCTCTTCAAGCCCGGGGCGCTGACGAACCGCTTCGTCGCCGGGCAGCGCGTCCGCTACATCCCGCCGGCGCGCATGTACCTGTTCATCAGCCTCGTCTTCTTCTTCCTCATATCAGCCGTGATCAAGTCCGGGATACGGGCCGACGAAGCCGTGCCCGATACGAATCCCGCCGCCGCCGTCGCCATGGCCGATTCGCTCCGGGTGGCGATGAGCGATTCCTTACACGTATCCCCGGCGGATGCGCCGTGGATCGAGGATCACCCGGCCGGAACGGATTCCCTGGCCGAGGAGGACGACGGCCGGGCCGAGGCCCAGATCCTGGGCCGGGAATTCGATCTGGACGAGAAGAGCTTCGTCGGCGCGATCATCAATCTCCTGCCCAAGGGGATGTTCCTCCTGCTGCCGATCTTCGCGGCCCTGCTGGCCCTGGTCTATCGCCGCTCCCGCCGAAAGTACGTCGAGCACCTCATCTTCTCGCTGCACTTCCACTCGTTCGTCTTCATCCTGCTGATCCTGACGGTGGTGACGTCATGGCCCCCCGCCGGCCTCATCGCCCTCGCCCTGTTCTACGTCTACCTGTACCTGGCCATGAAGCGGGTCTACGGCCAGGGATGGCGCAAGACCTGGCTCAAGCACTTCCTGCTGACCAGCGCCTACAACTTCGTGTTCTTCGTTTTCATCGTCATGGTACTGGTCGGCGGCGTATATCTGGCGGCCTGGGCCGAGCAGTATCCCAGGTGGCTGGGGTGGGCGGTCTGATCCGGGGATTCGGACTGACGGGGCGCTTTCAATGCTCTAGTATGACGCGTCGCCGAGTCCTCCTTCCCCGCCCGAAAGGTCGATCGCCATGTCCAGTCAAGTCGCCGTACGCCGCCGCATGCTGATCCTCGCCCTGGCGCTTCCCCTCCTGATCGCAGGCTGCTCCGACGACGGGACCCCGACCGACCCCGGGGACGACGAACCGCCCGCCAACACGCCGGAGCTGCCCACGGTCGCCAACCCCAACGACGAGCTGCCGGCGACCTCCGGCATGCTCGACGTCGAGGATGCGGCCCTGGGCAACTTCACCCCCAAGGTCACCGCCGCCTCCCCGCTCGTCGACACGCTCAACGAAGCCGCGCTGGCCCTCGCCTTCCGGATGGTCCCCGGGTACTGCCGCGTGGTGTAGGACGGCGCGCCGTGTCCGCCGAGCGGCCTGCAGTGGAGTTCCCTGGGGCTGAACAACTGGTCGGACTGCGTCCCCGGCACCGCGGACCCCATGTTCGAATATCTGGACAGCCGGGAAGGCAGCCACTACTACGGCATAAACCACCAGGTCCAATGGTACGTCCAGGACCTGAACTGCCGTCTCGCCGGCGGCAATCTCGTCTGCATCGGTTCCGCCGATGAGAATGCGTACATCCACGACCTGCGGGTGGCCTGGCGTCCCGGCCAATACGTGGCGATCGGCTTCTCCGACTGGGGACGCACCAACAACGACTTCGCCTGGCGCAGCGGCGAACCGGTCGTCTACACGAGTTGGAGCGACGGCGAACCCAACAACCACAACGGCGAATACTTCGGCCTGATGGCCACGACGGGCGCCGTCTGGAACGACTACAGCGGCGCAATGGGGATCTACGGCATGCTGGAAACGGACACCATTCTGCCGGAACCCGCCGGGAACACCATCCCCGTGCTCATGCTGGGCGCCAACACTCTCCACCTGGGGGACGCGGACGAGATCGACGATCTGCCCCGCATCGTGCGCAGCGTGTACTGGACGAAAATCTTCCAGAGAACCCTGGGCGCCGGCGCCACCTACAGCCAGGAGCACAGCTACACGCGCGGCACCTCAGAGACCAACGGCATGTCCTTCGGCTGGTCCATCGGCATCTCCACCTCCATCGGCTGGGGACCGCTGTCGGTCGAGATCGAGACGGAATTCCACCAGGACTTCAGCCGTGAGGTCACCGTCAGCGAGGAGACGACCTACACCCGCACCTACGAATGCACGGCCCCGTCCGACAAGACCGTCGTCTTCGCCCTTTGGCAACTCCGCGAGCGCTACACGATCCGCAAGGCCGACGGTTCGCACTGGACGGATTCCAAATACGAACTCGACGGGGATCTGCCCTATCTCGACCAGGGGCTCGACCAGGAGTACCTGCAGACGATCTATTTCGACCAGTAGGGGCTTCCCGATGACGGCCACCGGCAGTTTGGCCTTCGGGATTTCGAATGGGAAATGACATGGATCACGTGATGCTCGGCCCGGACGTGATCGTATGCCTGTCGCTGCTCTTCCATCTCTGGTTCCGCAGGTCCCACGGCTCGATCGCCAAGAAGCTCCGCTGGTCCCTCATCCTGCTGATCCCGCTGTTCGGCTGGTTCGCATACGGCGCCCTCTACGGCAGCGGCGGCAGACCACGGAACCGCAACCGGTCAGTTCTGCCATCGAAATTGTGTTTCGGCCGTAATCAGCGCTGCGGACCTCGTATTGAGGCGCGTAACTGAAATGAAATCAGCATGAAGATGCTCCTGGCAGAGTAAAACACAATTTCGTTG
>Ga0180435_10000971_pt1 | contig 30205 bp, 32 predicted proteins | sample SS_ome_3_FD_132467 | JGI IMG/M metagenome (GOLD analysis project Ga0180435, IMG submission 132467) | Hypersaline lake sediment archaeal communities from the Salton Sea, California, USA - SS_3_S_1 metaG | ecosystem: Environmental > Aquatic > Non-marine Saline and Alkaline > Hypersaline >... | reverse complement strand
GTTAAATTCTTCTAGTATAGGAATGATGTCTGGTAGTAAGTTAATGTAGGTACTACCACCAAGTTGGAAGAAGGCTACCTTACCATCCCAGCGTCCTAATTTTACTGCTGGCATGTGTCTTGCGTAAGGTATTTCGTATTTGAATTTCTTTACTAGGTACTTTCTAGTGTCTAAATCTAGTCCTGCTATTTTTAGGTTTACTTCGTCTTTTATAATTAATGTGGCTGTTCGCATCTATTAATTATAGCATAAATAAAAAAAAGCACAAGTATTTTTCAACTTGTGCTTTGCCGTTTAAATAGTTAATGCCTAAGGGAGTTCAACAATGGCTTAACATTATGATAACGGACTTAAACATTAGAAACTATTCTTCAAACAAGTTCCTGCCGCTAAGTGTTTCCAGCGGTCTGGACTGATCTTAATCAAATCCGCAAGTTTCAATGCCATACGCAATGACATTTCGCGGAGATTATGTTTGTTTTCTTCCATGAACTCAATGACCTGATCGCCTTCATCACCTTTAAAGTAGTAATGCTGGAACAAATCACCAGTGCGATGGATCTGTCTAATACGCAAGAACTTATCGCGCATGGTATTCATAGTCAAGTCAATGTAATGACAACGTGATTGCAGAGCTTCCAAGTGATCCTGGAGTTTCTTTGACTTCAGGTTGTCAAAGTTCAGGTTAGTAATAAAGATTACAGAACCTTTAAAGTCAAAACTGTCCGGAATTCCTTCCTTACGCAGGTATGAACTATCTGAGTTCCAGTAGATTCGTCTACGTTTACCTGAATCCAGTGCCGCTTTCAGCACGTTCAGCGACAAGTCATCAAGCAAAATGCTATCACAGTCATCAAATACCAGAACATTACCTTTGTCACTGTAATTGTACAGAGTAGCATACAGTCCAATTGGAGTCATTGCACCTTTAATAACTTCGTAATGCAGTTTAGTTTTCTGAATACGATCAAAAAGTGATGCTTTTTCGAGCTGGCGTTCAACACCATATGATTTACCAACACCTGGAGGACCCACAACAATCATTGCACGACAATTACCGTCGATAGAAGCCTTAGTCATGTCATCCAGAATGCTGAAACGGTTTTCAATGCGATCCATAACTTCTTCATCGGATTCTTCCTTTGCAGGAGTAGCACCGATGATTTCGTAATCACCTTCTTCAACGGTAATACGGAGAGTGTTACGACCAACACCAAATGTTTCATTTGGTTTAACAGTAATAAAGGAACCTTTCTTACCGTGGGTGATATCTTTAACTAATTCAAATTCCTGATGACTTACAGTTTCGCCTCTGTAAGTACCGTTTAAGATTTTTACAAATCCCATATTGAACTCCAATTTATTAATTATAAGTGAATTATATTTGATAATTTATGAATTGTCAACCGGAAATAGAGCAAGCATAACCTTTTCAAACATACAACCTACTGCTAAAATTGTGGATACAATTAATATGTATGTAAGCATTTCGATCATTTTGTGCTCCTTTTTCCTAACTATGTGCATATTATAGGAGATCTGAGCCAAAAGGTCAACCTTTTTTTGCGAAAATCAGGCGATATAAGTCATTGATTTTGCATAAGTTTATAAAAAAGATAATGATCTTTTGTCATTTTTCCTGTAATTTCAACGAAATATAGGTAATCTTTGTCATATGAAGTGTAGTGTAAGTCTATTGCATTTTCGGAGCAGAATTGTCCAGCAGGTGAAACGTGCCAGTTATATAGGGCCTGATTTAGACTATACTTAATACAATCCACATCAGCAAGTTTTAATGTCTCGAAAAGATATTCATGCATTAAGAATATTTAGTCAAAAAAATAGGGCAACTGATGCCCTATTTTTTAATTAAATTAATAATTATGGAGTTGTTGAATCTGCTGTAGTAAAAACATGAATTACAGCACCGTCTGCAGGTGCAGTAGCAAATGTAATTGTTTTTCCTGGTAAATCATATGTTCTTTCAGCTTTTGGACTAGCAGTAAAATCGCCATCTATGCCAACTTTATAAATTCCATCAAATGGTCCAGAAACTGTAAATGTAGTTGTTAATCCATCACCTGTAAATTCAAACATCTGTATGTACGGAACATCATCAACTATATAATCTAATGTCATAACTTCGCCATCTTTTACGGTATAATGCCAATCGCCTACTAATTCAGCAGTGGCTTCGCGAGTTTGTGCAACACCATCAACCATTACATTCTCTTTACCGTCTGTTGTTAATGAATTAGAATTAACATCACGATATGTATCTGCTGGTGGATTAATTATTGTATAAGAAGTGTTTGGTCCAGAAATCTCTGGACGAAGATAGTTCATATCAAAGTATGCAAAAATAATGTCACCGCCAGTTGGTCTAATCTCGACGGGTAATGATCCCGCTGCAAACTCAGTATGATCCACACCAAAAGTCATTAATACTTCCAGTGGTGCTGGATTATCTGGATCATATGCTGGCATCTCACCTGCATGTGTTGGAACTGTTAATCCGTGTGTTTCTTGACCGTTGACTAACACACTTAATGTTACATCACCGGTTTCTGAATAGGCTGTGCCTATCATTCTAACTGTTCTTAAAGACATAGTAATCGATTCCTTATGTTTAAATAAAATTTTATACTCTTATTTATTCAAAATGTATTCTTTCGCACTTAATCCGAGCCATACCATTTCAAACTATGATTAAGCCATTCTAATGTAAGTTCTTCTTGCCAAACTTCGCCATGCTTGTTAATACTATCAATCACTGTTTTTGGTAGTAATTCTTTTTCTGCTAAATGATACCAGCGTGTGATTTTTGGGTCCATTGGTTCATGTTCGCTTTTGTAAACAACCATTTTAATCCAAGGATCATCTGTATCTTTATGAGTAAATGCACAATCAAACCCATTTACCGCAAGCATATGAAGCAATCCTGGAATAGTATAATTAAAATAATGGTAGTCAGGTTGAGTATAATGTAACTTATTATATTGTACTTCTGTTGTCGATGGAACAACTAACGCAAGCATTCCGCCGTCGGTTAACATATACCACCACTTCTTTAATGTTTCAAGTGGATTAGTAACATATTGAAAACTATTATGACACCATATAATATCAAATTTACGATTAGATATAGTTTCTTCCATATTATGTGTTAAGTATTCTATATTTTCATACTTACTTGCAATCGAAATCTTTTCTTTAAGATCCACACCAGTACATTTAATGTTAAGTGGAATATTGCGGCCAGTATCATCTTCAACTGTTCTAGTTGCCCACCATTCTAAATCTCTACCATTACCGCAACCCATGTCACACAAGGTGTCAATGGATTCCATAAATGTATTATACCCTTCAAGTATGTTTAACACCTCTAGAGAATGATTATGACTGTCTTCATCTGATCCAAACATTATAATGTAATATCTTCCATTCCTGCTGTACGCAATCGCACAATATGGCCCATTTGCCATTGTTTTGCATCAAACCCTTTCATTATACCTAACCAACGATTACGCAATAATGCAACTTCATTGACAATCATTTCAAAGTCGATTACTTCATCCTCGGCATCTGCATACTTTTCTGCGTCACGGCTTGTTAATGCCCTGCCATAACTTTCTAAGTATTTCTTATAATGTTTATGTTTGATACGTCTTAATTCTTTGTTTAAAAATTCTAATACTGCTTCTATTTCTTGTAATTGATTATAACGATGTTCAGTAACACCCGGTAACTCTTTGATGTTGGTCTCTAAGTTACCGTTGACCCTAACTTCTTTTTTAGCTTCTTGTAATTCATCATTATAATGATCAATGAAAGGTGCTATGTTCGCTAGGTTTTGTGTTACTTTATTATACCACATTAATAATCTTCTGCGTGAAAGTCTGCAAACTCATCTTCAATATCTTCGTCGTTAACTTCGACGTATTCAGCTAATGCTTTAACAAGATTTGAATCTGATATATGTTCGCGAAAATCCTCAAGTTCTACGCCATGGTCTGACAATACTGTAACAAAGTCTTCCGCTGCGCTGTCATAACCGCCAGCAAAATGCGGGCGCATTGCTTCCCAAAGTTCTGCAAATGTATCTACGTTCATACTTCTTCTAATTCCTCTGTAAGTTCAGCAGTATCTTCTGCTTCATTACTTATCATCTCATCTTCAAAAGCGAAATCTTGCATTAACTTATCAAGCAAACCATCATCATTGCGCTCCCATGCTTTTCGGAATGCTAACAATTCTTCACCTGTTTCACGTACTACAAATTTTAGGCGATTACCTTGTTTTGATAGAAGCCCTTTTTTCTCTGCCAGGTCGACTAGGCCACTGTAAGGATTCATGCCAGTTTCATAAGGAATCTTAACCTGTACTGATTCAAATGGTTTTGCATAACGTGTTTTCATTACTTTACACGCGGCACGGATACCTTTAACATCTGATATCTTATTACCATCTTCATCTTCTTTTAGTTTGAGTTTACGCATAGCAACAACAATAGAACTAGCATAAATGAAACCTTGACCACCGCTAATTTTATCATCAGGATCAAACATGTCCTGGGATGCGTATGTATGATTCGTTGCAACAATGCCGACATTATAGGCTCCAATCATGTTAACAGTGTTACGAACTAATGCTGTTAATGCTTTTGGCTTACGACCCAAGTCACCTTTCATATCACCTTTGTCAAATTGATCAACATCAGTAGGTGTAAGTAACATACCTAGTGAATCAATGACAAATAATACTTTAGGACGATCTTCTTCGTCTAGTGATTTGTAGTCTTTCATGAATGTTGAAATTGTTTTAGCAACATCATCAATCATTGACATTGATAATTTAAGTAATTTGTCTTCGCTTGTGTCTACATCAAGTGCATGAAGCCAGGCTTCATCTAGTGCATTTTCTGAGTCAATTAATACAACAAAAATGCCTTGCTCTTGTGCATTCTTTACAATGTTAGCTGATGCAAAATATGATTTACCTGCGCCAGATTCACCAGCAAATACTGTTACTTTGCCTAGCGGAATACCTTTGTGAAAGTCTCCGCTGATAAGATAGTTTAGCGCATAGTTACCTGTGCTAACCCAATCTGTAGGATCGTTAAATCCAATACTAAGTCCGTCAATTGACTTAGTGATATCTTTTCTAAATTTTGAAACGTCGAACGGTTTCGTCATAATATTCTCCTAGTTCTTAATAATATTATATATTATTTGTCCAACTGATATTGATATTATTACATATAATAATAATTCTGTCATTCATAATATTCTCCATAAAGTAAAAATCCTACACCCCGATTAAGAGGTGTAGGTAAATTGCCATACTAAATTGGAGTTATTATGATTGTCTTGAACGAATCATTGCAAGGATGTCTTCTGCCTTGCTTGAACCTTCAGCTTTTTCTTCTGCTGGTTCTTCAACCTTAGTAGCCGCTGTATCTACTTCAAATGGAGGAGTATCTTCTGCTGGCTTAGGAGCCGGAGCTGATTCCTCTGCTTTTGGAGCTTCTGCTTCTGCTGGTTTACTATCAGAACTTGCTGGAGCCTGCATACCTGCTGGACGGAAGTATTGACCCCATTTTTCTGGATCGTATGCTTTACCATCTACAGATGCTTCAAACATTTCAAACATAACTTTAAGCTCTACTTCGCTTGGTTTGTTTGGTAAGAATGTTTTAAGATCGAAAAGACCATTCTTCTCAATTGCTTCAGCTTCTTCTGCTGAAATAGCTGTTTCTTTACGAGCCCAACTTGATGTTGAGTAATCGCCATAACCGCCTTTCATAGTTTTGTTGATACGGAAGTCAAGACCAGCGTCATAATCTGTTGGAAGATTTTCAATCTCTGGATCCATTAAGCTATTTTTAATAGTTGTAAAGATCTGTGGAGAGATAATAAATCTACGGATTGGATTCTCTGGAGTTTCTTCTTCTTTGAGAGGATCTTGATGTACAAAACCCTGGAAAATATATGAACGTTTTTTCCAATACTTACGACCCATGTCTTCAAGTGATTTATCCTTGAACCAGGTACGAACTTCTGTAAGAATCGGGCAAGTCTCACCCCACATTTCAATGCAAGGTACTTGCACAACAACCTGTTTATTTTCTTCGCCTTTGATACCTGCAAAAGGAAGTTTAATTACTTGACGTTCAACCCAAAAGAATGGATTTGAAGTGTCGCCATCTGGTAAGAAGCGTATTACTGCTGTATCGCCTTCGTTAATATTCCAGTGTGGGTAAACTGCGTTGTCGCCTTTGAAACCTGAATTGGTTTGTGATTTGTTGTCTTGTGCTGCTAAACGAGCACGAATATCTGCTAAAGATGCCATTGTTTTTTCTCCTGTACTATGCCTTAATTTTATTAGCCTAGAACGCATACATCTCTTCCGATGCTGCGAACAAAAATACGCTAACTGATAACAGTATAACGTATAAAGTTATTTAGTGTCAAACTTAATTTTACCAAAAAAAAGCGGCCTTTACAGCCGCTTTTGAATTTTATTTTAAACCTGCTAGGTTGCGAACTCGATCAATTGCTGCGTCTGCTTCTGCATCTTCTTCTACTGATTCAACAGAAACACGTTTTAAGTATTTGCGAACTTGGTCAGCACCTTGGCTACGATAGTTACGAGCATTGAAGTCAACGCGAGATGATGGTCGGGCATCAATTTTCATAAGTGCTCGTGTAATTTCATCATTTTCTGGGTCTACATTACCATCTAACCATGCTTGGATTTGGTCAGGATCAAAGTTTTTAATTACCTTAATAAGAGGTGATTCTGCTGCCTCTTCTAACGATTCGTTTTTATTGTGTTGTTTCCATGCTGTAGCATATAATACTTCTTGCCACTTATCACCGTAACGTTTCTTAAATTCTGGCTTACGGTCTTTAATCCATTTTTCCATTCCTGGCGGTGCTTTTTCTGTAACTACTTCTTCTACAGATTCATTTTTGTTTTGATCATAAAACTGCCAAGATTGATGCAAGTCAAAACTTTGACCACGATAACTAACTTGGAATCTATAATCTTCCATATTAGGACCACTAATGTCACCGGTGATTGTATCTCCGTTACGAGTCATTGCTGTTACATACTTGTTCTGTTTTAATGCTGCTTCTGTGTTACCTGGGCCAGCACTTGGATGACTTGTATAAACAAACTCTGTGCTAGAACCCATACGCGGACCACCTTGTCCGTTTGCTTTCCAATACACACCCAATACACTAGATAAGAATTCTTGTAAGAATGGTGGTAAGTTGATTTCACCCGCTGGATCATCCATTGCTTCGTTAACATCATCAGTCATGTACTTTTCAAAGTCACGGTGACCGCGTCTGCGTAATTCACGTTTAATCATTTTAACTTGTGCATTGCGAGGACTACCAGATGTACTTTCATCATCTTCTGGCCTGCCTAACAAACTCATTAATGTATCATCATCATAGTCTTGTAGTTTTTGCATCATTTCTTTTGGGTTGCTGTAATCCCAAAACATTGCTTTGTTAAACTTACGTCGAAAGCTATCACCTTTTGCTTCTTCCATTTGATAACTTTCTGCCCAATCATAAGCATCATCAAATCCTTGCGACTGTGCTAACGCATCAATCTCTTCCATGCTCATACCTTTCATAGTCATTAAGTAATCAATTGGGTCACCACCACCAGCTGCGATGTCACCGAAGATACCTACTGCATCAAGTCCATATGGTTTAGACTTGCGGGCTCCTTTGACAAAGTCTTTATAACTTAATTTTTTATGTCCGTTTTCTGTATCTTCTGGTTTGTCAAAGAATAACTCACCAGTCTCATCATCAATCCATTTATAATCTTCGCCAGTACGTTCGTCTTTGTAATCACCTGGTTCGTAAGTAGAACCTTCTTTATTGTGAAAATCATCAAGACTTACAATTTCTTCACTTACAGAAATTGGTGTTCTAACTTGGAACATAATTTGATGAGGGAATATTAATAAATCATCGTAAATATCATAACCAGCTTGTGTTAATGCATTCTTAAGAGCTACCGCCATTTTATCACCTTCGTTGGCAGAGAAATCTATTTTACTTTTTGGTATACCATCAACTTTAACACCTTTTAATACATAATCGTCAACTTTTTGTGTTTTTGAACGTCTGGTGTTCTTATACGATTTACTGTACCCAGGCTCCCAAGTAAACTTATCACCTAACACCTGAGCTACAACTTTACGAACTGGTGTTAATTTAGTTGGTGCTGCTTCGCTAAAGAAATCATCTCTATCCATGTCGTGCTCTAAGTCTGGAACGTCAAGATTGTTCCAGTATTCATCAGCACCTTGAATTTCCATTTCTGCATGTTGAATAGCATCATCTAATTTGTCAAACGGTTGTGGGCTAATTTCCATTCTATAATCGCCTTGACCTTTAACAATGTATGCACGAGTTTTTTGATCAAACAATACTAAGAAGCGTCCATCTTTATCTCTATATTCAACAGATGCTTTATATGTTTCTAAAAGCTGATCTAACCCTTCTGTCACACCGTTAACATTACCTGCTGCTAATTCTGCTCTTAATTCAGCAAATCTACGTTTGATTTCTAATTTAGTTTCTTTATCTAATCCTGGGTCTAACATTAACAGTTTTAATGCTTCTAATTTTTCTTGTACACTAGAACCCATTTCGTTTATTTGTTCTTCGTTTGCAGTTTTACGACCACGTACATTCGGCTTATCGTATTTGTAACCATAGCCACCTTGTGCCATATAATCACCTACTGCAATCTCTGTATTAAATGCGCCACCTAATACAAATGCTTCAGTATCACCGTCTTGACGTAATCTAAATTGTACGTCCGGATACTCGCGTTCTACAGAGCGTTTCCATCCATCGAGTGGTTCTTCTACTTTAACTTTTTCCATTACAGTATCTTCTTCAAGACCAGCTAACTTAGACATTTCTAACATAGGATCACGTTTTTCTGGTTTGCACTCTTCACCTGTGTCAATGTCTTTAACTTCGTTTATACTTTTTAAATATTTACGAACTTGATCGGCTGCTTGTGAGCGATAATTACTAGCATTAAATTCTACACGTGATGATGGACGAGCATCTACACGCATAATAGCTCTTGTAATTTGATCGTTTTCTGGAGCAACTTTTCCATCTAACCATGCTTGAATTTCCACTGGCTTAAATCCTTTAATTACTTTCATCAAAGGTGATTCTGCTGCTTCGTTTACATCATCTGACTCTGTTTGAGACATACTCTGTTTAACACGTTGAATAGCTTCATCATGTGTGTTTGCGTTAATCCACGAAACAATAAGTGGACGAGCATCTGCACGTGGATTTTTCTGTGCTAATTCTTCTAGGCTATCAAATAGATCATCATCGCCTATAATATCGTATAATACATTAGTTGCATTTTCAGCATCAATACCAACTTCAAGTGTTTGACCCATAATGCGATTTAATTCTTGTATTTTTTGCTCAGTGTCTGGAATTGCCCAAGTACCTTCTGTAACTTGATCTGCCCAGTTCTCAAATTCGTTTAATTCTTTCATGTTGTTATCCTGTATTTTGGCTAATATAGGCAATGCTTCTTCGATGCGTGTGTCTAACGATTGTTGTGTAAATTGACCACGTAGTTCATTTACAACTTCTTCTTTATCATCTACTTGTTCTGGAGACCAGTCATTGATATAACTATGGTAACCGCGTTTACCTTGTACTTGTTTTATTTTTTGACGTAATGTTTTATAACGAGAACGTCCTGATTCTACCACTGGATACTGTGTGTCGTCTTCTGTAATATTCTTAGTAGCTCGTACAAACTTACTTAACGTATTAATCTCACGAACCATTTCAACAATATGTTCACCAAATACATCATAAGGGTTACCACCTTCTTGTACATGGCGTGCCATTGCTCGGCCACCTTGTAATGATTTAAAAGGAAGTTTAAATCGTTCACCATCGGCAGTTTCAACAAATAATTTTTCAATGGCTCTCCAGCGTTGATCACCTTCGTGCATCTGTTTACTATGTTGAATTTTTAAACGTGTTGTGCCGCGCTTGTTGTTATATGATGTTTTGCTTGTACCGTTCCAGCCTTCAAATAAACCTTCTTTGATTGCTGACATACCTTGCATTGAATATTTTAATTGGTTGATGTTACGAAGTGAGAAGTTATATAAGTTACGTTTAGCAAACATTCTTAAATGATATAAGAAATCATACCAATCTCCTTTATCACCTTCTTCCATACGTTTACCAACGTTATCACCATAGTAAACTTCGAATGCTTGTTCATCATTTAAAAGAATAACTACTGTGCCATAGTTATTGCTACCTACTTCATAATCAAAAGAAAACATTTCTGCTTCTTCTGGGCTAAGAACTGGCTTGCCTTTGGCATCTAATGTTTTAATTGTGAAGTTTTTACCAACTAATAAATTGAAAAGACTTTTTGATATATCCATAATGTAGTATTTATCTTTAACAACATTAATCAAATAATCCTGCAAACATTGGATATACCTTATTAAAATCCTCATTACGATATTTGTCACGCATATTATGAATGTCTTTGAATTGATCAATTTGATAATTTTTATCTTCTGCAAACATATACGTTCTAATATCTTTCCACTTTTCGACTAACGATTCAGCACCAATGGATTCTAACCATTCGCAATGATTTCTTATTTGTGCTGAGACTTCTTTCTTTTGTTTTAGTGTTAACATTTGAATATTATAAGACGTGTCAAATAAATATTCTGTTGACGATAATGTTACATTCATTATAAAATTTTCTGGTTCTATTTTATTCTCTGAGATCCATTTATGTTGCAATTCTATTAGACTTAAAATAGATAGAATACTTACAACCGATGTAACTTTAACTAATACATGCGGGCATTCATTGAGTGCTTCTAAATTAGATTCAACTTTATGCCAGGATACGCCATTGCGACAATACTCAAGTTGATCACCAACACCATCTATACTAATACCAAGTTGAACTCGTTTAAATTGGTTCCAGTAATCTATTAGATTCTTGTCTTTGTATTGTAATATACTAAAGTTAGTATTGTACCTAAGCTGTATGTCTGTTTTACCGACGGCTATCAATGCATCAAGAGTTTTGTAATGCTCATCCATTAATAATGGTTCACCACCAGCAAAGTACACTTCGTCAACATTGTTGAAGTATTGTTCGACTATTTCAAATTGTTTTACTTTTGGTAAATTTTTGTGATAACTATTTCCAAACAACTCATCTTCTTCAACTGCAATTCTACTGCTACTCATTCCGCTGCAAGTTCGACATTTTAAGTTACATAAGTTATTATATCTAATATCAAGAAATCTTGGTGTAAATTCATTCAATGAACCGTTATCATTGGTTTTACTAACGACTTCTTCTTTATACTTTCCCCATCTATTATTTTCACGTTGCCTTCTACTAACTTGATTTTTATCTTCGTCTCGGAAGCATCTGTTACAAACCTTAGGTATATACCCATTTAGCATTTCGTATCTTAGATTAGTTGCTTGCTTATTATTAAAGAATTCTGGATCTTTAATGTTACCCATGTCAATTGTATAATCTGCTGTACAACAAGGATTAAGTGCGCCATCAGATTGTGAATATAAATGAATCCACGGCAACATGCAGAAAGTATCTCGTGTTTGGGTTATTTTTTCATAGGGTGCATCTATTAGTTGAGATTGTATAGGATTATGGTCTGTAGAACAATGTTGTTGTAACCATTCTAATTCTTCTTTAATATTAGAATTCCCTGTAACAACTAATACAAAAAAATTCGATATATCAATTAGTTGTAATGATTCTTGTATGAATGTTAGAGCTTGTCCTGGATGGTCTCTAAATCTATATTCATCAATACAATCTTGTATTATAATGATTCGTTCGTTGTTATCAAACACATCTTTACGATACATTTGCAATTGCTTAAATATTTCTTTCTTTCCGCCGACGGTGAAAAATGTTGATAGGTATAGTGGTTCTCCCACTATTAAAAACTTTTCTGTTAGCCTCTGTATCTCATATTCAAACATATCATGGGTAATAAGTCATAATACGATCACAGTTACGAACGTCAAAGTGTAACCAACTTACCCCAAGTTCGAGACTTCCGATTAATTCAAAATCACGGTGTGTTGGATCTGCTAAAATATCTTGTCTAATATTTTCTGACGGAATTGTAAATAAACAATCCGCTGCTCTGCCAAATGTGTGTTGGCTATACGCAGAATAATAAGGACTATCTGGTGTGCGTAACCCAGACCATTCTCTGTCGCCGCCCCAATACCAATTATTAATTGTTATAGAGCCATAACGTTTTCTTAATCTATCTAGTGTTACTAATAAACGTAAATCTAATAGTTGCCAGGCTTTTTCGCCACGATCCTCATAAACTTTGCGCGGGACTAATTCATGAATAGCAAAGTGTTCGCATTTATATATGTCAGACATAATTCTAACCTCTAGAATATATTTATTCACATATTTGCAATTATTAATAAAAATCCAACAATCGCTGCTCCGGCTACTAATAATGTTTTTTTCGATTCATCATTGGTATCGTCAATCGATTCAAAGAATAATTCTTCATCCTCTAAATCTGGTTTTATTTCTTCTTCAACAACTTCTGGTTTAACTTCTTTAAAACTTAAAAAGTTTTCCTGGTGCCACGATGCATCACCACCTAATTGCGGACGTTGTGTATAACCACGTTGTGTTAAATTCTCGTTCATTGTTTGAACTAACGTTTTATATGTTACTAAGTTTTTATTAGTCTTTAAGGCTTCTAATAAATGATATGTTGCTGCACCACACCATTGACCGTTAATATAAGCATCTGCACTTGTTTGATATTCTTGACACCCTGTTACAATAACACCCGGTTCACTTGCATCTCTTGTTACAAAATGTCTTGTTTTACCTTCAACAAGCCTTTCTTGTAGGTGATCTGGCATAGGTAATTGACGTGATTTCATTGGATCGTCGGTTGCCGGAACTGCTTCTTCTTCTGTTAATACATTATGTTGACTTTCAGCATCTGTGCCCGAACCACTGTGACAGCAATCTAATACCATTGTTAAATTTACAGCCGGATCAACATCTTTAATAATCTCTCGGATGTCATCATCTTTAACAACTCGAGAATACCAATCTAAGTCAATCGGACATAAGATTTCATCCATGCCGTCGGCTTCGTAATCTGTGTCGTACAATGAATCTGGAATTTGTGAGCCATGCCCCGAGAAATGGAAATATAATATATCTCCTGCTTTTGCATCTTTTACTAAGTCTCTAAGACCGTTTTTGATATTTGCTGCTGTTGCTTTATTGTCAGTTAACACAACAATATCATTTTCATCAAAACCAAAATGTGTAGTTAATGCCGATTCTGTCATTAAAACATCGTTAACACAACCACGCAATGCGTGATCTGTATCTGGATAATTGATACCTACTAGAAATGCTTTTTTTGCCATTGAAATATTTTCCTTTATTACAATATTTAATGGCCTATTTTTTATTTTAATAACTATACTTTATGTCATACAACGATCTACACTTAAATCACCGTACACCATATCTAAATCATGTGCGGCAAAAATCTTTTTTAATTTATCAACTATTGTTATTGCTTCTGTATCCTTATCTAATGCTGCTTTACAAAAATAATGATCCATTGTGCGAAATAATTTAGAAATAGTGTTACGATCTAATTCTTCAAGTTCAAACAATGAGATTATTTGACTTTCGGTTAATACACTTTCTATTATAAATTCTGTTGCTCTCATTGTAATAACCTATCGGCGTCTAAAATTTGAACTTCAACTGTGCCGGTGCCATTTAAATATGCTGCAACAATACGATGATTACCATCAACTGCATAGTATTTGTTATTGTATTTGATTACTACAGGATATTCACTAGAAGATCTGGCACTCGTTCCCTGTCGCACAGCATCAATTTTTTCTGGGTCTAGATATTTCTCTGTACAAATAACTTGGCTCAATGGTATATGTCTAATTACACCATACTTATTACGCATCGCAGTCATAGTTTTAGCATATTGTTCTGATGACTCATATCCTTGTCCAGACTTATCCATTAATACCTCATCAACTTTATCAACAACGTCCCATATAGTTGTGTCTTTAATTGTAGGTAATGGGTTAACAAAGTCCATACCTTCATCCTGTTCCCAGTCATAATCTTCGTTGGCTGCTTGCTTTTCTTGTTCTTTCTTTTTACGCCATGCAGCCATCTCTGCTTCATGTTCGCGGTCTTTTATAGGCTCCCACTTTTTCTTTATAAACTCTATAAAGTCCGCAGGCGTTTGTAAACGTTGTTGACGCATTATTTGTCTAATCTTTGTTGCTGCATCGTAACCATGCGAGTTAGGTTTTGATGCATTTCGTAAATCATTACCAAAGCCTTGTGATAAATCGCCCCAGCCCCATAACTCGCGGTATTGTTTTTTACCGTAGTCACTTAACTCTGCTGTAGACTTTTTATAATATAACTCAAGCCACGCATTAAGATATTTGTCTTCGCGCTTCATACCCCAGCTTGGCTTTTCTTGTCCTTGTAATCTTTCTTTAGCATCAGCAATAGATATTGCTTTTGCCTTGTTTTGTGCCATCCATTGTTTTGGGTCATCGTATAACCAAATGCCAATGCCTTGCTTTTTAGCTTCGATGAAAATTCTGCGTACTATAAAGTTCCAGTCTGGATTTGCATCTTCTTGCCAGAATACATGTATTTCCTGCAACGGAGTAATTGGCATTGTGGGCTCTTTACTGAATACACGATCTTCGGCTTCGCTTGTTCTATCTGTGTGAGTAGCACCTGTTTCTTTATTAAACCACATACGATCCCAGTAGTCAATTGGTTTAACAGGATATCGTTGATTAATCCAACGCCCGTCTAAATTCATTATTAAGCCTTGCTTATACACACGTTGGTGATAATCACCTACTTTAGAACGTGTAGTAGACAAATAGTATTCGTAATCTTTATACTGTTTAGCTGTTTCGACATCATTGCCTATATTAGATGTAAGTTTGAATTGTTTGTCAACAAGGATTTTTAATGCAGCATGTGGTGATGTTGCATGATATAAATTATCAGTTCCTTCATTTAATATAGTAGATAATCTCATTTAACTTCCGGCTTTGCTGTTAATCCGCAATGATATAAATCAATTTTATCATAGCATGTATTATTTTTTAACTTGTCTTGTCTAGTTGTAACATGAGTTTCTAGTGCTGCTGCACCGCCTAATCTAACAGGCTCTTGTGATCTATACTCTCTAACCACAAACGAAAACATCATACATTCTTTGCCCAAACATGGGTTATTAATATGCGGGCAATATTTTCTTTTGGCTTCTTCTTCTGAGTACATCATAATTCTACATCTCTTGGTTGGTTATCGAACTCCGCCTGCTTTTTTTTTATTCTTTTTTCTATTAGTTTTTCGCGATACTTAGGCGGTAGGTACTTAAAGTACTTCGGAATATAAATATCTTTTTCTGTCGCAATCTTGCGGTCTGGTACAGACACAACCTCTGCAGGAACTATTAACACAGGTTCCGGTGCTGGCATAACAGAACTTTGCTTTGGTGCCGTCGGTTTTGGAATACTGCTTTGGGGTATAGGGCGTTCTGCTTCTTGAATATATTGATCAAATGCTTGATCATATTCTGGATGCTTTGTTGGGCCCATTGCATAAACAGGCGTTACTAAAAACATTAACGCTATTATTCTAAGTTTGGATCCCATATCTTATCTACCTTTTTAATTAACCTCTCTACATCTTCTAAAATGTCATCAACACGTTTAAGTTCATCAAGAACTAAACCTTTCTTATAGTTTGTATGTGGCAAGTCTTGCATGTCTGCTAGTCGTTTACTTAATAACTCTGCACGTTGCTCTAATATTTCTTGTATTGCTTTATAGCCACCTAGATTAGATTCTTCAATAATCGCTTTAAGCATCTTTGTTCTTACACCGATTGCTGTACCAGTGTTCTGTAATACAGATTGATCACGCTCAACATAATCTGCTTGTAATTTTGTTGCTACACCGTCGACATAATTTGTAAATGTTAACCATAACCCGATTGGCGCAGCAATAGCAGTAATTAAAGCGCCAGCGGCTATTATCATTTGTATTGCTGACTTGTGTTCTTCTAAATATTTTGACATTATGAAAATCCTGCTTCTACGTTTACTATTCCTGTATCTCTATAATAATTAATATCTGCCGATAAGCGTCTAAATGCATTTCTTAATGCTTGTTCATCTTCATTGCCACGAGCTTTTTCTTGTTGTATTGCATGAAATAAGACAGGTTTAATATCATATTCTGTTACTTCGTTGCCGCGACCAGCTAATCTATAATTTTGATGTATCAACATTACAGCATTATTAAACTTATCACTCATGTCTGGTGCATTGCTTGGCATCTCTGCTGGCCCGTCTGGATTTTCTTTGTCTGCTAACTCTTTATAATAATCCATATTCTTAGATAAGTTAGATTTAATTATAGCCAACACATCCATTTTAAATTGATGATTAGAAGTATCTCCATACTTTTCTTCTGCACCTGGCTGTTTCATAAGTTTACCACGCTCTGTTCGTAAAGCAAATTGTAACATCGGGTCAACGGCATGTATCGCTTGGTCTGGTGAATTATATTTTATCCATTCAATTAAATCATTCTTTGCTTGCGTGTACTCTTGTTTTTGCTGTGCTTTTATTTTTTCTTCTTTTGCTTTATTACGATCACCACGTACACCTTTTAGTCCTTGCACTAGGCTTTGCTTGTCAATTTTGCCCGACGAATATAATGAGAATAATTTAATTACTTCGTTAGAATATACTGGTGCCTTATCTTTGGGCTCTTGTAATAATCTGTATAACTTTTTAGCATACTCTTGTTTATGTGCTTCTGGATCTGCTGCAATGGCGTATGTACTAACAAACCGATCTATTGTTTGTTGTAGTTTGCCCCAATCGTCTAAGTAGTTTGCATTACCTGGAGAACGGAATTCAATTCTATTATTTTTTAAACCAATTGAGGTATATTTGTCAATTGTTAATTCACCCAATAAATCATGCACACTTGTATTCATTTTAGAACGAATACTATCCATAAACTTTGCATACTTGTCTGCAGGTTGACCTGTAAATGGATTGGTTTTATTTGCTGCATCATTCATTGCTCTTGCAATTCTATCTAATGCAGGTGCAGCATATCCATTACCAAGTCTGTCGAACTTGTCTAATATATGCTCGTCACCTAATAATAAAGCAAGTTTAGTATAATCTACTTTCTTATGATCAACACCTTCGATGCTAACATTAACATGTAAGCCTGTTGAATTATTTGTGTATGCATTAAACTGAGTTCTTAATAAATGGAACACTGCTTCAATTTCATGTATGTCTGTATAAGGTATAGCAGGACCAACAATTTCGTATGCTGTATCATTTTCGTCATCAACTTCAATTGAACTATCTTCTTCAATGATCCACTTATGCCCGCGTCCACTGCCACCATGATAATCCGATGATACTATAACATCATACTCACTAACACCTTCTATAGCATCTTTAATCTGCATGGCTAAATCCATGTCATAACCTTCGTTACCTAAGCTACCAAGTGGCCAATATAACCAATCTGTATTGTCTAAAAAGAAGTCATACATTGTGCCATGGGCGCCACCATAATAATCTTTAATGTACATACCTGCTGTAAATTCTTCGTATGGATCCCAATATTCTTCTTCTGCTTGTTGTGATAAGAACTCATACATATAATGGTCAAAGTCGCCATCTTCATAAAAAATTTCTAAGTATAAGTTAGCGCCAGGATAGTTAACCTTCATGTTAGTCTCGTCTTCATAAGCCCAAGTACTTGCTGGCCCAATATTTTTACGAGCTTTCATTGCATCTGCGAATATCTCTTCTACAACTTCGTTTGTAAAATCATCATCCATGTTTAATTGATCTAATAGACTTCTGAATCCTTCGGCATCAATTTCTTCTTGCATGTAGCGTTGTTTTACACCGCTGTATAGTTCTGGATTATCTTTTGCTTTCTCTACATTATCATAATGATGGTCTGATACTTTTTCCCATACCCACTCATCATAGCTTTGAGAAAAATCCATCCAGTCATCACTGCTGTTTTGATCGAAGAAGTATTTTAAATCATCTAATGTAGTGTCATTATCGATGCTAGGTACATCCGGATCATCTTCTGGATCATATCCTTCGTGATCTTCACGAGGAATACATACTTCAATTTCTACACCAATCATTGGTGTGTTACCACTTTTGATAATTTGTTGTACTTCTTTTGAAAGTGTAGAAGGCGCCATATCTTTTTCTAAGACAGGTTTGCGTTGTGTAAATTCTTTTAATAAATTTGATAAGCGCATAATATCGTATTTATGACTAAATCAAAATACAATAAATGGCATTCTATTAGAGAAATTTATTTAAGTATGTAAAACTTTTACATAAATAATAGTACAAAATGGGGTATATCACAGTGTCAGGATAGTGAGTAGTGTTAGCATATCAATTTCACTTCTTGGACTTTACACTTAGACTTGCTATCCTGCACTGTAACATACAAATCTATTTAGTCTGGATTTCGACTTTTAAATTCTTTTATTACCATATTTAAATTACGAACTATTAATGGCCTTAGATGTGATGGGGCTATTGTTGTTTTATAGTTTAACTCTTCAATGAGCTTTTGCAACTCATCTTTTGACTTATCCTTGAGATTTAGATTTATCATTTTTTACAGGTTTTAAACATTCCTGGAGTATAGCCTGCTGGCACATCTTCAGGTCGACATTTAATATTTTTGGTACCATTGTTATACCACTTAAACCCTTGTTGACCTTTACTAATTGCTTCGCACTCTGCTTTGGAACGTTTTCTTCCTGTAAGTGATTTACTTACTTTAGCATTGCGTTCTACAGATGGTTTACGACCTTTAAGTGTTTCACTTATCTTGTCTGCCCAGGTTATCTTGCGGCCCTTAAGATGTGATTTATCTTGCTTTAAGGATGCTTCTCTAATAGCTTCTACTGCTTGTTGTTTTATCTGCTCGTATATTCTTCCGGTTGGAGTATATCGTTGCTCTTGACCATCAGAACGTTGATTAGACATTGCCCATAATGCAAATAACATTTTTTTCTTGTTGGAACCTTTAAGCATCTTAGGGAGTAGTAGGTGGCAGACGAAGTGTTCTCTTGCAGTTAATACAACTAAATTATCTTTGTCATCTGTTCCGCCTAACGAACGTGGAATAATGTGATGCTTTTCAGCATATCCTTCTGTCAGTGACCTGCTTTGAGCAGTAGAAATTATATTATAATACCAGGTAGTATATTTGTTTTGTTTGTACATACATTTATTTATACAAACACGATGAATAGTACTAAAACACGATAAACGGCATCGGAGCTATAATCTCATCATTGAAGTCTGTTATTTGATCACTTAATTCTTTGTGATAATCTTTTAAAACGTTTAGCATTCTAGTTGTTAATAATGTTGCCATAACCAAATCGTCTGTCTCGCCTGGCTTCGCTTCATAACTATTACCAACTGCTACAAAGTTTTTAAGCTCTGATATTAAACTAGCACTCTTAATAGTCATTCGTTTTGATTCTACCAAGTGCTTGAACTTAGCACAAGCTGTAAGTTTTGCTTTGTTTGTTGTGTTGAATCCTTTACGACTTCTACGCCCAGGTGTTTTAGGACCTTGTGTATCGTTTAACATCATACCAGGAATATTATCTTCGCCATAGTTATCTAAGGACACTAATGCTGCTTCGCCTAGTGTATTGTTTTCAATACTATAATAGATGCTCAATGGGTCTTGTGTTTGGTCATGAATTTCTCTAACAATGTCTGCTAGGATTCTAACTTGCATTTGCACTGGCGTTTTATTATGTTTCCATTCGCCTATTTGTGTTGTGGTTGTAGCGTCAAATATTTGTATTGCTGATGGATCACCACCTGTACCTAAACTAGGATCTAATGCTACTGTATAGATATGTCCTTTCTTTGGCTTTTCCCACCAACGCACTTGTCCTACTTTATATGCTGGTTCTGACCCTTCCATGTCAATTAACGTTGTTGCTGCTACTAATGTTTCGTCATTGATGATAAACTCATTTAAATGCTCACGTCTAAAACGTTCTTCACCGATACGGCCCATTTCATCTGCTGCCCACTGTTCATCGCGATCTGGATGACAGCGCCAGTCAGCTTCGTATGCCTTAAATCCGTTAACACCTAATTCTGTTGTGTTACCGAATTCATCTTCTGTTTTATTTGCGCCTTTCCATAGTAAAGCAAACTGATCCTCATCCGAGTTCGGAGTAGAAGTAATAATTGCACTACCACCAGTTGCTAGTGTAGGTGATATTGAAGTCCAGAACTCTTTCGCAATGTTAGGACGTACGAATGCAAATTCGTCTAAGTATAGAAGTGTAATAGACATACCACGTCCAGTATTTTCAGTGGTTGCTTGGGCTACCAATCGGCTGCCGTTGTCAAACTCTATACTACCTTTGTTATATGATGTAACACCTGCTCGTATATGGTCTGGGCATAGTTCGTATGCATAACGAATACGCTGCATAATTTCTTGTACACCAGAGTATTTGTGAGCTGCAATAAGGATAGTAGAGTCTGCTTTAAACATAGCATACCAAAGTAAGTATCCTGCGGCTGTGGTTGTTTTACCTGTTTGCCTAGACAATAAGTTAATAGAGAAGCGGTGATGATGATATGAATCAATTAGTCCTTTTTGATAATCAAAAGGATCATACAACAACTTACCTTTTTTAGGATGCTGAATATGAAAGAAGTTGCTCATAAAGAACATAGGGCCGGTCTCTTGATCGGCACAAGCTATGAACTCTTTAAGTTCATCATCTGTATATGTAAGTTTGGCGTGTGCTTTTTTAACTAAGACGCCTTCAAGTGACTTCGACATAATATTGTATTTAACAAAATAAAACCTGCCGAAGCAGGTTTTCTTACTTTTTAGAACTTAGAGGTAGCGAGGGAAGTTCTAAGGCTGTAAGCGCCAGCCATACCTTATGGTCCTAAGGTATAAAAACTATTTAATACCACCTAATATTTTAATGTCGTTAAGATCTTCGCTTTCTTTAGGCTGCATCTTATCTTTTAAGATAGACATTTTAAGCTCTTGGACTTTTTCGTATTCTTTCTTACCCATTTGTAATAATGTTTTAGCAAACTTAGCTCGGGCTGCTGGTTCTTCTTGCATTAACTTTTGAAACTCAGCTTCATTATCTGGAATACTACCATACCCATGATGCAATGTACCGTATGTTTCAATGAACTTAGCAACTGTCTTTTTAGTAAAGCCATGCTCTGCAATGCTTTCAATTGCTTCGGCAGCCATTAATGCTGCTTCGCGAGCACTTTGTCTGTCACGATTACCAACAATATTACGTCTAATGCCGCCTGGGTTATGGTCACCATACTTGTCATAGTCACGTGGGATTTCACGCAAGCCTGCATAGATAGCATCAGCATAGCCATTTAACTTGTCTTGTATTTTAGGAAGAAATACACGGTCCATATAATCGTACCAAACTTCGCCTTGACCTACTTCTTCGCGTTTTCTAACACTGTCAACATCACTCGCTGGTTTCTCATCGCGGTAACGGATTCCATCCCATCCGCCTTCGACTGCATACCAGTGTCCGTTCTTTTTAGTAGCGCCGATTAATTTTTTAACATCGCCGATGTTTTTCTTATCGGCGTATTTTATTTCACCGTTCTTATAAGTCCAGAAATGCCAGTATGAATCTCTACGTTGGTGTACAGCATAAGCAGTACCATCATCTTTTACAAATATAACTAAGTTATTCTGTGCTTCTGCTTTAGATGGTGCTTTCTCTAACGGCTCTGGAACTTTAGTATGTTCAATATCATATTCTTTTGCAATTGCCGCTGCTAGTTTCTTAGGAACGTTAATCTCGTCCATGCCCGGTGTAGCTTCAGCTAAAAAATCTTGTGATTTCATTTTAATATCCCTTAAATGGTTTTGTTATTGATTTTATGTTAACGGCTTCGTGTTCTTTACTTTCTGAAGGCACATGAGTTCCAAAAGGAATGCCAACTTGTTTAGCTGCTTTTTGAATCATTTCGTATTCTTCTTTACTATATGCACCAATGTATGGTGTTTGTCCAATCCATGAATAGAAATCTATATCATCTGCATCATCCGGCATACGTCCAATTAACATAGACAAACGATACATGTCGTAATACTTGTCAGCAGTGTATCCTGCATGTGTTAAAGAGTCCGCAAAAGTGCCTGGTAAATCACCATGCTTATTTTCTGTTATAAACTCTTTAGCTCTCATATTACTTCCACGGACGACCTTCGACTAATCCGCCTGCATTTGGATTGTCGTCAACACTTGTATTATCGCCGGCTGTATAACGTGTAGGTAATTCTGTAACATCTAATGTAGAACGTCTACCGTTGGTGGCTCGTTTTGTTGCTGCTAATGCTAGTTTAGCATCCTGGCGTTCACGTTTAGTTGGTAATGTTGATATACCATTGGCTGCCATTGTTATTAGCCTTTATATTTTTGATATAAATCGTTTAAGCCACGTAATACGTCGGCGTCTTCTGAATCTTCATATACACGTTTGCCTGCACGAGGATTGTCTCCGCCGTTAGCTGGTGCATATGGCATATCTTTAGGACCGTTTAAGCCACCTGATAATTTGTTAACTAATGTATCAGTTGTGCCTAATTTTTCGTCTGGAGTATTAGCATGTTCAATGTCGCGCTCTTCCATTGGAGGCTCGATATCTACTTCTGGTTCCATGTCCATGTCAGGTTCTTCCATACCTTTATCAACAATAGACATAAACGTCGACATATCGTCTCCGCCCATTTCGTCGCCGACTGGCTCATCCATTGCTGGTAAGTCTGTAGGGCCTGCTAAATCGTTGCCGCCCATGCCCATTACAGGACCGCCGTCTAATTCAGCGTCCATACCAGGATCAATCTCTGGTGCGTATGGTTCCATGCTTGCTGCATTGCCTAAGCCTGCGTTGCTTAATAAGCCTTGTAAGGCGTCAATATTGTTTACGTTTGATGTTACTGTAACAGTATCGCCTTCTGGGTTTTGTGGATCCATTTGTGTTACTGTAATGTCTTCGTTTAAGTTTTCCATTACTTTTTCAAATTTATCGTTTAATTTGCTCATATCTTTACTGTCCATCATATCTTTTTGTGCAATGAATTCTTGTGCCATTGCTGGATCATCAAATTCGTGTCTATCACCATCTTGTGTGTTTACAACTGTTTTAGTACCCATTTGCTGTACACGAGTGCCTTCTTCGTTTAATCCTAAGTCACGTAATGTGCCTTGAATAGCACCGTAGGCATCGCTTGATCCAAAGCCTTCACCTTCTGGCCAATCATAACATAAGTCGTGTGCATTTTGATGTGCGATATCGTAAACGTATTCGCTACCGTGTTGTTTGAATACGTCTGGGTTTTCTCTTTCTAAGTATCTAATAATTCTTGCTGCTACATTATCAGTTAATTGATCATTATTTTCTGAGACTACATCATCAAATAAAGAACTGAACCAACCTTTATCTTTCTTTTCTGGTTGTTGTGGAGCTTGTGCTGTTTGTTGTGGAGTCTTCATTGATTTATCTGCTAACCCGCTATCTGCTGCCGCTTGTCTAAATGTTTTGCGACGGTCTTTTAAATTAGCTATTAAATCTTCTGGTCCTTCGTTTAATTGTTCTTCAGATACTTTGTAATACAAAGTATCTAAGATGTGATATAAGTTAGATTCATTAATTTTCTCGTCCCAGTAATAACCATCGTCTTTCTTTTCGATTCGATAATTAGTGCCTTCATCGCCGCCGCCGATTTCTGAACGTGCATCAGCTTCTGCTTTTTCGCGTGTTTGGAATGGTCCGCCTTTTGCCTCAGATACTACTTCAGCGTTTTCGATTTTATCGTCTTTTTCTTCTTCAACGTTCTTGAGTGTTTCTAATACTTTGTAGATATTATCCATTGTCGGTGCCCTTTTCTATTTCGTATTTGCGAGTTTCTAACTCTTTGACCATACTTAAGAAACTGTCACCGTAAGCTTCACTTGCTTTCTTTTGCTCGGCATCTTGTTCTGGATAATCCTTTTCTAGTAATGGTTCATCACCTGAATTATCTGCTTGCATTTCTAATTCAGCACTCATTGATTCATCAAATGCTGTTCCTGTAACAACAACATGATCAATGTTTACGCCTGCTGTTTCTGCAATTTGTTGTATGCTTTGTTGGCCTGCTGGATAGTTAAACTTAACATCAAAAATGCTAACTTCAACGTTTTCCAAGTTTGGAAAATCATATGGTGATTTTGTTACAGGTGTTTTTGCTATCTCACTAATCTGTGTCATATCAAACTGTGCAAACCCACGCTTAATTTCGTCGATTTGCTCTTTAGATAGTTCGCCTGCAATTTTAATGCGGTATTCGTAGTCTTTTTTAGACTCGGTTAAGTATTCTTGTAAGGATTTCATTCTAAACTCCAATTATAATACTATTTATTATCTTTGTTAGAATTTTGATTTAATAATTTTTCAATGAGTTCATTGCGATCAAGCATAGTGCCATTTGCAGTTTCTGGGCCGTCACCTCTGTCCATATCCAACTTTGCTTTTTTAAGTTGTAGCTCTACCTGCTTCAACTTTTTATTCATCTTAGCTGTCTTGGCTGTAATGGCATGTCCTAAGAATGAACTAGCACTAGAAAATATCTCGTTAGCAAAACGAGCTTCTACATTCATACCAGTGTCCATTAAATCTTTAAATGCATCTTTAGCTAAATCAGCAAGTTCGTCCATTTCGGTATCACTTGCTTCAAGACCTTTAACACGCGGTAATGCTTCATCTATTTTCTCAACAATAGATAAATCTTCTTTGGCGTCGATTATGTCTGTTACCTCATATTGCTTTTGAGGATGAGCTGGTTCGTTCTCGTCGTCGTCTGGAAGGTTGAACAATTCTTCTAATTTTTTAGTCATAACACTATTTATTAGTGTTATTGGCGGTAAATGTCTTTTTCTGTTACGACTCTGAACTTCATTTTTTGTTGTTTGCACCAGGCTTTAGCAGATTCCCACTTAGCCATGTTAATTGCTAATGTTTGCTTCTGACGTTCATTCATGCCTTCTTTTAATACGGCTTGGCCGTAAGGTTTGATTTCGATCATTTCTGCAACTTGTCTTCCTGCTTTATCTTTGTAAAGCACAAAGAAGTCTGGTACATAATTAGTGCGTTTGTTTGTATATGGATGTCTATACGGAATAGCAATAGGCTCACTAGCCCATTGTATAATGTTTGGATTGTTGTCGCAGAAGTTCATAAATGTCATCTCCCACGAGCTACGATATGTAGGTTGGCCTTTGCCTACATACTTGTTTTTATTTTTTACTTGATATTTGCCTTTAGCGAAATTAGCTGCCATGTCACTGTATTACATTTCTTGCTGCATAATAGTCTGGTGTGATAATGTTGCCCACACCAAGTAATACAGAATTAGAACGATCGTTATTCATCATGTATGCCATTGACATTGTTAACGACATACCGTCCTGACCTTTTAGACTTTCTAATAACTCTAATGCATTAACATCATTCTTTTTAGATATACGAAATACAATAGTAGCAAAATTATTAGCAATGTCAGGATCATTCATTATTTTTTTAAAATAAGAATATACTGTATCCCACTCGTTGGAATCTACAACAAGATCTAATTCATAAAACCTATCACTTATTCTTGTAACTGATTCTGCTTTTTGTATTTCTGCCATTTTATTTCAACTTCGTTATAACTGATGTTGGGTCAGCTTGTCTATTTAACCCACTTGCAGTTTGACCGTAAGTAACATCTGACCCATTTGATGTTACACCCGAACCATTGTTTTGTGTGTTAACTGGTGCAGATGTTGTTCTAACACTTGATCTATTAGATGCGCTAGTTGCATTACTATTGCTATTAGTTGTAGTAGCGTCTGTATTATTCGATGTTGACTTAGGAAAACTAAATCCATTTAACGCATTAGTAACAACATTTGATCTTAATGCCGTTGATGCTAATCCACCAACTAATGCTGTGCCTTCTTCTTTGAATGCATCACTTAAACCACCATCTTTCCACGTATATGCTGTTCTACCCGCTGTTAATGCTGCACCTAATATATTAATCTTACCGTCACCACCTGGTACTAAATCTTCAACAATACTAGAACCTGCGTCTAATAGACCCGATTGTCCTAATATCGTATTAGTCGATCCTGCTTTAGATAGTTTACTCGGTTCTCTATCATAGTGAGCTGTATCACCAAAGCCAAGTACTTCTGTAGTATTTAAACTTCCAATGTTACCACGTTGATATTTTACTGCTTCGTACTGCAACGTCATATTATTTGTCATAGTACCAGCACCTTGAGCATAATCAAATGTATCGTGTTGCCAATCTGTGATAATAGGATTAACTAATGTATATTGTACAAAGTTACCACGATTCAATCCATAAATCTTAATATCTTTGAAGAAGTTAGGCTTATATGATCCATTGGCGTTATCGCCATTGAAACCCCAATCATTCACTGATCTTAGATTATCATAGATATCACGCTTGTTAAAATCAAACTTAGTTTCTTCATACCCCAATGACCTACCATCGTATGTATGTCTTGAATCTGAATAATAGTATGTCATGTAATTATACCACATACTACGAACTAAATCTGATCCGTCGTCATGGAATTGAATGTTAACCGGACGGTATTCTATACCTGTTTGAACGTAACGTTTACGATTATATTGATTATATGGTTTTACTTGAGCTGAGTAGCTAGGTAATTCTGCTGTTTTAACTAATACACCAATTGTGGCATTATCGCTCAATGGCATTACATTAGCTAAACCTTCGATCTCTCCTGTGTTTAACGTAAAGTAAACATGAAAGAGGAATTTGAACTGTGGCGCATTGGCATAACTGTCGCCTGTAAAAACTTTACTGGCGTGTTTATAGTCTTTGAAATAATCTGAACCTAGTAGGCCGCCGGTGAAGTCATCAACAAAATTACCACCGACAAGCCCACTAAGGAAACTTCCAAATGCCATTAGCCTGTTACAACGTCACCTAATGTACGACCAACGTCTGTACCAATACCTGATCCTAATGGAGTTTGTAATGCGTTATCGTACTTAACTGTTAAGCCAACTGTAGCAACATCGTTCGTTCCGTATGCCATACCTGAGTATTCTGCACCTGTAACAAAACAACCGTATAATTCCCAAGTTTCTAAAACTGTTGGTTCATGAGCACCGTTACCACCGTCTAATACTTCAACACGCATTGTGAATTTGTAATCAATACCTGATGAAGCTGACGCTTGTTCCATATGGTCTAATTGACGTTGCATTTGCTCGCCGACTAAACGTGCAACTGCACCTGTAGCATCATCACGTAAGTTAACAGTGATATCATTCCATGAATGTTTACCTGCTAAATGTACTTTAGAGTTATAAACATCAAGAGTGATTGGTTCGTGTGTTAACTGTGGTCTTGACACGTCAATTACTTGTTTTGTTAACTCCGAACGTGGAGTTGATACACCAAAGTTTTCAAAGATAACGCGGAAACGATATGCTAACTTAGGCATTAACAAACCTTGAGTTGATGATGATTGATCACCACTTAAAGGTACTGTCATTCTATTTAAAGATGAAACTGACATAATATGTCTCTCCTAAAAATTCTATTTTAAATGTATTATTATTTATCTTCATTGACAACCGAAAAAAAGCCATAAAAAAAGCCCCTTGCGGGGCTTTTTTATTAGCGTTAGCTATTATGCTGCACCACTAATTTCACCTGTGTTTTTAATACGAAGTGGAATATAGATAAATTCAACTGCTTTAACTGGTTCGATAGCGATATCAACCCAAAGCTCGTTGCGATCTATTCTGTATGGTGTATTGTTTGATTCATCACAAACAACTAAGTAGTCATATAATGCACGTTTAGCAACTAAATCGTTACATAATTGTTCCATTTGACCTTTAATCTCGTCACGAGTTAATTTATCATTTGGTTCAAATAAGTAGTTCTTAGCAATATATTCAATTTGTCTACGCATATATGCAACTAAACGAGAAACGTTAATACGATCTAATGCTGAACCACTGTGTGTAGTTTTATTACCATAGTTAACTAATCCAGTTCCTTGAATAAATGTTAATGGGTTTACATTGTTTTCGTATAATGTGTCACGTACTGTATTACGGTTTGCAACTTGTACAAACTCACCATTATCTACATAACCTAATGCCGACATGTTGTCAATTGTGCCGCGGCGTGTACCTGCTGGTGCAAACCAAGGATAAGCAATTTGGTCATTGCGGATAATTGTTCTTAGCATAGCATGTGATGGTGGAACAACAATTGGGTTGCCTTCTAAATCGTTTGTTTGACCTGATGGGTAGAAAACACCTAAGTAAGGATTAGTTACTGCTAATCCATCACCAGTCGGTAAACCTAATCCACCGTTGTTCGAAGACCATTCAAGAATTGAATTGCCACTGTCATCCATACGCATTGGTGTATCACCAATAACGAATGCAGTTTGTCTACGATCGTTATTTAAACGTACCATGTTAGCATGTAACTCTGGATATCCAGGTGATGCAATTAAGTTAAAGTAACGTTGTTCTTCACGGATCTCTGTGCTTGTGTCAATTGCTGCCTTCATTGCTTCAACAACCATTGCACGTTGCGCTTGACGACCCATGTAAGGTGAACCATCGTTTTTGTTACCGCTTACAGTAACCCAAGCATTTGTTTCTGCTGGTTGTGGGTTTGAAGTAAAGTCAAAGTCAAATTCATTGAAGTAATTTGTTCTAAATTCTTTAACAGTGTATCCTGAACGACGTGTGTTGAATAATAATGTACCTGTTGGGTATAATGATTCTTCAGGTGCGTCTGGATCAATGTAATCACTAGTTAATAAATCTGTAATTGCAGTCAATGGGTCTGATACTGGGTCAGTTGTGCCATCTAAGTCCCAACGCGCATCTGCAAACACAACACCGTTAACGCTTGTTTGATCAGCATTATCGATTGGAACCCATTGATCAATACCTTCTGGATTCTCCCAACGATAAATCATCGGATAATTATCTAAGTCTGAAGTATCTAACCATAAGTCACCATATACAAGTGGGTCGCCTGATGCCTGTGTTGATGGAGCAGTTGCGCCAACTTGTGGGCCTTCAGGGTCAGTTAATGTTAAATCCATTCCGCGGATATCATTTGATACGTTACGGTAACCTGCCCAACCTTGACCGTCGTGAATCATAATATCAACTTCGTCAATTACTGAGTAGTACCATTTAGTACCTGGTAATGGATCTTGTCCTGGACGGTTATTACTTGCTGTGTAAACCAATGTATTCCAGTTCGATAATGATAAGCCTGTGATTGTACCTGCTTCAACCAATGGGCGAACACCGTCAATCGAGTCAACAAAGCCTGCATCATCAATTGGAGTACCTGTAACATTTTTAATATAAATTACGCCGCCTTGTGTATGTTCAATTGCAATTGCGCCTGTTGCTTGTACACTAGCTGTAACATTATCAACACCTGCTGATAAAAATGCAGTAACAAAATCTTCAGCTTCTGTGCCATTGATTGTTACCGTTGTAACACTTGTCATAGCCGATGAGCCTGCTGCACTTGCTGAAACAGAAAATTGATCACCTGCTGTAAAACTTGGTGCTGTTGATGCACCAACAATTACAGTGTTACCAGTTGCAATACGTTCAAGTAATTTTAATGTCGATGTATCATTGTTTTGTACATCATACTGAGCGTAAACAGAACCTTTAGCAATATTAGCACCACCATTAGCTGGATCTAATTTATAATTTGCTTCTGCATCTGTTTCATATACAGGACAAGTTTTATCCGAATATGTTGCTGATGCTGCGTTATACTGTTTAACAATAATATCAGTACCTGAATTAACCGCT
>Ga0180435_10000968_pt1 | contig 30259 bp, 9 predicted proteins | sample SS_ome_3_FD_132467 | JGI IMG/M metagenome (GOLD analysis project Ga0180435, IMG submission 132467) | Hypersaline lake sediment archaeal communities from the Salton Sea, California, USA - SS_3_S_1 metaG | ecosystem: Environmental > Aquatic > Non-marine Saline and Alkaline > Hypersaline > Sediment... | reverse complement strand
CCGGCGATGAATCGTGCCAGGAACTGGTTCATACCAGACGTATCGAGGTAATCCAGTGTCGCCTTGAGGTATTCGCCGATGAGTCTGAGTAGTCCCCACGCAGCGCGATTAATCGCTAGCAGGATTTGGGAAAGGTATAGTGCGGCGCAGGTAGTTTCGGCTGGGAACGGGGTGAATGGTGTTCAGCAAGCGAACCAGGGGTGGTGTTCGTCCGTCGCGTCGTTGGGAGCGCTCTCTCCGAGCGTTTTTGTCGCTTCTCCTGCTTGGATCGGTTGTCCAGGCAGTGACTCCGTCTGTTGCCTATGGAGCGCAGCCCGGTTCGATCGCTGGCGCGGTAATTGACGCAGCAACCGGTCTGCCCATTGCCGGTGTCCCTGTGACGGCATACGGGTCTACCGAGGAAGGTTACGGCGAAACTGAATCGCTGGCCGACGGCACCTACGCCTTTGCCGAGCTTGCCCCCGGCGATTACCGCGTCCTCTTCTCTCCCAGGGACACCTACCGAAGCGAGTACTACGACGGAGTTCGTGACTACTCCTCCGCAACGATCGTCACCGTTGGTGATGGTCAGGCAGTCGCCGGGATTGACGTAGCCCTTGACATCGGCGGCTCGATTGCGGGGATCGTCACCGATGCAACAACGGGAGCCCCGGCTCCGGACGTACCCGTGTACGCGTGGGGTAACGCAGTGGGGGACTCCGCCGAAGCGATCACCTCGGCCGATGGCTCATATGCATTGACCGGCCTCGAAGCTGACGCCTACTACGTCTCGTTTGCCCCGGTCGATACCTACCTCGCTGAGTACTACGACTCGGCCCCCGATTATGAATCAGCGACCGTCGTCGAGGTAGCAGAAGCAACGGCGGTTTCGGGTGTTGACGCTTCGCTTGAAGTCGGCGCCGCGATTTCCGGCACCGTGGTTGATGAACTGGGCGATCCGGTCGCCGGACTGTCTGTCGAAGCGAGCGGTGCGAACTTCTACGACTATGCAGTCGCTGAATCCGCTGCTGATGGCACGTATTCGCTCTCGGGTCTCGTGGCCGACAGCTACCGCATCTACTTCATTCATCAGGACGGTGCTTACCTTCCGGAGTATTACGACGATGCCAGCGAATCCAACCTGGCCATGCTTGTCGCAGCCGAGCTTGGAAACACCGTCACCGGTATCGACGCAGTGGTTCAGACGGCAGGTTCGATCAGTGGCACGTTGACCAATGAGGGGGGAACGCCCCTCGAGGGCATCGACGTCACCGTCTACGACCAGGACTACCGCTGGATGGGCGCGGCTACGACGAGTGCGAGCGGTGAGTACTCCGTCGCGGGTCTCGACACCGGGAGCCACCTGGTTGGCTTCAATGACAACACGCAGCATTACTTCGGCGAGTGGTGGGACAACCAGGACAGTCTCGAGAGTGCCACGCCGGTGGATGTGGTCGCCGGACTAACGACCGACGGAATCGACGCCGTCTTGTCATTGTCTGGTTCGATCAGCGGCATTGTTACCGGAGAATCGGGCGATCCTCTCTCGGCCGTTTCAGTCGAGGTTCGCGACGAGAGTGGTGGCTACATCGCGTTTGGCAATACAGCGGAAGACGGTACGTACCGCATCGTCGGTCTGCGGTCCGGCGACTACAAGGTTCACTTCTACGACAACAGCCAGACACATTTTGAGCAATGGTGGTCGGGCAAGGACGATGTCAGTACCGCTGATCTCATCGCAGTGACCGACGGAGTCGACACTGGTGGAATCGATGTTGTGCTCGATCTCGGAGGGTCAATCACCGGGGCAGCTACCGACCAAGCCGGGAACCCGTTGTCCAACATCCAGGTGAGGATCTACGACGCTGGACGGAGTTGGACGAGAACGGCGTACACGGATGTGTCGGGCGCGTATTCGGTCGGCGGCTTGGTCACCGGCGACTACTACCTCTTCTTCTACGACTACTCCGACACGTACCTCACTGAGTGGTGGCTCGACGCGGCCAGTTTCGAAACAGCGACACCGGTCGGGGTGACAGCCGGTGAGGTGTCGTCGGCAATCGACGCGGAGCTTCAAACCGCCGGGACAATCTCAGGTGTCGTCACCGATGAAGCCGGCAATCTCCTGTCCAATGTCACAGTGACTGCAACGGATTGGGCATCATTGGATTCCCGCTACGCATACACCCAATCGGACGGCACTTACCAGGTGCGGGGTTTGGGGGAAGGCGAGCACATCGTCAACTTCCGGCCCATGTCTGGGTCGGCCTACATACCCGAGTACTGGGATGACAAGGCCGATGTGGCATCCGCAGATCTTGTTGCAGTGGCTGAGGGTGTCGACATCAGCGGTATCGATGCGGTCCTGGCCGAAGGTGGGACTATCTCCGGCTCGGTTACGGACGCATCAGGCAATCCGCTCGACGGCTACGTCAGAGCTACCAATGACCTGGGTGAAACACAGGCGACCGCTTACACCGACGCTGACGGTACCTTCACGCTGATCGGGCTTGTTGCAGGTGACTACTTCATCCATGTCGAGGACTTCACCGGGGTACACCAACCCGAATGGTGGGATGACGCTTCGGACCTGGAGAATGCGACTCCCGTATCAGTGACTGTTGGTGCCGACACGGGCGGGATCGATGTGGCTCTCGAGCCATACGGGTCGATTTCGGGTGTGGTGACTGATGCGTCTGGTGCGGTGTTGGAGAGCGTGTCGGTCACTGCCTATACGTCCGATTACGGCTATATCGGTAGGGGCTATACGGACGCCTCGGGTGTGTATTCGGTCGCGGGACTCGACACTGGCAGCTACCGGGTGCTCTTTGAAGCTTCCTATGTCGGCAACTATGTCGGTGAGTGGTGGAACGACAAGTCTGATTTCTACGTCGCTGACGATGTGAGTGTTGTTGTTGGCGTTGACACGCCGGGGATTAGCGCCGTCCTTGCCGAATTGGGTGCGATCTCGGGCGTGGTCACCGACGAGTCGGGTGCCCCCATTGAAGGTGTGCAAGTCCGGGTTGAGGATGAATCGGGCGCGGGTCGGAGCGTCTCGACCGATTCGACTGGGGTCTATTCCGCTGCTGTTGCGGCCGGGGAGTATCGGGTTGAGTTCTATGACGCGTCGGGCACCTACCAACGTGAGTGGTGGGATGACCAGAGTGATTGGTCTCTCGCTGATCTCGTGACGGTTGCTGAAGGTACGCCAACGACAGACATCAACGCCGAGCTACGACTTGCAGGATCAATTTCTGGCGTGGTGCTTGACGCCACTGGCAGCCCGATTGAGGGTGTGTCGATCTCTGCGTACATGTCCGGCAGTGACTTCGTCCACTATGCAGATACAAACTCGTTAGGTGTCTACTCGGTTGGTGGACTCGATAGTGGCGAGTATCGAGTTGAGTTCGTTGACTATTCCAATCGCTATAGGACCGAGTGGTTCGATGATCAGCCCGATTTTGGCAGTGCGACTCCGGTTGTAGTTGTACTTGGGAGCGACACCTCCGGTGTTGATGCCGTTCTTGCCGAGTTCGGTTCGGTTTCTGGTGTGGTGACTGATGAGGCTGGGGCTCCGGTTGAGGGTGTGAATGTCCGTGTTGAGGACGAGTTGGGGTATTGGGCTGGTTCGGCTTCGACTGATTCGTCGGGTGCGTATTCGGTTGGTGGCTTAGCTCCCGGTGAATATCGGGTGGAGTTCCGGGATTATGACGATGTGTTCTTGTCGGAGTGGTTCGATGATCAGCCTGACTTTGGTTCGGCGACGCCGGTTGAGGTTGTTGAGGGATCGGACACTGGCGGCGCTAATGCAGTACTAGCCATGGGCGCGGTGGTTTCAGGAACTGTGACTGACCAGACCGGAAACCCAATAGCGGACGTTTCTGTCACCGCGTATGACGCGGCATATGGCTGGGAGGCCTCCGTGACGACCAGCGTCGAGGGCAGTTACTCCATCAGTGGACTTACCGAGGGTGAGTACCGGTTGCGTTTTGATGACTACGAGGGCGTGTTCCTGCCGGAGTGGTTCGATGATCAGCCCGACTTCGATTCGGCGACTCCGGTTGTGGTTGTGGAGGGCGCGGATGCTAATGGGGTGGATGCGGTGTTGTCGCTTGCCGGTTCGATCTCGGGTGTGGTCACTGATCCCGCTGGTGATCCAGTTCCCGACATCACCGTTGTCGCGTACGACCAATCTGGTGATTGGGAGTCGAGTACGACTACCGATTCGTCTGGTGGGTATTCCATTGGCGGCCTGGCCACTGGGGACTACCGGATTGAGTTCCGGGACGATGAAGGGGTGTTCTTGGCGGAGTGGTGGGATGGCCAGCCTGACTTCGATAGTGCTATGCCCGTCGCGGTCACAGAAGGGTCTGACACGGGCGGCGTTGACGCCGTGTTGCTGCGTGCTGGGTCGGTCTCTGGTGTGGTGACTGATTCTGCTGGCGATCCGATCAGTGGCGTAGTCGTCTATGTGTACGACGAGTCGTATTACTCCGTGGGGTCGGCCACAACAGATTCGGCGGGTCTGTATTCGGTTGGTGGGTTGGCGTCGGGGGAGTACCGGGTGGAATTCATCAGTTATAGGCGTGTATTGACGGAGTGGTTCCAGGACCAACCCGATTTCGACAGCGCGACACCGGTTGTTGTTGTCGAGGGGTCGAACACCTCCGGTGTTGACGCAGTGCTTACGCGCACTGGTTCGATTTCTGGTGCTGTGACCGACACGCTCGGTGCTCCGGTTGAGGGAGTGCGCGTCTATGTTCGAGTTGGATCCGGTAGTTGGGGCAATTTGACTGATTCATCTGGCGCGTATTCGTTAGATGGTTTAGCACCGGGAGAGTACCGGGTGGAATTCCGGGATTATGACGGGGTGTTCTTGTCGGAGTGGTTCGATGACAAGTCCGATTTCGATTCGGCGACGCCGGTTGTGGTTACGGAGGGGTCGGAAACCGGTGGTGTAGATGCAGTTCTGTCGCTCGCTGGGTCAGTCTCAGGTGTGGTGACTGACTCCGCCGGCGATCCGATCTCTGGCATCTCCGTTACTGCGCGCGACGCATCGAACGAATATGTTCGGTCAGCCACAACGGGCCCTTCGGGTGCTTATTCGATAGGTGGTTTGGCTTCGGGCGAGTACCGGTTGAGTTTCTATGACTACGACAGAGTGTTCTTCTCGGAGTGGTTTGACGATCAACCCGACTTCGATTCGGCGACGCCGGTTGTAGTGGTGGAGGGGTCCGATACCGGTGGCATCGATGCGGTGCTAACACGGACTAGTCGGATCTCGGGTGTTGTAACTGACGCATCGGGTGTTCCGGTTGAGGGCGTGAGAATCCGTGCACTTGAATCATCGGGCTCCTGGTACTCAACAGTCACGAGTGGCTTCAGTGACGAGTACGGGCTGTTTGATCTCGGTGGATTCGCTGGCGGTACGTATTACCTCGAAGTTGATGACAATGGGAACATCGCCATCGGCGAGTTCTTCGAGGACGAGAGCTCGTTCCACAATGCCACGCCAATAACGGTTGGGATCGAAGACTCTGTTGGGCCCCTAGCGATTACTGTCGATCTGGCTGGATCCATTTCGGGCGTGATCACCAGTGATGATGGCGATCCGATCGAGTCCGTTCGAGTTCGGGTCTATGACTCAACAACCGGCTATTTGGTTGATTCCGACTACACGGACGATGTTGGTCACTTCCTCGTGCCCCAACTGCCCGAGGGCTCGTACCGGCTCCACGCGACTATCCAGAATGGGCCCTACCTCAACGAGTGGTTCGACAATGCAGAAGATGAGGCCAACGCTACCCCCATCGTGCTGACGCCAGGAGAGGATGTCGAAGGAATTGCGATAGCACTCGAGCGCAGTGCGACGATCTCGGGAACAGTAACCAACGATCTCGGCGAGCCTCTGGCGAGTATCCCGGTCAACATCTACTTCGCTGCCGACACGACAGCGCAAGTCGGTTGGGACTACACGGACACCGATGGCGCCTACTACTTCGGCGGGCTGGAAGCGGGTGACTACGTTGTCGAATTCCAGGGCAACTCAACATATGCCTCGGAGTGGTATGACGACGCAACTGACGCGTCGGCGGCGTTAGTGATCGCCGTTGAATTGGGTGAAGACCGCACAGACATCAGCGCTGAGTTGTCAGACGGATACATCGCCGGAGTTGTCCGTGGACCAGATGGCCTCCCTGCGGCCGGGGTGAGCTTGAAGCTCTACTCGGAAGATGGCTCCACCTATGGAACGCTTACGTCCGACAGTGCAGGTGGTTTCAAGTTCAGTACCGCGCGCCTCGAGGCCGGCGACTACACCATCTACGCACATGACCCTGAGCAACGATTCCGCTCTGGGTGGTACGGGGGAGTTTGGGTGCCCGCCTACGACCAAACCGGGTACACGGTGGATCAAGCCCAGATGCTGGCCCTCGCTCCTAGAGCTCAGGTCGAGGTCGTGTTCTCGCTGGTCTTGCGGGGACGAGTCGAGGGAGTTGTCCGCGATGTCAACGGCGATCCCATACCGGGCATCGCCATCAGCGCAGATGCTGCCAATTACTACGCGGCAGACGCCCAGTCGACAACCGGGGCGGACGGTAGCTACTCAATCGGACTTGACGGCGACGACTACCGGTTGCGATTTGATTCGACGGATTCGCAGTACGTCGACGAGTACTACGACGACGTCACTGACTACTACGACGCCACGCTTGTTTCCGCTGACATCGGCGAGACTGTATCCGGGTTCGACGTCGCGCTAACGCGATATGGGTCGGTCTCCGGACAGGTAACCGGTCCCGACGGGCAACCGGTTGAAGGTATCCGGGTCTGGGTGGGCGGTCGCAACACACACACCGACCTTGAGGGGTCCTACCAGGTCTATGGCATCGTTACAGGCACCTACTCGGTCGCTTTCTCCGATCCAGATCGGCGGTATGCCCCGGAGTGGTACAACGGAGCTGATTCATCGGCGGCCGCAACACCTGTCGCGGTTGTGCTTGAGCAGGACACGCCGGATATCGATGCGCAACTGCGCGAAGGCGGGATTATCTCGGGCACAGTTACCGACTCCTTCGGTCAGCCACTCGAAGGGGTGCGCGTAGACACATCCGGTGCGAGCGCCACGACCATTGCCGATGGCACGTACCAGCTGACCGGGTTCGGCGTCGGCACGGCTTCGCTCACCTTCTCCACGTACGGCTACGTAACGGAGACTGTGACGGTGGACACGGCACCGGCCGCCTTGGCCACCGCTGATGTTGCTCTGCAGAGACGCGGCATCATCAGTGGAGTGGTGACCAACGAAGAGGGTGAGCCACTCGAAGGTATCCGGCTAAGGCTGTATAGGTCGTATCGGGACTCGTACCACGGTCGTACCTACACCGATGCCGAAGGGCGATACTCCTTTATCAACCTGGATGCTTCACAATGGCACTTGTCGGCAGACGATGGGGCATTCAACGTCTACATCCCCGAGTGGTTTGATGGAGCGCGTTCCCGCGACCAGGCTTCCCTGATTACCACGGCCATCGACCTCGAATCGCGAGCCGACATCGAGCTAGACCGCGGCGGGGTGATCACTGGAACTGTTCTCGATGCAAACGCTGTTCCGATTCGCTACGCAGACGCCTATCTCTGGACCCCGAGCGCTGAACGCGTTTACGCCGCGTCGACCGACGAGAACGGCGAGTATCGGATTGGAGGTCTGGAATCGGGCCGCTACGCAGTCGAGTTCACGGCGTGGGGCTACGTCACGTCGTACTTCGACAATGCGACGTCGCTCACCAGTGCGACCCTCGTCGACGTCACTCGGCAAGAGACATTCGCTGGAATCGACGCGGTGCTCGACCTCGAGGCCCCGACAGGCGATGGGGCGATCTCTGGGGCGGTTACCGATGCTGATGGGACCCCGATCGAGGGCGCCGTCGTAGGCGCCTACCAGCCGGGTTACCGGAATCGCCCCGTACTTCGAGGCTCAGCTACCACAGACGCTACGGGTGTCTACACCATCAACGGACTTGCTGAAGGTATCTACTTTGTCGAGTTCGACGCAGTGGACTTTGCTAGTGAGTGGTTCGATAACACCCCGGAACGGAACCTGGCTGCCCCGGTAGACGTCGCGTCACTGGAGACAGTTCTCGGAATCGACGCAACACTCTCCCCGGCAGCAGACGTCACAGGGTCGATCCGGGACCCGCTTGACGAGAGTCGTGCGAACGTGGAGGTTGTGATCCGCTCTGATCGTGGCGAGCGATGGTCGCAAGTAACAACGGCGGATGGGGTCTATGAGTTCAGCGACCTCGATCCGGGTCAGTACCAGTTGATAATCACCGATCTTGCTGGCGAGTTCCTATCTCAGTATTACCCCGAGAGCGACTATTTCACGGTGGTAAGCGGCGACGCACTGGAGATCGACATCACGCTGAGTCAGCCTGCAGCGGTGATTGAAGGCTTCGTCACAGACGAGGCTGGTAACCCGGCCGGTGGCCTCTATGTGAGACTGTATAGGGGCACCAAGTACAAGTCGGCGCGGACCGATGGTGACGGGAGCTATCGATTCGATCAACTCGAGGCCGGTGAGTATCGCGTTCTCTTCACGGGCTCATCGGAATATGCAGAGCAGTGGTTCGAAAACGCTTCCTCGTTCGATACTGCGACAGTAATCGACGCAACTGCGGGCCTGTCTGCGCATGCGGACCTCGTTGCCCGTGAACGTCCGACCGTCGCCGGCCAAGTGGTAAACGACGACGGGGCACCGTTGGCTGGTATCAGGGTGAAAGCCCTCGCTGTCAACGACTTCCGTCGGACCGTCGGTCTGGCCTACTCCGACGCCCGAGGAGAGTTCATCCTTCATCCCGATATCAGAGATGATGTCCTGCTCCTAGTGGGGCCGTCGGGTGTGTACCTGGAGGAGTACTACGAGGATGCGACCGAGGCGGCTGCGGCCACCGTCTTGGATCTTGACGCAACGGTTCGGGTCGAAGGCCTTCGGATCGTCGTATCTGACAATCATCCACCGACAGCGCTGCTGACAACCAGTGTCACGACCGGCTTCGCACCAGTCACCGCCACCTTCGATGTCGTGTCCGTCGACTTCGACGGTGACCCGATCGCGTACTCATTGACATATGGAGACGGATCGGCGGCAGACTCAGGGACGATTCCGGTCGGCGCGCTCACACACACGTTCACTGAGCCCGGGTCGTACACCGTGCGGCTCGCGGTCGACGACGGTCAGGCGCAGTCGACGGATTTCGCTACTATCGAGGTACTTGAGCCGGGTCCGCTCGTTGCCGATGCCGGCGGCGACCGCGTCGTGCGGGTTGGCGAGTCGCTCCGTCTGTCAGCCGCAGGGTCGAGTCCGAGTGGCGTGATCGACAGCTACACGTGGGACTTCGGCGACGGTGAGAATGCGTCCGGGGTCCAGGTGTTCCATACCTTTGAAGCACCTGGCGACTACACAGTCACGTTGACCGTCTCTGGAGCCGATCAGGCAGATCAGGACGAGACCGCAGTCAAGGTCGTTCCAGAAGGGGCGGGTCTTGGCCTTTCCGTGAGCGTGTACGACGAGCATTCCGAGGCCATCTCCGGCGCCCTCGTGAGTGTGGAACTGCCCGATGGCACTTCCGCAACAGTCGATAGTGATGCGTCTGGGTTGGCCGTGGTGTCGGGTCTCGAGGACGGTACCTACTCGATCGCAGTGGCGCAGGCTGGATACATCCCATCCGTTGCATCTGCTGCGGTGGTCGATGGCGACGGTGAAGTCGCTGTGACTCTTGAGCAAGGTCAACTAGCGACGGCCGAGCTCACGAGCCGTCCTGCCACACTCGAGGAGATCCTTGCGCTGGGTGTCGATCCCAGTGACCCCGACAATCAGAACATCATCGTGTTCGAGATTCTTGTCGCTGAACAACGACTCAGCGCGTATCGAGGGAGTAGCGGCTGGATCGGCTACCGAAGCAGTGGTGGGGGCAGCGGAGGCTGCCTAGCGAGTGGATGCTCGATGCCAACCGGGGGCACAACCACGTCCGTTGCGGGGAATGGCGACACTCTGTCCGTTCTGTCCGTGCCGGCTGGGGCAAGCTGGCTCAAGGAGTTCTTTGACGTAGAACTGACCATCTTCAACAACGCCGGGACCCCCTTCTCCTTCCAAGGTGGCACCGCGACCCTTGACCTGCCCGCTGGTCTGTCCCTGGCCGACACCGCCACAGCCCAGTCGCTCACGGTGGACGTACCGACCGTCTATCCGGGGGATGCAGGACGCGCCACGATCTCATGGCTCGTTCGAGGCGATGAGGCTGGTGAGTATGACCTCAGCGCGACTTACCGGGGCTCACTCGAGCCGATTGGCTCACAGGTTGAAATCACCGCAACCACCGAGGAGCCGCTGAAGGTATGGGGACTGGACGCCGTCGAAGTGGTGGTCGAGGCCGATGAGAGTCTGAGTCGGCTTGCCCCCTACCGGCTGCGTATCGGTCTACACAATGTGAGCGACACCTCGATCTACAACGCTTCGATTTCGCTGGGTGAGGCCGATGGCGTCGACTTCATCTATCAGCCTGAACAGCGGGGGACGTTTGCGACCGAGGAGATTCTGCCGGGTGAGACCTTCTGGACCGATTCGATCGATCGCATCATTGTCGTGCACCCTCGCTCGTCTCCCTTCTCGTTTGTTGGGAATGTTGACGTCTCGGTGGCGGGTCTTTCGGGAGCCGACTTCCAGGTCAACGAGATCCTCGATCCGCAGTATGCCGACATCTCGGCCACTCGTCTCGAGAACGCCGTGGAATTCGACTGGCAGCCTGTAGTCGGTGCAACCGAGTACCGGATCTATGAGATCGAATCCGGCGAGAAGGACTTCGGCGAGCCTTTGCTGGTAGTCGATGCGACCGAGACGGCGGCCGTGATCGATGACCTGACTCCTGATGAGCCATCGCTCTACGCCGTGTCCACCGTCAAAGACGGCAAACTCACGATGTTCCATCGAGCCGTTGAGTCAAGCGGCGAGTTCATTCCGTGCGGCAATCGGGGCCACTGGAGCGGATTCATGTGGTCTGGTCCTTCGCCGACTAACTCGCCGGAGAACTGCTCGGAGATACTGGCGCCAACGGTTGTGACCTGGACCGCAGCTAGCGACCAGGGTCCGGTGACGATCAGCGTCGAAGGTGAGGAAGCTGACTCGTGCTCGTATTCGGAAGGCCCAGACAGCGTTACCTCAGTTACGTGTGACTTCTCTCAGTTGGCCACCCTAAGGTCGTCACTGACGGTCACAGGCACCGATCAACTGGGATCATCTGTCCGAACATACGATGTAGTGGCTCCATACGGCTTGTGTCCAGCCGGTCCCGACGGGTTGACCGCGGCACGTGTGCTGGAAGGAGACACCAACTGTGATGGGACTGTGCGCGTGGTCGTCGTCGGCGACTCCTACATCTCTGGTGAAGGTGCCGCTGACGGTATTGCCACCGAGTTCGGCTACGAAGCTTCTCAACCATACTGGCCCGGGACCGACTTGGTGTTTGGTGCGCCCAACAAGTGCCACCGATCGAACGCCTCCTGGGCCTACAGGGTAGCCGCCGACCTCGTGGCAGACCCAGATACCGAGCTCCTGTTCCCTGCATGTTCGGGAGCGGTGACTGCAGATGTACTCGACGAAGGTCAGTACGAGGATTCGTTGCCGGATGTCCTGGGAGCCCATCCACAGATTGACGAATTGCGCGATTTCAATCAGGACCAGGCCGTCGACGTCGTATTCATGAGCATTGGAGGCAACGACGTCGGGTTCTCGGACACCATAAAGAAGTGTCTCATTGGCCCCTGTCTCTGGTGGCCGGGGTTCAAAGGGAAGACCAATGAGGCTGCAGAGCTTGAGGATCGTCTCGTCAAGGTGTATTTGGAAGTGGCTGCGGCCGCGCCTTCAGCCGAAGTCTGGGTAGCAAACTACCCCGACCCCGTACCGAACGACTGGTGCGGATCGCTAGGCCTCCCCGACCCTCCTATCCCTACAGGCGTTCTCGATATTGTCGATGGCACCATCGATTTGGCCGAGCAGGCGTGGCTGAGCGAGAATTACATCGCCGTTCTCAACGAGTCCGTTCGACGCGCCGCGGAGAGAACAGGCGTCCGAGTCTTCGACGTCGAGGACGCCTGGATAGGTCACGAAATCTGCTCGGCAGAACCCTACGTGAATGGTCTCAAAGCAGGCAACGACATCATCGGAGTCATTGGAATCGAATCGTTCCATCCGAACGCGAACGGCCACCGTCATCTCGCTGACCAGTTTGCGTCGATGAACTTGGCGGAGCCCTTTGCTAGTGCGGCGACCTGGGTGCCGTCTCCGATACCGGTTGTCGATGCGCCGACACTGATCGACTTGGTGGTTACGCCCATTGCTCCGCCAGCAGAGCTAGAGGTCTTCGAACCCGGCATGGACGTCGAGCTCGTGGTCACCGGACTGGCCGGCTATGAGTCTGTGGATTTCGTGATCCAGTCGCTGCCCACATTCTGGGGTACAGCCGATGTGGACGAGACCGGTACCGCTGTGTTCGCAAGCAGCGTCCCGGAATGGCTAGCGCCTGGCCGACACACGATTGTGGTGTACGGCCCTGATGGGCGGTTGCCGCTGGCGGTCGACGGCCTACGCGTCGGGTCTGTCCCAGGTTGCGAGCCCGGTGAGGGCGACGACGTGGATGGAGACGGTGTATCCGACGCTTGCGATGCTGACAACTACGATGGCCCACTCGCGGATTTTGACGTCGATGAGATGCCAAATCAGAATGACAACTGCCCGCTGGTACCCAATCCTGATCAGGTCGACTCTGTCGATAGCGGTGTCGGAGATGCCTGCAACCCGGGGTTATCAGAGGCTGAGCAGTGGAGAGAGCCGCCAATCATCGATGGCGAATTGGTTGCCGCGGGAGACGTGGCCGAAACGTTAGAGGACACGGAGATCGACGTTTATGTCCTATCCAACGACCAGCCAGGCACCCTCGCCTTGGACCCAGCGTCGTTGAGTCTCCTGTCGGGGCCTGCATCAGGGGTTGCCACGACTGCTAATGGGGTGATCCGGTATTCGCCCGACGAGAACTTCTTCGGGACAGACTTGTTTGAGTACTCCATCTGCGATGTGGGCGGTGCTTGCGATTCCGCTTCGGTTGTCGTCACGGTCACGCCAGTGAATGACGTGCCGGTTGCGGCCGATGATGCGGCTGCTGTCGTGGAGGACAATTCGGTGGTGGTCGATGTGTTGGCGAATGACACTGACGTTGATGGCGATGTGCTGCTCATCGCGGCTGTCGGTGCGGCGTCGAACGGTGAGACGAGCATCGTTGACGGCGGCGTTGAGTATGCGCCAGCCCGAGACTTCTGTGGCTCCGATGCGTTCACCTACACGGTCGAGGACCCGGCGGGGGCTGCGTCGTCGGCGACGGTGACCGTTGAAGTCGAGTGCGTCAACGATGCTCCGGTGGCGGCTAGCGATGCGTACGTCACTGACGAAGATGTGCCGCTATCGGTGGCGGCGCCGGGAGTGTTGGCCAACGATGGGGATGTCGACGGCGACATGCTGAGTGTTGTGCGTTACGACTCACCTGCGGTTGGTCTACTGACCATCGCCGGTGACGGGGCTGTGTCCTACGTACCACCTCTCGATTGGTCCGGCACGGTGGATGTCTCATACGAGGTCGCCGATCCAAGCGATGAGCGATCAACGGCGACGCTCGAGATTGTCGTCGAGGCCGTGAACGATCCGCCGGTCGCCGCCGACGATACGGCTTCGGTTGCTGAGGACGGTTCGGTGGTCGTCGACGTGCTAGCCAACGATACGGATGTCGATGGCGATGAACTGGCTGTGTCGACAGTTGGCGCGGCGTCGAATGGCTCGGCGGGCGCTGTTGAGGGTGTTGTCGAGTACACGCCTGCGCCCGATTGGTGTGGAGTCGACACCTTCACGTACACGGTCGCAGATCCCGCGGGTGAAGAGTCGTCGGCGACGGTGACCGTTGAGGTTGAGTGTGTCAACGATCCTCCTGTGGCTGCCGACGATGCGTACGTCACTGACGAGGACGTACCGCTATCTGTCGTGGCGCCGGGGGTGTTGGCCAACGATGTGGACGTCGATGGCGACACGTTGAGTGTTGTGGGTCACGACTCTCCTGCGGTTGGCGAGCTCACCATCGCCAGCAATGGAGCTGTCTCGTACACGCCGCCGGCCGACTGGTTCGGCACGGTCGTCGTGTCGTACCAGGTGGCGGATCCGAGCGACGAGCGGTCGACCGCGACCCTCGAGATCGTCGTTGAGGCTGTGAACGATCCGCCGGTAGCGGTCGACGACACAGCAACGGCCACCGAAGATGGCTCGGTGGTGGTCGACGTGCTCGCCAACGACACGGATATCGATGGCGATGTGCTGGTCGTGTCGGCCGCTGGTGCTGCGTCGAACGGTGAGACGACCATCGTCGAGGGCGGCGTTGAGTACGCGCCGGCGCAGGACTTCTGTGGCACCGATACGTTCACGTACACGGCCGCAGATCCGGCAGGTGCCGAATCGTCGGCGACGGTGACCGTTGAGGTCGAGTGTGTCAACGATCCCCCTGTGGCCGCCGACGATGCGTACGTCACCGACGAGGACGTGGCGCTGTCGCTGCCGGCACCTGGGGTGTTGGCCAACGATGTGGATGTCGATGGCGACACGTTAAGTGTCGTGAGCTATGACACCCCTGCGGTCGGCGAGCTCACCATCGCCTCCAATGGGGCTGTCTCGTACACAGCCCCCGCAGACTGGTCGGGAATCGCAACCGTCGGCTACACCATCGCCGATCCTTCGGGTGAGTCGTCTTCTGCCCTGCTCGAGATCACTGTCAATCCTGTCAACGATGCTCCGGTTGTCTCAATCGGCGCGACCGAGGCGGTCCAGTACAGCGACCAGATTGTCCCGATACCTGTGTCGATTACCGACGTCGATTCGTCCTCGGTCGATGTCGCACTGACCGATGTCGGTTCCGGTCTCTCGCTGGAACTCAGTGAGGCCTCCTGCACGGCGATCGACCAAGGTGCTTCGTGCAGTAGCTCGATTATCGGGACTGCCATTGGATCTGCAGCCGTGTATGGCTTCACCGTCAACGCAACCGATGCTGACGGTGCAACTGGCGGCGCTTCAAGCACGGTTGCGGTGTCCGTGGAGGACGCTGCTGTGGCCGTCGCTGACGACAACCCCGCTGCCGTCAAGGTAGCCACGGATGGGGGAACGAGTGGTCAGTTCACGCTCCGCGTGCTCGTGTCCGAACAGCAACCGGATGCAGCCGCTGGCGCGCCGTTGCCCGGTGACATATCGCTGGCCTCTGTGGAGATGACACTCGTTCCGGTCGGCCCTGGTGGGACGATCAGTGGCGTCTGCACGGTGCAGTCGGTCATTGATGACGGATACGCCGGTGTGCTTCCAGTCGATTGCTTGTTCGATGATGTCCCGGTCAACGTCTACACAGTCACCAGCACGGTTTCGGGCGGCTTCTATGCAGGCGGGAGTGAGGATGTCGTGACGATCTTCGACCCGAGCCTCGGCTTCGCCACCGGTGGCGGATGGTTCTACTGGCCCGGGACCGAGGATCTCGATTCGGGGTATCTCGGGGACAAAACCAACTTCGGATTCACGATGAGCTACAACAAGAAGGGGAAGAAGGTCAAGGGCAACTTCTTGTTGGTGCGCCACCTGCCGGATGGATCGATCTACAGGGTGAAGAGCAACGCTCTCGACGGGCTTGCTCTCGGCGAGGGGACTGATCCAGGGACCGGTGATCGCTTTGCGTGGGCGAGCTTCTCCGGGAAGGCAACCCATCTGGAGCCCGGCTGGGCGGAGCCGATCGGCAACCACCGATTCACTGTCTACGTCGAGGACGGCGACAGTTTCGGGCCGCGGTTCGATGTCGTCTGGGTGGAGGTTAGAGACAAGGACGGCCGGATCATCCGGGTGATGTCGATGAATCAACCTGCGTCGGACAACGGAATCGAACTAGGTGGAGGCAACGTCACAATCCCCCACAAGCCGAGATGAGGCGAAGTGGCTGTGTCGGCTATGCCGACACAGCCACAAAGCCATCTGCGGTCCCTCAGGTCATTCCCGGCCGCTTTCCGCCGATTTGACCCAAACATCCAATAAAGTTCCAGATCGCTACTACCGACTAATATCTGTCAACCGCCTGATCGGGGAGTGGATTCGTGTTCGTTGGGCCAGCCCATCAACCTGACAAGTACAAACTGACTGAATCGGTCTCCCAGGGGGGCGAAGGAACGGTCTGGAAGGGCGTCTTGAGCCTTGACGGGCTTGAAGTTCCGGTCGCTGTCAAGATCATCTCGGCCCCAAACGCGGAGGACATGGACCGCTGGCGGCAACGATGGCATCGCCAGGCTGAGTTGCTGCGGTCCCTCGATCATCCCGGCCTCGTAACGGTTCGTGAAGTGTTCGATGGTCCCCCGCGTCACGAGGAGGGCCAAGCCGACCAAAACGCTTCGACTTTGTACCTGGTGATGAACTGGGTGGAGGGCCCCACCCTCGCCGAGTGGGTAGAGCGGCATCCCGATCGTGACCCGCTTGCGTCGATTCGAGTGATCGGAACCCTGTCATCAGCCATCGACTACCTGCACACGTTCGACGGTGGAGCGACGCCGATCCTGCATCGGGACATCAAGCCTTCGAACGTCATCATTTCCGCTTCCGGCCCCAAGCTCGTCGATTTCGGTTTTGCGCGTCCGGCCGAGAGCGAAGTTCCCATGTCGGCTGTCTTCACCCCGCGCTACACCGCGCCGGAGGTCGCAGCCGGCCTCGGATACTCCGAGGCCTCCGACCGTTTCGCGCTCGGCGGAACCGCCTTCTACGCCCTCACCGGAGAGAATCCAACACTCGATCATCCCGACCTGATGCGCGAACGGCTCAACGCCGTACCCGGACTCGAAGGTCGCTCTGACATTCAGGAATCCGTCCTGGCCATGCTCTCGCTCGATCCGAAAGCGCGGCCTTCTTCAACGATCGGTTGGGCACAATCGCTCGCCATGGCTTCGATGATCGGTCCGCAAACGCAGGTAGCCGCCAGTCCGCTTCAAGCCCAGGCAACGTCCCCCGAACAGCCAAAACCCACCGATCCAAAACGGCGCCGTCTGGCGCTCATCGGGGTTGCCCTGCTCCTGCTCATCGCAGTAGCGGCGTTTGCCGCGCAGTCTCTGGGGAGAAACACGGAGCCAGCAGTTGCCGCCGACGCTTCCGACACTGCCCGTGTTCCCAGCGTGATAGGACAGGCGGAGGCAGATGCGCTGGACATTCTCAGCAGCGTTGGGTTCTCGCTTGTTGCCATCCAACAGGTCGAGTCCGACGAGCCGACGGGAACGGTGCTCGCGCAAGAGCCGACTGGTGGTGTTGATCACTCGACAGGAGCGAGGGTTGTCCTGATCATCGCGGGCGAATCTGCTGAGGAGAGCGTCGAGTTGACGCTCGAAACCACGACCACGACCACCACAACATCGCTACCGCCGTCGGGTGAAGAGGTAGCCCTAGGAGGGAGCGATCCGGAGCCCGGTTCGACGTCGACCACGACGACTCTGGCGGATACAACCACAACCTCCCCTGGTACCACGCAGTCGCCGGGGACAACCACAACCACCACAACGCGCCCCTCTGCCACAACGACGACAACGACGCGTGCTCCCGCAACAACGACTACCACATCGAGTCCTCCGGCTACGACGACCACCACATCAACTAGCACAACTGGGCCTCCAACCACAGGTACCCAGCCCCCGCCCCCAGATACCAGCCCCCCCGATGCTCCCTCGGCTCCGAGCGTGACAAGCCATGCGAACAGTGCAGTGCCGCTGTCCTGGACAGCACCTAGTCCGGGGGGTGCCGCCATCACGGGCTATGAGGTGAAGGTGTCCACCGGTGCGACGAAGCGAACGACCAGCACCTCCTATACCTTCACAGGGCTGACCAATGGCCAGAGCTACACATTCCAGGTCCGGGCTCAGAACACCCATGGCTGGGGACCCTGGAGCGGGTCGTCGGTGTCGGCGACTCCCTCGACCACCCCGGATGCTCCGTCGCGGCCGAGCGTCTCGCCCGGCAATAGCCAGGTGACGATCTCCTGGAGCGCTCCGGGTGATGACGGGGGTCGCTCGATAACCGGATACGAGATCACCGGCGGGGGCGGAACCAAGACCGATAGTGCTTCGCCCTACACCTGGACCGGGCTATCGAACGGAACCAGTTACCAGTTTGCCGTTCGTGCCTGCAATGCCAACGGGTGTGGATCATGGAGTACCGATAGCGCGAGCGCAACTCCAGCAACAGTGCCAAGCACGCCCTCTACTCCCAGCGCCACGCAATCAGGAGAGAAACGAATAGCCATCAATTGGTCGGCACCGAGCAACGGTGGTAGCCCTATCACCAGCTACACGGTCCAGGTGGATACGACAGGCAACACTAAGTCTGCCACCTCGAGTTCGTACACCTGGGGTGGCCTTACTCCCGGCAATAGCTACAGATTCAGGGTCAGAGCCTGCAACGCCATCGGTTGCGGCAGCTACAGCGGCTACAGCACCGCCCGGCGCCCGTACGGCGTCAAGATGTCCAAGGGAAGCTCCGCGCCGGCCGGTTATTGGTACAGCGTGACCCTGTCGGCGTCACCGGGCACGGCCTGGACACTCAAGTGTCACGACAGCGTCGACTCGAACTTCTACAGCCAGAGCGGCACTACCAACAGTTCCGGGTTGTACTCAGATTCGACCCTCTGTTACTCGGCGGACGGTCCAGATCATTGGGTGACCGCCGTCCGAGGCGGCACCACGTATACGTCGACAAAGGTCCCCTGGTAGGGATCAGAAAGCGAGAAGGCAATGGCAATGAAAGTGACGCCCGAGGAGCTGATGGCAGTTGCGAAGCAGCTCGAGTCCGGCGCCGGCAACATCTCAGATCAGCTGGGTGTACTCAAGAGCCGGGTGCAGGGTCTGGTCGACGGCCAGTTCGAGGGGGCGGCGAGCGACGCGTTCCGTAATCTCTACGAGCAGTGGAACACTTCCGGCGCCAAGCTCAATGAAGCCTTGATGGGTATTTCACGGATGCTTCATCGGACCGGCGAGGACTTCCGGACGACCGACGAGGAACTCGCCCGCCGCTTCCAGAGCTAATCCACCGGAGGTTCGATCGTGGAGATCCGGCAGGATCCTCTTCAGCTTCTTCGTACACGTTCAACTATCAACGCAGCGGTCCACGAAACCTTGAAGGTGTCGTCTCGCGCTCGCAAGGCAACCAGGGCGGCGACCGGTTGGAGAGGCGTCGACAGAGCATTGGCTGAGTACGGAGATGCCCTGAAGAGGGCATCAAAGCAACTCGATCGTCTTGGCGAGAGGGTCACGGATGAACTGCAAGCTGCCGCACAGACGATGCAGTCGGCGGATGCCAGCCTTGCGGACCGATTTCGGGATTCCTGATGGCCTACTTTCCTGATAATGGTCGCGTCGATCCTGCAGTGTTGGCTTCGCTCGAGCGTCACTTGAACAAGCTGTACAAGACGGCGCTTGATGCCGGAGATGATGTCAGACGGCAACGCACGTCCATAGCCGATCACTGGAAGGGCAAAGCAAGTCAGTCATGGCGGGTTGAGGCTGCCGATCTGCGGCGACGGGTACGTGCGGTGGCGTTGAGCGCCCATGAATCCAAGGCGTATGTGGCTCGGTTTCGAGCCGTTGTTGAGGATCGGAACGCGGCGATCGACAGGGCTCGGGCAAAGTTCGATCGGTGCCGTGACGAGCTGAGAGCAATCTACAGCAGGTTCTCGGGCCTCGATCAGGAGGCTTTCGAGGTTGCGTACGCGGCAGCGAGGGAGGACATCGAGTACTGGGAAGGCTTGATGCGGGCAATGAGCGGTGTCGCTGAGGATGCGTACTCGGAGATGGTTCAAGCCTACGTTCGACTCCGAGGCGATCTTGATTCGGCCGCACTGCTGTTGGATCCGGATTACGTGAGGAAGCTTGGAGGCTTTGGCGCTGTCCGAGGCATAGCTGGTCTGGGCAAGCGAACCCCGTCACTTGATGACGTTGCTCGGCAATGGGGGTGGTTCCTCGAGAGTGTCGAAGGGCTTCCGGCCGACGAGAGGGCACGCCTTGCAGATTCGTATTGGGACAGTCTGTCTGATGACGAGAAGCAGTACCTGGCCGTCGAGGAGCGAGTCGGCAATAGGCAAGACACCCCATACAGCGTGCGCTACAAAGCTAATGCAATCGCGATTGAGTATGAGTTGGATGTAGGTCTGCCTGAACGACGGGCCGAGTTGATGAGACAGATTGAGGAACTTGAGGAGAAGGTCAGAGGGTTTCCGGCTGAACCGGGCTACCGCCCGCACGAAGCCGAACTAGCTCGGCTTCGGGCCGAGTACGCACGTCTCAACTCCGACGACTACGAGAATCTCTTGCGAGCCCGGTGCGAACCAGGGACCGAGCCTCATGTTCTTTTTTTCGATCCCGACTCGCTTCCCGATCATGGGATCGCGGATGTGTACGGCGACCTTGAGAGCGCTCTGAACGTGGTGGTTGCTGTGCCGGGCACCGGTAACGACGGGACAACTTTCGGCGGGTTCTCCGAATCAGCTCGTGACCTAGGGGGAGGAGGTGAGCATACCGCCGTCATTGCGTGGCTTGACTACGATGCTCCGGCCGACATACCTGACAATTTCCAGTTTGCGGATGAGGCCAGGTCCATGTCTGAGAGTTCGATGGGCGAGCTAGTTGAGGGCCTGTCGGAGAAGTCAGTGACGCTCGTCGGGCACTCGGCTGGCTCTACGGCCGTCCAGCACTTTGTCGCGCACTCTCCTTCGGCAGAGCATGTAGATCAGGTGGTTCTGTTCGCTGCGCCCAACCTAAACGCCGACTTCGTTGATGTGGTAGCGAACGACCGAAGCATCTCCGTTGAGATCTACTTCCATGCCGATGACCAAGGGATAATGACCTCCTTCGAGGTACAAGGTGGAGGCGATCTCCTTGACCGCCACTACTCGGGTGTATGGCCGACCGGTGAGCTGCCATCCGGCGATTGGCGTATTGTCGTTGGGGGAACTGGTGGACACGGATTCGACGGGTACGTCGCCGACTTCGGTGAACAGGTCCAAGCCGCGGCGGCCACTCCGAACACAATCGAGTCACTCGACGGCGAAACGATGCACCGACAGACCATCACACATGAAGATGGCACCCAGGAAACGGTCTACCTGTCCGGGTTCTGACCGTGGCCTAGAGGGACAACAATCTCGGTGACGCGTCCCGCTTGTGCGAGGATCCCGCTCCCTGGCGACCCGGCAACCGAATGCCGTTCTGCTAGCTCCCGCACTCCGAACGATCGCGCCTCCAGCGACGACGGCGCAAATAGGAGCCCAGCCTCGGACCTGGTAGCCAATCCGATCGCGCCGAGCTGCGATTCGCTCAGGTCGCCCAGAGAGCCCGACACCACGACCGCCGCGCGATGCGTGCCTCGCCCCTCGACGAAATGCCTTACCGCCTCGAGAGTCGCCATTCCCGATTTGGCGCGTCGCGCTAGAGCTGGAGCGTCGTCGATCAGGATCAATGTTCGCCCAGTCAACGTGTCGAGGGCCCCCAAGAGTTGGTCTAAGTCCAGGTCCGGCCCGAACGTGTGAGCCTCGATTTCGGACAAGTGGCCGAGGGAGCCGGAACGCGACCCGGAGATGGCGACGACGTCAATGCCGCAGCGTGCGGAAGCCAGCGCAAACCATCTCAACGCTGTCGACTTCCCAGTTCCGCGACGCCCTCCCACAACAAACCCACCTCCGGCCGCCTCCAGATCCACCTCCTGTAGCGACGAATCTGGACCGCCGACGCCGATCGGAAGCACCATTCCGTCAACTCGCTCGATCATCTCTAGCGCCCTGTCGATCGAAACCGAAGTCGGAAGAGGGGCTACCGCAAGTCGGTCGGGTGGCGGTTCCGCTGCACTAACCGGAAGTTCGTCGCTCGCCAGTGCGATCTGGATCATCTCACCCGTGGATGCAAGGAAGCCGCGCCCAGCGGGGAGTTCGTCGGGTACCGACTTTGGATCGATGCCGTACTCGCGGAACTGGGATCTATCCGACAGTCCTAGCAGGAGTGTCTCCGACCAGGTGTCTCTGTATCGCCCAAGCAGAGTCTCGTCGCCGGTGGCGACCAGAAGAATCCCTACGTTTGGGCCTTCTTGCATCAGCATGCGAAGCTGCAGCTCCAGATCAGATCCCGGTTCAGACCGTCGGAGCAACGAATCGAGTCGGTCGACGAGAACAACCGTGGGACGCACCGGGCGGATCCCCCTGCGTCGTTCCTCGAGCTCTGTGACCAGCGCTTCGATGTACCGCTCGGCGTGGCCCGCTTCCGTCGCCACCGGCGCAAGGTAAGCCGTCAGCTGTTCGAGATTTCTTAGGCGGCCACGATCAAGATCAATCGCAATGAACTGGCATTCATCTGGATCGAGCTTCGAAACCGCACTCTCTACCAACGAGCGCAGCGCCATCGTCCGACCAGAACCCTTGGGCCCGACGACTGCAACGTGCCCCGAGTTCGAAGGGTCCAGACCTGTCACTCCGATGCGGTCCCCGACCTCCCGACTGCCGGGGCGATCGACCTGGGCCCAGGGTATCGGGCTGTCCGTAAGCGGCAGATCGGCGACCGCAATCTCCGTCGGGAGCGGGTCTGGCCATGGATTCGGGGGGCTATCAAGGCCTTCGCACGCCTCGGTTAGGAAGCCGACGAGCGCGGCGAGATCGGTGCCCTGCCCAGTCCCTTCATCGTCGGGGCCGACCCCCCCTGCTAGACCTCCCCAGGCAAAGGGAGTGGCTTGTGCCTTTGGCCGTTCCGACTGGGTGACGGGCCGCAAACCGCCGACGCGTGCCGATTGGAACTCCGTCAGCACCGGCGGATCGCCAACCCGTGCGTAGCCCCTGCCCGGTGTGCTCTTCGATATGAAATCCGCTTCCTTGCTTTCGAGAACTTCCTGGCTCTCACCTTTGACCGTCCGCATGACAATTCGCAGTGACGTGTTAGCCCTGATGTCATTCGTCACAACTCCGGTTGCGCTCTGCACGGCAAGGATCAGGTGCATTCCGAGGGAGCGACCTTGCTGAGTTAGTTGGACGAGACCATCGACGAACGATGGAAGGTTCTTCTTGAACAGGGCAAATTCGTCGACAACGATGACCAGCCGCCCAAGCTGCAGTCGGCTTGCCTCCTTGGGTTGTTCTCGCCATGCCGATTTCACGTTGGCTTCGGAGATCAATCCCTGCTCGCGAAGCTCGGCGAGTGTGTTCTGTCGCCGCTCCATCTCGGCACGCAGCGCAACAACTGCGCGACGCGTTAGCGCTTCGTCCAGATTCGAGACCAGGCCCAGGGTGTGCGGCAAGCGGGCAAGATCGGCAAAGTCGCCGCCACCCTTGTAGTCGACGAGGAGAAAGCCGAGCCGATCAGGGGCATTGCCGGCGGCCAGTGCTCCGAGCAGCGACTGCAAGAGTTCTGTCTTGCCGGATCCCGTAGTCCCCGCGATCAGAGCGTGCGGCCCGTCGTTGACGATATCGACCGAGAAGGGCGCAGACTCGGTGACACCGAAGACGGCCTCCGTGACCGGCGGCGATTCGAGCCACTTCTTCTGTAGCGCCCCGGGTTCATCGGGTAACTCGAGCAGATCGAGAAGGCGTACCGAGGCCGGGAACCGAGCGCTGTCCTCGCCGGCTAGCGCTCTCGGGCCAAGGGCGCGCGCTGCTTCCTCGGCGAGGGCTATAGCCAGCGCCTCGGAGGTGATACCGGGTCGATCGTCCTCGCCCTTTCGTTGGAGTACAGCTCCTCCATTGTCGAGTAGGAGTTGAGCCTTCGACTCCGCCGGAAGCTTCGCTTCGCCCCGCTTCTCCGGAGAATCGTGCTCGAGAGCCAGTGTCAGGATTCCTACCTGTGGCCCCTGCCCGAGGATCGTCAGGAAGTCATCGATCTCGCGCAGCGCTTGTGGGGTTTCGGCGACGACGAGGATGTGGGTTCCAACGGCTCCCTTGCGCGATTCGAGCAGTTCGGTTCGCGCTCGAACTGTTGCCGCCAAGTCCTCGATGAGAGCAGCGCGGGCCTCAGCGGAATCGGAGATTGCGGGGAAGGGCCCCCCGGTATGCGGCAACCACTTGGCCCAATCCCATCGAGTCGTGTCACCGGCTGGCTGCGCCAGTACGACCACTTGAACGTCGGTCGGGGCATGAAGAACGGCGATGCGTGTCAGGAGAGCCCTTGCGACCCCGCCCACATCAGCGGCCGGTCCTGCAATACCCGTTACGCCGGCTCCCTTCAGATCTAACAGCGCCGGCGCGTCGGGGATTGTGGGTAGCTGCTCCATCTTGATGCCTTCGACCCGCACATCCGACGGCAGATCGACGGTTCCTACTCGAACCGTGAGGAAGTCGTGGTCGTCTGGTCGGCGCTCCCAAAGCCTCGTGGTGGGTAGACGCGCGATGTCCAGCACCTCCGCCAGCGGCGGGTGGCCTGATTCCAACCATTCACGCTCGACTTCAACCGCTTCTGCGATTCCGATAGCGAACAATTCGAGGTTGGTTGCAGCGTTCTTGGCCGCCTCTTCGTTCTGGCGGTTCGCCTTTCGACGGGACGTCGCGTATTGGGCGATCGCGGCAATTGGGCCAATACCGGCCATGAACACAATCGGCGATGGCCCGAACACGGTTAGGTATAGCAAGCCCATAGCAATTGGGGTGAACAGGGTCGTCCACGGAAAGCTGGGCATGTTGGCCTCGGTCGCGTCGCGATCTCGCTCAACCGTGAGAGTGGGGCGTGGTTTTCTGAAGCGTCCGGGCCGATTGAAGATGATGCGCCGCTGATCGGCATCGACCTCGAGCGAGGCGTCACCGGCACTGTGGGGCCTGATGGACAGCTCGACATCTCCGAGGCTGACAAAGTCCTGTTCGGTGATCTCCCGACGGTCCGTGATCTGGACGCCGTTCACACCCGTTCCGTTTCTCCCGCCGAGGTCGCGTACAGAGACGGAGGTCCCTGTGATGAGGAGTTCAGCGTGCAAGCGCGAGACCGAAGGGTCTTCGATCTGTACTGCGCCGAGAGCGCGTCCGATCTGGTGTTGGCCTTCACCGAGGCGGAAGGAGCGACCAGCTTCTGCTCCGGTACGGATCTGGAACTCGACTGTCCGACCGCCGTGTGCGTCTCGCGGCGTGCGGTCAAGGATGGCTCCGTGGAACAATGGGGAGCTCCCGAGGTCGGACTCGGGGTCAAGCCGGGTGTCATCGGCACACCACCCGGTGGTCGGTGCTCCACAAGCGTCGAGGATTTCGGAGATTGGCGTGTCGGGAGTAGCAGCGATCTTGACGTCACGTCGCGACCCATCCCCGTCGACGAGCGTGATACCTAGTGTGACCGGGTCCATGGGGCAGGATCCTAGAGCTAGCCGCCCAGGTATTGGTGGGTTAGCCGCCGTTCCCGGCTACTTGCCCAGAAGCGACTCAGCCCAGGCAATGGCATCGGCCTCGACGTGAAACACTTCGACCGGCCTGGTCGGCTCGCTGAATTTCGTGAACAGACCCGCCAGCTTCTCGCTGAAGCCTTTGTCGATCAGCAATGCCGTACCAACTTCGACCCCGCCGGCGGAGTCCTTGAAAGCGTCGCGGGCGTCGCGGTTGGCGAATGCCACCGCTCTCATGTCCACTACGACGACAGCGGGCTCTCCGGCGGCCAGGTCGATTGTTGCCTGCTTTACGAGGTCGGCGTCTGACTGGGTCACCGACACACCCTCGTTGAGGCGATGCATGATCACGCCGGGCGCGACCAGCCGCATCTCGCCAATGGGTGTTCGCTTCGACTTGTCCATCCCAACCTCTGCGTGAACCACTTTTCCTAGTTCGTGTGCGCCATCTCAATAGACCGAGGAATGGCTGCTGCGCAACGCGCGCTGCGACTTTAACCGCTGCGGCAACGAGTTCTCGCCGTCATTTGCGAGGGTCGTTCAGGACGCGATCAAGGCGGGTAGGCAGCGCTTCGACGGATCGGATCTGATGCCGCCTTCCGTCGAGGCGGCTTCTGAGTCGGCATGTCGGAACTGTGCGACGGTGTCAGAGCCGTGCCGCAGGTGCATGCCTTCATCGATGCGGTGCTGCCGAGCCGACGTCCCACGTCTAGCTACACGATTTGAGGGCCCCGCAAGTGTGCGGGGCCCTCGGCCGTATTCTCGCAGGCCTTGCCGTCCGTGGAGAATGTCGTCCCTTTTGATCGGCTAATCGACCCCTAGTGCGCGTGGAAGACTCCCGGGGCGAAGTGCGGAGCACCAAACCACGGCAGAGTCGGATCGTCATACCACTCGATGATCCCGCTCATGTGCACGTTGCGTCCCAGCCACGCTTCGAACGGCGCATTCGCTCCGTCGATGGTGCCGTTCATTCGATACTTGCTGTTGAGGCCGGTTGTGCCTTTGTCGGTTCCCCAGAGGACCGGGGAGATCTCGCCCGGGTCACACGCCACCAGGACGCGTGGGTCCCCTGCGCTGAACTGGAGGATCAGGTTTCCCTCGTCGTAGGGATAGATCAGCCAGTCTTCCCAGAAGTGGTGAACGGTGCCCACGTCCTTGGCGCCTGTCGGGATGAAGGCCATTTCGTATAAGGCGCCGTCCAACTCGACGGTCCCCGCCCAGGTGATGTGAGCGCAAGCGTCGCCCTCGGCACCGAAGTTCAGGTTGAACTCCAGATCCATCGGCCCCGTAAGGGGTGCTTCTGCGCTCGCTGGGGCCAACGACAGCATCGACAGCGCAACCACCGCCGCTAGGAGAAGGAACAACTTCTTCCTCATATCGTCTCCTTCCTGTCGATTCCCCTTGCTTGGTTCTTCTCCTCCTTTCCGACTCGTCGTCAACAACGGGTTCCCTCGCAGGGGTGCAGGTAGTCGCGACCGAAATCGAACCGAAGAGGCCGGGTGGTTCGGCAAGGGTGACTGAGCACACTCCGGCGGGTGCTCGGCAAGGGGCGCCGGCGAAGCTCCCGTCGACCACGGCGACTTGCGGAAGCGCTACCCATTTGCTCTCCAACCGCCAACCATATCCTCTTTTGGCGAGAATGGATCTACCGATCTTGGCGGTCGCTGATGCCCGTTGCCCGCCGGCTGTTTCCCCACCCGGTACAAGCCGTAGGCTCGTTCCGGGGTGGGGTTGTCCTTAGCCTGCTCCGGCCGCGGCTGCGGCGACCACAGCCTCCCCGTTGCGCGGCCCGGTGAACTGGGCGTTGTACAGCGTCGCATAGGCCTCGCCCCTGGCGATGAGCTCCTCATGGGTGCCCTGTTCGACGATGGCGCCGTCTTCCATCACAAGGATGAGGTCGGCGTCCCTAATGGTCGACAGCCGGTGGGCGATCACAAAGCTGGTGCGTTCGGTGCGTAGGGCCGCCATAGCGTGCTGCAGCAGCAGCTCGGTACGGGTATCCACAGAACTCGTCGCCTCATCGAGAATGAGCAGCGCCGGGTTGGCCAGGAACGCTCTGGCGATGGTGATCAGCTGCTTCTCGCCGGCGGAGATGTTGGCGCCTTCGTCGTCGACGATCGTGTCGTAACCATCCGGCAGGCTGCGCACGAATCGATCCACAAACGTTGCCGTCGCCGCCTCCAAGATCTCATTTTCGGTGGCATCCAACCGGCCGTAGGCGATGTTGTCCCGGATGGTGCCTTCGAACAGCCAGGTGTCCTGCAGCACCATCCCGATGCGGCTGCGCAGGTCTTCCCGCTGCATCTTGGCAATATCCTGACCATCGAGCGTAATCCGGCCGGCGTTGAGCTCGTAGAAACGCATCACGAGGTTCACCAGCGTCGTTTTCCCTGCTCCGGTGGGACCAACGATCGCCACCGTCTGCCCGGGCTCTACCGTCAACGACAGACCATCGATCAGCGGTTTGTCCTCCAGATACCGGAACGACACATTCTCAAAACTCACCCGGCCGCGTGCGTTCTCCGCCACCTTGGCGTGGTGCTCATCGGACACCTCCTCGTCGGCGTCGAGCAACTCGAACACCCTCTCCGCCGAAGCAACACCCGACTGCAACAGATTCGCCATCGACGCCACCTGGGTCACCGGCTGGGTGAACTGCCGCGAGTACTGGATGAACGCCTGTACGTCGCCCAGGGTCATTGTGCCGCTGGCCACCCGCAGCCCTCCGAGCACGGCAATGATCACGTAGTTGAGATTCCCGATGAACATCATCATCGGCATGATCAGATTCGACAGGAACTGCGCCCGGAAACTGGCCTGGAACAGCGCCTGGTTTTCCTCGTCGAATCGGGCCTGCACCTCACGCTGCCGGCCGAATACCTTGATCAACGAATGCCCGGTGAAACCCTCCTCCACCTGAGCGTTCAGCGCCCCGGTGCGTCGCCATTGCGCAATGAACTGCTTCTGCGATCGCTTCATGACGATGCCCGCTGCGGCCATCGAAATGGGGATAGTCACCAGCGTGATCAATGCCAGTGTCCATGACAACCAGAGCATCATGGCGAACATCGATACGATCGTCAGGATGGCCGTCAGTAGCTGGCTCATCGTCTGCTGCAGCGTTTGCGATACGTTGTCCAGATCGTTGGTGACCCGGCTCAGTAGCTCCCCCCGGGGCTGCTGGTCGAAGTAGGAGAGGGGCATCCGGTTCAGCTTGTCCTCGACGTCGTTGCGCATCCGTCGCAGCGTGTTCTGGACAACTCCGGTCAGTAGGTAGCCCTGCACGAAGCGGAGCAGCGATGACGCGGCGTACAGGCCGAGCACCAGCAGCAACACGCCGCCGAGCCGGGGGAAGTCGATGCCCTGGCCGGGCACCATGTCCACACCGCTGAGCAGATCGGCGATCTGCTGATCGCCCCGGGCCCGGGCCATGTCGATTACTTGCTCTCGGGTCATCCCGGCGGGGAGCTGCTTGCCGATGGCCCCGGCGAAAACGATGTCGGTAGCGCGGCCCAGTACCCGCGGCCCGATCGCAAACAAACCAACCGCGACGGTGGCGGCAACAAAAATGGCGATGATCCTGATGCGCTCCGGTCGTAGCTGGTTGAGCAGTCGCCGGCCCGACTCGCGGAAATTCTGCGACTTCTGGCCGACCATGCCGCCGCCGTGAGGACCGCGCCCCGGGACGTTGTGCCCGGTGATCCGCTCCGTTTCCTTCATTTTCTTGGGGGCAGAGTTGGTCATGACGCCTCCGCCTTCAGCTGCGACTCGACGATCTCCTGGTAGGTCGGGCACGTAGCCAGCAGCTCATCGTGGGTGCCCAAACCGACTATCCGACCATCCTCCAGCACCACGATTTGGTCGGCGTCGGTGATGGTGAAGACCCGCTGCGCCACGATCAGCACCGTGGCATCCCGGGTTACCGGCTCCAGGGCACGGCGCAGCCGGGCATCGGTGGCAACGTCGAGAGCCGAGAACGAGTCGTCGAACAAATAGACCTCGGGTTGGCGCATCAGCGCCCGGGCAATGGCGATGCGCTGCCGCTGCCCCCCCGATAGATCGGTGCCGCCCTGGGCGACCTCTGAGTCGAGCCCGTCACCCATCTCCCGAACAAAATCGGCTGCCTGGGCGATCTCGAGCGCCTTCCACATTTCCGCTTGGGTAGCGTCCGGCTTCCCGTAGCGCAGGTTGTCGGCGATAGTGCCGGAGAACAGATACGCCTTCTGCGGTACCAGCCCGATTCGTGACCACAATGCCTCGGGGTCGAAGTCGCGAATATCCACCCCATCGACGGAGATGATGCCGTCGGTAGCGTCGAAGAGGCGGGGGATCAGGTTGAGCAATGTCGATTTCCCGGCACCGGTGGACCCGATGATCGCAGTGGTCTTCCCCGGCTCGGCGGTGAATGAGATGTCGCAAAGGACCGGATTCTCTGCCCCGGCGTAGGTGAATCCGACGCTGTCGAATTCGAGCATGCCGTGGGCGCTGACGGTGGTGATTCCGTTTTCTGGAGGCTCCACCGAGGAGGAAGTCTGCAGCACCTCACCGATACGGTCCCCGGCAACTGCGGCGCGGGGAACCATCACCAGCATGAATGTGGACATCATGACCGCCATCAGGATCTGCACGAGATAGGTGATGAAGGCGGTGAGCGCCCCGATCTGCATCGATCCGTCGTCAATGCGGATGCCGCCAAACCACAACACGGCGACACTGGAGGCGTTCATGACAAACAGCACCGTGGGGAACATCGCCGACATCCACCGGCCGGTGGTGAGCGATACCGAGGTGAGGTCGTCGTTGGCT
>Ga0180435_10000967_pt1 | contig 30272 bp, 33 predicted proteins | sample SS_ome_3_FD_132467 | JGI IMG/M metagenome (GOLD analysis project Ga0180435, IMG submission 132467) | Hypersaline lake sediment archaeal communities from the Salton Sea, California, USA - SS_3_S_1 metaG | ecosystem: Environmental > Aquatic > Non-marine Saline and Alkaline > Hypersaline >... | reverse complement strand
TTGCGTGAAGATAGGAGTTGTTTACATTGTGTACCAGCACATCACCCTTTATCACGTTATCATGGTTGTTCTTCTTCCCGATCTGCCAGAGCGCTTCCCACGACCCGACATCATTCCAGCCGGACTCAAAGGGAACCACCGCTCCCCGGCCGGTCTTTTCCATCACCGCATAGTCAATGGAATCGGAGGGGCACGCTTTGAAGGCCTCCCTGTCCAGCCTGAAAAAATCAAGGTCCGATTTGCCATTCTGCAATGCCTTTTTACAGGCACCCACCATTTCAGGGGCATGTGCCTTGCATTCGGAAAGAACATCGGACGCCCGGAACATGAAAATGCCGCTGTTCCAGAGATAGTTGCCGGAGTTAACGTATGTTTCGGCGGTTTCCTTATCCGGCTTCTCCACAAATTCCCTTATTGCGGCGACCTCCTGCCCATTGACGGTTGTTTCTTTTCGGGCACCGGACAGACGTTCTCCTTTCCGGATATACCCGTAACCTGTCAGAGGGGCATCCGGCACGATGCCAAAGGTTATCAGTTTCCCACGCATGGCAAAATGAAGTCCGTTTTGCAACGCGAGATGAAATGAAGGGGTGTCATTTATATAATGATCCGCAGGGAGTACGACCAAGACCGGGTCATCATGGGTCAAGACGGCCATGAGAGCTGCGACGATTATGGCCGGGGCGGTATTCCTACCCACCGGCTCCAACACGATGGAGGCCGGGGCGATATTGATTTCCCGGAACTGTTCCGCCACCATGAATCTGTGGTCGTTATTACACACCACAATCGGGTCGGTCACATTATCAAGATCCATCATTCTCAACGCCGTATTTTGAAGCATGGTATGCTGATCAACAAGACGCATTAGCTGCTTGGGATACAGCTGTCTCGAAAGCGGCCAGAGTCTTGTCCCCGAGCCGCCCGCCATAATAACAGGTATAATCATAACTATTCCCTTTTAAAAAAAGTTTATTGGTCTTCCGGGTAATACACCTTAAAAAAGGGGTTTAAAAGATCGGGCTTGTTGTATGCCAGCGGCGTGCCGTCATCCATACGGAACACACCCGCGCCCGCGCCCTCCGCGACGGCCTGCCCGGCGGCGGTGTCCCATTCCATGGTCGGTCCGAATCTCGGGTAGATATCCGCTTTCCGTTCTGCAACAAGACAGAATTTAAGGGAACTGCCGGCAGATACCATGTTCACCCGTTCATATTCCTTTTCCTTCTCTTTCACAAATATCTCAAGGTCCGGGGAGGGGTGGGAGCGACTGCCGACCACCCTGAGTTCGTCGATTGCCCTCTTCTCATATGACAGCGCCGTTGACCGATTGAGTATGTTTTCCAAGAGGCTGTCATCAACGGTGTCACGTCCCACGGTTTTCAGACGGGAAATCGTATCCGTATCAGACAGCCGCCAACATCCTTCACCTTTCAACGAAAAATAAACCACATTGTTGACAGGAATAAAAATGACACCCAGCACGGGCATTCCCTTTTCAACCAGGGCGATATTCACCGTAAACTCTCCGTTTCTTTTTATGAACTCCTTTGTACCGTCCAACGGGTCAACAATCCAAAGCCGTTCCCATCGTCGCCGCGTGCTATAGGGGATATCCCGGCCCTCTTCACTCAACACAGGGATACCGGTTTGATCAAGAAACGACATGATCATGGCATGGGATTTTTGATCCGCAAGCGTCAGCGGTGTCCTATCCGATTTCTCGGTAACGGAAAAATCCGTTTGATACACATCCAGGATGTCATCTCCCGCGGCTACGGATGCCATGATCGATGTGGCCAGTAACGTTCTATTCTCATGCATTGCGACTCCTCCTCAACAGTCCCTAAAAAACTGCAAATCAGTTGATACGTTTTATAAAAAACCTAATTGAATGTCAAATAACTCTCTGGTTTTTCGACCATTTTTATTGCCAATGGGCACTTGTGATTCTCCACACTCTGTGATATGCAAATTCACAACAATAGGTTATCATAGTGATAATAGAAACGATAATTGTGACCTGCCTATGAAAAACGTGTTGATAGTCGATGATGATGTTGTAACCAGAAGTCTATTGTCCCGGGTACTTAAGCCCCATGAAAAAGACTTTAAAGTCCTGACCGCAAAAAATGGAAAGGAAGCCGCCGGTATTATAACACAGCAAAAAATCGACCTTGTCATAACCGATCTTCAAATGCCGGAAATGGATGGCTTTGCTTTGATGACATACCTGAATGACCACCATCCCGAAATTCCGTTTTTCATCATGACGGCCTTTGGCGACTCGGAGATCAAGTCCAAGGTAAAAAAAATAGGCTCGATTAGGTATTTTGAAAAACCATTAAATATTGATGTGATAACAGATTGTATTTTTGACGAATTGAATGCCGGCGCCGTTGGAGAAATCGAAGGCATCAGCCTGGCATCCTTTTTACAACTCATTGAAATGGAAAAAAAAACATGCACACTGCATGTAAACGCCCATGAAAAGTCGGGAATCATGCATTTTCTGAAGGGCGAGCTCATGGCCGCCGAAACTGCGGACCTGGATAATGTCGACGCCGTATACGAGATGATTTGCTGGGAGAGAATTAAAATCGGAATTGAAAACTTTTGCAGAAAAAAAGAAAAAGAGATAGAGCCGCCCCTAATGAGTGTCCTGATGGAAGGCCTTAAAATAAAAGATGAAAAGGAGCATGAAGACAAGACAAAGAAGACGCCTTTAAAACCCCTTAAAAGCCTGACCCAGAATCAAAATAAAGATTAAGTTAGACAAAGACTCCAGAGCATTTCGAACTTCCTCCGGCACCAAAAGCATTACCCGCCAAGATATGCTTTCTTCACCTCCGGATTGTCAAGCAGCTCAGCTGCCTCCCCCTGGAGAACAAGACGTCCATTTTCAAGAACATAGCCACGCTGCGCGAATTTCAATGCCAGCCTGGCATTCTGCTCTACCAGGAGGATTGTCGTGCCAAGCGCATTAATTTCCTTGAGTGCATCAAACATATCAAGCATCAATAGAGGAGCAAGTCCCATGGAAGGCTCGTCGAGAATCATTATTTTACGACCGCTCATGTAGGCCCGTCCCACAGCCAGCATCTGCTGCTCCCCGCCACTAAGCGTCTCCGCCAGCTGTTCTTTACGCTCATCAAGTCTTGGAAAAAGGTCGAAGACCCACTTCTTGTCCTTGACCACTTCTTCGGAATCCTTGCGGGCGAAAGACGCCAGGGTGAGATTTTCCGTTACCGTCAGATTGCCGAAAATCATTCTTCCTTCAGGGACATGAGAGATTCCAAGTTTGGAGACCACCTTGTCGGTGTTGTATTTGAGAATACTTTCCCCCATGAATTCAATCTTTGAACCGGGCTCGGAAGGAATCATCCGCGAGATGGCCCGCAGAGTCGTGCTTTTACCGGCACCATTGGCCCCGATGATGGTGACAATTTCACCCTGATCCACGGAAAAGCTGATACCGTGCAATGCTTTGATTTTACCGTATGATACGGAGAGATTTTCCACGACTAATTGCATCAGTGAACATCCTCCTTGCCTAAATAGGCCTCGATGACTTTCGGATTATTCTGGATTTCCCCGGGAGGACCCTCGGCGATGACCTCGCCGAACACCAGGGTCTGAATGGATTCACACAGCTCCATGACGAACTTCATCCTGTGTTCGATGAGAAATATGGCTACCCCGAAATCACGATGTACCCGGCGGATAATTTCAATCATGCGAATGAGCTCGTCGGGTGTCATGCCGGCGGTCGGTTCGTCTAAGAAAAGAATCTTCGGATGGGTGGCCATGGCTCTAGCCATTTCAACCCGCCGCTGGGCGCCATAGGGCAGATTGCCGACAATGTGACCTGCGAATTGGCCGATATCAAATATTTCCAGAAGCTTGTAAGAGTTTTCAAGAACCTCTTTTTCCTCCCTGCGGGATTTGAGTGTACCGAAAAAAGCGTCAAAAAGACCATAACCTAGCTGAGAATAATGGGCCATGCGGATGTGATCCAGGACATTCATGTGCCGCCAAAGCAGCAGGTTCTGGAAGGTTCTTCCCAAACCCATCGAGGCTATCTCGTGAATTTCAAGCCCCTTGATATTCTGACCTTCCAGGGCGATGGAGCCTTCAGTCGGGGTGTATACACCTGAAATCAGGTTAAAGACCGTGGTTTTTCCGGCACCGTTTGGGCCAATCAGGCCGTTAATCCGCCCGGGTTCAATGGTAAGACTGAAATTATTAACAGCCCGCAGCCCCCCGAAATAGTGGGTCATATCTTTAACTTCAAGCAAGGGTGCCATTATTCAACTCCTTCTGAGAGCTTTTTATCCCTGGGTCGAATGATGTTTTTAACATTCAGTTCCGTAAAGGAAATCAGACCATGCGGTCTGAAAATCATGACCAGAATAAGAATCAGGGGAATGATGATCCATTTGAACAGTTCCAATGGTCTGAGCGCTTCGCCCAGTACACTGATACTGACCGCTCCGACAATAGACCCGTAAATCGAGTTAAGGCCGCCGAAGTAAACCATCGCCAATACTTCGGCTAATTTCTGAATACTGAAGGTGCCCGGGTTGACGTAGCGCAACACATGGGCGAACAGCCCGCCGGCAACACCGGCCCAGAACGCTCCGAACATAAAGGCGGTTACTTTGGTTTTTCTAGTATTGACGGTCATGGCATTGGCAGCTGCCTCATTGTCACGTACTGCGTTCAAGGCTTTCCCCATGATGGATGTGGTAAAATTATGGATGATCCAGATGCAGAGAGCCATCCAGGCAAAGACCACCGGCAAGGTCGCATAGGCGGGCTGGCTGCTCATGCCCCGCGGACCGCCAAGAACCTCCATATTTTCTATAGCGCTCTTGACAATAAACATGAACGCCAAGGAGATGATCGCCAGATAATCGCCGCGTGTGCGGAACGAGGGGATGGCCACGGCAAGGGAACCAATGGCGGCAACCGCACCGCCGGCAACCAGGATAAATGGAAACAGCCAGGGCCCCAGCGCAGCCGGCAGCAAAGCATCACCGAACATTTTATCGTTGGTGAACAGCAGCAAGGTCAACGTCGAGGAAGTATACGCCCCAAGAGCCATGAATCCGGGATGCGAGCAGGAAAATTCACCCTGATAGCCGTTAATGATATTCAAGCTGATGGTAAGAATGATGGAAACCATGGTAAGTTTAACCACCAGCACCCGGTAGTCGTTAATACCCGCCCAGAGGTGGAGAATACCGTATAGGGCGATGAGATGAATAATGGTTGCCACCGCAAGCGGCATTTTTTCAAGCATCCTGGCCAGGCTATTGGCAAAGGGGGCCGACAGCTTCCCCAATAGCAGTATTGGAAAGGCATAGATAATCAGATCATACGCCAGAACACTTGGTATCATTATCGGTTCTTTCAAGATAAACAAGGCGCCGAACATAACCGGTATCTTGGGAAGATAAAGGTAATAGGAAATGGCATCCCCGAGATAGTACTCCATGAGAACCGCGACAAAGCTCCCCATCAGCCAGCCGGCCAGCGGAATATTGGAAAACATCCTGAAAAAGCTACTAATTTTATCCATTCGAGATTCCTGTTTGCTTGAGAATAGACATAACCAACAATTCCTTTCCTACAGACGCAGCCTGGTGCTGTGCGCCATCCCGAAAAAGCCGCGCGGCCTGAACGTGAGAATGACAAGAATAATGGAGTAGGCGATGAGATCTCTGAAGGTTGAAGGAAAGACCATTGCCACAAAGATTTCGATAAAACCTAAGAGATATCCGGCAAGCGCTGCTCCCATTATGGATCCCCTGCCGCCGAGAATTGCGGCGACAAAGGCCTTCCAGCCCAACAGAATGCCCATGTATGGATCAAGAACCGGGTAAGCCTGTCCGTAGAGGATACCGGCAACCGAAGCAAGACCAGCACCAATAGCGAAGGTCAGGGGGGCTATGACATTGATGGATACACCCATGAGGGGAACTACCAGAAAATCGTAGGACATGGCCCGCATGGCCATCCCCCATTTGGTTTTCTTGATAAACGTATGCAGAGCAAGCATCAGTACCAGTGAGATAACAATGATCAGCACTTTGACATTGGTGAAGTAAACACCGCCGATATTGTAAGAAACCGATTCCATCAGCGGTGGAAAGCTAAAGCGCTGGGCGCCCAGGATGATCAGGTTGCCGGTCTCAAAAATGATACCGATCATCAGACCGGTAATGGCGGCGGAGGCCCGTGGAGCTCCTCGCAGCGGCCGGTAACCGACCACTTCGACAAACACCCCGACAAAAGACGCCAGAAACATGGTGACGACAACAGTGAGGACAAAAATCGTCCAGCCGGGCAGAAATGCCGAAGTGAGGGCCAGCAACAGTGTGGCAATACCGAACCCAATATATGTTCCCACCATGAAGATATCACCGTGGGCGAAGTTGAACAACATGAGCACACCATATACCATGGAGTAGCCGATGGAAATAACGGCATAAAAACTCCCCCACTGTAAGGCGTTAATCAGGTTCTGAAGAAAATATTCCATTACACAGCTCCTGTCTGATCAAGTAAAATGTGACCGGCGGGGTATCTTCCGCCCAGGTTAAGCCATTTCATTTTTTCCTGCCGTCAATACACAAGCACTCCTGCGTGCCGACACCGGAAAGCAGATCGTTCTGCAAAGACAATAAAAAGTCTGGAGCGCAGCAGTCGGCATAGCCGCACTCCAGACGAGAGTCTGCCTGGTTACTCTATCAGTCAGTGATTACGGACAAATGGACTTGTAAAATTCGTACTCGCCCTTATCGCTGATTTTTACGATGACCGCACATTTTTTCGGATCACCTTCTTCCGTGAAGGTCATATTACCGGTGATTCCCTCAAAGTTCTCTATTTTTGCCAGGGCATCACGTACTGCTTGACGATCTTCTTTGATCTTGCCGGTGAGTCCGCCGGAGTTCTCAATAGCAGTCTGGGCAAGCCTCAGAGCGTCCCATGTAAGAGCGGCTACATCATCGGGAACATAGCCGTGTTCTTTTTTATAGCGATCAATGAACGACTTGGTTGCGCCCTGAGCACCGGCGGCAGCATAATGCGTGCTGAAGAATTGGCCGTAGCATGCCTCGCCACACAGTTCAACGGTCTCGGCAGATCCCCAGCTGTCACTACCGACGATGGGGTTTTTCCAGCCCAGGTCTTTCGCCTGCTGAACGATCAAAGCAACTTCATTGTAGTATTGCGGGGTAAACAGGACTTCCGCATCGGACTTGATAATCTTGGTTAGCTGAGAACTGAAATCCGTATCCTTGGTGGTGAAACTCTCATAGGCAACAACGCTTCCCTCACCGTGTTTTTCTTCCCAGGCCTGTTTGAAGAATTCGGCAAGCCCTTTGGGATAATCGCTGGCGACGTCATAAAGAACAGCCGCCTTGGTAAAACCGAACTCATTGGTAATGAAGTTGGCCAGAACCGGTCCCTGAAATGGGTCAAGAAAACAGCCACGGAAAACGAAGGGACGATCAGCGGTGGTGGCCGGATTGGTGGACCATGGGCTGATCATGGGAGTCTGGTAGTTGTTAGCTACATCACCGGCCGGAACAGCCTGTTTAGATGATTGCGGACCAATTATAATCAGTACATCATCCTGGGTAATCATCTTGGTATTGGCCTTTACCGCTGATTCCGCTTTGGACTCATTGTCCTCAATGACCAACTCGACGGGGTATTTCTCGCCGCCAACTTCTATTCCGCCGGCTTTTTTCACGTCGGCGAGCCACATCTGTGCGGCATATTTAGTCCCCTCACCGACCTTCGGAATATCTCCCGTCATGGGAGCGTTGATTCCGACCTTAATTGTCGTTTTTCTACCAAAACTCCACGCCTGACTTGAAAAAACAAGCGCTAAAGCACAGAGTGCTGCCACAAGATAAGCTAACTTCCTCATGTTACTGCCTCCTCTTTAAAAAGGTTGATACAGTTCTTTTATAAGAGTGTCTGTTTCGGGGGGAGAAAACCTTTTTCTGGTCCTTCCTGGAAGCCGGACCATCGGTTCGTCAAAAACACCTCTCCCCGGAACACACCTCCCGTAGGCTAAACTGCATTAAAATATGCCTATAAAAAAAGTTGGACTGAATTTTTCTAATGCAGAATCGGTACCATACCATGGTCCCGATGACAACAAAAAATAAATCCACTCCAAAGGTCGTGTCCGGAATTTTTCGCTCTTTTTGTTTTAACAGCCATCAACCTGGATTTTAAGTGGTTTAGATCCCCGGTGGGTCATGACCCACCGGGGATCCTTCCCGGCATCGATTCATGTAAACGGGGCTAGTCGAGTTGGGCCTGTTCCACGGATAAAATGTTCGGCAGTTTTTTCAACTCCTCAAGCACTCCGGCCTCCGCCACGGAATCGATATTCACCAAACACACCGCCCGGTCATCCCTTCGACCAAGTTGAAAACGGGCAATGTTGACGTTATGGTTGCCGAGAACCGTGCCGATGTTCCCTATTACCCCGGGCCTGTCAACATTTTGAATAACGATCATGGAGCCGTCGGGAATTGCGTCCAGGTAAATATCGCCTATGCGCACCAGCCTCGGGTACTGATGTTCATAGATGGTTCCCCAGATCTCATTCAGTCCGTTATCCTTCTGTTTGATTTTGAGTTTGATCAAACTTGAAAAGGCGCTCTCTTCCTGTGAGATGGTTTCCTTGACACTGATCCCCTTTGCCTTTGCCACAGCTCTTGCATTAACATAATTAATGGGATTGTGGGTAAAAACTCCAAGCAGTCCTTTTAACAAGGCGTTGGTTATCGGCTTAATGGAAAGGTTGGTAACGTCTCCGCTATACCCGATGGCAATATCATGGGGCGCTTTTCTCAGTTGCCCCATCAGGGACCCCATTTTTTCCGCCAGGTTAAGATAGGGCCTGAGTCGCCCCATCTCCTCCATGGACACGGAAGGAAAGTTAACTGCATTTGTAATGACACCATCCAGGAGATAGGAGGTCATTTGCTCCGCGATCATCTGCGCCACATTCACCTGGGCTTCTCCCGTACTTGCGCCAAGGTGGGGGGACACCACCACATTCGGGTGCTGCAGAATCCGCAACTCCGGACCAGGCGGTTCCTGCGGAAACACATCGATGGCGGCACCTGCCACAATTCCATTTTCCAGTGCATCAGAAAGATCGTCCAGGTTGACCACTTCCCCCCTTGAACAGTTGACAATCCTGACACCCGGTTTCATTCCGGAGATCGTATCCGAGTTAATCATATTCCTGGTTTCCTTCAAACTGGGAACATGAAGGGTTATAATATCCGACCGGGCTAACAGTTCGTCAAGCGACACCAGGTTGACATCGATGTCTTTTGCCGCATCCCGGCTGATGAAGGGATCGGAAGCAATGACTTTCATTTTCAAGCCAATGGCCCTGTCGGCAACAATACGCCCTATCTGCCCCAAGCCGATAATCCCGAGTGTTTTCCCGGAAATTTCAATCCCGGTAAACTGTTTCTTTTCCCATTTACCGGCTTTTAAAGACGCCGTGGCTTGCGGGATGTTCCTGGCCAGGGACATCATCATGGAAATAGTATGCTCGGCGGTGGTGACGGAGTTTCCTCCCGGAGCATTCATAACAACCACGCCATGCCGGGTGGCGGCCTGCAGATCGATATTGTCGACTCCGACACCGGCTCTCCCGACGACTTTCAGGCGCCCGGCATGGTTCAGCACCTCACTTGTCACCCTGGTGCCGCTTCTGATCGCCAACCCATCAAACTCTCCTATAATTTCGGACAGGCGCTCCGGATCATTGGTTGATTTGTCATTATCAATAACGACGTCTATCTTCCCGCTTGCCTCGAGAATCTCCTTTGCAACCGGGGACATGGAATCACGGACCATCACTCTAAACATGGTAACTCCTTGTGCTGAAGGTTAACATTGAATCCGAATACACAGGGCTGTTTAACCGATAGCATAAAAAACATAAAAATCACATGAATTTTCTGATGGTCGCCCCACTCTTCTCCCGTCAGGTTATACTTGTCATGAGCAAAAAGAGGTATTATTTTTTTATGCATACCCCTTAAATCCTTCTGAAACACCGGGATCATCCCGCTTGGCGGGCAAATGGGCACAACCTTTATTATAAAATGCAAGGAATGCGGAACAAAAAACAGGGTGCCCGGAGACAAAACAGGACTGAATCCGGTTTGCGGCAGGTGCAAAACACCCCTTCCCGCCGACCGTCTGTATGATCACCCCGTTGACGTTACGGATATGACGTTTCAGGATGAAGTCCTGAATCATAAAGGTCCCGTTCTTTTGGACTGATGGGCGACGTGGAGCGGCCCTTGTAAGGTGGTAGGCCCTTTGCTTGATTCACCGGCAATAAACCATGCAGGGCTGATTAAATTGCAAATCTAAACGCGGACGAAAATCAAACCAGCGCGTCACGGTATTCAGTTATGAGCATCCCCACCATGATTTTTTTTAAAAAATCTGGCGACAAAAGATAAGATATGGTATCGAAAAGGGGTTATATTTTATGGGTGGGGATGTATCCCGGAGATGAGCAACAGGTCCGGTTATATGGGGGAAAACCATGGGTGCCGACAAAAAAATTTTATTAGTGGACGACGATCCTGATTTCAATATGATCGTAAGGAACCATCTGGAAAGACAAGGGTTTGAAGTTGTCAGTGCGTTTAACGGAAAACAGGGGCTAGAAAAAGCATATGCCGATTCACCGGATCTGATCATCCTGGATGTGATGATGCCCGAAATGGATGGCTATGCTGTTTGCTCTGAACTGAAAAAAAATGACGCGTACAGCGATATACCGGTTATTATGCTGACAAGTGTCGGGGAAAGCGTGACATCCTACCAGGTTGAGAAACCCCCGACCAGATATTCACACGCCGACGGTAAAAGCATGCTGGCGGATGATTATCTCAGCAAGCCCTCATCTGCCGAGGAAATAACTGAAAGCGTAAAACGGTTGCTTGAGCTGTAAATGTAGGTATATGACATCATGTGACCGGAAGACGGACGGTAAACGTACTCCCTTTGCCGGGAGTGCTGTCCACATCAATGCTGCCTCCAACCGTATCCAGTATTTCTTTTACGATGGGAAGTCCGAGGCCGGTGCCGCTGATAAACATGGTTTTTTCATTTTGCACCCTGTAAAATCTTTCAAATATATGGTCTATGTGCTGTTTTTCGATCCCTATGCCATTGTCTTTTACCTTTACAACAATAGTTTGCCCATCGACAAGTGATTGAATAACGATACTCCCGCCCTCCTGAGTGTAATGAACGGCATTTGTAATCAAATTGATAAACACACTTTCAAGGGCCAGTGGATCAATCTCCAAGAGGGGAAACGGTGAATCGGGAAGCTCGACCTCAAGAGTCTGTTTTTTTTCTGCAGCGGACGGTCTTTGGGCTTCGACAATCTGCCCGAGAATTTTTTCGATGTGAACTTTTTTGGGTTTAAATAAGCGGGAGCCTTCTTCAATTCGTGACAAATCGAGCAAATCCCGAATCAAGGATATTAACCCCCGGGTTCTTTCCTTCGCCCTTTCGAGAATATAGTGCCCCGTTTCCGGCTCTTCACTTACCATATCGCCAAGAACCGTGGCAATTTGCTGGTGTATCGTTGCGAGAGGCGACTGCAGTTCGTGGGACACCTTGGCCACAAATTCCGATTTAAGCCGGTCCATTAACTTCATCGCGGTAATATCCACCACAGTCGTCACAGCGCCCAGATACTCCCTGTTCACACCCCAAACGGCTTTTCCGCGAGCCAGCAAATATTTATTGTCGGACAAAGCGAATTCGTAGGTATTAATTTGATCTGCATTTTCATTTTTACTTGAAATACTTTTTACAAAATCACATAGCCCCTCATCTTCAGTATATGCATGGAAGGGTTTCCCGGTTCTGCACCCGGGATCCAGGCTTAGATGGTTTTTAAATGATTCATTCATTAAAATCACCTGGCCGTCCTCATTCGTAACCGCCACGCCAATGGGCAGCGATTCGATGATGGTTCGAACACGGCTTTGAGATGCCATTTTTTCAGCCTGCAGCAGCTGAATCTGAGTCTGCTCCAGCTCGTTCTGTATTCGTATTTCCTCTCTGAGGTCATGAAAAAAACCTATGGTGGCAATTTCCCGTCCCCCCTCGTAAACAATGGACGCATTCAGACGGATTGGAATAATTCCTTCATGCTTTTTGATAACGTTTACTTTGTGGGATATCAGCTTACCCTTTCCGCCGTGTGCTTCGCTTCGAAGCATCCGCATGATATCCTTTGCGCCGTTACCGGGATATAAATCCCGAATTGTAATGTCATGGAGGGCCTCCTGCTCCGTGTAGCCGCTTATTTCGGAAGCAGAATGATTGAAAATGATAATATTCCCCTTCATGTCCGAAGCAATGATTCCGTCCACCGCACTTAGAATCAAATTTTTTAAAAACGCGTCGGGCCGCTGGAGTCCATCCTCCAGTCCACCGAAAGCGGGAATATCAAAATCCAGCATTACGACACCGCCGACACTGTCACCGGAAAGCAGGGGATACGCATAGATGCACGGAATGCTGTTAGGGTCGATCGTCGTTTTTCTTCCATGCGTAATGGCCGGTTTCTGCGTTTCGATGCATTCAAACGCCGGGCAGTTGACGCATGGCTCGGAGGCGTCGTTTAGAATTTTAAAACATTTTTCCCCTATTATTTCAGGCAAATGAAGCATATTCGAGGAGTGATTGGCTGCGATAATGTCGAACTCCGGCGATATGACAATAAACTTTCTGCCGAACGCATCGATTGCTTTGATCAATAGATCTTTTTCAAAATCATTTCGTGTTGCCGGACTCATATTAAGACGTCACTTCGGTTAAACTCTTCATGGTCATTAAATAAAAAAGAAATAGTCTTATGTCAAAAATAAAACACGCTCAACAGACTAAAAGTGATGATAACATGCCGGCTTTTTGTATTGCCTGCGTTTCAGGGTATACCTGTTCCGCCACAATCGAACGGGACATAGAAAATATTTTTGATGGTGCTGTTGACTATCGGTTTTCCGTAATTATTTTGGTGGAAAGAACGTTAGTAAACGATTAACGAACACTCCGGCTTGAGCCTGGAACATATATGGAGGTGCACCATGGAAAATTCAGAACGAGTAGAAGACTACATAGAATCAGAATCCGAAAGAGAAAGCGGCCATGTAGATACAAGAAACGCGAATTTTGAATGCGAGAAAAAGGATCCCAGCCTGGGTTGCGACCTCGGAATTGACGTAGCGGGCTAACCCCACTGAATCAATATAGACACCAGTAAAAAGGCGGCTTTGAAGCCGCCTTTTTTTTATACCTGTTTCTTCCGCTCTAAAAAGCTTGCTGTAAATTTGATATGGTTATAGTAAAAAAATGAATATCTAAAAAGAAGTTTGCCCAAAGGAGATCGGGGGTAATTTTGGGGTAACTTTCAAGAATACAAGTATATTGACATCTTATCATGTTTATAGTATCTTGTTTCAGTTTCGTTTGATCGTTTTTTAAAAAAAACAGGAAAGTAATGACAACCAAACCCAACAAAGAGAGGCGGTGCTCCCCGAGAAAGAAGTGTTTCACCGCCGTTGCCTATGCGACAAAAACATTTTCAAGTGTAGAGTATATTCAAGACATCAGTGCGTGGGGGGTGTTTATCAGAACCGACAAAATCGTGCCGGTGGGTGAGGACATTACCATCACGATCCCGCAAATTAACGGCACAAATTCAATGAAAATTGTCGGAGAAGTTGTCAGAACGACACCCGAAGGTGTCGGAGTAAAATTTAAAATGGGGATTGACGACTCTGTTTCGACGGAAACGGCAAACTATTAAAACAGTGTATTAAAAGATAAACCCAACGCCGGCTGCCCGGCTTTCTGCAATAACCCGATCTTAAACTCTTCTTTCAACCCGTTTACTTTATACTTATACAACCGCCTGTTGTATTTATGCGCATCACCCACGGCACCGTAAATATTTCCCATATAAAACCCTGCCCCGACAACACTGATCAGTCCTCCGAGAACAGGGCTGTCGTTGGTAAAGGATTCATATGCCGCAAAGATAAATGCCGCATTTAAGATGAACGCCACCGCCCCATCCTGATACCTGCCGCAATACACCTGCCCGGCACCCGGAACAATCGATAATGTCCCGGCAAGCAGAGGACGTTTCCATTCTGACGACCGTATACGGTCAACTCCCGAGTTTAAATCATCTATTCTGAACTTGTCTCTGTTAACCCCTTCTACTTTTTGAAAATATGCTTGCGCCGCGTTTACGGCGGCTGTTTCCGGGAACAGCTCGTACCCGTTATCCTGTTCACGATGGCCCACGGCCCACGGGTGTTCGAGGTATATCCACCCGATCTCGTAATTTCCGCGGTCCTTCAGATCGGTATCTCCGGTGGCGGCTGTCATGTTATACAGGCAGTTCACCGCCGAACCCGGCTCTCCCATGGCAAGATAGGTCCTGCTCATCATGAATGATGCCTCGCCCGAAACAGGCGCATCCGGATAGGTATCAATTAATGTTCGAAAGCGTTGGATGGCCCTGTCATACCGGCGGGCCTTAAAATAGGATACGCCGCTTTTGTATATGGCTTCCGCCACCCGACCGTCATCAGGGAAAAAGTGGATAAAACGGATATATTCTCCTGCGGCTATGTCATAATCACCGTTTTCCAGCAATCGGTCTGCATAGTCAAGCTGTGTGTCGGCATCAATTCCAACAGCAGAATTGTCAAGGGCGTGAATAGCCGGGCAGAACATAAAAATCAACGTGCAGAAAACCGTAATGGAACACCTTAGCTGGAAAGTATGTCGGGTCATTTACCCTGCCGGTTCCACCAGAAATCGTTATTTCCTACCGGGTCATAACTGTATGCCGCATTATTTTTCCATACCGGTGACGAGTGGCGTACCTCATCCCGTCCGCACCGCATCAGCCTGTCGCATGTCATTATCCATCCCCAGAAGGCGCCATGCTTTTTAAATGCATCTGCGGCATAGGAAGAACAGGACGGATGCATGGCGCATCGATCACCATCGGCTCCTGAAATATAGGTTTGAAAAAACTTGATGGGATAAAGGAAGGCGCTGGTCGGTTTATCGTCTTCTTTCAGGGCATCATTCTCCAAGGAGAACACGACGCCTGGAATGAAGATGCACATGAACAGGACGGATGCTCCTATTGGTTTCCATCCTGTCACTGGGTAACCCTTAATACTTCGGATACGGTGGTCACACCCCTTATTATTTTTTTTACACCGTCCATTCTGAGTGTTTCCATGTTCTGGTTAAGGGCTTCGTCCTTTATCTGGTTGGAATCAAATGTTTCAAGCACAAGCTTCTTCAGTCTGCTTTCCATGACCAGTATTTCCGATATGGCAACCCGTCCTTTGTAGCCTGTCTGAAAACAGTTGTCACAACCCTTAGCCCGATAAATCGTGGCATTCTTTAACATATCCCTCGTCATTTTGACACTTCTTAGGGCGCCCTCATCAGGATCATAGGCCTCACGACACTCCCGGCACAATACGCGGACAAGACGCTGTGCGATGACGGCCAGCACCGATGATGAAATGAGAAACGGCTCGACCCCGATATCCACAAGTCGGGTTATGGCGCTTGCTGCATCGTTCGTGTGCAGTGTTGAAAACACAAGGTGACCGGTCAAAGCGGACTGCACGGCAATATCGGCGGTCTCCTTGTCCCTGATTTCCCCCACCAGCATCACGTCGGGGTCCTGACGCATAATGGATCGCAGTCCCCTTGCAAATGTCAGATCTATCTTCGGGTTGACCTGGATCTGGCCGATGCCCTGAATCTGATACTCCACAGGATCTTCAATGGTAATGATGTTGATATCCGGCTTATTGATGGTGGACAAAATACCGTAAAGGGATGTTGTTTTTCCGCTGCCTGTCGGACCGGTTACCAGGACAATGCCATTTGGCGACGTAATCAGTTCGTTAATCAACTTAAGTTTATCATCTTCGAAACCGATGTCGGTCAGCTCCAGAAACGAACTGGTTTTATTCAAAAGCCTCAGTACGACGCGTTCCCCAAACGTAATGGGGATAGTGGACACACGAATATCAATATCCTGGTCCCCTTTTTTCACTTCAATTCGGCCATCCTGGGGGAGCCGCTTTTCGGCAATATTCATATTGGCCATGACCTTAATCCTGGAAATCAGGGCCGCCTGTATCCATTTGGGCGGGGTCAGCATATCAAGAAGAATACCGTCAACCCTGTATCTCACCTTGAAACTCTGCTGGTAGGGCTCGATATGAATATCACTGGCGCCGGCCTTAATGGCCTGAGCCAGAATATGATTCACCAGTTTAATAATCGGCGCATCACTGGTATCGTCTAAAAGATCGGCGGTTTCATGAATTTCATCGATTATGGAGTCGCCGCTTTCCTCCATATCCTGCACAAGCTGTTCGGCTGAATCCCGGCTTTGGTCATAGGAGAGGTTGATGGCCGTCAAAATGGCATCTCTAGTGGAAAGGACGATACCATAGTCCTCAAAATCGATAATCTTTACCAGGTCATCCATGGCCTGAAAATTTGAGGGGTCGTTCACCGCTATTACGCGTCCGGCATTCAGGATTCCTTCTTTTTCTTCCGGACTGCCATTATTTTTCCCGGAAACGCTTTCTCCATATTCCAACGGGATCATCACATTTTTCTTTAAAAACTTTATGGCCACATTTGCAAAGAGGTCCTGCCGGATGTTGGAAAGGGGCAGCTCCGGTAAAAATGGAATCCCGTACTTATGGCTCATGGCATCAAGAAGCTGATACTCGGATACGACGTTCCTGTCCACCAGTGTCTTGACAAGGCCTTCCCCCGTCCCTGCCATGGATGCCAGGCCATCTTTGTAGGCCTCTTCTGTGACCCCGTATTTTTCACTGAGTATGTATTGAAGATTTTTTGCCATGCGCCCTTATATCATTAAAAATATCATTAAAAGAAATGTTGTTTATTCTATTGTTTCCGCCTTTTTGGAACCATCATTGGCGGCATTTTCATCATACATTTTAATTTTTCCTTCCTTCATCAACCTGTCAATCTCCTCCTTTTTCTTGTTTTTAATTTCCTCTATCTCATTATGGGATTTGATGACATGGGGGGTTAAGAAGAAATACAGATTGCTCTTTTCATTTGAATCCGAATGCGATTTAAACAGCCAGCCGAGATAAGGAACATCCCCTAAACAGGGGACCTTTGTTTCATCCCTTGTCAGCTGGTCGTCAATCAACCCGCCGATTACAAGCGTATTCCCGTCATCAATGACCACTGTTGTTTCAATGGTCCGCTTGAGGGTCGCCGGCCGATCCAATGAACCGAGTGCGGCAATGGCCGCTGAATCCAGCCGTTGAATTTCCTGATAGATGTCGAGCTTCACCATCCGGCCTTCGCTGACCTGGGGAGTTACCTTGAGCGTTATACCCACATCTTTGTATTCATAGTTTTCATAGGTTTCCGAGGAAGACGTGGTGCCTGTTTTCGTCAGGTAGGGCACATTACGCCCGATTGAAATGCTTGCTTCATGATTATCCGTGGTCACCAGCTGGGGTGTGGACAGGATATTGAAATCTTCATCCTTCTGGAGGACCTGAATCACAGCTGCGAGACTGGGAAACGTTATATCGCCAATCTTAATTGATTCACCAAAGACGCCGATGGCCCCTCCTGGAGGGTAGGTATTCAGGCCGGCACTGTTTGGGATAATCATGGACCCTAAGTTTCCGTAATTGTTTGCGCCGCCGAACCCGCCGCCCCAGGCGCCATCCCTGTCCAGCCAGCTGCTCTCACCGGTTGCCGTCCATTCAACGCCCATGGTCAGGCCCTTTTCGACACTCACTTCCATGATCAGGCACTCGATATACACCATGGATCTTGGAATATCGAGTTTTCCGATGACATCCTTTAGCGTCTGGTAGTCATCTTTTTCCGCCGTAATGATCAGGCTGTTTGTGGCTTTGTCCGCGACTATCTTTGCCTTTTCTGAAATTACCGGAGCGCTCTTTTTTCCCTCCGCGGCTTTTGTGTCATTCTTTGAAGGAAGCATTTGCAGCACTTTTGCCAACTCTTCCGAGGACGCATACTCGAGGTAGTAAACATGAATCTTTTCCGTTCCCTTCGGGATCTGCTTGTCCAGCATGCTTATCAGCTTTTTGGCCCGAAGCGTATCCGCCTCGCTGGCGAGGATCACGATGGTGTTTGTCCTCTCATCTGCTACAAATGCCAGATTATTTGATACGGCTGTCTTTACTTTTGAACTCCTTCCCGTGTTTTTAAAAATGGAATCCAGCAGCCTTACCATTTTTTCCGCATCGGCGGATTCGAGGGGGACAATGGATACCTCCCGTCCGATACCGGTGACATCTATGGCCGACAAAATCTTCATGAGACGTTGAATGTTGGAATAGACGTCTGTTAGAATCAGCATATTGGTCTGCGGGTAGGACAGGATAACGCTCTGCTTGGATATCATGGGGGCAAACAGGCGTTTTATCTCATCGGCGTCGGCATATTTAAGAGGGATTAACTGGGTGACCACTTTATCCTCCGGTTCACCTCTTTCCTCTTTTATAAGGGTTTTTACGCTCTTTGTTCTGGCCTCCGGCATCTGAATGATTTTTATTACTTTGCCGGACTCTACGGTTGCATAGCCATGAACCTCCAGCACTGATTCGAATACCTTATAGGCTTCCGCTTCTGATATTTTAGCCGGGGATATAATGGTCACTTTGCCCCTTACCTTATCATCCACAATAAAATTCTTGCCCGTGAGTTCGCTGATGAATTTTATAAAAACATTTATATCCACGTCATTAAAATCAATGGAAACAAACCGGTCGGACGATTTTTTTCCGTCAACGGACCCGGTTTTAGCCGCGGTGTTTTTCGGGGTGCTCCCCCTTGTTTCCTCTTCTCCGGTTGCCCCGGAAAATGGAACCAGTAACGTCAGAACAATCAGCAGGCAAAGCAGCCGGATTAATCTAGTGGTTTCGGCAGATAGTCTCATAGTAAATTCCAATAGTTGTTTATCAACATGTTTTGTCGGTATCTATTTGATCGTATAATCAATCGTTGTCTCCCGGCCTCTTCTTTTCAACTGAAGCTTCAGACTGGTGGACGAACTCAGGTTTTCGTAAAACTGTAACGCATCATCAACGGATTCAATTTCCTTTCCATCAACACCGGTGATAATATCACCGCTCCGGAGCCCCATGCGCCGGAAAATGGACCTTGGCTTTATACTGCTCAACATGATACCGTCAGGTCTTCCGTCTGTAAAGTGGGGCCTTACTTTGATCTGCGACATAAGGTCCGTGACATTTTCCATGGCGGCATCAATCTGGGATCGCTGCAATGATATTCTCATCCCATGGGATGACGTGGGTGGGGTTCTGCTCGCCGTCTGCCCTGCGTAACTGCTTCTCTTGGCAGAAGAAACCTCTTCCATGGAAAGCACTTCATCCCTTCCATCAACGTCCAGTACCACCTTTTCCCGATGGATTGCTTTTACCTTGGCATTTTGAATCTCATCGCCAACCCGGTAGAGGTTCTGCTTCCTGTTTCCGGTCTCTTCAATCACAGCATATGCGCTGCTTGTCCGGCCGGTCACCGTGCCCCATAGTTTCAGTTTTAAATCCGTCTGCTTTAATCTTTCAAGGTCAAGTTTTGGCTCCTTTTTATCGGCTACGGCCTTTGTGTTAAACAAATTACGGGACACGATCGTATTATAGTGGGATAAGGGTTTCTTTGATTCCCTGACCGTATCACCGGACATACGAGCAGTGGCCTCTGATAAAAAAGGAGAGGCGTTGTGCTGCCCACCTGACATCAGTTTGTAAAACCCGTTGACACATAAGTAGCATGCCGTTGTAATCAGGAACAGATCAACCAGTAAAAAAATATGTTTGGGTGCAATCGCTCTCATCTAATTTCTGCCATTTATCTATCCCCCGACATTCTATTTTAAAGAAAACCGAGGATTTGCCGGTGTCCCCCTGACCCTGAACCCAAGGCCGCCCTTCCCTGCTTTGCTTTTAATAAAACTGTTAATACTTGCCATATCGCCCATTTTTCCCAGCAGGCCCGGATGAGGGGAGATGTCACCGTCTATGTTCAAAATACTCCTATCCAGTCTATTCATCATGATAACAACGGACCCTGAAATATCTGCATCCATGTCATCGCCGCTTCCGGTGATCCGTTCAATCTTCAGGCGGCTGCCCTTTAGAACAAACCCGCCGTCTATTTCTCTAAAACGAATACCGTCCACACCGTACAACGGACGAGCTAAATCTATCCCGCAGTCCATAATCTGAAAGTCGGATTCGGCGGTTGCCTGTCTGGGGTTTTCGCCACGCTCGTATGTAACAGCCCCCTTGAGAACACCGAATACATTATGCGGTATAATGTCTTTCATTAAAGGCATCAATTTGTCCAGCTGAATATCCTCTATGTCCGCCGAAACAAACAGGCGATTACTTTCTTTCAAGGGAACGGCAAATTCCCCCGAAACGTTTCCATTATAAAGGCTGCTATTGAAATGAAGCTTTAGTTCTTTTTTAAGAAGGGAGAGAATGCCGGGGACAGCCTTGAGCCTGTCGGCTTCCAGAACCGGTTTGCCCTGGTAATATACGACGACCTTACTGAAACGGAGTCCGGGTGGGAACGCCGGTTCAACATGCTCCACTGAAACATTCATATCGGGAACTGCGTGATTTGCATAAAACAGGACATAACCCTTTATATCTTCTGAGGGAAAAAGATAATAAAGGAAAAAAACCGTTACAGAAAAAATATATGCTGAATAGAGAAGTCTTTTTTTTGTTTTACTCATGGTCCTCGTTATAACTCTATGGTCTCAACCTGCATCACGGCGGTAATGGCCCTTTCTTTGCCTCCCTTTGACGAAATTGAAAGCCGCTTAACAACAACACTGTTCCTTGATGTTTCCACACTGTGCAAATAGTCGGACAACTGCTTCATGGTGATGCCCTCGACTTTCATCTCCACGATGGATTTTTTATACCTGCTGTTCGGCTGGTTGGACGTGGACGGTTTCATATAGCTGATGTTTCCCTTAATTCCGGCCTCCCCCGCCAGTTTGTCAAGAAATGAAAACAGTGTAAAGTCCTTCTTTCTGCCCGCCATGTTCAACGCGCTGGTATCTTTTTGTTTTTTTACCGCAACATATTCGGCTTTCAAAGACTGCATCTCGCTCAGTGTCATCTTCTTGGCCGCCAGACTCCGCTTCATTGATATTTTTTTGCCGATAACCGGTGAAACCACAAGCTGGATAACCAGGTATATGAGGAAAATACCGCCCACCGAAAGGACCGCCACCTGCTCGCGCCGGTTCAGCTTTCTTCCCCCGAAACGGATATTGAATTCCATACTAAGAGACGCCCCCTCCTGATATATCTTCTGTTTTAAGGGAAAGTTTCAATTTAAACCGTACTTTGTTTTCCGCCCTGTCGGTATTTGCAGAGCTTATGACAACCTTGTGAAACAGCTTCCCTTTCTCAAGCCGGTTTTTCATTTCATCCACGTTATTAAATGCAGCGGTTTCTCCTGAAATGGTCACATTATCCGGTCCGATAACAAGCCTCTCAAGCTCCACGTCTATGGTTGCCGGTATCATGGTGCTGATGTCATTTAAAATATCAATGGCCAACACATTCTCACCCGGGCCCTCGGAGATGATTGAATCCCCTTTTAACTCCTTGAGTTTAATGTTCATCTGGTGCAGGGGATCGACGATTCTGGTTACTTCAGGGAATGATGTTTTTAAAATCCCCGTAATCTCACCATCAAGCCGGTCGATTTCCTTTGATGTGGTATGAAAATCAAACACCAGATTCAGTATGGCAAGGAGCAAAACAACCCCGGCCAGCACACCTGATTTTATAATATTTTTTTTCTGTTCCAACCATTGTTTTTTTACCGCAAACCGTTTTTTACTGAAGTTCATCCAGCTGACACCGGTAATGTCGGTGAGTGCCAATGACAGTGCGTTGTTCATCCGACTTGGCACCCAGGAAGCCGCCTTTACCGCGTCGAAGCCCACGCCGGCAACCTTAACAAGGTCCATTTTCTGGACAGCGACATCAAAAAAGCGTTCGATTTCATTCTGATAGTCAATATCCGAATGTTCCTCCCGGCCAGATGGGCCGGCCGGATCACCCAGGCCCGGCCCTGTCAGGAAAAACGCTTCCGGCGGTATTTCCGAACCGGTTAGTGTCTCCGATGCGGCCAGGGTCCTCTGGATATCCGCACAAAGGGTTCCTGCCCTCTTTTCTGCTGCTGAATGGAGGGGCATTGAACGAATAAGGGATATCTGGCCGGAGGAATATGCCAAAAGTGAACTTGTCGTGCTGTCTATATCTATTATTATGGAATTATCCGGAATATCAGAAAAATGGTTGAAGCAAAGGATTGTCTGACTGCTTCCGGCGGCGATGACTCTGGGTACGATGCCATAAGCGGCAAGCTCGGAAAGCCGTTGGTCGATGTAAGACTTTCTGACCGCCACGGCAATAATATCGGTATCATCAGCCCCTTCTCTCATGGGCATGATTTGAAAGTCCATCAGAAGGTTGTCAATGGGATAGGGGAGCACCGGCTCCAGTTCAAGGGGCAGTATCTGGCTGATCTTTTTATGATCCCTGAACGGAATTTTCAGATTCCTGAAGGAAATCTCCTCCATGGGGAGGGAGACGAGGCATACGGCGTCCGACAGGTTTTGCTGCTCGGCGATCTTTTGCAACGCAGCAGACAGTCCGCTTTTTTCATCATCTTCCTCACCGTCTTTATTATAGGGAACATACGCAAACGATTCTATTTCATTTCCTTTCAATCCGCTCGACAGGAGCACCGCTGATATGGAATCGTTTCGAATATCAAGTCCAAGGATCTTTCTTGTCATACCCGTATTTGCCTGTTGGTGTTTTCCATAAATTATTAACTATTTAACTACACTATTCGCTCTTCCAATACAAGGCTTTGCATATGTATTTCCCTGTTTTTTTTTCTTTTTCACGTTTTACAACGGCCGTGGTTGTGAGTATCTTTTCATGGACAGCGGCGGTGGCCTCTATTCGAAACAAGTCGCTCTCGGTGGTAATCAGCTTGGGGTCAATGGTGATGCCGGCAAGCCCGGGAACATTCTGGTACCACTTTGGATTTTTAAGGTCATGGGTATAATTTTCATCGGACATCTCTTCCCGCCAGGCAATGAGATCCATGGCCAGAAGTTCCTCTCCCTGTGGAAGAAGTGCTGCAAGAACAGGCAGTTCGGCGGTGTTGATATTTATTTCTCCCGGGAATGACATTTTTTTATCTTCATTCATAATCATCCCATGATGCGTAATATAACCTGCCACCTGGTCAAATCCCCCTATACCTTCCATTAATTCCGCCACCCCTTTGACCAGGAGAAAACTGTCCACGCTGTCAAACGGACCGTTCTGGGGGGAGTAGGGAGGATCAAGCCCCCGGTAGTAATCCGATTCCGCGCCATTCACCCCGCTGATTGCATCATCATCATTTGAATCCAGCCAGTCCTTTGTTGAATTTATAATTGCGGAAGGCATGGTATCGTCATCGGACAATCCTTCATCGGGACGGAGATAGCCGAGAAAGCGCTCCCACATCAACATTTGGGATTGATTAAATTTCCGGCTGTCGGGGAATTCCACCAGCGCGTTGATCTGAATTCTTGCAAGCTCGTCGAAAATTCTAACCTCTATGGTTCCTTCCTCAAAGGAAAGCTCGTCCATTGCATTCCTTATGACCTCCGGGTCAGCCCAATCCTCCTGAAGGGAGTCACTGTCCGTGTCCTTTTTATCCTTTACCAAAATCGCCATAGCCATATGAATTCCCGATGATGTCATATAGTCCAGGGTGGCACGCTGTTTAAATATGCTCGCCGACTCCGCGGCTGTCCCGGTTTTCCTGTTCAGCTCAATCACCATTGTAACCAACAGGGCGATGGTGGTCACTGCGATGATAACAGCTATTCCCCTGTTGTTTGATTTATGTGTCCGCATCATTAGCATGGCGTATGAACGTCATATGTCTTCGTCGTCCATCTTCTCCCTGAATGTCGGCATGGTTACACTGGTTTTAAACGCAAATGTCATCCCGCTCATACCGATGTCGATGTCTATTCCAATGGCAGAGGGTGTGGCAAATCCATATTCCTCATCCTCCGAATCCCAGAATTCATATTCCTCGCCTTCCTGGTCGTAATACGTAAACTTCAGCGACGTTATATGTTCACAAAGGACAGGGTCATAACTGCTTGGTTCCCAGTCAGATTCGTAGTCAACCCGATCCGTCCTCCTCAGCACGTATTCACCCTCCTCCAATGCGTCAACATAATAGACGATCTCCGCAATTCCGCCTTGGGAGATTTTGTTTAAAGGAAGATGGGCCGACGAAGTGAAGCGGAGCCGTCCGAAGGAACCGTCCGGCACATCGCTTTTATCCCCAACCAGCCTGTAGGGATCAGGGTCTTTTCCCATTTCAGGGGGTGAATACAACGGCGGCTTGGAAATATGAACCGACTGCAGGTCATCCTCTATTCTGAAAAAGCAATTGATCGCAGCCTCATGAAACATGAGGTCCTCATCGATGGCGTTTACATCGGTCAATACCCGGTTGAATGACCCGTAGACCGTAACCACCAGCAGGCTGAAAATCAGGATGGCAAGGAGCACCTCGATTAATGTGAACCCGCCGGGGTTTCTGCAATCCATTGTTTGTTTTCGAGACAACGGTTTCACTGCAGTCTATATGCCCTTATACGATAGGTAAATTCATCCTCATTCAACGACACCACCACATCTACTTTTTTTAAACGGCCGGATATCTCTTCTCCCAGGATGTCCGATTCCACCTCCTCGATGAGGTGGTGCCAGCTGTATCCCGGATATTTCTCACCAAAATCGCCTTTTTCTTCGTTGGCAACATCATCCAGCGTGGTTTCAATCCGGGCCATCCTGCTCCGGGCAAGAAGCGGCGCCGTAATATCAAACCTGGCGTTATTGTTCAGGAGAATGGTTTGAAACTGGACATGAAATATGGAGGTAAGGGCAATGGCGATGATGGACATGGCCACCATAACCTCAAGGAGTGTAAAGCCCGTTTCTTTGGCACGACCCGGCTTTTTGCTAACTACGATACCCGTCATAAGATTTGTATGTATCATGGACCTTAACTGTGGAAAGAAACGGCTCCACAACCAGGGACTTCATGTCATCTCCCGCGCCCTCTATATGAATAATGGCCCTGTCGGAAAACCCCTTTTTATAAAAAGAGATATCAGCTGTTCCGGCGGGTATCCGCCCCGTTCCGGGGAATTCAACATCCACCAGTTTTACATCATCCGGCAGGGTAAATCCCTGAGCCCTGGCGGCTGTTCTCTCCTCTTCCGTTTCCATTGACTCGTTTGAAATCCAGAACAACCCGGAATCCATGTCGGCATGGAGGGTGAACGTTTTATGCTCCTTAACAGCGGTGGTTTTCAAAAGCCTGATTTTTACAATCAGCCAGCGCAGCGTCATGGATGTATCATCCGAGGTGAAAAATTGGGAAAACCTTGGAACGGAAAGAAACAGCATAATGGCGATGAGGGATATGACGACAATCAATTCAATCAGCGTGAACCCCCCGTGCGGCCACATTGATCTGTCCACCCGATGCTCAATCATTAGTTTAGGCTGTCAACCTTTCAGAACCTGGATGATGTTTTCAGCCGGATCGCTACTCGAACTCCCAGTTGTTGATGTCTTTATCCAGCCCTTCACCACCGGCGGCACCGTCCGCACCATAGGAGATAAGATCGTATTTCCCCTGAATTCCGGGACTGAGATAAATATATTCGTTGCCCCAGGGATCTTTTGGAACCGTTCGTTTTTCAAGGTACCCCCCGTCACGCCAGTTTCTGGGAAGGGTACCGGTTTGAGGAGCTTCCACAAGAGCCTGCAACCCCTGCTCCGTGCTGGGATATACGCCGTTATCCAGTTTATACAATTTTAACGCTGATTCTATGGCTGCAATATCCATTCTTGCCTTTTTTTGCCTTGCCTCATCCGGTGCATCCATAAAATTGGGTGCGATAACCAATGCAAGAATACCCAGGATAACAATCACCACCATGAGTTCAATGAATGTAAACCCGGAGTCATCCGCTGATATGCCATAAAAATTGTTTCTCATTGGGCCTCCGAAATCAATCTCTAGTCTTTTTAAATTTTTTTAGCACGTTACTCGTTTTTCCACGGTCAATATCATCGAGGGCGAACAAGAGAGCGGCTTCGATCAACGATGATTTGTTGTCAATCAACACACCCTCAAGCTTTAGTTCGTGAAACTTTCGATCAAATCGTTCAATGAGGTCGTTGGGAAGATAATAGCCCGCTTTTCTTTTTTTTGCCGACGTGCGGATTCTGTCACCGCCTGTGGCCGCCCTCACCGGATCAAAACCATCATCATCAAAAAATTCAGGAGTTGATTTTCTATCTGCTGTCATCGCCATTAACCCTCCGAACTAATTTCCTATAGCCATCTGCACCGCTGGCTTTATCGCTGAATTCAAAAATCGTCTTGCCTGTTGCCGGCGCTTCCGAAAGCCTGACATTATAATGAATCGGATCGCAGATCTGCTTTTTGAACATCTTGTTCAATTGTTTCAAGATAACAAAACTATGCCGGGTGCGCCTGTCGAACATGGTGGGAAGTATATATTTCAGTTCCAGCTCCGTATTCAGTTTCTGTGCCGACATCAGATAGCCGAAAAAGGTTTTCAAGCCTTCCATTGACGGTGCCTGAAGGGCGACAGGACACAACACCTCATCCACGGCCATTAAAATATTAACGCTTAATACATCCCATCCGGGGGCACAGTCAAAGATCAGGTAATCGAGCGTCCCTTTTTTGGGAACCAGCGCCTTGCCCAGTAACACCTGCCTCACATCCCTGGGCTGTTCCCCAAGCCAGTTTTTAAGTTCCACAAGCTCGATTCCCCCCGACAACAGCCAGAGATTCTTCCTTGATGGATAAATCGCTTCTCTTTTGGAAATATACTCTCCTTGTTTGTCTCTGCCGGTGATGAACTCGTATAGTCCATGTTGTGGGTTGACCCCCAAAAATTTGGATGTCTGGCCCTGGGTGTCACAGTCCACAAGCAATACTCTATGGCCAAGCATGGAAAGGCCGTGGGCCAGATTTACAGCCGTGGTTGTCTTTCCAACTCCGCCTTTTGCCATGGCAACTGCAATTTTCCTCATTTAATCCCTTCCGGAAATCCCCGGCTCCATCGTTTAAGCTTTTTGTTTCTGATCGTTGTTTACAACCGTTCACGCTTATATCTTTCTTCTTTATCTTAATCAATGAAAAGTTTATATTACCATGATAAGGCCATTGATTAACATGGGTAAAAAATTACATAAAATTAAAAATTATCCTTGCTTCCGGCCATATAATGCTATATGTGAAATAAATAGTGTGTAATTATTTTCACAATCCCAACTGTTATTATGTTTAATTATGAGACAGGCAATGGAAAAGCCTTACAGAATATTGATCATTGACGACAGTAAAATTATATTGGGAACATACAATAAATTTTTTACAAAAAAAGATTATGACGTTCTCACTGCCTCCAACGGTCTGGATGGAATTAAAGCCATCGAATCCGATGCCCAAGGCATTGATCTTGTGATTACGGACATCGTAATGCCCAATATCAGCGGCGCCGGAGTGATTTCAATTCTAAAAAAAAAATACCCCGACATTCCTGTCATTGCAATAACAGGATGGGGAACGCATCCAACGACGCTGGCCTCGGAAGCAGATGCGGATCTTATACTTGGAAAACCGATTGACCTTATCGAGCTTGAGGTAACAATTAATGAAATGATCTCCCGTAAAAGGGAAAAGGCTGATAACCCGTAAACGTGATTCGGTAATAAAAAATGGAACCTCCCGTAATAGTAGGTGTAAGCAAAGACATTGTTAAAATAAACGATTTGATCAAGCATGTATCGGACACATGTTTAAATGTCGTTATTACCGGGGAAACCGGTGTTGGAAAAGAAGTCGTCGCCCAGAATCTTTACAATCATTCCCCCAGAAAAAACAAGCCCTTCGTCAAAGTCAACTGTGCGGCCCTTCCGGAAGGGTTGCTTGAAAGTGAGCTTTATGGATATGAGCGGGGGGCCTTCACAGGAGCTGATCAGAAAAAACGCGGAAAATTTGAGCTGGCAAATGGCGGCGTGTTGTTTCTTGACGAAATTGGGGATATGCCCATATCCCTTCAGTCCAAGCTTCTCCATGTTCTTCAGAGCGAGAAATATGCGCCCCTGGGTTCTGAGAAAGAGTTAACCACCGATACGTGGCTGATCACCGCCACCAATCATGATCTTGAAAAGGAAATCAAAAAAAAGGTTTTCAGAGAAGACCTCTATTATCGTCTGAATATCATCCGAATCCATATTCCGCCTCTTCGCAAGCGGCCTGAAGATATCCAGCCACTCATCGATTACTATATTGACGTGTATACCTCCAAGTTTGACAACAAGCATCTTCTGAGGCCCGGAAAGAGGATATTCGAAAAACTGCAGGCCTACAGCTGGCCGGGTAATGTCCGGGAACTTCAAAACGTTCTGAAACGGGTTCTGGTGCTGGGAAACTGGGATGAAATTATCGATGAACTGGAGTTTGACGATGCACCCGTCGGCCCAAGTGAGGACAAGGCCGGTTTTTCACCTGAGACGGCAGCGTCATCCGCAATAAGCTCAAGCGAACCGCCGGACCTGGACTCCTTCTCGCTAAAAGACATCCGAAAAAAGGCACTGGACAGGGTTGAAAAAGAGGCCATTGCATATGTTCTTGAGAAAACGGGCTGGAACAGAAGCAAAGCGTCGAGAATATTGAAAATAAGCTATAAAACGCTCCTGTATAAAATCAGCGACCTGGACATTCGACCGCCGGTGAGCCCAAGGTAAATAACCGGTTTATTATTGACGGACCGCCCCTATTTTTTTGTATTATACTTTATTAACAATTCCATCTCACCTCTTTTTTAGCAATGCCGGAATACCGCAAATGAAGCATCAACACCTGAATTTAAAAGAAAGGCGCCCCTGATATGACTCGTTTTTCCGTAATGAGTGCAAATCTCCGCTTTGGCAGGGCAGATGACGGACCCAATGGCTGGGCGTTCCGGAGGGAGTCTCTGCTGGCGATTTTTTTAAAATATGCACCCGATTTTCTGGCCGTGCAGGAGGCCAATGACTTCCAGGCTGATTATCTTATCCATCATCTCGCCGAGTATAATTTTATCGGGCTGAGGGAAAATGCCCCGGTGTTCTGGCAGAACAACATGATTTTTTTTAAAACACCATGGCGCATGGTTGACCGGATGCACTTTTTCCTGAGCGACACCCCCAGCGAACCCAGTAAGTGGAAGGATTCCAAATGGCCGCGGCAGTGCACCATGGGAAGGTTTACACGGGCGGATACGACCTTGACCGTGGTCAACACCCACTTTGATTTCCTCCAGCGGGTCCAGGTGCGAAGCGCTAAAATGATATTGGAAAAACTGAATGATTTCACCCCGAATTCAACAGTTCTCTTAACGGGGGACTTCAATGCCCCCCCTGATGGTAAAGCCAGAAAGGTGTTCGAGAAGCAGGGAGGATTTTCCGATGCGTTTGATGGCCGCTTTGGGGGCACCCACCATGGGTTCACCGGTCGTCCGGTATCCGATCGCATTGACTGGATATTATACAAAGGCCTGCTCCGGCCTTATCGGCCGACACGGAAGATAATCCGTGAAAGGCCGGGAGGTATATTTCCGTCAGACCATTTCCAAGTCTATTCTGAATTCAGGCGGATACCGGATTAGGGCGTCTATTTCATATTTGTTTTTTCTACCGCCCTGCTTCTCCGCTGGGCCTGAATAATACAACCAGGTGTATATTGCGAACACCGAACCGGTCCAGCGGAACCATCACCGCATGATCTTTTTTCAACCCCGGCGGAGTAATGATCCGGATGAAAATCCTTTGCCAGGCGGCGATAGGCTGATCTGACTTCATCCATTGATGCATTCGTTGTAATGCCGAGAATCGTGAAATAGCTTTTGGCCATCGCATCTGCCT
>Ga0180435_10000966_pt1 | contig 30309 bp, 30 predicted proteins | sample SS_ome_3_FD_132467 | JGI IMG/M metagenome (GOLD analysis project Ga0180435, IMG submission 132467) | Hypersaline lake sediment archaeal communities from the Salton Sea, California, USA - SS_3_S_1 metaG | ecosystem: Environmental > Aquatic > Non-marine Saline and Alkaline > Hypersaline >... | reverse complement strand
GTACTGGAGACACCGCATGTGTCGACCGCTGGGCGAAATCGATTTTTCTGCGAATTCTCGAAACCCTCACGCATGGACAGCTGACCATAAGCGACGGCGAAGAGCAGTTCCGTTTCGGAACCGACCCTGCCTTTCGCGCTCACGTCAGGGTCCGGGATCCCCGGTTTTACCGCCGGTTGCTGTTCGGCGGATCCATCGGTGCGGGCGAAAGCTATATCGACGGCCAGTGGGAAGCCGATGATCTGGCCATGGTCGTCAGGATCATCGCCCGCAACTTGGCGACGATGAAGGGGATCGAGAAGCGGTTCGGCTGGGCACTCAAGCCCTACCGAACACTCATGCACCGGCGCAACCGCAACGATCGAGGCGGGGCGAAGCGCAACATCCTGAACCACTACGACATCGGCAACGATCTATACGCATCGTTCCTGGATTCGAGGATGATGTACTCAGCGGCCGTGTATCAGGATGATTCTTCCGATCTCGAGCAGGCTGCCGGGCACAAGCTCGATCTCATCTGCAGAAAACTCGATTTACAACCCGACGATCACGTGATCGAGATCGGCTCCGGGTGGTGCGGGTTTGCCATCCATGCCGCTGCCGTATACGGCTGCCGGGTGACTACCACGACGATATCCGACGCGCAGTATGAGGAGGGGAGGAAACGGATTGAGCAGGCCGGGCTTGCCGATCGCATTACCCTGCTCAAAAAGGATTACCGTGACCTCGACGGGCAGTATGACAAGCTGGTGAGCATCGAGATGATCGAGGCGGTGGGGCACGATTTCCTGCCTGACTACTTTGCCCGGTGCGGCCGTCTGCTCAAGCCCGACGGCGTCATGCTGCTGCAGGCCATCACGATGAACGATCAGGGCTACGATGACTATATCAACGGAGTCGATTTCATTCAGCGGCATGTTTTTCCGGGCGGATGCCTCGTGTCCAACAGGGGCATGTTTCAACTCATCGCGGCAAAGACCGATATGGTCGTGAGAACTCTGGATGATTTCGGCAGCCATTATGCGCGAACGCTGCGTGACTGGAGGGAGCGCTTCAACCGCGCTTTCGACAGCGGCCAGCTGCCGGGATACGATGAGCGCTTCAGGAACCTGTGGAATTTTTACCTGGCATATTGTGAAGGCGGATTCTCCGAACGAAAAATATCCGTTGTCCACCTGGTGGCAACAAAACCGAATCATGGCCTGGCGGAGTAGGAGATGGTGCCGGTCCTGATGGTGAAGCGCAGTCTCAGTAAGCTCAGAGGCCGTCCGGCGCTTCCAGCCTTGTTTGGCGCAATGGGTACGTCTCTGGCATAGCTACTATTTTTTCCGAGGTGAAAGCGATGATTGAAAACTCAGAACAAAAGCGAATTCTGGTTACCGGTGCAACCGGTTATATCGGCAGGCGGCTTGTTCATCGGCTGCTGCTCGGTGAGCGATACCGTCTGCGCCTGTTTGTACGGAATCTCCGCAAGGTGATGGTGTCGGTAGCAGACCGCGTTGAAATACACGAGGGGTCGGTCAACGACGAAAAGTCATTGCAAGAGGCCCTGGCGGGGGTGGATACGGCCTTCTACCTGATTCACTCGATGGGCTCCGGGGCCGACTATCGGGAGCTCGACCGGGCCAGTGCCGATATGTTCAGAAAGGCATGTATCGCCGCGGGCGTCCGAAGGATCATCTACCTCGGCGGTCTGGGGGTGCGTGAAAGCGCGAGCACTCACCTGCTCAGCAGGATAGAAACCGGGGAAGTACTCTCCGCGGAACCGGACAAGATCGATACCATATGGCTGCGGGCCGGAGTCATCGTCGGCTCCGGCAGTGCGAGCTTCGAAATCGTGCGCAACCTGTGTCAGAAATTACCGTTGATGCTGACCCCGACCTGGGTGAGGACGAAAACCGAGGCCATCGGCATCGAGGATGTCCTGTCATATCTTGAGCAGTCTATCGAACTTCACCACGAAGGAAACCTGGTCGTCGATGTCGGATCGGGGCAGATTACCTTTCAGCAGATGATGTCGGAAGCGGCTGCAGTTATGGGGTTACGCCGCTTTCTGATTCCTGTGCCGGTGCTGTCACCGCGCTTGTCGTCATACTGGCTGATACTGTTCACGCCGGTACCGCACAGCCTGGCGGCGGCGCTTGTGGCGGGCTTGAAAAGCGAGACTGTGCGTGAGAATGATAACGCCGCAGCTTATTTTCCCGATATCGATCCCATCTCGTACCGCGACAGCGTAGCTCATGCACTTTACGAGCTCGAACACGACCAGATTCTCAGCCGCTGGTGTGACAGCAGCAGCGGGGAGGCGTGCGACGTCAAGGATTTCGATGACCCCGCCGGCGCGGTCCTGCGTGATACGCGGATTGTCGCCTACGAAGCGGGGCAGGAGCCGGAGTCGGTGTTCAAATCAGTGTGTTCGCTTGGCGGCGCCAACGGCTGGGTCAAGTACAATTTTCTCTGGCGGATGCGCGGTGTCATCGACAAGCTTTTCGGCGGGTACGGGTTGACCCGCGGCCGCAGGAACGGTGGCGAACTGCGGATCGGCGATGCCCTCGATTTCTGGAAAGTTGCCGATATCAAGCCCGGGAAACGGCTGCTGCTGTATGCGCAGATGAAGCTCCCCGGGCAGGCATGGCTGGAGTTTGACGTACAGCCCGAACAACTCGTGCAGACCGCCCATTTCATACCCCACGGTCTTTTGGGCCGACTCTACTGGTATTCGGTGCTGCCCATTCATAACCTGGTCTTCAGCGACCTGTCGCGGGCCGTGGTGAAACAATCCGAGTTGCACTAAATGATAGTATTAACTGTCAAATAGCTAGTGTTCTACTTTTATTGTGCCGGAGGCAATGAAGATTATGGTAGAAGAAGACGATGCATGAAGCATCGCGATAACTCACCATCATACACCATGTCATACGAGGAGAAGAGGATGAATCTTTCGGCATATTTCGAAGACAACAAGGGCATAGGAATTTTGTCAACGGCGGGATCAGACGGCGACGTAAATGCTGCAGTCTACGCCAAGCCGCATGTTCTGGGGGGAGATACCATCGGTTTTATCATGCGTGATCGACTCAGCAGGGCAAATCTGCAGCAAAACAAGCGAGCGCACTATCTGTTCGTCGAAGAGGGGGGCAAGGCCAGCGGGATCAGGCTGCACATCGAGTTGATTTCAGAAACCGATGAGGAAGAGGTGCTGCAGAAGTATTCGCGCAGGAAAGGGGCTGCAGGTGATCAGGAAGACCGCTATTTTGCCACCTTTACCGTGAACAGAGCCCTGCGTCTGATCGGCGGCGATGAAATCTCGGTGGACTGATCGGGCTTGGCTGCGAGAGCGATATGGGGGCTTTTGAGCTATACAAGGAAGTGGTCAACTCGATCTCAGCGCATGTAGCTATCATCGATGCAGACGGCACCATTCTCGAAACCAATGAAGCCTGGGAACGATTCGGCAGAGAAAACAGCATCGACAGCGCCTACACCAGTGTGGGGGTCAACTATTTCAACATCTGCAGTGCCGCGGCAGAAGAAGATGAGGTGAACACGGTTGCACGCGGCATTCGCTCGGTACTGGACGGTGAGCTTGCCGAATTCGTCACCCACTACCCCTGTCATTCACCCGGGCAGAAGCGGTGGTATAACGTCCGGGTGGTACCGTTTCACGGCAACAGTGAGGCGCAAGCTATCATTACCCATGAGAATGTTACGCAGATTATGGAAATACAGGAAGAGTTGAGGCGTGCAGAAGCCGAACTCCTGCAGGAAAGGGAAAAACTCGAAGAAACCAACACTGCCTTGCGGGTATTGCTTCGGCAGCGGGACGAGGACAAGGTCAGGCTGGAAGAAACGGTGTATAACAATGTGGACCGGCTGGTTCTGCCATATGTGGAGAAGCTGCAGCAGGCCAGGATGTCGGACAAGCAGCGGACGCTCGTTGAAATTGTCGACAACAATCTCAGAGACATCATTTCCCCGTTTCTCAGAACGCTGTCTTCCCTCGGTCTGCTGTTGACACCCCAGGAAACTGAAGTTGCAAATCTGGTGCGCAAGGGCAGGTCGAGCAAGGAAATTTCTGATATAATCGGGATTTCGGTGGCCGGTGTCGATTTTCACCGGAAACGGCTGCGGCAGAAGCTCGGGCTTGCGAACACCAAAAAGAATCTCAGGTCCTACCTGATGACCCTCGAGGCCTGACGCTGGCCGGGCGGGACCGCTTCATCGCTGCAAAGACCGTCATCTCTGCGGGCGGCAGCATGATAGATCACATGGAGGCCGACGATTATGAAACGATTTAAAAATATACTCTACATCCTGGACGACGTGTCATTGAGCCGCTTCGGTACGGCGGAGAAAGTAGCTCAGCTGGCCCGGCTCAACGATGCCAGGGTAACGGTGCTGATAGCCGAAGAACTGAGCTTCCTCGACGAGATGAGCCAGCGCATAACCGGCCGCTACGAAAAGCTGCGGCAGGCGGTTTTCGATCATCACCGGGAACGGCTTGACGAGTTCCTGGGCCAGAGCCGATGGGAGGATATCAATTCAGAACCGGATTATGCAGAAACTGCAGATTTCATCGCGATTATCCGCAAAGTGATAGAGAATAGTTATGACCTGGTGATCAAAGAGGCATCTCTGGACAGGGGGATCGATCAATTGAGCATGAGACTGGTGAGGAAATGTCCATGTCCCGTCTGGGTCATGAAATACGATTCAAGCGGCTTCAATCGGGTCCTCGCGGCAGTGGATGTGGAGACCAACCGCGGCGAAACTGCTGCCTTGAACAGGAAAATCGTCGAGCTGACCCACTCACTGGCACAGCGGGAAGGGGGCGAAGCCCATTACCTGCACAGCTGGCGGCTCGAGTACGAACTCATGCTGAGCAGCCCGCGCTTCAAGGTCTCCAGTGAAGAGTTGCTGGAAATGAAACAGCGTTTACTGGGGGAACGTGAAAGCGAAATGAGAAGACTGCTCGAGGCGAATCACATCCAGTATTCCGACAACCAGTTTCACCTCAGGGAGGGAATCAGCAACCAGGTGATCCAGAGAGTCATTGAAGAACTCGATATTGATGTGGTGGTCATGGGGTCGGTGGGACGTTCCGGTATACCGGGTCTCCTGATCGGCAACAGGGCGGAACAGCTCCTGCAGACGATTACCTGCAGCGTTTTGACGGTGAAGCCCGATGGATTCATGACCCCGGTAACCCTGGACTGAAGACCATGAAGCTCGTTAACAAGGACGACGATAAATTTCTCTGGTTACTCAAGGGAATCATACACCTGAGCCTGAAGGCCCTGGGGCTGTTGATGATTATCGTCATCGTCTCGGGGGTGATCGATGTGGCCTGGACGATGTACCAGCGATTTTCCGCAGAGCCGCGATTCATACTCACCATGGGTGATATCCTGATGAGTTTCGGGGCGTTCATGGTGGTGCTCATCGCCATCGAGATTTTCCAGAATATCATCCTCTACCTGCGAGATGATGTCATTCATGTGAAAATCGTCCTGGCTACCGCCCTGATGGCTATCGCCAGGAAGGTGATTATCCTGGACTATGACGAATTGGATGCGATGTACGTCCTGGCCACCGGCGTCGTACTCGTGGCGACCGGCATCGCGTACTGGTTCGTTCACAAATTGCCCGTGGATACTCAAATTGAAACACTCGGTAAGACAAAAAGTGAAACACGCGGGAACAAGAGTGACGAGAACTAGCCGGGTTATGCTGTCGAGGCATATGTCATCCGGCTAGCACAACGATTGCAGGAGGAGCTATCTGATGAATAAAAAATTCCTCGTAACCGTCAGTGACGACTATGCAAACCTCACCAGCCTGGAATTCATCTGCTCATTTTTCAAGCAGCTGTCCGAACACCAGATAACACTTTTGCATATTTCCCGGCTCGATGCCGCCGACATGAACAAGGCCTTGATGAAAATGTGGGAGGGCCCGGATGGGGGCGGCACAGGAAAATTGACCATCGGAGCCAGAAAAGCGCTGGATAAAGCCGTTGCCATGCTCAAAAGTTCGGAAATGGCGGTCGAGCAGATGATTACCAAGACCTTCGCCGAGCGATACGGCAAGGTAAAGGATATCCTCAACGAGGGTTCAGAGGGGTTATATGATGCTATTATCCTTGGAAAACGTGCATCGTATACATTGCAGTGGTTTTTTGAGCGCTCCGCGGACGAAACTGCTCAGTCCATCATCCAGGACAGCTCCCTGAAAACCCCGATTTGGATATGTCCCGAGCCCGAAGCGGGCAGAAAGAACGTGCTTGTCTGTGTTGACGGATCGCGGGGGGCTCTCCGGGCCGTCGACCATGTCGGTTATATTCTCTCGCGTCAGGACCAGCACACAATAACCCTGTTTCATGTCGAAAACGGCGCCGGTCTGAACACTGAGGAAATGTTCAGGGAGGCAAAACAGATCCTCCAGACCCATGAGATCTCGGAAGATCGAATCAAAACTGAGACTGACTGGGGAATCAGTGTCGCCGCCACCATTGCCGCATACGCCCAGAAATACCGTTTTGCCGCCGTAGCGGTCGGTCTGGAAGGAAGTGACCAGAGCTTGTTGAAGCGCATAAACCTTGGCGGGATCACAACAAGTCTGATTACCCGCACGGAAAAATTTTCCCTCTGGTGCTGTCCGTGATACGGCGCCGAAATTGAGCGCACAGTCAACGACAGCCTGACTGTATAGTGGTTTTACGGAAGCCTTGCGGTGCGGCGGTGATTTTTTCCTCGACAGATCCCGCGCCTGCGGGATAATTTCTGGAGTTACAGCAACAGCACATCTCGCGTGTGAACGAGAAACCGGATTGCTGAACGGTTCTCGTTTTCATTTGACCATATCGAGGATCAAATAAATCACTGCCTGATATTCAGAAGGAGAGACCATGCTCTACCGCACGATGCCGAAAAACGGAGATAAGCTGTCGATTCTGGGGTTTGGCCTGATGAGGCTCCCCACCAGCAAAGACGGATCGATCGATGAAGAACGGGCAATATCCCAGGTGCGCGACGCTGTTGATAGAGGGGTGAATTATCTGGATACGGCCTGGCCTTACCACTCCGGCCAGAGCGAGCGTTTTCTGAATCGCGTCCTGCAGGACGGCTACCGGGACAAGATCAAGGTCGCGACCAAGCTGCCGAGCTGGCTGATAGAGAGCCGCGCGGATATGGACAAGTACCTGAATGCCCAGCTCGACAAAATCGACGTGGCGCAGATCGACTACTATCTCCTCCACGCACTGAACGGGGAAGTCTGGGACAAACTGGTGGCTCTGGACGTTTTCGATTTCCTGGACAAAGCCCTGGCCGATGGCCGTATGAAATACGCGGGCTTTTCATTCCACGGGCTGCTGAAAGATTTCAAACGCATCGTCGACGGTTATCCATGGACCTTCTGCCAGATTCAATACAACTACCTCGACCAGCAGAACCAGGCCGGCACCGAGGGCCTGGAATATGCAGCTGCCAGGGATCTTGGGGTCATTATCATGGAACCGCTCCGGGGCGGGAACCTGGCGATGCCGGAACCTCCGCCGGCGATAGATGAAATCTGGAACCGGGCAGCAACCAGGCGGGCGCCGGTCGACTGGGCCCTGCGGTGGATCTGGAACCGGCCTGAGGTAACGGTGGTCCTGTCGGGCATGAACGATGAAGACCAGGTCGCTCAGAATCTCGCGATCGCCGGCGATGCCTATCCAGGCTCACTGAGCGAAGATGAATGCAGCCTGGTGGACGAAGCTGCACAAAAATACCAGGAGTTGATGAAAGTCGGCTGCACCGGCTGCGGATACTGCCTGCCCTGCCCGGAAGGAGTACACATCCCCGGTGCATTCGAGGTCTACAACAAGATGCACCTGTTCGGCAATGAGGCTGAAGGCAAATTGAGTTACGCAATACGGTTGAGCGGAGGCTTGACCGGCAGTGAGCCCGGATGGGCTTCACAATGCGTCGAGTGCGGGGAATGTATCGAGAAGTGTCCCCAGGGGCTGGAAATTCCGACGTATCTTGCAGACGTGGCTGAAGAAATGGAAGATGATCAACTGGAAGAGCGACTGACCTATATCAGGAAAATGTTTGAAGTCAAAGAGCCCTGATCCTGCGGGGGCAATTGCCGTAAGCCGGCACGGCCGCCCAACGTCATAGCGGCCGGGCAGGAAGTTCTGGTTTTTATCCGCAACAGCTGGGGTTTGTAAATCCTCTGCTGTCTGGTTGCAGGTCCTGAGCCCGGAGTCTTTGCAAAAAAACGCACCATGTCTGTGGGATCAGTACGCCAGCTTCGTGAAATAGTCATCCGTGCAGGGAAAGGCGTTTTCAAAGCTCATCTCCAACACCATCGCCAATCGATGTTCGATCTCTTCAGGATGTTCTTCCACGTAGGTGACGAACGCCTGGATAGCTTTGGCGACGTCAATTCCTTCCTCAGGGGGGCAGAAGGGAGGTTCCGTGCCGAGAAACACACTTTTCCAGGAGAGATACTCCCCCATATCCCAGGCCCCGATGACGAAGTTCACACAAGAGTTCGCGCGGATTGATTCTTCCAGCGTAAGCTCATGTCCGGGGTTTAAAAAGAGTTGACAGTCCTGATAGGCATCATCCGTGTCCCCGTATGTTGCTGCCTGCCCACTGCCCATGAATGTTGACGCAACCAGAACCAGTGCAAGAACAGGTATCTTCATACCCACACCCAATAGTAAAATTTATTAACTATAAAAACGGTACTGCCTGCACAGCACCTCCAGTGCGACCGCGATCAGAGGAGTAAACATGATCAGGTACATGAAACCAGCTGGTATTACCCATAAAAAACGCCCGTCTTTTCGACCGAAGACGGGCGTTGCGGCATATGAACCAGCCTCTCTCTTCGGCAACCCGGCCGCCGGCAGGTTCCGGCCCGTGGCTTTGCGTCCCTGGATTGCTCCAGGTTTGCCTTTTTCAAGAAGGTTTTATGTCTGCTCTTTAAGTTTACAACAGCGATTCGCGTTTTGTCAAAAGTGCACGAACCAGCATGATCTTCTTTCCCCATCCCGCCGTTGAGGCAGGGGCAAGAAGAATCGAATGTGTCGCTTGAAATGGCGTGTCGGTGATCGCCCTGGGCTTGCCCTATCCCCGGGGCGGCCGCGAAAAATTGTTTTTTCGTCCAGGAGGGTTATGGTTTCCCAAATTTACGAAGATGATTTCCTTTGAATGGAGTTTGCTTAGGTGCTATGGTGCAGGGTGTGTTAGATCGCATTTGAGAAAGCCATCTGATGCCAGAATAATTAACCACATCATCGAAAATGAAATACGTACTGATTGTCGTTCTGCTGTTTTTTCAATTTTCCATTGTGCAGGCTGAGTGTATTGAAGGCGATTGTGCAAATGGCCAGGGCATTTTAGCGCTTCCTGGCGGCCAGAAATATGTCGGGGAATTCAAAGACGGCAGAAAGAATGGCCAGGGAGCCTATACGTGGCCTAACGGCCAGAAGTATGTTGGAGAATTCAAAGACGATAAGATGAACGGTCAGGGACTCCTGACGCTTTCCAATGGCCAGAAGTATGCTGGAGAATTTGAAGACGACAAGATGAATGGGGAAGGTACATGCGTATTTCCTGATGGCCGCACCTATATTGGTGAGTTCAGGGACTATAAGCGAAACGGCCAGGGCACGTTAACGTTTCCCGGCGGTCAGAAATATGTCGGGGAATTCAAAGATGACAGGAAGAATGGCCAGGGAGCCTACAGCTGGCCGAGTGGCCAGAAGTACGTCGGGGAATTTAAAGACGACAAGAAGCATGGCCAGGGGATCCTGACGTTTCCGAGCGGCCAGAAGTATGTCGGTGAATTTAGAGACGACAAGATGAATGGCCAGGGCACCTATACCTGGCCAAATGGTCAGAAATATGTCGGTGAATTCAGAGATGGCGAGATGATTGACAGACAGAAAGAGAATTGAGCAAAGCCTGCCTGCAATCATGTTCTTCACCGCGGTTCCTTCTTGATCCAGCATGCTATAATGCCGGGACATTGGCGCAGTGACCACGGAGCATCGGTCTATTGATTTCTTCTTCTGAATCGAGTTTGACTTACGGTGCTCAATCGCCGATAATGGACATGAACCTGAACGTTACCCTAAAAGCCAATAGGGATGTAAGGTTATGAAAAAATTTGGCTATTACTACCCGTTGTGATGTTTGACCTCCTCTTTTGTTTATCATCCCCTATCGTTTAGGTTCGCTGTCTCTCTCCTGGATTGAGGCCGTCCGTGTGGGCGGCCTCAATCGTTTCGAGCCCGTTGGTGAACCACTTGTTTTCCTGCACCACTCGTTATTCTAAAACCGCCCGGTGAGCCTTGATTGACCCGAACCACTCCGGTCTTTTGTCGATGTCAAAAGATGCCAGGGCGGGATGCATGGTCCGAATTGACTGCTTGCTCTGCTCAAGGGCGGCGATCAACGAGCGTATGGTTTTTTCATCCATGTCCGCCGAGGCTATCAAGGTCATGGTTGTTCCGAATGTGGAAAGCGTATTGGCTTGCGATGGGTAGGTTGACTTTTTGATATCCTGTCTTGACAGTGCCGCGTTTGACGTAACCAGATCGGTCATGCTGTTGTCTGAAAAACCGATCAGGGAGGCCCCGGTATCTTCGATAAGCTGCTTTATGTCACTGTCGGGATGAACACCTTTGTGGACCAGTATCTGCACGTCGCCCTGGCGGAACGCTATTTTATCCTGGGAAAATGATGACGACAGTTCGGCATATACGGGAAACATTTCTTCCGTCCAGCCCCGGGCTTTCATGAACACTTCAAAGAGATGCTTCTCAGGGGATCCGAATGATCCGGCATTTATCCGTTTTCCCGGTAATTGGTCGATCGTTGAGATCTCAGCCCCCTTGCGGACCACCAGGGTAAGGGGAACATTGTAGAGCGGGGTGACAATGCGGATACGATCATAACTGATATCAAGATACTGAAAAGCGCCCTGCCCGGTCGCCGATTCCTCGAGCAGCAGAGAGTCAACGAGCGCCAGGTCGAGCGATCCTCCCTGGACGTTTGTCAGGTTGTCAATAGGATTGTTTGTTTCGGACAGTGAGCAGGTTATCTCTGCGTCGTACTTGGTAAATATCCTGCACAATGATTTACCGTTGTGGTAGGAGAATGATCCATGCGGGGCTGTACCGATGATCAGTTCAAAGGAAGCGGCCGGCATGGAGAAAGTGCATATCACTCCGCAAGCAGCGATAAGAGATAGTATGTTGATAGTCAGGTTCCCCGGCCGTTTGAGAATTTCAGTAAGCATGGCATCCCCCAGAATGGAAGTGTGTGAAACAAGTGATTTGAATTGTCAAAGCGCTGCCCTACCTTACAATAAGCATGAAAATACTGTTTCTAACGTATTAATTGATCAGTAAAAAATCAATAATTGATGACCATCTGGTTCAGGGATTGGCGATTCGAGTATCGTCTGCCGCAATGGGCTGGAAATCAGGCAAATAATATTTAGTATGTAATAGAGAGGGAAATGGATGGGGATTGGTGGTCATGATTTACGCAGATCCAATCATTATGTATGAAGTTCATTGCCCTCAGTGCAAGAGCCAGATAATTCTCTTTCGGGAAGATCTGGATGAACCGGTTTTTTGCGAAAAATGTTCGATTGAATTTCATGTGTCATTGCCCAGTGAAGAAATCGGCGAAGTGATATATGACTGCACAGGATAAGACCTATATGGCCGTCATAAAACTCGATGCAACCAACGAATTCAGTCCCGGACAGATGAAACGGTTCTTCCTGGTGGAAGATTCCCCGCACTTCAAGATTATCAATTTCAATCTCGATGAAGGGGTGACCTTTCCGGTTCACTCGCATGATCTTGACGGCGAGCTGTCGATCCTGGTCCTGGAGGGTGAAGGGTTTTTCCTCGGTGAAAACGATCTGGAAATTTCCGCCGAAAAAGGGGATATCCTGATCTCCCAGATCAGGGAGCCCCACGGTGTTCGCGCGTCAACGAAGATGCGGATTCTGGTAACAATAGCTCCGCCTATCTGACAAGCTTCCCCTGGATAAACGCCGGTCTTATGAGGGCATCTATGCGTGCCCATCCGAGCCGTATGATCGCAGCGTACCGCGGGAGCGGGGACATCGTTGAGCAGAGCGTGGCAATTGTTGCATGGGGCCGGCTGCAAACACAGCGCGACGCTCATAACAATGCTGCGAACTCCTTAAGCAGCGGCCGGGAATGACCAGATACGCCGACAACCCGCTCCGCAGTGATCATCGAGTTGAGGATAGCTTCTTCAACGCTCTCGATGGCGGCCCTGAACAGCAGATCCATGTCTGGCTCAAACAGCATCTGTATGGAAGCGATACTGCAGTTGTCCTGTTTTACGTGAGCGACCCTGTTCTGGGTGGAGAAAGCTACAGCGACCTCCCCGCTGCCATGGGCCAGGTGCGAGCCGGTCCTGCTTATTCCGACGATGGCCCTGTTCGCGATTCTTTGCAACTGGCGTTCCGTCAGCGGTATGTCGCAGCCGAGAATCACGATTATCGATCCGCAGTCGGGCTGATTATCAGCAGCCATCCGTTCTGCTATCGTTTTGCCGATAGCCTTCCCGTCGACGAGCAACTCTTTCGTCAGTCCCATGTTGGTCAGGACCAGACTGCCGAGATGACAGGTCCTTCCGTCAAGCTCCATGCGTCGGGAAGCGGACCCGATCCCGCCCTGCAGACGGTAACACGACATCCCCCGGCCGGCTCCTACGGAACCTTCAGCAAATTCGACGCTGAGGTTGCCGAGAGCTTCTCTGACATGGCAGGAGCCAATGGCACATTTTTGTATGTCATTGAGATAGTAGTCGTTACACTCCAACACCAGCGGGTTGACCGTACGGATCGGATTCTCAATAGCGCGGTTCTCCTCGAGCGTTGCGTGAACCAGCGCCTGGGTGACTCCGCCGACGCAGAGGGTATTGGTGAGCAGGATCGGGGTTTCAATGGTCCCGAGCTCTTCAATCTGCATCAATCCCATGGATTTGCCGAATCCATTGAAAACCGAGACGGCAGCCATTACCTTGCTGCTGAACAAGTTTCCGTCGGCCGGCAGTACGGCTGTCACCCCGCTCTGGACTTCCCCCGCAGCAACGGTGCAGTGGCCAACCTGTACGCCGGGTACATCGGTAATGGAGTTGCGTTCCCCGGCAGCCATCTCACCGATATGGATATGGTAATCGCGTATTCTTTTTTGTCCGTTCATAAGAATCCCTGAGAGTGAATCCCAACGTTTTGAGCACGTGCCTCGAGTCCGGTATCTTACCGCAATTTAGGGGAGGAAGATACGGTTTGGATATATTCGCCCGGGGAAAATACGCGTCGCGAAAGGAGGCTGTCTGCACCCATCCCCCGTGCCGCGGTGATTATAAACGTTCGCATAGCACACCGAGTAGCGTATAACTGCTTGTTTCAAAAGATGGTTCGTGCCCCGGAGCTCGAAAATCCGGGCCCTGTCACGCTTCGCTCGAGCGGCCCGCCCGTTTGCGAAACTGTTCGGCCAGAATGGTATCACAAATTGATTGGGTCAGGTGGTAGGCAATACAGGGGATTAAAGCCATGGGGAAGGCAGCGGCGAGATAGCCGGACCACACCAGGTACGACACCGTCAGGGTTTTCTGCGAGGTATGTATGGTGAAAGCTGAAACGGACGGTCGATCAAGCTTGATAGCTTTTGCCAGCCGGTAATTGAACAGCAAAAAGCAGTTGTGCAGAATAATCACGAAGATGAATGCGTAAACGATATCGCTCCCGGCGGCGATAAGCTTTGTGGTTGAGCTGGCGACCGCATTGAAAATGATCAGCAGCACCACGCACTGATTGAAAATCGAAATCTTTTTCTTATGCCGGTAGGCCAGGGCTCTTAGCCTGGACTGGAGCAGTTGGCCGATGATGGTAGGGATGAGAATCGTCACGATCAGGCTTCCCGTCATTTGCAATACCGGCAGGTTGATCGGTTCTGTGACACTGACCAGAATGTTCAGCATCGGCGGGATGGTGAAAATGGCAACGCCGTTGCAGAGAACACAGATGAAGAGGCTTAACGGGATATTGCCCCGGGCAATCCCGGTCATCACCGTTCCTGATGCTATCGTCACCGGGACCGTGGCGATGATGATGGCACCGATGATGAAATCAGTTTGATCCCTAAAAAAAGCGTTGGCGGCGATATACGTAACAAATGGAAACAGGATAAGCGAAGAAACAACGGCTGCAAGCAGTACTTTGTAATCTTTTAACTGCCGCAGCACATCGGATGTGTCCAAGGTTACGCCCGTGGTAAAGAATGCCAGAAAGATACCGATTTTTAATATGTTATACTCACGCACGAGAATTCCGGTACCGGGGGCCAGAAATGCCAGTGCTGCGACAACGGCAATACCTACAAAAAACCACTGTTTTTTGAGAAAATGAATCATCGTATGTGATGGGTTGAGGGGGTGGTTTGCCCGCTTTCTGTCGGTCAATAATGACAGGCAACAAACCACAACAGAACAGCAACTTCAAGAAGATTCACGGCGCAGATGAAAACAACGCGGGACCGGTGTACATCGCCTTTACTCGCCGGCGCTGCTGACGACCAGTTTCTTCTCTTTCAATAGAGGCATCGGATTCACGATGTGGCGTTTAAACCATTTCTCATGATCGTCTACTCCAAAGGCCAGGCAGAGGAGTTCAGAAAAATGAAAAATGTGTCGATACTGTGCGTGGAGGAGGAGCCACAGCAGTTCCAGTCCGCCAATTCCTCCAGGTGTATCCCGATCTTTTCACAGAATTTGTAGATGGAGCGGTTGTTTTGATGACCCGATGCAGCGAGGGAACAGCCGGGAAAATAGGTATAGGTGTTTCGCTTATGTCGTGAAGATTTCTTGAATGGCCTTGATATCCTTTACTTTTTTAGGCATAAGATCGAGTTTGCGTTTCTTGAGCATCGTCAGCCCCAAACCAATATTCTGCTTTGAGATTCTCATCCGGAACCCTTCTGCTGGAGTGGTGTCATCAATCATGCTTCTGTATCACCACAACGGTCATGTCGTCGTATTGGTGGGCTCCTGCCTGATGATCTTTGGCTGCGTTGATAAGGGTATCGCATAATTCAGAGGCAGTCGGTTTAATCATTCGCCCTATCGTTTCCACGATCCCGTTGTGTCCAAAGTTCAGATTCTGAGGGCCGGGAGCATCGGTAATTCCGTCTGAGCACATCAGCAGTATACTGTCCTGTGAGAATGCGTATTCCTGCTCGTCTAGAGAAATTTTCTCGAACAGCCCCAGCGCCTGTCCGTTTTTCTGGGGCAGGCGGTTAACGGAACCGTGGCCATCAATGGCAATTGGTACTTCGTGTCCCGCCCGCACGTAACGGAATTGGTTGGTGACTCCATTCAGGACACCGAATAAAACGGTGACGAACATCCCCCGATCATTCATATCCATGAGGTGGAGATTCACACTTCTGAGCACCTTCTGGACGGATCGACCCGGATGGGCTTCGGCACGCAGCAGGCTGCGGACCATAGCCATGAACAGGGCGGCCGGCACCCCCTTGTCGGATACATCACCGATCGCAACGCCAAGCAAATTGTCACCGAGCGGTATAAAATCAAAGAAATCCCCACCCACGGATTTGGCCGGAAGCATGGTTGCGCTGAATTCATATCCGGCGATAGGGGGGATAGACCTCGGCAGCATGCTTCTCTGTATTTCACCTGCCAATGACAGTTCATATTCCAGCCGCGAGAGCTGTTCCAACTGGGCTACCTGCTCTGCGACCCTGGTTTCCAGTTCACTGTTCCACTGCGTGAGTTCCTGCGCCTGTTCCGCCACCCGATTTTCAAGTTTCGTGTTCCATTCGGCAAGCTCTTTCGCCTGTTCCTCGACTTTGCGGCTCTTTTCCTGGATCTCGTTGAAGAGCCTCACATTTTCAATCGCAATTACCGCTTCATCGGCGAAAGTCTTGAGCAACTCTATCTGTTTTTCGGTGAGGGGGCTAACGTCCATACAACGGATCAGGATTGCACCGATTGCTGTTCCCTCCCGGATAAGAGGAGTGGCAAAGGTGGTTCGATTGCCGAATTTTTTGGCTAGATCAGCACCGAGCGGAAACTCGTTGGCGGCAGCCTGCAGGTCGTACACATGAATAGAGCGACGGTCAATGACAGCTTGTCCCGCCACCCAATCCCGGTTCAGGGACCTTAATGTTCCGACAGGCCATAGGTCGTTCGTGCCATACTTAGACACGAGGCGGAGCGCATTACCTTCAACCCTGAAGATTTCGGCATCTTCAACATTACATAACCGTGCCGCGTTTTCGGCGACCGTATCCAGGATCGATTGGATATCGGAGGGAGAGCTGGATATGGTGCGTAAAATTTCCCTTATCGCCGTTGTCTGCTGCTGTACTTCTGAAAGTTCGCGAGCTTTTTGTTCTGCTTCATGTACGTAAACTTCCGTCATTCGTTTTTGCAATGGATGACTCCCGAAAAGAAACGATTTCAGCTCATTTTTAGGGAGCACCAGCAAGCGACAGGGTTCTTCGGTCATGATCGAGGTGGTAATGATGCCTTCACCTAACCCGGTCCAGCCGAAATGATCTCCAGGAACGTAATACGACTGCACCTGCTCTCTGCCGGTTGATGCCATTTCAACCGCTTTTGCCCGCCCTTCGAGAAGTATGTAGAGTGCATCGCTTGGATATCCCTTTTGCAAGACGATCGTGTTCCCGGGAAGAACATGAGTTTCTGTTTTTTCCCAGAAAGCTTCCGACTCTATATCCGTCAGCCCCAGTTTGGCCAGCAGTACTTCCGGATTTGTCGTCATGGTTATCGCCTCCTAATGCCGCCTGCGAGACATATAAGAGACATGCTGTTCTTGTTTGCTCAAAGCAGCAGGTGGGATAATTCCAGCAGTTAGAAAAGCAGAAGAGCCATCATGGACCGCAGTGATCGCTCCGTTGTACAACATACCACAATGTAGTATAATATTATAATGCTAAACCTTGTTAGCAGCAGTGTCAAGATGCGGGCCGGTCATTCTGCCTGGAGAATGATCTTGAAAATACGTTCCGGCTGGATTCTGCAGATGGCCGGGCACTTGACAACCACATTGTGGTATATAAATTAAATGATACCACGGCAGGCATATGACGCTCGAGGCAGCTTGGAAAAATCGGATCTCTCTCCAGTCGCAGAGTTTGCAGATCGGGAACGGTCTAACGATGTTTCAAAGCTGTCTGGCGTCATGAATATATTCAAACATTGCCGCATGCCAGGTATTCTCTGCAACATACGTTGCAGCTTTTCTCAGTCAATGCATCTCTCTTGACTGGGCTATTCCTTTACGTGGAGGTAGCCATGAACAAGGAATCGTATCAGCCAGACTATGGCCCCACCGAGTATGATCTTGATTTCACTTTTGAGCTTGATTTCAGTATGTCAGATTACCTTATGATTGGAGCTTATTTCGTGTTCATTGCCCCCGTTTTTCTGGTGATGGGGCTTGTCACCGCTGTCTATCGGGGGATCAGGAATATTTTTAGGCGAACAGATGAGACAACGGAAGAGCAGCTCAGTTCTCCCGGGCTGCTCTCTTTTGTTTCGAAAATTTTCTAGGACGCGTTGTCCCCTATACAAGCTCCGGTACGTGGACTCAACAGGCTTGAAACGAGGTATTGCCGCTGAAAATGCACTTCGTTTATCCAACAAAGTGGCAAGTTGCAAAATTGTAGATTTGAGTTACCAGTGTTGGGGTAAACCGGACGATTAAACAATAACGGCAGCCCCGGTATGTTCAGGAAATTATTCAAGAGAGGCGGCAGTTCCCCCAGCAAGGCCGAGCCGGACGACCAGCACGGCATCGATTGCGACTGCAATTACTGCCCGACGTGCGGGGAGGCGTATCGGGCGGAAATTGAAACCTGTGCCGAATGCGGTGTGCAGCTTGTCCCGGGAGCCGAGAAGCTGGCTGGGCTGCAGCAGCGGCAAGCCGAGTTGCGTTCGCTGTCGATGGACATCTCCGCCGGGGATGAACTGGTGACCATCCAGGCGGGCAAGGTCAGGTATCTCAAGGAACAGCAGCAGCTGTTAAAAGCGGCGCAGGTGCCGTCGGTTCTGGCCGGAGACAATCCGGCAAAGGGCTGACGCGGCCCCAACCTTCAGTTGAAGGTCAAGGCAGAGGACGCCCGGCGGGCGGCGGCAGTCATCAAGCAGGATTTTATCGACTCCACCGGCCTGGACAACGATGATTTCACGGAGGCGGGGGTGCTCTTTGCACCAAACGCGGAAACGGTCATCTGTCCTGCCTGTTCGACTCGTTTCAAAGCCACCGAACGAACATGCCCGGACTGCGGCCTCGAGTTCGATGGACATTAAGGCCGCACTCACCCAATCCGGCCTTCCTTGCTCCTCGTTGTTCACTGCGCCAATGCCGCCCATGCAGGCTCGTGCGCACCCCTCGGAATTTTCACTGCGTGGCCGTGACCGGATCATCGTCATGACAGGCCAGCGCTCCCCCATCGGGACGAATCAGCGTCGACAGGAGGTTGCACACCGGCCTTTTCAAGAGCCGGAGCGGCGGGATAGCCGGGTCCCGGTACACCAATCCTGTTCGAGTTGCTGATCAGCGGGCAGTAATTACTGTATAATCTGCAAAAATATGCTATCTCTGTGCGCGAAACAGGAAGCAGGGGAGTAACCAACGAACTGATCAGTCAATTGCAGGATTACCCTATGAATACATGTGAAAGAATTGTTGCGAGAATTCTGGTATCTGCAGTTATTGCCATGGGCGCTGCGGGGATGAATCGTGACGCGGTCGCAGATACCGGAGCACTGCGACTGGCGCTGCTGCCTATTCCGGATACGTTGCCGATTCACCTGGCAGTTGAAAACGGATATTTTGCCGATATGGACCTATCGGTGGAAATCCTGCCGGTGGGAAGCGCTGTGGAGCGCGATCAGCTGATGCAGGCGGGCCGGGTCGACGGGATGATAAACGAGGTGCACGGCGCTGCCCTGTTCAACCGGGACGGGGCCAAGTTGAAGATCGTTTCGACCACGAGAAGCTCGGCCCGAAGCGTGCCGATGTTCCGCATTCTTGCAGCTCCCGGTGCAAACATCAAGAGCACAATGGACCTGGCCGATGTTCCGATCGGCGTGTCGAAAAACACGATCATCGAATACGTGACGGAGCGCGTGCTGCAACAGACCGGCGTCGAATCACCAGCGATTGTGACCAGGTCCGTGCCCGTGTTGCCGGAGCGGCTGCAGCTTCTGCTTTCGGGACAGCTTAAAGCCGCCACGCTGCCGGATCCGCTCGGATACAGTGCGGTCCAGGCGGGAGCGGTGGAAGTAGCGAACGATCAGGAGATCGGCTTGAACGGTATTGTCCTGACATTCTCCACGGAAGCGGTGAACAAGAAAACAGAAGCCGTCCAGAAATTCATGGACGGATGGATGAGAGCGGCGGCTGAAATCAACGCCGATCCGGACAAATTTAGAGACCTGATGCTCAAAAAAATCCGGGTACCGAAGAATGTGCAGCAGACCTATCCGATTCCTCCGCTGACACCCGGTGAGTCCGTGTCCCGGGAACAGTGGGAAGATGCGGTAGCGTGGCTGGTGGAGAAGGAGCTGCTGGATAGCGAGATACCGTATGAAGAAGGGGTTACCGATCAGTTCCTCCGGCAATAGGGCAGCGGGCAGAATTCGCTGCATCGGGTTCAACGAGGCAGGCGCAGCTTGATAGAGCTCGATCGACTCACATACCGCTACCGCGACGGCGAAGACCTGTTCAAGGATTTCTGTCTGACGATCGGAAAGGGCGAGGCGTGGACGATTATCGGTCCGTCCGGCTGCGGGAAAACGACCCTGCTCTCGCTGCTGGCGGGGATGATTGCCCCGGTGGCAGGCCAGGTGGTCATCGGCGGTGATGTGATTACCCGGGCCCGGCCGCGTACCGGTCTGGTTTTGCAGGACCACGGGCTGCTGCCGTGGGCTACAGTCAGGCAGAATACCGAGCTGGGTTTGAAGATCAGGGCGTATTATGGACCGGACGGGACGCACAGCCCGCAGGATATGGAGCAGGATAAAGACAAGCTGACTGCCCGGGTTGACTACTGGCTGGACTGGCTGGGCATCCTGCACCTGCAGGCGAAATATCCAGTGGAACTGTCGCGGGGACAGCGGCAGCGCGCCGCCATCGCTCGATCACTGGTGCTGGATCCCGATCTGCTGCTGCTCGATGAACCGTTTTCGGCGCTCGATGCGCCGATCCGGGAAGATCTGCAGAAAGTGATGAACCGGTTTCACCAGGAGTCCGGGTTAACCTCGGTTACCGTTACACATGACATCGAAGAAGCCGTCGTAATGGGGGAGAAAGTGCTGGTTCTCACAAACAGCGAAAACCGTGAACCGCTGATTGTCGACAATCCGGTTTCGGGCAGCGTTGACCGGCGCAACGATCCTGGATTCATGAACCAGTGCGGACGACTGCGTGCGCTGCTTGCGAACGGGAACGGTGCCAGTCCGGAGGTGACGCAGCCATGAAGCGACGGGTGACGCTGGTGAGTACGCTTGCCGGGATCGCGATGTTTTTCCTGATCTGGCTCGTATGTGCGGCGGTGCTCAATAAATCGATCCTGCCTTCACCGTTTGTTGTCGTACCGCTTTTTTTCAGCTCGATCTTTGGGGAACTCGGCCTGCATTTCATGGCCAGTGCGGCACGGGTAACGGCCGCGATCATGCTTGCAACGGTAACCGCCGCGCCGTTGGGTATGATCCTGGGCCAGTCACCCAGGATCGATCGGCTGGTCGAGCCGCTCATTGCCATCGTCTATCCGATCCCGAAGATCATCTTCCTGCCGGTCATCTATGTGCTGCTGGGGATTACCGATTTCTCCAAAGTATTCCTGATCAGCATCATTATCTTTTTTCAGATCCTGGTCGTTGTCCGTGACGAGGCGCTCAGTTTGAGAAAGGAACTGATCGTTTCGGTAAAATCACTCGGGGCCGGTCGGAGGGCGCTCTTTCGCTACGTCTATCTGCCCGCCTCCCTGCCTGCGGTGCTGACCGCACTGAGGGTGTCGGCGGGGACGGCTATTGCGGTGCTGTTCATCGCAGAACAGTCGCTGACCGAATACGGCCTCGGCTACTATATCGTCGTGGAGACCTACCAGGTGCTGATGTATCCGGAGATGTACACGGGCATCATGGGCATGGGGCTGCTGGGAGTCGGACTCTATTTCCTCATCTACTCGATTGAATTGCGGGTAAGCAAACACCTCTTTGCCGGCGGCTGAGCATCGTACAACGTAGCGGCACAATCAAGGTAAAACAACACGCTGTTAATCACGTGACAACCCCTCAATATACAAAGATGCAGGCCTGGGTTCTGGCAACCCGGCCGAAAACGCTGCCGGCGGCGCTTGGCCCGATACTGGTCGGTACGGCCGTGGCCTGGCATGATGATGTGTTCAGCCTGCTGCCGGCGCTGGCGGCCTTCATCGGGGCGCTGCTGCTGCAGGTGGCGGTTAACCTGGCAAACGATTATTTCGACGCCCGCAAGGCGATCGATTCCGAAGAACGGCTCGGACCGCTGCGGGTCACCCAGGCGGGTCTGATTCCCGCCGCACACGTTAAGGCGGCAATGCTCGGCTGCCTGGCTGCCGCCGCGCTGGTATTCCTCTATTTAACGGCGGTTGCCGGTCCGGCTATTTTTATGGTCGGGGTGCTCTCCATCCTGGCCGCCCTGGCATACAGCGGCGGGCCGTATCCGATCGCTTCCCACGGCCTCGGGGAAGTGTTTGTCTTCATATTCTTTGGTCCGGTGGCGGTCTGCTGCACCTATTTCGTTCAGGGGGGGAGGTTTTCGCTTGAATCCCTGGTTGCTTCAGTACCGCCGGGGCTGCTGATCACCGCCATCATGGTCATCAACAACCTCAGGGACATCCCGACCGATGCGAAGGCGGGAAAGAGAACCCTCGCGGTCAGGCTCGGCCGGCAGAAGACCATCACGCTCTATGTTGCACTGCTGGCAGGAGCTTATGCTGTCCCCCTGCTGTTCATGATTTCCGGGTATGCGGGCGCCGCAATGCTGCTGACCATTTTGCCGCTGCCGATGATGATCGCGTTAATCAGGGAGGTGAGGGTAACGACCGGGCCGCCGCTGAATGAAACGCTGGCCAGAACGGCGAAGTTCTCGTTGTTCTTCAGTATCTTTTTCTCTATCGGTCTGCTGGTCTGAATGGGCAGGCGCTAACCGCGGCAGGCCCTATTTTTTTCAATAATAACAGGTGTTATCATGTCGCTTGAAGCCGTAAAAGAGTATTTTGCGCAATACGGGATGGAGCAGCGGATCATGGTTCTCGATACTTCCACCGCCACCGTCGAGCTGGCCGCTGAAGCGCACGGGGTGGACCCGGACCAGATTGGCAAGACGCTGTCATTCAAACTGGGGGAAACCCCCATCCTTATCGTGGTGTCGGGTACGGCAAAAATCGACAACAAAAAATACAAGAGCAGGTTTTCGAAAAAGGCGAAGATGCTGAATCCGCAGGAGGCGCTCGCTCATGTCGGCCACGCAATTGGAGGTATCTGCCCGTTTGGATTGAAGAAACCGATTGACGTATACCTTGATGAATCGCTGAGAAAACACCCGGAAATAATCCCCGCCGCCGGGGCCCGGAATGCGTCGATCCGCATGACAATTGCCGAACTGGAGCAATACTCGCAGTTCAAGGCGTGGGTGGATGTGTGCAGGTAGCAGCAGCGTCTCAAGGGGGCGGACCGATGGTGCCGATTTTTGCTGATCGGTAATCCGGTCGATGCTTCCTTCCGCCTGCTCTCTCCCTTGCTCGTTTCAGCTCAACCGTTTTTTTGCCGATTCCCGGTACCGGTATTATATTTTACCGTTGAAGGATCTGCCGATCCGCCGGTACGATCCATCCGCTGGGCAACGGTTTGCATGATCGTTCCCGGATATTACGGTTAAAGCCGGCCAGCTGCACGAAAGAGGAATCATGATCGGAAACGTACTGAACCACCAGAAGGTGCGCAGATTCCTGTCCACTATCACCGGACAGACGATCGTGATGTTTCTCTGGGCGGTGGCCGCGGTGGTGCCGGCGATCATTCTGCTGTCCCTGTACCGGGTCGAAGCGATCCCGTTAAACCTGGCCGCCGCGATCCTGCTGGTTTTCCTCGGCGTCGTCTGCTTCTTTCTGGCAAAAATCAGGCTGGCGGCCCGCCTGGAGCGGGAATATCGCTATATCGAGCAGATCGATCATCTGGCCGAGCTCGAAGAGAAAATCGCCCAGCGGACCCGGGAACTCGACGAGCGCAACCGGCAGCTGAGCGAAGAAATCAAGGAGCGGCTCAAGGCCGAAGCCTGGCTGACGCAGTCCAATGAGCTGTTATCGGGAATAATCTCGACGATGGACGGCATCATCTACGTGGTTGATTTCGAGACCCACGAAATCCTGTTCGCCAACGATTATCTGCAAAACCTGTTCGGGTTCGACCCGGTCGGAAAACAGTGCCACCAGCTGATCCACTCCGCCGAGGAGAAGCCGTGCCTGTTCTGCAACAACCAGCGCCAGCTGCTTGATTCAGACAAACCGCTCGAACCATACCAGTGGGAATATCGCAACCCCTTCGATAAAAAGTGGTACCGCGCGAAAGATCAGGCCATCAAGTGGTCCGACGGCAGGTGGGTGAAGCTGGAGATCGCGATAGATATAACCGAACAGAAGAGTCTCGAACATTTCCAGCAGGAAGCGCGAAAGCAGGTCGAAATTGCCACGGGCATCAGCAGCCGCTTCGTGGCGCTCGTGGCCCACGATCTGAAATCACCGTTTTATTCGATGACCCAGATGCTCAAGCGAATCCTGGAACGGGAGCATTTCGACAACGATATACACCGGCAATTCCTGGAAAATATCGTTACAAACGGCTACCGCATGCTGCAGATGATCGACAACCTGCTGTCGATGAATCGGCTCGAAACCGGCGGGATCAGGCTGGAAAAGACATTTTTCAATGTCCACGACATGGTTCGGGAAGTGATCCAGAACTTTATCCATCCGGCATTTGACAAGGCCATCCGCATGGTCAACGATGTTCCTGAAGACGCCGAAGTTTATGCCGATCGGCACCTCTATTTCGTCGTTTTGAATAACCTGATGTCAAATGCGTTGAAATTCAGTGAACGGGGCGGTACCGTGGAACTGTTTCTTCCCGACCCGAAACGGAAAATGTGCATTGCGGTCAGGGATAACGGGCAGGGGATGGAAAAGGATTATGCCAAAAACCTGTTTCGTTCCGATATCAAAACCAGCAGCAGGGGAACGAAAGGGGAGACCGGGAGCGGACTCGGGCTCGTCTTCTGCAACGAGATTATCAAGGCGCATCACGGCAGGATCCTGGTTGACTCGACCCGGGGAGTCGGGACCACGTTTACGCTGGAACTGCCGGAATGCAGCAGCTACGACAACAACCGTGAGCGGGACGCAGACGACGGAGAATCGGCCCTGCTGGAGGAGGCGGTTTAAGTCTCGGCTTTTTTTGTTCCGGACGCAATCCCCACCGCCGTGTCTTCGGCTGCCGTCTCCTGCGGCTCAGCTGCCGGTGATGCAGCGTCAGGATGGTCCGCTGCACCGGCCTTGATTTGTTCATCCGGAAATGATTCGACGATGCCGGTCATCGCCCTGAGCGTCGTGCGCCCGCCGGGAGTGTCAGGTATCTCTTCGCCCAGGGCCGTTTCGACGATTTTCCGGTTGGTGAGAAGCTCGGGGGGGCGCGACGGCATGATTTCAGAATCCGCCCTGGAGTAATGCAGCATATCGTTTGCAACGAGAGCCTCGAGGACATCGTCAACAAGGTCCTGGTTGTAGGCCGTGCAGTGAGTGATGATATCTTCCCGATACGTCGGCTTCAATTCCCTGAAGCGGTTACCGACCAGGGTACAGATGTCGAGGGCGGCGCTGATCTGCAGGACCGGCTGCGGAGTAACGGAAATGAAACGGTAACGGGGCTCGATTTGTATGGCGTATCCGGTCTGGGCCCCGATCAGCACAAACAGGCAGCCGACCCAGACCCAGGCCAGAAACAGCGGTATGGTTGCAAATGAACCGTATATCGCATTGTATTTGGCGACGCCGATCTGCATCGTGATGTATACGTTCTGGGTGATGAACCAGCCGGTACCGGCAACCAGGGCGCCGACCATCGTAGCCTTGCCCCCGGTTTTCGTATTCGGGAAAAAGACATAGACGGCGTACAGGGTGACGGAAAGCACCAGGACCGGAACTCCTCTCAGCAGCAGATCCTGCAGCCAGCCAAAGGGGAGATAGCGGCTGACGTGCACGTTGAGGGAATTGCTCTTGAGCATTGTGCTGGCTGCCAGCGCGACGTTAAGCGAGATCGGCATCATGACCATCAGGGCCAGGTAATCGGCGACTTTGCGCAGAAATGAACGGCCCGCATCCACCTTCCAGATCACGTTGAGCGATTTCTCCACCTGGCCGAGGACCATGATCACCGACAGGAATATACCGACCATGCCGAATGTTCCCAAAGTCGTGAAATTGGTTCGATCCACATAGTCGAAGATCCGGTCCACTGCCGAACTCAGGTGCCCGACAAGATCCTCCTGGCCGCCGTTTTCCGCCGCTCCTCCTGCTTCTCCGGCAGCGGGCACTGCTGCCGATGATTCTGCTGCTGCAGGACTGTTTTCCGGTGCCGGACCGGGCGGGGAATTAAGGTGTGGGGATTTTGCCTCCAGCGACTGCACATAGGTATATATGACTTCCCTGAGCTGGTCCCCGCCGCCCAGTCCTTTCACAACGGCCGTACTCATCGCCAGCATCGGCACCATTGACAGCAGGATCGCATAGGTCAGGTAGCCGGCCCGGATCGTCAGCACGTTCTTGTTCATTTCCTTCAGGCAGATCAGCAGGACCCTGACGATTTTGCGCGGCCAGCGCGTCAGCGGCGGTTCATCCGGGGAAACCGTGTCCACCCAGGTCATGAATGAAGAAACTTTGTCAGATGGTGTTCGAGTGCGCAGCATATGTCTGCAGCTGGTTGATTTCTGGTGCTATTCACCTATTTCCTGCTTGGTAACCGCTTCGCTCTTGATGCGGTCAAGAAGGTCCGACAACACCGGTTTTACATGTTCCCTGATATCTCCGGCGACGATGATGAACAGCAGGTCGTCGCCAGGGTACAGGCGGCCGGTTTGAGGCTCGACAATAATATCATAAATACCAGGAGATTGTAAGAATTCTTCCCGTATTGCGTTGACCCGTTCGAGGTCGACCTGGACATCGATGGCGGTAACCGTCGCGCGGTCGCTTCGCGACCATTTTCTTACGGTACCGTTATGGATGAGGACCATCCCGACATGTTCAGCATAATCCGGACGGGCTTTCAATTCAGCTATGGTTTTTGATAAGTCCATGATATTCCCCTTGATTGTTTAGATTGGGCGATGCTGGAAACCTCAGATTTTCTCCAGTACCGGGATATTCAGGTTGCTCGACATATCCAGCCGGTTGTAGTCGAGTTTGTGATTGTATTTTTTCAACAGCCAGAGCGGGATGTCGAATTTTGACCGACAGATCTCCCACAGCGTATCGCCGGGCTGCACCCGATAGTTGTTGACGCTGACGATCCGGTATGAGTTGAAAAAGTCCTCCTGGAGTTCCTGGTGGTAGTCGAAGCGGTTTTCCTCGAATGTCGAAACGTTCGTATTGATGAAATCGAGCTGGATTTCCTGACCCGGGTGAACGCTGCCGTTTCTGGCCAGGTTGTTGGCCACGCGAATCGAACTTGGCGTGACCCTGAGCCAGTCAGCCAGCAGCCCGATAGATTCATCCGGCTGTACCTCGATCGTACCGACCAGCAGGCTGTTGTTTTTTTTCAGATTCGAAACCGTGAGGTTTCCGGCAACGGTAACATCCTGCTTGAATTTTGATGATACCGGAGCAGCAACGGCAACGGAGCCTGAGACGGCCTGCTTTTTGATATCCCTGAGTATCGTGGCGCCTGACGTGGAGGCAATGGTCATGAATCCCGATTCGGAATCGTTTGACGGTATGCGGAGGTTCTGGCCGACCCGGATGACAGCCCTGCTGTCGAGGCTGTTGGCCTTGATCAGCGATTTCAGCGAGATGTTGTGTGCCTGGGCTATTTTTCCGGCCGAATCACCGGGACGAACCCGATAGAATTTCGAACGTTTCTGGGTGGCGCTGAAGATTGATTTCGGGGCCGAGGCCAGCATCGAGCTGTTATTGAATTCATAGGGGAGCTTGAGCCGGTAGTTTTTGGGGATATACTTGGTTCCCTTGAAGACGGGATCGCGCAGGGACGGATTGTATTTCCTGAGCGTGTTCGTACTGATTCCAAGGTAGGTGCATAAGCGGCCGGCATGGGCATAGGCCGGCATCTTTACGATGACGGCTTTGAACGGCTGTTCCAGTTTGAGGCCCGAGCGTTCGAGTTTTTTCGCCACTTTGACGGCGGCCAGAAACTCGGAGTAAAAGTTGCGGGACGCGAACTTGAAATGTCCCTGCCGGTAGTTCCTGAAAATATTGGGATAGTTGCCTTCCTGTTTCACCGCCCGCTGCATCCCTGCCGGCCCGTAGTTGTAAGCGGTCAAAGCCAGGGGCCAGGTGCCCAGTTTGGTGTAGTTGCGTTTGAGGAATTTCGCCGCCGCATGGGCCGAGATAATCGGGTCGCGACGTTCATCGATAATGTAGTCGATCGTCAGGAATTCCTTGCCGGTGCCGTGGGTGAACTGCCACATGCCGGCGGCGCCGAATTTACTGAAGGCCTTCGGGTTGAAAGAGGATTCGACATGAGGCAGGTAGGCGAGGTCCTCGGGCAGTCCGTAGTTTCTGAAAATCTGTTTCATTTCGGTCATGTAGGCTCCCGAGCGTACGACGCCTTCCTGGAACCGTTCCCGCAAGCCTCGCTGGGCCCTGATGCTGTCTGCGGCCTTCTGGTATATGTTCGTATTCCGGGTATTACCGAACAGTGCAGCTATCCGTTTCTGCTCCCTCGTCTGGGCCCCGGGATTTTTTGCAAGCTGCAGCAGCACCGAGTTGATATGCTGCTTCACCTGTTCGACTTTATTGATGTTGTGCTTGCGGGCATGCGGGAAACCGTCTTCGAGCAGCGATACCGTCGCATAGACGCGGCCGAGGTTGTACTGGTCATGAATTATTGAAGTATTGACCGACCAGGTGGAGTATACTTTTTCCCAGAAATCGACGTTTGCCGAAATGATTTTGTATTCCGGGAATTTGGTCGGATTGGCCCGGGCCATAACCATGGTTTCGCTGCAAACGATGACGCACAGACAGAATATGAAGACCGCCAGTTGTTTTGCAGGAAAATGGGTGCGTTGTTGAACCATCAGGTGACCATGCAGCGTGGTGGACGAACTTTTCGAAGTTAAGCCGCGGTAGATCCAGTATAACGACGTGGTCGAAAATGTAATGCAAATTCAAATAATAACAAGGTAATCGTGTACACTCCTATTTTAGCGACGCTCGGCTATGTGCTGTCTGATGACGGTACGCAGACGCTCCTGGTGCATCGCAACGGGCGGGAAAATGACGCACATTTCGGTAAATACAATGGACTGGGCGGCAAGATGGAACCGGGGGAGAGCATTTACGACTGCATCTGTCGGGAGATAAAAGAAGAAGCGGGAATTATCTGCGAGCAGGTCATCTTGCGGGGAACGATCAACTGGACCGGCTTCGGCCCGGACGGTGAGGACTGGTTCGGCTTTATCTACCGGATCGACAGGTTCAGCGGTACGCCGTATCGTGAAAATGATGAGGGACGGCTGCTGTGGCACGATATCGATCGACTCCTGGAACTGCCGATGTGGGAAGGCGACCGCCATTTTCTGCCGCTGATTTTTGACGACAATCCCAATATTTTTCACGGTTATATGCCGTATGAAAACAACAGGCCGCTGAGCTGGCACTATGTCAGATAGTACTGAAATGTTTGATATAGTAGAACAATCAGAGCAGAGCGGGAGCGCCGCAAAGTAATTGCTGGAACGCGTCAATAGAGCTTGCGGTGTTGAGGCTCCATGGTATAGTCAGACCTTTACCAATTCCAATTGAAATACAGAGGTGAACTACATGGGAAGCGATAACGAATTTACCCGCCTGGAAAAATATATAGAACGGCTGCTCTCCGGCTATGCCGCCCTCAAGGCGGAAAAACAAGAGATAGAAAAGCAGCTCGATGCAGTCCGGGAGGAGAAACGTGCCGCCGAGGGGGAAACGACCGCCGTGCAGGACCAGATCGCGGCCATGCGGGACGAACTGGCTGAAGCACAGACCGAAAACGAGAAACTGAAAAACGAACTCGAATCCATGGATTCCGCACGCGATGTGATGCGCGACCGCGTCACGAGCCTGATCGGTCAGATCGAACAGTGGGAGGCGGAGATCGAAAGCGATGCCGCAGACGCTCCCGGCGAAGAGGCTGCGGCGACTGAGGATGGAGGGGAGCCGGAAGAGCCGGCACAGAAAGAAAAAAAAGACAATAAGGAAGACCCGGGCGCCAAAGCTCAGAAAAACCTGTTTTCCGCCTGATCGCGGAACAAGGGTTCACCGGTATCATGTCCGAATCTGAACGCTTAGTTAAGTTCTCCCTGCTGGGGCAGAATTTTGCGTTTTACACGGCGGCCTCCGAAGAGGAGATGGAAAAGATCCTGGCTCTGGTCAAGGAGCAGGTCGAGTCCATCGGCGGCGGCGACAAGCCGGGCGGCACGATACCGGTTTCCAAAATTGCCGTGATGGCATGCCTGAATCTCGCCTCCAATTATCTCAGGCTGCAGGAGGAACACGATCAATATCGTGAATCGACTGTCGCTAAGCTGGGCGAACTCAGCGACAGGCTCGATTTTGCGCTGCCAGACGAATAACGTCCCGCCATAGTTTTTGCTTTCGTTTTAGGCTGAATCTGCTACAATATGGGTAGAAATGGCAGTGGTGCCTTTATAATTATTTTTTTGAGCAATATCAATAAGTCGGCAGCGTCCAACGGAGGAGATGGCGGCTGTCGGTGAACAGGGCTTTTCCCTGCGCTGTTGGTGATTTGTAGTGTTGTTGAGCCAACTCTCTTAAAAAGGGATCTACCACTGTCTCTGGATGGCAGGTCTTCGGACGTGCCTGATATTGATATGCGGATCCCACCTATTTCGATAGGTTTAACTTGTCCTGCAGACACGGCAGGGTGG
>Ga0180435_10000965_pt1 | contig 30310 bp, 25 predicted proteins | sample SS_ome_3_FD_132467 | JGI IMG/M metagenome (GOLD analysis project Ga0180435, IMG submission 132467) | Hypersaline lake sediment archaeal communities from the Salton Sea, California, USA - SS_3_S_1 metaG | ecosystem: Environmental > Aquatic > Non-marine Saline and Alkaline > Hypersaline >... | reverse complement strand
TCGCGCCGAACCTGGGCAGCAACCGCGAGGCCCTGGACATGATCATGACCGCCATCGACCGCGCCGGCTACAAGGCCGGCGAGGACATCTCCCTGGCCCTCGACGCCGCCGCCAGCGAGTTCTTCGAGGACGGGGCCTACCACCTCGAAGCGGAGGGCGACGGTCCCTGGGACGCCGACCGCCTGACCGCCTTCTACGCGGACCTGGTGAACAACTACCCGATCGTCTCCATCGAGGACGGGCTCGACGAGAACGACTGGGCGGGCTGGGGCAAGCTCAACGAGACCCTGGGCGGCCGGATCCAGATCGTCGGCGACGACCTCTTCGTGACCAACCCCGAACGCCTGCGCCGAGGCATCCAGGAGGATTGCGCCAACAGCATCCTCATCAAGCTCAACCAGATCGGATCGCTGACCGAGACCCTCGAGACCATCGAGATCGCCAAGCGCGCCGGCTACACCAACGTCGTCAGCCACCGCAGCGGCGAGACCGAGGACGTCACGATCGCCAACCTGGCCGTGGCCACCAACGCCGGCCAGATCAAGACGGGGTCCCTGTGCCGCAGCGAGCGCATCGCCAAGTACAACGAGCTGCTGCGCATCGAGGAGGAGCTGGGCGACCTCGCGGTCTACCCCGGCCGGGGCTGCTTCTACAATCTGGGCTGATCCGCGCCGACGGCGATCGGACGCCCCGACCATGCGGTTCAGGGAGGAACTCATGGCACCCGCCCGCAACGACAGACGAAAGGCCCCGGCGGCCGGCCCCTACCTGCGGACCGGCCCGCCGGCGAGTCGGCGAATTCGCCGGCCCGCCCTCTGGCTCGGCGGCGCCGCGGTGGTGGTGCTGCTGGGCATGGCCCTGCTGGGCGAGAACGGCCTGATGACCTACCTCGGCCTGCGCGCCGAACGTCTGCGCCTCGAGGAGGACGTCACGGGACTGCACGAACAGCGTGACGGGCTCGAGGCGGGGCTGAGCGCCCTGGACGAGGAGACCGGCGATCCCGAGGCCCTCGAGCGCGTGGCCCGCGAGCGCTATCGCATGCGCAAACCCGGCGAGACCGTCATCGAGGTCGTCGGCGAGGACGAGCTGGCCGCCCCGGTGCCGCGGGACGAGTGACTCCCCCCCGCCAACTTGACAGACGGCCGTCCAGCCTCTTATATTGGCCCCTCTTCCGCAGGGAAGAGACAAAACCAGGTATGGATGCGGGGTGGAGCAGTCTGGTAGCTCGTTGGGCTCATAACCCAAAGGTCACAGGTTCAAATCCTGTCCCCGCTACCACTTTGAAAGAGTCCCTGATGCTTAGCGCATCGGGGATTCTTTTTGTTCGGAGCTCGCCGGTGCCGGAGATTCCGTCGACGGTGAGGGTTTCGATGAAGGCGCGGATGACGCGTTTGCGTTCTTCCATGGTGCCTTGTTCGAAGAGGCGACGGGCGTCCGTGAGACCGTCCAGGATAGCGTCGACCAGCGCGTCTGGGCTCGGCCCCTTGGCCCGCACCTGTTCGAGCTGGCGGAGGCGGCCCTCTATCTCCTGACGCTCGGCCAGGAGGCGGCCGAGGCGGTCCTTCATGAGCTCGCGGTGGTCGACGGAGGCGGTGGCCATGAGGTCGATCACCGAGTCGATCTTCGCCGTGAGTTCCTTCAAGCGCGCTTTGAGGCGGCGGCGCTCGGATGCCGGGTCGGGCCCGGGCGGGGTGAGCTGCCGCTGGATGAGCGCGCGCAGCGTGTCCCTCCCCCGCGCGCCCAGCAGGGCGTCGATCCTCTGCGCCACGATGTCCAGCACGAAGTCGTCGAGCTTGCGCTGCAAGAACTGGATGGGCTGGCAGACCGTCTTGCCCTTGGTGATGGCCGCGCCGCAGACGTAGTACTTCGTACCGATGCGGGTGCCGTCCTTGCGCCACTTGTTCTTCCAGGTGGTGCGGCCGTGCATGGAGCCGCCGCAGGCCCCGCAGCTGACCAGGCCGGACAGCAGGTAGGGCGAATTCTTGGCCTTGCCGGTCAGGAAGGCGGTCGCCTTGCGGTGGTTGCCGCGCTGCTCGAGGATGCGCTGGGCGCGGTCGAAGGTGTCCCGGTCGACGAGGGCCTCGTGTGCGTTCTCGAAGACGAGCCAGTCCTGCGGGTCGTTCCACTTCAGGCGGCGCTTTCCGCAGCCGTCGCGCTCCACTTCTCTTCTGTCTGAGATGCGGTGGAATTTGCCCATGCGCCGCCGGTTCCAGGTCACCCGGCCGATGTAGGCGGGGTTCATGATGATCACCCGGATCGAGGACATGGCCCAGCCCTTGGCCTTGGGCGAGACGACGCCCTCGCGGTTGAGGCGGTCGGCGATGGACTTGAAGCCGAGGCCCGCGCCGCCGGTGTACCAGCCGAAGATGCGACGGATCACCTCGACGCGATCGGGGGTGCTAGGCAAAAGGCGAACGTGTTCCCGGTCGGAGCCCTTGACCCTCTGCCCGCGGCTGACGGTGCGGACCGGATTCCCTTCCGGGTCGAGGATCAGCTTCTGGCCGTCGTCGGTGTTGCGGACGATCTGGAACAGCGCGCCGTTCTGGTCGAAGTAGCCGAGGTCGTAGCCGTAGGGCGCCATGCCGCCGGGCCACCAGCCCTGGTCGGCCAGGGAAACCAGCCCGCGGATGACGGCCTTGGACAGGGAGGCGGATTCGTCGCGGGCGGCTTCCTGCTTGAAGAAGCGCAGGAACTTGTCGGCACTCGAGCCGGTGAAGCCCTCCGATGTGTAGATGATCTCGACCCCGGCCTGCTTGAAGAGCCAGCGATAGTAGCCGACCTCGTCGCTGGACATGCGGCCGAAGCGCTTGACGTCCCAGACCAGGATGCAGTGCCACTTTCGGCCGCGTGACCGGGCGGCGTCGAGCATGGACAGGAAGCCCTGCCGGGTTTCGCCCGAGGTGCCGGAGACGCCATCGTCGACGAACTCGGCCAGGACCTCGAAGCCGTGCTCGGCGGCGTACCGGAGGATCTCCTTGCGCTGGTCGGCGAGGGATTTCTCCTGGCGGTCGGTGGAGCGGCGCAGGTAGATGGCCGCGGGGATGCGGGTGCCGGGTCGTGGGTTCATAATGACATTCAGCCAGTCTCGCCCGTGTACATCAAGTCAATTACTGTCTTCGCAAACCATATCTACGTCGCAATTTACGGAATTTTCGGCAGCAGAGCAACGAGCCTGGTGCGCCCGGATGGCCCAGGCCACTAGCAGATCGATCACCTCGGCCAGGGCGGCCGGATCGGCCAGTTCAGAGCCCTCGGCAACGGTGAGGCGGGGCTCGGTGACGGCCGTCGTCGCACGGCGGCGGGAACGAGTGCCAGCTGGGTCTTTGCCGCGCCCATCAGTCACGGTCCTGAGGCCCCTTCCCCTGGCCCGAGCAGGCGCTGAACCTGGCCGATGACCGCCGCCTCGAACTGGGCCGCGGTCTGGCGATCGATGGGGTGGTGCAGCGGATGCGGGCGGCCCGAGGCAGCGAGCTTCCGCGGATAGGTCAGGAACAGGTGGCCGGTTCGGTCGCGGCGGATGGCGATGTCGTTGAGCAGCACGCCGCCGTACCGACAGGAGGCGAAGGCGACCAGGCCGCTCGTGGCGTCGGGGGCCAGGCGGATCCGGACCTCGGTGATTGTGTGCTTTCTGAGCGTCGTCTCGGGCTTATCAGACATCGTCGTCGACCTCCAGAGGGCAGGAAGCAGTCGGTCTATCGGCGGTGGGCAGCCCGAAACTGCGCATAGAATTCACAGAATCCTGCGCCGGCGATCCGAGCACCGCTTTGTGTGATTTCTGTGCGTGAATCGCGGGGTTCACGTCGAAGACCGGGCTCGGCGGGCGACCCGGCCCTGTGCGCGGCGGATCCGGCCGGCGGCGGATCACCTCGTGCTCGACGAGCAGGTCCAGGGGAGGGACCAGTTCGGCAGGCGCGTTGAACCGGGCCCGCAGCGGCTGGTAGGCCTCGCGCAAGGTGAAGGTGACCGCACCGGTTCGCTGGATCCAGGCCAGGACGTACCGGGCCAGGCGAGCGACCGTATCGGCCTCCATCATGTCGAAGGCTATGCGGGCGTGGGCACAGAGGAATTCGCCGATACGCAGGGCACGGCGCATCGGGCCTTCGCCGATGGCCTCGGAGGCGCTTCCATCGGGTTCGAGGGCTTGGTCGGCCAGGTGCAATAGCCCGGCGAGGCGGACGACGGTACCAGCGAGCTTGTTCCCCCAGTCGGCGATGCTCTCGAGGTCGCCGGAGGGGCCGAGTGAGGGCTCGATCGCCTTCTTGAGTTCGACGAGCAGGGTGTAAGCTGTCGAGTCGAGGTCCAACTCGCGGGAACGGATCTCCCCCAGTTCGTCCTTCTGGGCCGGCAGTCGAAGGAGCGCGGATACCGCCTCCTCGTAGGCCTGGCGGACTTCCACCGGGACGGGCGGGGAATCCGCGGCCCGGCTACCGACGCGACTGTGAGGGATCGACCACAGGAAACGGGCCAGGAGGCCTCGGCCGCGGAAGCCCTTCTTGTTCTGCAGCGCGGTGATGACGTCGGGCTGGATCGCCAGGCCGATGGTGATGGCGGGATTCTGGACCGAGCCGCCCTCGCGCCCGATGCGGTCGGTCGCGATGGGGCTGCCGCTATGCCCTTTCAGGTAGACGTCGATGTTCGGGATGCCGTCCGAGTAGCGGCCGCCCATGAGCTCGAAGGGGCCGCCCTCGTCGGACATGATGGCGATGCGTCCGCCCTGCTGGCGCAGGACCACCTCGAGCGATTCGGCCGTCACGTCGTCCAGGACCAGCCGCAGCGGAACCGGGATCTCGGCACCGCTCTGCTCGAACACCGCCTCCTCGACCAGGGCCAGAAGCTCGGCGTGATCGGCTGGGTCACCGGCCTTGGCGGCGCGGGTCTTGAGCTGGTCGATGCGCTTCACGGCGATGTCCGCGCGGGCCACCGCCGCGCGGATCTCCGGATCGGTGCGTTTTCGCTCCTCGGCCACGAACCGGGCGACCGGCCGGATGGCCGCGGCGAAGGCCGGGCTCTTCGATTCGCCGGGCTTGAGGGCGACGGCGACGTAGAGGTTGAGGGGCTCGTCCCAGTCGGGTCGCACGCAGACCGTGTACTTCTTCGCACCGCAGAGGGACAGGACGGAGAGGGCGAGCATGGCAGGCAGGTCCACGGGGCACTGGAGAGCTGCGGCGAGGGCGGTGGCCCAGTCTCGCAGCCAAGCGGGCAAGGCCTCCACGGGGAAGACCGGGACGTTCGCCACCGGGCCGATGGGCAGCGGGTCACCCCAGGCGGGATTCTCCTCCGAGGCCACGTCCGGTCTGCCCGGGTCGAGGGGTTCGGCGTCTGAGAACGGGTCTTGCGGAAGGGTACCTTCAAGGAGGCGGTCATTGTCGTCCTTCATCGTTGCACCTCCTCTCCCTTGCTGATGCGGAAGACGCGGCAGCGTCCCTGGAGGGAGGCTGCAATCTGCTGGGCGTAGCGCTCGCCGGGCTCGTCGTGGTGGGTGCGGATGACCATCGAGGCACCGGAGGGGATGCGGGCGGCGATCTTGGGAGACCAGGCGCCCGATTCGATGCCGAGGACGGCGGGGCCATGCTCGTCGGTCTCGCGCTGGCGCAGCGCCCAGAGCAGCCAGTCGGGCTCGCCTTCGGTCACGACGATTTCTCTCGGTTGCCACCAGTTCGGACATACGCCGTCGAGGAGTTGGCAGGCGAGCGGGTCGGCGAGGACCAGGCCCTTGACGGAGAAGCCGGATGGGGCAAGGGACTTCGGGGCCACGGTGCCGTCGACGGCGCGGGCACGGAGCGAGACGGCCTGGCCCGTGTGGTCCCAGAGGCGGAAGATGATCCGGTGTCCCGTTCTGACCCATGGTCCGCGTCGGGACCAAGCCCAGCGGGGCAGGCGGAGTCCTGCCGGGATCACCCGGGCAAGATCCCACAACTCGGCTTGCTGGATGGACCAGGAGGCGGCGGGGCCGAAGCGGCCGGCGAACCAGACGACAGATTCGGGGTCGGCGCTCACGGGAAGGGAGGCGGCCCACAGCGCGGTAACCTCTTGCTTGGGAGGACGGGCCGGTTGCGTGTCCGTTTCGGTCAGGGCCGGAACGGCGGGCATCACCCGGTGGGAAGCCCGGGATTTGATGTTTCGGTGGAACGGAGCGACTGGAACGGTCCGCGGTGTTTTCTCCCCGCGAAGGATGCCCCGGCGAATGTGGCCGGCCGCCTCGCGCTCGGGGAGCCCGGCTTCCAGGGCCGCGGAAAGGAGAGTGCGTTCGGCAACGGATCGGTCGACTTCACCAGCTCCCACGAACCCGCCGATGGCGGCAGCGGCCTTGAAGGTCGCGCAGGCACGGCCGGTTGAAGTGTGGCGGAGCGCCTGGATCTCGGAGTCGACCGCGGCTGCGACGTAGCGCCTCATCGCACCACGACCTTTGTGCGGACGACAGGCCGTACCGGGATGATGGTGGCATGGTGTTCAGGGAATCGGGGCTGGGAAAGACGGCGATGCGCGGGTGAATTCATGGATCGGTCCCTCTCCTGCTTCGAAGCTCAAGTCGTGTATCTGCATTCGGTTGTGCGGACTCGGGGCGTCTATTCGATTGTGTTGGCGCGTCGGCCGTGGCGGTAGCGGGCCCCGATAAGGCACGTTGGAGTTATGGTGAATTCGAGAACGGCCAACCAAACTAAATGGCATTTAGATTGGTCAGGACTCGCTGGCTGGCGGCCGAGCGATTGGGCCTTCCTTGCTCGGATCACCGACCGGGGATACGACGAACCCCTCTGCCTTCATTGGGCAAAGGGGGGTTGGAGCCTGGGATTCGGGATGTCAGGACCAGGATGGACGAGAGACCGTCTCGGATCGCTCGAATCGCATTTTAGGTACTTTTGCGAGGAAACACCGCGGGTGCCGGCGACCCCGGCTTTCGTGGCGTGGGAGGTTTCCGAAACAAGTTCCCACCTGTTCCAGCGGGCCACGCGGCCGACGAACCTCGGGACCACACCATCATCGGTGCGGGGCTTGGCACGAACTTGGGCCCGGGATCTGTGCCCCACATACCAAGTGTGCCTCGCCGAGCGAATGGTCCCCCACCGCTGACGCCGACCGGCAGCCACCCTCCTGCACCGCACGGTCCGCCAGCACCTGGAGACCTACCTCGCCGCCGTCGACCATAACGACGATCTCCCCTCCAACGTCCCCTTCCGCGTCCGGAGCGCGTTTCGCGAGTACCTCCGCTGCTGCATCCTCGCGCACGGGTTCGCTCGCGCCTACTGCTCAGCCTGCGGCCACGACGTTCTGATCGTGTTCAGCTGCAAGGGCCGCGACATCTGTCCGTCGTGCGCGACGCGACGGATGGTCGAGAGCGCCACCCACCTCACGGACCAGGTCCTGCAGTCCAACGCCAGCGAGACGGTGCGGACCGGCCGGTAGGAGTAAGGACTTGGTTGCCAGAAGCGCAGGCTGTCGTCCAGGTTCTCCCAGTCCCACCCGCTGACCGTCTCCAGACGGCGGTTACGTCGTCGAAGACGAACGTTCCACGAACGGCGGGCAGGTAGAGGAGGACGGGAGCGAGGAGGAGGGTGGCCGGGATCCGGACGACGCGTCCGCTGTCACGGCGCGATCCTGCTGGTTCCTGCATTTGGCCAATTCTCTCCCGGTTCCCCGGGCCACCGATCGCCGCGCAGGTCTTCTGGTGCCAGGCGCGGCAAGGGACGCAGCAGGCGCGGATCGGAGTGCAAACCCGCGGTTCGCCGGACCGCCCTGGCCACCGAGACCGTCGACCGGACCGGAGCCTACGTCGGCGTGGTTATCCTGCCCCTCTACATCGAGAAGGGCACGGTCATAAACCATTTGCTGGACGAGACGCTCACGGCAGGCTTCCGCGTGATGGGCCTCAACTCGAACCAGTAGCAATATGGAGCGCCTAGGAATGCGTCGCGAGGCGCACCTCGTGGAGAGCCTATGTTTCAAGGGCGGCGAGGCCAACGACGTGATCTTCGCCATGCTGGAGCGGGAGTAATAGGCGGGAGCGCCGGACCCCTGGTTCCGGCGTTCGCCGGAGAGCCCAGGTCGCGATCGACCCGCTCCCGCCCGGTTCGTCAGAATGCGCGACAGGCGGCTGGTACTGACAACGTGTCGGTTTCCCAACCCAGTCGCAGCCGATCGAGGAGTCCGCGCCGGCCGCGGACCGGGGACGGTTCAGCGATGCACAGCAACGCCTCCCAGACCAGGTCCGGCCGGGCGAAATACTGGGCCGGGAACAGGGCGTAGCCCGGTAATCCCAGCAGATTCTCTCGCGCCCAGCCCGTCCCCCAGCTGTTCTTGACCACGAAGTAGTCGGTGTCGTAGAGGCCGTCGGGGTCGTCGCCGTCGATGTACCCCTCGACGTACATCGCGTGGCCTCCTCGCGGCACGAACTTATCGGGTTCGAGGCGGACGAGGCCGTACAGGAACGTCGTGGACTCCTCCCAGCTGCTCCCGACCGGTACAGATACGCTCATTCCCTGCGGTCCCAACTCGCCGGTCAGACGACCGGCCAGGATCGCCTTCATCAGCGTGGGCAGCAGGGCGATGTCCTCGGGATCGGGCAGCAGGTCGACGTAGCCGTCGATCCGGAATTCGGCCGCGACCTCGCGGTATCGTTCCCGGTCGAAGTCGCCCGGACGATCCGTGTAGGGAAAGTCGATCTCCCGCAGCTGGCCGAACCGGCTGAAGGCCTCGAAGCAGAAATGCTGCCACGAACCCTCCAGCTCCGGATGGCCGTCCAACTGCTTGGCCATCAGGTAGGCGAACAGGGGGGACAGCATCAGCTGGACCAGCATCTCACGGTTCGCCGTGGAGCCCCAGCCGGTGCAGGAACCGAGAGATCCTTGGTCGCGGACGGGGGTTCCGTAATCCGTGAGCAACGACCGGGTGGGCAGGTCACCCGCTTCCCGGATCTCGCGGACCCGTTTCACGAGCGCCTTGCGGTCCCTGGCGGTGACGGCGCGCCGCCGGCGGATGATCGCCGAGTCCTCGCTCGGCCCGGCCAGGCCCGATAGACTCGGCAGCCGGTAGTCGCACGACGCCTGGGCGCGGACCTGCTCCGCTGGCAGGCGGGATCCGATCTTGCCGAGCCAGGCAGCGCGCTCGGTCTCGTCCGATCCGATGATCCGACGGAACAGGTCCTCCCCGGCGGGGCCGCGCAGGATGTCGAACAGCTGGGCGCAGGTGACCACGCCTTGCCGGCGCAGTTCGGTCCGGATGCCGGCATCCAGATCGAGGGCGTCCAGCCCCGGTCCGATGTCAGTCACGATCATGATCGCCTCCCTTCTCCGGGCCGGACTCCTCGCCCTCCGGTGCTTCTTCCGCTTCGGGCTCGCCGTTGGCCCTCCGCCGGACCGCCTCGACGGCCCGGTCGATGGGCGACTTCGGCGGGGGCAGGACGCCCAGGGGGCGCTGTTCGATCCAGCGTCGCCCCTCATCGTCCGCGAGGCGGGAGGCCATCAAGGGGTGGATCGCGCGCGTCAACCGCTGGGCGACGAGCGCCAGGTCCTCTTCCTCGAGTTCGAGTTCGTCGCGCAGGGTCCACTGGTCCTCCTGCTGCAGCCAGCGGATGAAGACCAGGGCCTGCTCGCAGGTCACGATGCCGTGGTCCTGCAGCAGTCCGCTCACGACGATCGGAATGTCGCGGAACAGGTCCGGTTGATCGGCCAGCGGCCGGAGGACGTGTCGACCTTTCTTGCCGTTCATGACCTCTCCTTCCGCTCGTTCGCCAGCAGGGATGCGAGGGGAATCTCCCCGTGCGGATTCGCCATCCGGCTCCGTCGCATTGGCAGCCGTCGCAGCTGGACGCCGGGAAACCAGTTGCCGCCGCACAGCAGGTGCGTGCCGACGAAGGACAGGACGAGCACGATCACGAGGCTGGCGTGGGAGGCGGCGAGGCCCAGGGCCAGGAACAGGCTGCCCAGCAGCCACAGCCCGATCACCGGCGAGAGCAGGGGGCCCATACCGGCGGCAATCGTGATCGCGGCGACGGGCCAGCCCAGCTGGCCCGAAAACCCTTCGGCCAGCAGCAGCAGCATGGCGGCCAGGGCCAGGCGCTGGATCCAGCGGTTGACCGTGCTCCAGCGCCGGAAGCTGGCGTGCACGACTGCGCCGCTGGCGGGCAGCAGAAGCGAGGCGACGACCAGCCCGGAGGAGAGGTCGGCCAGTCCGGCGCGACCCAGCCACAGCACGACGAACCACAGCACGCACAGCCCGCCGGCCGCGAGCGTGAGGCTGCCCAGCAGCCGGAGGAACACGGCGCCCAGCAGGAGGATGCCCACGCCGATCCCGGCCGCGAGCGGCCTCCGCGTGGCGAGCGCGTCGATCCATTCCGTGGCGCGGTCGGAGAGATCGGTCCACAGGACCGTCCTCGTATCCGCGAGCTGGCGCAGACGTCCGACCTCCAGGAGCCGGTGGTCGGCGACGGTCTTCGGGTCGCCCCGATATGCCGCCCACCGGCCGGGGACGAGGTCCCCGGCCAGCGCGTTGGAGCAGAACAGTACCTGCGAGCCGCCGAAGAGGGCGTCGACGGTGACGAGAACGGCGTCCCGGCCCGCGACCGGGTCGACCCGCTCGACCTCGCCCCAGCCCTGGCTGCCCAGGCGGACCAGGCCGCTGCCGACGACGAGGATCCAGGTCGCCAGGACGACATAGAGGATCCGGGGGATCGGGGGCCACTTGCCAGGCCCCCAGGGTTTGGAACTCCAGTGCGTCATCATCTTCATTCCTTTCGATCGGTGATCCTACATGCGGATCAGGTCCGCTTCGGGATCGCGCCAGGGGTAGCTGTCCCCGCCGAGAATGACGAGGTCGATGAGGTAGACCGGTCCGTCCGGGGTCAGGACGATCCGGCCGTCGGTGGCCGCGGCGGCGGGCGATGCGGCCGCGTCGGCGTACGCCTCGCGGGCGGTCGCGAAGGTGCCCAGCTGCTTCGTGGCCAGGTAACGGTCGAAGGCGGCGGAAGCGTAGAAGGTGAAGACCGGAACGCAGTCTTCCGGACAGTCACCCGTCAGGGCGAGGACCAGTCGTTCCTGGGCCGTGAACGCGGGCCGCAGGGGCGTGTCGATCCAGCGGCCGCCGAGGCGGCGCCGATTCAGCTCGACTCCCCGATTCGAGAGCCGTGCCCGCCGCGACTCCGTCAGGGCCACCACCTGGGCGTCCCGCAACGTGGAACGACCGTCCAGGACGAGGCGGTAGTGCCGACCGGCATGTTCGGCGACGATGTCGCCGTAGTTGCCCCGCACGAGCCCGGCCAGGAGCGCGGGAGTCCAGTTGGCCTGGAGCTGCGGGATGTCCAGGCCCTCTTCGACGAGGTCTCCGCCGCGGCAGATCAGCTCGGTGAAGGTGATCTCCGGCGGTACGATCTCCGCCGGCGCGGGAAGCGTGTCCGGTTCGGCCGTGAGCCGATGCCGCAGCGAATCGACGGCGGCCAGGATCGTCTCCAGCGCCTCGGTCTCGGGCGGTTCGTTCGCGACCGGCTCCGGTTCGCTCGGCTCCGGCGGCGGCGCTTCCGCGGCGGGACGATTCGCCAGCTGCAGCGGCGGAAGCTCCGGCACGGCATCGACCGGCACCGGATCGGGCTCCGGCTCCTCCGTCGGCGATTCGCTGTCGTCATGGAAGCTGGACAGGGGCTCCGTCAGGAGGACCTGCCAGGAGGGCACCAGGCCCACTCCCGCTCCCAGTTGGACGACCAGGATCAGCAGCCCCGCCAGACACAGGACCGCGAGCGCTCTGAGGTTGTATTTCGTCATCTCGGTTCACTCCGATCTGTCGCCGCGCTGGAGTCGCTCGTCGGGACGCGACCGCCCAAGGCGGTCCTGACCCCGGGAATCCGGCGGGAGACGTTGAGGATTTCGATCAGCCGGCCGCTGGGGATCCGCTCGGGAAGTCGGATCACGACCGGCAGCGTGCTTTCGGGTGCGATGGCCGCCGCGCGTTCGGCGAGGCCGCGTTCGTAGGCCGCGAGGTCGAGGGAGGGCGCGTTGCGGTCCTCGAGATGCACGTCGCCCCGTTCCGTCAGGTGGACCACGACGGGTGTCACTCGCGGATCGGGTGCGCCCTCCCCGGCCACGCGGGCCTCGGGCGCCAGGGCGATGCCGCCGATCAGGGCCAGCATCACCACAAGCAGGTTGAGCAGGAAGTCGTTGTTCAGCGTCGCGACGACGTCGTCGTCGGTACGGCTCGAGAACGTCTCGGCGCCGACGGGCGAAGCAAGGAAGGACATGGCTCAGTCCTCCTCTTCGTCGGCCCGTCGGGGCCCGCCGTTGTCGCCGGTCCGGAAAGCCAGGCTTCCGTCGCGGTGCAGGAACTCGATGCCGACCAGGCGGGGCTGTTCCGGACCGTCGGAAGAACCGGGACGACCGGTCGTCCGGGTGTCGGCCAGCCGCCTGCGCAGGGCGACCGCCCGGTCCCAGGCGTGCAGCCGGGTTCGCTGCTGGAGCGGATCCAGCATGCCGATGAGCGCGCGGCGCACGAGCAGGGCGACGACGACTGCGCCGAGGGTCGTGATCAAGGCAAGGGCCACTCCTGCCATCATCCGTGACTGGTCCCCGTCGCGGGCGAAGTTGTAGGTCGCCGCGAGGAAGCCGCTGATGGTGCCGAAGAGACCGACCATCGGCGCGGTCACGAGCAGCAGTTCCAGCCGGCGGCGCACGTCGTCGAAGTGGCTGGAAAGCGCGCTGGCGATCCAGCCCGAGACGGCCGCGTCGTCGGCGGCGACCTGGCGATCGCGGATCACCCGGGCGAGGACCTGGGCCGTGGGGTGGAGTTCGGACCACCGGCCCAGGACCCGGGACAGCTGTTTCTGGCGCTCGGGCGGCTGGTCGGAGCCGCGGGGAGAAGTGTCGGCTTCGTCATCGGCCCTCTTTGCGTCGGATCTGCGGTGCGGAACGAGGTGCAGGTGCAGATCGCCGTCCAGCGACGACTCCGCGTCGTCCAACCGGCGCGCCAGGTCACGTGCGGCGAAGCGTCCGGCGATGGCTCGCCAGAGCAACCACAGGATCAGCAGGTATAGGAGCAGGTTCACCAGGGTCAGGTCCTGAAAACTCATTCTGTTCTACCTCCGGTAAAGAGCGCGGGGACGGCGCCCGGTGGCGCCGTCCCCGCGACGGTGAATTGCGTTGTCGACTACTTGACGGTGCCGACCTCCTCGGCCGAAGCGAGCCGCATCTCCGCGGCACGCACCCGCTGCTCGAGGATGTCCAGCCGGACGGTGACGATCTGACGCCAGGTCAGTTCGTCGCCCGTCCCGGGCCGGGTCGGCGGATCGGTCGGATCGGAATCCGTGGGCGTGGGCGTCGGCGTGGGAACCGTCGCGGTTGCGACGACACCCTCGCCGGTGGCGGCGGCCTCGGTGTCCGGACCGGTTGCCGGGGGCGCAGACGGCGCGATGACCTCCGGCTCGATCGTCTCGGGGGTCACCGGCGCTTCACCGGAAGGCCCGTCCATCACGAGCCGGGCGCCCTCGGTCGCGCCGGCGGGTTCGGACCACGGCTCCGGCGTGACCGGCTCGGCGGGCCGGACCGGAACGGTGACGTCGTCCGCGGTCGACTCGTCGAGGACGGGCAGGATCTCCGGCGACCAGACGGGTCGCTGATCCAGCGCGGCCATCAGTGCCTCGCTGTTCTCGGTCAGCCGGCGGCGCAGATCCTCCAGGTCGGCCTGGATGTCGACACCCTCGCTGGCCTGGCGGGCGAAATCCAGCACGGTCAGCAGGATCTCGCGATCGGTGGCCGAAGGGTCGTCCGGATCGACGGGCAGGGTCGCGACCGCCGGCCTGGCGACGGCGGTGTCCGCCGCGTCGGTACGGGACAGGGTCGAGAGCAGTTCGGCGTAGTCCTGCGATTCCCCGTCGGGCGCGCTGCCCGCGACGACGGAGAGGGGTGCGACCGCGATCAGCAACGGAAGCAGGGCCGGGACGATTCGTGCGTTCAGGTTCTTCATGATCATTACTCCTTTTCGGTCAGACTCTCGCGCTGTTCCGCGATCTCCTCGCGGAACGGGCTGATGACGGTATCGTTGAATTCCTGGAAGCTCCGGGCCATGGTGACGATGCGTTGGGCGTTCTTGTACGTGATAGTCGCATGTCCGTCCGGAGGGGGCGGCAGGTCCTGAAGCAGAACCTCCTTCTTCTCGCCGCAGCCGCCCGCCAGAAGCAGTGCGCCGACCAGGGATGTCGCGACGAACAGGATCAGAAGGACGGAGGCGAGCTTTCTCACGACGTCCCCCTCTCGTTGCCGGCAACGTCGGTCACGGCCCGCTTGAAGTTGCGGAAGATCTCCAGGATGTTGCCTCCCGTATCGGCGCGGCGCCCACCTTCGCCGACGACGGCAGGCCGCGGCAGGGCGTTCGACGCGTTCACCACGGTCATCATGGCGGAGTTCATCCCGCGCATTTTCGACAGAGCATCGGAAACCTGGACACTCAGGGCGGGCGCCTCGCCATACGCGTCGGCAATGGCCTTCAGTCGGTTCTTGACCAGTTCGACCTTCCCCACGTGGCCGAAGCGACGGCCGTAGGAATCGGCCTGGTACGCGATGTTCTGGGTCATTCGCTCGATGTCCCGGAAATGGCCGTCGGCATCCTCCAGCACGGCGAGGTAGGAACCCATGAGGTGGTCCAGGTCGGCGTGCAGGTTGCTGACCATCTCCAGCTCCTCGAAGTCCACGTAGAGCTTGAAGAGCCGGTCCTCCTCCTCGGGCGTCAGGTCGAAGTCCTCGCTGTCGAATGCACCGGTGAGCGCCAGCTTGTCGCGGGCCTCGTACATCGCCTGAGTGGCGATCTCGAGGCTCTCCACACTGGCCCGGTAGGTCGCGTCGGCGGTCTCCTTGTCCGCCTTGGTCTGGTCGATATGGCCGGCCAGGTCCTTGCGGATCGTTCGGATGACCGGAGCGATCCGGTCGTCCAGGTCGGCCAGCGTCTGGCTGGCCTGGCGACCCTCCGCGGCGACCTGGGCCACGGCGCGGGAGACCTTCAGCTCGGTGGTGTCGTTCGGGTTCTGGATCCAGACCCGGGTCGCGTCGCTCACGGTGACCCCGATGTCGGTCATGGTGTCGAGGAACGACTCGATCTCCTCCGTGAAGGTGTCGATCAGGTCCAGCTGCTTGCGCGCGGCCTCGTCGACGACCTCCTGGATCTGGTCCAGGCTCCTGGTGGTCATCTCGGTGCGGTACTCCAGGTCGTCGAAATCGATGGCTCCCGGACTGTCGGCGAACGCGATCGCCGGGAGCATCACGGCCAGCAGGGCCGGAATTGCGAAGAGCTTCATGTTCTTCTCCAATCGGTGATTGAACGGGTCGGGCCGGTCGGGGAATTCCGGCCGGCAAGAGGGAATGGATCGGGCGTCAGGCGCAGCTTCTCCTTTCCGACCGCACGCGGAGCGGCCCGTCGCCGGGTCGCTCGCGTGCGGTGCTTATCGAGGGTGATGGTGGCGGGCGGGTGTCGAAACGCGGCGGCCCCCGACTCGTCGGAGCCGGGGGCCGCCTGGCGGGCTTGGTTCTGTCCCGTCGCTAGATCTTCTTGAAGATCTTGCCGTCGGGGGTGCTGATGTTGAGATCGAGCCGTCCCGACTCGTCCGGGATGTACTCGATCGATCCGACCTGGCGACCGCGGTCCCAGATCTGCTGGTTGCCGATGGAATCGTCGGGGTGCTTGTCGGTGCTCGGGATGTGGAAGTTGCCGATGATCTTGTCTGCGCGGGACATGGTGTCTCCTTCGGTGACGGGGTGTTCGGTGGTTCGGGCGTCTGGATTCTTCCGTGGTGTCAGGCGCTCCTGCTTACCTCCTCTCTCCGCGTCGGCGGTGACAGGTATTCCATCCGGCGCCGGAACATCTCGTTCTCCGAGGCCAGCGCCAGCCGGGGATCGACCCGGGCCGCGAACCGGCGGGTCAGCTCGAACTCGATCAGGGACCGGGCCTCGCGAATGTCGTCCTTCCAGGCCTTGGAGCCGCGGCGGGTCAGGATCTCGAACTCGGCCTCGATGTAGGCGAACGCGCCGCGATCGGAGCGCCCGGTCAGGAGCTGTCCGGCCTCGGCGATGTAGCGGTCGATGTGGTAGTTCCAGATTGTCTTGAATTCGGCGAGGTCTTTGTCGTGCATCTTCTGCAGGTAGCGGATCTTCCGGCGTCGCATCGATTCTCCAGTTCGTCAGGGGTTCGAAACTGTCTCGATATCGATCGTGTTTCGGTTCGTCGGGCCTCGTTCACCTCAGGGGCTTTCGGCTCCGTTGGTTTTCAGGGGTGGCTCGGTCGTTCTGTGTGCCTCTCCTTTCGGCTTGGGTCCGTTCTCTTCTCGACCACGAAGGAACCAGGAGTAGTGCATGGCTTCTTGCCGAAGTTGTGAACTCAGGATCACGTCCGATAATCTAAAAACAGGCAACCATGGCTCAACAAATAGCGCGCTACGCTCCGCCACATCACATATCATCATCTAATATTTCTGCGAATTATTTTTTAAATCACGGATTGCGGGGTGAATCGGGGGGCCAGGAAAGCACCGTCCGGACTTCCGGCGTGCGAGTTGTGAGGATCCAGAGGACCGAATGGGCTCGGTTTACACCGGAGCCAGCAGCCTACTTCCTACATCCAGACCTCCCATTCGACGTCGTCGGGAGGTGCGAATCTCATCGCGTTTCCTGTCTTGATGCAGGGTTCGAGGTAGTCGTGCAGGGCCATCAATTCCGGTTTCGAGGACAAGTACGCGTAGAATTCGTTGATGGAGCGCTTGATCTTGCCATAGAGCCTGTCGATCTCTTCCGTATCCACGGCGAGGAAACTGCCCTTGTAACCGTTCAGCAATTGCCTTGCCTGAGCGACGCAATGTTCATACTGCTCCAGGTCCCCGTTCCGCATTACCGCTTCCATTTTGGTATGCAGTTCCCTGATCGGGCGCATGCTCTTCTGTTTGACGCTGTTCCCCAATCGAGTGATCACCGCATCCCGTTGTTTCAACAAGTTGTCCGATTGCTCGGCGGGGTCGCTGCTCCCCTGTCCCGAGATATCGTTCCTGTACGCCTCGTACAGGCGGTGGTAGATCTGCTCCATCTGCTTGATGACTCGCTTCAGTTCCGTCTTGGTCGAGATGCGATCACGATTGCTGCCCGGATTCGACGTTTCCGATAGCTGTCCGCGTGCGACCATCGTATCAGCGACCCGCGTCTGCTCGATCGAGAGTCCGGCCGACTTGTGCTCGAGCTGCTCGAGCGTCCTGCAATCCACGTCCTCTCCCGGCCTGCGCAGCAATTCGGCGATCCGACCGATTCCCTTGAAGTGCGGCAGGATATGCGACTTGCCATTGAAGGTGACGCGCCAGCTGCTTCGGTTGATCCGTTCCAATGCATGCGTTCTCCGCGCGATCGCCGCGATCGTTTCCCGGAATACTGGATCCTGTTCGATGATCTTGATGGATGCCTTGATCCGCTCGTCTTCGTCCGGGATTTCGCTGGCGCCCAGTTTCAGGAATGGTACGCCCCGGCCTTGAAACGCATGGCTCAGGAATGCGTGGATAGTGGATTTGACCCGGCGCAACTCGTGCCCATCCGATTGGACGAAGGTCAACTCGTCCCGATCGGAAATGCCGGTGATCACGATCAGCCGCAGGCAGGCGTCCAGTTCGACCGCCAGCTCGACGATGGTACGGCCGTCCGTTTCGCTGCCTTTCCGGTCTTCTTCCCGCAGGGTGTCGCCCAGATCGATGTCCGTCGAGATCAGGTGGTAGCGGTTCCGTTGCTCACCGATCTTCTCCAGGGCCTCGTCGACGTCTCTGGCGTATTCGAATCGCCATTTGGCGTCCGGATTGCATTCCCGTACGGCCCTCTTGTACAGAGCCTTCAGGGCGTTCTTCCAGTTCTTGTTGTCCTCAACGATCAGGATCCGCACTTCCATCGTCGAATTCCCCCCTCATCGCCGCATTCACGACTTGCCGGATCCGGGCCAGGGCCCGTTCCCTGGTATTCATGTCTGTTGGCATTTCCACCGGCAGGGCGTCGCGCAGATCGACGAAACGGTCGTCATGGTGTAGCCGGACGCCGAAATCCGCTTCCTTGAGCAAGGAGACCCGCTCCCGCCAGTCGACGGCCGCTTCTTCCGGCGGCCCGTCGTGCCCTGCGAGTGCGGTCGCCCACCGACCGATGTTCCAGATCTCGTCCTTCGCCATCTCGTCCCACCAGCGGGTCAGCGGCAACCAGTCGAGAGCCGCCAGAGCCGACGTGATCTTCGGTAGACGAAGCGGAAGGTGTAGTGCGACATGTCCTTGGATTCGGCCGAACGACACGTCGGGGGAAACCGCGCTCCCGAGCCGGACTTTTTCCACCCACCGTGCGTCCTCCTCCGTCCTGACGAGGGCCAGATACCCGCCTTCGAAGTCGCATTCGTCCCTCAAGCGGTAAGCTCGGCGCGGAACTTCGCGCGGGGGCGTCGTGCGCAGGGAAACGGCAATGACGCAGGTGTGCCATATTGAGTACCTGGGCCATCCAGACGTCGCGGCCCGGTAGTCGGCCAGGCTGTCGATCGTGGTCACCTGCCGGATCGACGGCAGCATCGACGGTAGAATAATCCGGAGTCCGAGTGACCCGCCGGCAGCGGCCTGGTTCCAGATCAGGATGTGCTTCCACGCTGTCATTTCGGTACCGGATCTCGGGGTCGTGTGGTTGCCCGGTTCTGATTCGAAGACGCATCTGCCCTATCGGTTCACCGAAGGGCGTCACTGCCGGCCTCAGCCCTCCAGAAAGGAGTCGATCTCCTCCTCCAGTTCCGGACAGCAGCGCCGGATCTCCGCGACCTTGCGGCTGAACCCGTTCACCGGGTTCAGGCCCAGTCGCTGGGCGACCCGGCCGCGGACGCCGCGCTTTCCGGCCTCGATCTCCTGCCGGTAGACGTCCCGGAGGAGGGACCAGCCGACCCGCGCCAGGTGTTTCTTCAGGTCCAGGGATCCGTCCGGGTCCAGCGCCGCATCCGTGGCGGCGGCGAGCGGGCCGCGTCGGACCTCGTCCGGGAACGAATCGGGTTCGATCCTGCCGGCCCCCGTGAGGATGAACGCCCGCTCCACCACGTGGGAGAGCTGCCGGACGTTGCCCGGCCAGTCGAACCGGACGAGCGCCTCCATGGCGGCGACCGAGAAGCCCTCGACGGGCTTCGGCTTGCGCCGCAGCAGCCGGTCGAGGAAGTACTCGGCCAGGGCGGGGATGTCGTCGCGGCATTCCCGCAGCGGGGGGGTGCGGATCGTGAACAGCTTGAGCCGCTGCAGGAGGTCCAGGCGGAACCGGCCGGACCGCACCTCCTCGTCCAGGTCGCGGTTGGTGGCCGCGATGATCTGGACGTCGACCGTCTTGGTCCTGGTGTCGCCGATCCGCGTGAACTCCTTGCGGTCGAGGAAGCGCAGGAACTTGGACTGCACCTCGGGCAGCAGTTCGCCGATCTCGTCCAGGAACAGGATCCCGCCATCCGCCTCCTCCACCTTGCCGCGGTGGTCGGCGGAAGCGTCGGTGAAGGCGCCCTTGCGGTGTCCGAACAGTTCGCTCTCGACCAGGTTGGACGGCAGCGCCGCGCAGTCGACCTTGACCAGCGGCTTATCGTTGCGCGGTCCCTGGTGATGCAGGGACTCCGCCACCAGCTCCTTGCCGGTTCCGGTCTCTCCCTCGACGAGCACCGTGCTGTCGTGGTCCGCGACCAGCGTGATCATGCCGCGGAGCTTGGTCAGCGGGGCCGACCGGCCCAGGATCGTGTCCCGCCGTGAACGCCGGGCGTGCTTCGTGACCCGGTCCTCCAGCTCGTCCTGGAAGTTCGGGTTGTCGCTCCACTTGACGATGTAGGACCGGGCGCCAAGCTCCCAGGCCCGGATCAGGATCTCGGGCTCGCGCCGGCTGGACATCACGATGACGGGGATCTCCGGGTGCATCCTCCCCAGGTCGGCCAGGATCTCGAGCCCGTGGCTGCTGGAGATCGCGGAGAATCTCATGTCCAGCAGGACCATGCAGTACGGCTCGTCGCCGTCGAGTTGCTTCAGCGCCTGTTCGCGGGTGGCCACGAAACGATAGGAGTAGCCCGGCAGGCCGTGGGCCCGGCGGAACTCTGCCGCCGCGGGGGGCATGGACAGTTCGTCGTCGATGACCAGAATTCGCTTCATGACTCGGCCAGCTTCTCCACGGCATCCATCAGGTCCTGCACGGACGAGTAACCGTAGGCGTCCAGGGCGTCGGCCAGGGCCTGCTCCCGCTCGGTCACCTCGACCGAAGGACTGAACGAGGCGACCGCCTGGCGCATCGCCCGCATGCGGATCTTTCCCTCCTGCACGACGGGATGGGTTTCCGGATCCCGGTCCTCCAGCGCGAGCGAGACCAGGAGCTTGCGCAGCAGGAGGTCCACCTCGGGACACCGCTTCCAGAACTCGGCGTAGCTCCCGCCCTCGCCGCGCTTCTTGAAGACCCGCTTCGCGAGGGGGGTGACGCCGATGGTGACGAACTTGCGGTACTCGATGTCGCACCGCATCGCGTCGTGCCCGTCCAGGTACTTCAGGATGTTCTCCTCGCTGAAGCCGGGACGCTGGTCCTTCATCTGATCCGGCATCGCGCTGAGCAGCGCGCTCAGGTGCTCGATCGACTCGCGGACGACGACGAAGCTGCGCTCCTGTCCTTTCAGGACCCCGGGGGATTCCCGATCGACGCGCGCGACCAGCTCGTTCACCCGTTTCCTGCCGTCGCTGAAGATCTGGGTCACGAAGCCGAAGAGGGTGGGGCCCAGGTCGAACAGCCGGACGACCTCGTCCCGGAACAGCCCCCAGGCGTAGTCGTCCTGCAGCGCCCGGGAGGCCCCCTCGAGGCCCCACATGGCCAGCAGGAGCCTCTGCTTGCAGATGTCGTGGCTGACGTAGGCGCGGTAGTCGTTGAATTCCCGCACCACGGGGGCGATCAGCATAGTTCCCTGCACATCCCGCTGAACTCCACGTGTGCCTGCCTAAGGATCCCGGCCGAGGTCAGCAGTTCCCGGTTCCGGTCCTCCCCGGTCGCCTCCGCCGCGGCGCCCCGGACGATCGTCTTGGCCAGCTGCAGCAGGGCCCCGTCGGAAGCGGACCCCGTCCCGTCCACGGGCAGCAGCCGGTCCTGGACGGCGAATACGACATGCTCGTCCAAAAGGTCGAGAACGTCCAGCAGTGCCTGGTTCGAATCCCCGTCCGGGAGGACCCGCCGCAGGCTCTCGACGCTCTCCGCGAACCAGGCCCGCGGATCCCGCTCGTATTCCCGCAGCGCGTTCTCCAGGGGTTCCGGATCCACGGCGACCCGCTCGTCGTCGTCGTCCAGCCACCACCAGGGATCGCGGTCCTCCCGCCGCATGCCCAGCATGGCCAGGGCGCCCTGCACCAGGATGTCGAGGGGCAGGAACGCCGTGAGCAGGTCCGTGGTGTGGGCCTCGGAGAAGACGATCTGCTCGACGCAGTGCTTGAAGCGCTCCAGGCGGGTGCCGGGGGTGGAGACGTAGAGGCGGAGGAAGCGAGGGAGGATGTTGAAAAGCTTTCTGTAGGAGATGCGGAGGCGGTCCTGGTGCGCGATCCAGAGATTCTCGGTTTCGCTAGGAAACACGCCGCTGGCCGTGTACTCGATCATCGGAATCCCGAGCTTCGTTCGGGCCTCGCGCAGCAAGGGAACCGCATCCCGGGGATCCTCGTTGCTCAGGTGGAAGAGGATGAGTCGGTAGGTCTCGAGGGCACCGTGGAGCGTCTCGAGCGTGATCGGCGCCTCATCCGGCGTCGGGGGGCCGTCCCGGTCGACGTAGTCGGCCGGACATCGGACTCCGGCCAGCAGGTCACCCGTGCGCAGGACGAATGAAGGCGAGACGCCGTCGCAATCACGGGCCAGGTCCCACAGCTTAGCGCCCCGGACCAATTCGCTCCAGCCGGCGGTGCCAATCTCCTCTCCGTCTGTGAAATCGATGATCAGCACCCGACATTCGTCCATGGTTCGATCCACCTCAGGCATTGAGCAGGATCCTCAGTTTGCCGATTCCTCCCAGCGGTTCCAGGTCGGGTGGTAGCTCTGTGTCGGACGGCGATTTCAGTCCCTCCTTCCAGGTCAACCGAACCAGATCTGGTTTTCCGCCTTCCGAACCGTCGCAGATCCGCTCGAGATACACGTCGAAACTCAGGGACAGGTCATAGAGCCAACCCCACCCTTCCTTCGTTCCGGAGGACTCCGGATCTGAGCGGCGCACGAATTCGGACAGGTTCTCGTATCCAAAAGGCCCCCCCCGCGGATCTCCCGTCGCACCGGGCTCTTGCCAGATCGCGAGCCAGCGGAGCTGATCGAAATCGCCGATGCACCGCCAGTGCCAGGGCGGATGTAGATTCGCGGCGATCGCCGACAACCTGCGCCGGACGAGATTGTCCTCGGACCGGTCGCCGGTACCCGCGTACAGGAAGGTCCGGGCCGTGAACGAATCGGGGATCAAACCCTGCATTCGTTCGGTCGGCAACGCTGCGTTTGTGCCGACCAGCACGTCCGACAAGGGCCAGGAAATCCTGGCGTACAGGCGGCGGATCTCGGTCGCCGTGTCGAGAGCCAGACGTTCCTGGTCCGGATCGGCGGGATCCAAATCCGGCACCTCGCCCAGACGTCCGTTGACCATGGCGACCACGGATTCGATATCATCCGCCACTTCCGTGGGCACGTTCCGAATCACCTTCGCGAACTCCGTCTCCTGCTGCGGGAGGATCTCCTGCCACCAGCTAGCGCACTTCGCAGGGTCCGTGATCCGAGTCGGCAGTTGCGTATCTTCGTCTTCTTCCGCCCAGCCGTATTTCGAGGTGCCGCAGAAATGGGTCAGGAAGTGCGCGGGGCTGCCAGGTTTCTTAAACTCTCCCAGCACATCGCTACGCCGATGGGATCGAACCCGTTCGATGAACCCCGCCACCATCCCGGTGAACTCGTCGGGGAACGTTTCTTTGCAACCTTTCGTGCAGGTCATGATGGATGATTTCGCCAGGGGTCCAATGAGCGCCTCCAGGTTGGGTTTGGCGGAATACAGCAGGCCCATGATTCGGTTCGCTGACCTCTGGGTCAGATCCTGGATGATATTGAAACCGTCCCATCCATCTCCATCACGGCTGCCGAGATCCAAGTCGCTGACCACGATGTCCAACAGCGACGGCTCGACCCGTAGATCATAGTCGCTGGAGCAGAAGATCAGATCCTCGTACTCTCGAACCGCTTCCCTCAACAGCGCGTCCAGGCATTTCCAACCCGGTACAAGTCCGAACAGGCGTTGATCGGACGAGAGACCTGCGGTTACGGGCACCGGTCTTTCGCCGAAGTGCACCTCGGCATCGTCGGCCAGCTGCTGCTCGAATTCTGGCGAGAGGACGTCCTGCATGGCGATCAGGAGGGTGTGATCAAAACCACGGAAATGGACTTTCCATTCCTTCTCGAAGTTCAGCTGGTATTCAGGTACGAGCAAGATGCTGATCGAATCCTGTTGAATCGCGGTGATCGCCTGAGTAAGGACCCGGGGTTCATCGTCTAGCAGCAAAATCTTGGCCATCTTACTCGTTCCTCCTCCGGAGCTCGTTGTTCATGTAGTCGAATACGACGACGTCATCGCTCTTGAGCAGGGAATCCCGAACCTCCTCAGGGTTGAACGCCACCGTGAAACTGACCTCGTTCCCCGACTCGCTCAACTCGTCGATCGAAGGCACATCGAATCGACTCGATTCCTTCATATTGATTCGCAAGGTCCTTTCCAGCGCCTTCAGACCGCAGCCGCTGGAATGCTTCTTTGCCGCGTGCCGACGAACGGGCAACCCGCCGCTCGTATTGGTGAATTTCAAAGAGAACATTCCACTGCCGTTGGCATCGTATCCGCAATCCAGCGCGATGATCGCCCGTTTTCCGTCGTCAGGAGCCGCGGAGTACTTGAACGCGTTCTCCACCAACTCGTCGATGGTCCGTACCAGCGTGTAGCGCGGCAAGTACAGGGGAAAACACGCGTCGGAATCCGCGAGTCCGGATACATCGACGATCTCCCTGGGCCGCTTGCCTGAGAATTTATCACACTTCTTGAACATGCTCCACAGCCCGGCGATCGTTTCATTGAAGCGGCTCTTGAGGAGCAGTCGGAGTTGTTCCGGCGACTCGACGACCCAGGCGCTTCGCTCGGGTCGATCGTTGTAGTTGTCCAGGTCCGCCAGGAGCTTCGAGTCGATGTTGGCGAGAAAATTCTGGGCCTCAGCGTTGTCCGGGAAAAACCTGCGGGCCCGGTTCCAGTCGGTCTTCGAGTTGTGCACGAACTGCCTTGAACTACGCAGCTTCTCCTCGGCCCACCGTTCCTGCTGGAGGACGAATCCGATGTGGTCGACCGCGGTCTTCAGCAGCTCGTGGTGCGCGTCGCCGAGCACGATCGGGCATTTCTCGTCCTGTACCGGATCGGCCAGCGGCGACACGTAGGTGGTCAGCAGGAAGAACCCGAGCTTGTCCGGCTCCGTGTCTTCCGGCGTGGAGATCGGCCACACCAGATGGCGCCGCGCGCCCAGGGAAGGATGGAAGAACGACCGGGCGGCGGCTCGTCCCGGGCGGTCTTCGTCCGAGTCGAATCCCAGGAGCGCAGCCAGCGAAACCGCGGAGTCGCAGTTCTCTTTGCCGTACCTGCAGGCGTTCCAGCGCTTCCCTTTCTTGTCCCGGTAGTGACACAGGCTCTGGGCGGAAGGCGCGATGAGCGGCGCGATGTTCCGGTTGTCCCGGAAGATCAGCTCGGGGAAGCAGAAACGGGCCTCGCCCCGAGGCGGTTCTTCCTGGTCGGCGCCCCCGGCCCCGTCTCGCAATCCGGCCAGGCAGGTCGAAAGCTGTGTCCGGATGGGGGCCAGGACCTGCGGATCGGGTTTCACGATGGAAGTAAGCGGGACCAGCGAGGACAGGACCCGCCTGTTCACGCTCCAGGCGGCGCTTCCGTAGTTCAGGGCGTCCCCCTGGATGCTCCATTCCATGCACAGCCAGGGTTCCGATCCCTTCGGCCAGCGGACGACGTCTTCCGGGGTATGCTGGCTGAACTTGCGGATTCTCTCGGTCAGGAGTTGCTCCTCGCCGCTTCCGCCCAGTGCGAGGAAGATCCGCTTCTCGCCCGATTCCTTGTCCGGGAAGCGGATGACGTACAGCGAGTCGAAGACCGCCGCGGCGGATTCCCAGCGATGGGGGTCGGAAAGAGTGGTCATAAGGGAGTGATTGAAGAGGCCCGAGGAGTCTTCGCCGAATCGCCCGCTGACCGGCGCTTCGAGAAAGTCCGCGTCCTCGTGCGACCACGGGGTGAGACGGATCTCGGTGACCCTTCCCAGGCTCTTTCCCTCTTCCAGATCGCGCGGGCCGAGCTCGCGCCGGTCGCACTCGTCGAAGTACCGGTCGAAGTGTCCGGGCAACGTCGCCAGGACCCTGCGCACCGGATAGCTCTCGAGGCTCGAGAACAGCGTTCCTTCTTCGTGACGGGCGATGTCGCGGTGGGCGAGGGAGCCGCGTACGCCGCACTCCTCGCCGACCCAGAGGGTCGCGGCGACCACTTCGCCTGCCTGGCGATCGTCGTCGGACACCCTAGCCATCTCGTGGAAGCACTCGTCCAGATGTTTCCGGACCAGTTCTCCTCCCGATCGCATCAGAACCTCAAGGTAATCCACGTCCGCGAGATGCTCGTCCTTCTGGGCGGCGGCTTTCGCGCCACCGGTGATGAAAGCACACAACGAGCGACCGACGATGTGGAACAGCATTTCCAGGGTCTTGCGCGACGTGATCATGTCGTTGAAAGGGTCCCAGAAACTTCCGTCACCCTCTTCGGAGGCCGAGGGCCCGATCCAGTCGCGCACGCATCGGATGCGGTCGTCCCAATCGTCGATCACGCTCTCGAGCAACGTCCTGATTGCGCCATCGGTTTTCTTGCCGAGGCCCGTTTCTTCCTTTCTCCTGTTCTCGCTCTTCTCCGCAGCGTAGGCCGGGACCTTCCAGAGGACCGCGAGGGAGACCTGCTGGGGGCCGAACCCGCTGCTCGGCTCCAGGTGTACCTTGAGCTCCTTCAGTTCGAGTCGGGAGGAGTCCTCCGCTCCTCCTTCCTCGTCGTTCATGTGCAGTACCTTGGCGGCCTTTTCCAGAATCCGGTCGGCGACCGGGTCCGTGCTCGGTTCCGACGTGAGCAGGTCCGGCTCCAGGCACTGCTCGAAGCAGCCCCGCAACATGACCGAGACGGTATCCACGTTCGGGTTGTAGCAGCGGATCGCCCGGTCTCCGCGGACGTCCGACGGCGGGACGACGTGGATGCCGGAAAACGCGAACGGATCCCTCAGGCCCAGATCCTGGTACTCGGACAGCGGACGCGCCACCTGCACGGCGAAATTGTGACAGACGTCCTTGAACCTGCCCGCGAGCGCGAGGTCGCTGAGGCCGGTCATGATGTGGCGCTGCTTCTGCAGCAGAAGCACGTCCTGGAGGTGGCAGGCGACGGGTTCCATGATGGACGCGGCCGCGTCGACGAAATCCCGCTTCAGGAATCGGTAGACCCGGCGCAGGGAGTTGGGGTCGCCGGCCATCGGGACGGGGTAGATCAGGGCGACGTAGGCGAAGGGAGCGCCCTGGAAACGTTCCGATTCGGACTTCAGGGGAAAGGCCAGATAGGTGAAGTTGCGCAGGATGAAGTCCTCGAGGGCCACTGCGCCACGCACGTCGACGAATGTGTCCTGCAGGAGGCAACCGCGCGCGCCGCGCGCGGCGACGCCGTGGCTGCCCTCACCGATCATCAGGCGGTAGTCGCCGAGGACCCGGCCGAGGAATCTCTTGTACTCCTCTTTGGGCTGCATGATGTGCGGCGGGCGAGTATGGCCGAACACGAAATTGGAATCGGTGAACGGGTAATAGAAGGTGCCCTGGGCGGGGTCGTAGGAGAACATCCAGAGACCGAAGGCCGCGGCGGCGATCTCGCAGTCGATCCGGCCGCGACTGTCGCGGTTCGCGGGATAGACCAGCAACTTCTCCCTGGGCTCGTCGGGGAAGATCTGGGGCAGGAACTCCCAATCGGAGTCCGGCTTCTTCTCGTCGCTCAGATACCAAGGACACTGCGGCGCCGCCTGGACCTCCCGCGGCTTCCCCAGCCCGAGCGCCGCGACGAAGTCCGCCGCCACCACCGGATTCGAAACGAAGTAGTCCGAGAGATTCTGCTGGAGACGTCCACGGACCTGGTGTAATGCACCGACGAAACGCCGCTTGAGATTGTCCGGCTGCATCGACAGCCCCCCTGCGCTATCGATCGTGATACGACGCCATGGACGATGGATCAGCCCTGCGGTTCCCGCAGGATAGACTCCATGGCCTCAACGGCTTGCATGATATCACATTCGACGTTGTCCGGGCCAAGAGATAAGCGGATCATGTCGTTTCTCGCGATGAAAGAGACAAAGACCTGGTGCTGTCGCCACAGGCGCTCGACCAGCTTGCGGTCGTCGTTGTCCCGGAACCGGAAGGAGAGGATGCTGCTGGCGAACCGGGAAGCCGGGGCCGACACGATCTCGACCTGCGGGAAACGCTTGCGCAGGGTGTCGATCGTCTGCGTCTTCAGGACCTGCCGCTGCTCGTGGAGGCCGTCGGGGATCCGGTCCACCGAGCCATGTCTTTCGCTCAGCTCGTCGATTGCGGCGACGAAGGCGGCCAGCTCCGGCGCCGACAGCGAGTCGACTCGATCGGTCTCCGGATCCACGTCCGGATGAACCATGCCTGCCAGGAGTCGCGGCCCGCCCTCCGGGGAGTCGCCGCCCGCGGAGGTGACCATCTGCCGGAGCCGCTCCAGGTGACGGGGCGCCGCGTACAGCAGGCCCAGCGGGAGGCTGCCGAGCGTCTTGTGGGGCGCGGCCACGTAGAAATCGCAGTCGATCTCGTCGATCCCGAATGCCGGGACAGCCCCGAGTGCCTGCGCACCGTCGACCAGGATTCGGGTCCGCGGGCTCTTCCGGCGGATCTCCCGGCACAGATCGGCTACCGCAAGAATGGTCCCGTCGCCGCGGAAGACGTGGGAGAAGACCACGAGGTCCGTCTCCTCGTCAACCGCCCGCAGGATGGAGTGCTCGGGTGTCGCCCCGTCGTCGGCCAGGACGTCCACCACCTCGACCCGGGCGTTCGAACGGGTCCGACCGACGGCTGCCACCGGGTGCCGCACGCCGTAGTCCTGGAACGAGGACCAGGGATCCCGGCCCGCGGGATTCCCGTGGTCCATGAAGAAGCGGAACGCCCGCGGGATCGAAAGGTTCTCGGCCGTGGTGGTCAACACGGCGGGCTCGTCCAGGTCCGCCAGTCCGGCGAGCCAGTAGGCGAGGCTGGTGGCCTCGGTGGTGTTCCGGGCCAGCACGATCCGTTCCTCCGCGATCCCCTGTCCGCCGAGGACGGCCGCGCGGCGCCGGGCCTCGCCGGCCAGGGCGATCAGGTTGTCGCCGGAAATCCGGTCCTTCTCGCTGGACGCTATCTCGGCCGCGGCCCGCGCCGCCGGGAGGGGGTCCGTGATCGAGGCGTGGTTGAGGTAGGCGCACCGGACTCCCGCCTCGGCCAGGAATCCGCGTCGATGCGCTTCCTGGTAGTCGTCCAGGGCGACCAGGTCCTGGCTGACGAGGTACTCGCCGATCTGTTCGATGCACGTGCGCAGGACGAACTCCGCGTCCTCCGTGCCGAAGTTCCAGGCGTGCTGCCCCTCGCCTTCCTCGAACCGGTTCCAGGGGTAACCCCGGTTGACCAGAGGCGTGCGGAAGGACATGCCCTCGTGACCGCCGTTCCTGTCCGACCTGGAGTCCTCGGGATACGAGTCCGCCGCGATCGTCTCCGCCACGATGGTGCTGCCCGCCTCGCGGGAAATCTGTGATCCGGGGTAGTAGGTCGCGATGTTCGGGCTGACGAGCACGATGTTGCCCCGCTCCGCCTGTCGGCGCAGGAACTCCACGGTCTCCCGGATCGAGTCCCGGGTCTCGAGCGTCTCGGCGGATCTCAGACGCGGAGCGCCGAACACCAGCGACACTCCCAGCCGGATTCCCGCCTCGGCGACGGCGTCGAAGCCGTGCTCGATCTCCGCGCGGGTCTGGTCCTTCTTCATCGACCAGAGCATGTCGTCGCTGGCCGACTCCATGCCCGTGAAGAGGTAGGTGCAACCGGCCTGCGCCATGGCCCGCAGGGCCGAAGCCTGGATCTGGTCCAGCCGGGTCTGGCAGCCCCATTCGACCCCGAGTCGTTCGAGCCCCTCGTACAAATCTGCGAGATACTTCTTTCGGTTTGTCTCGATCGCGGTGAACGTGCTGTCGTCGAAGAAGACCGCGCCGTAATCAGCGCGCGGCGGCCCGTCCGCCGTCCGCCCGAACTCGAGGACCGACTCCACCTCGTGGAGCACCGACTCCACGCTCCGGAGATTCAACTTCACGGATTCCGAACAGAAGCTGCAGCGCCAGGCACAGCCGCGGTGGGTCATGATCTGCGCGGTCTTGACCGGCCAGCCGTCCCGCTTGAACAGCCAGAAGGAGCGGGTGTCCTCCTCGCAGACCAGTTCGCGGGGCATGAGCGGCAGGGTGTCGAGATCGAGCTGCTCGTTGGAGAACCCCAGGCGCTCGGCCTGTCCGTCGTGGTGGAGGAAGAGCGAGCCGACACCGCGACAGGCGCGGAAGGACTCCCGTTCCGCCAGCACGGTCGCCTTGATCTGCTCGATGTCCGCGGTGTCGGCCGCCAGCACGAGTTCGACCAGGCGACACAGCGAGTCCTCGCCGTCGCCGCGGATCGAGAAGTCGACGAACCGGCGGAACTCGGGATCGGTGGCCGTGCCGTACGACCTGGACTGGTTCTCGTGGGGCCCGCCGAACACGACCACCGTCGACGGGTCGATCTCCTTGGCCATCGCGGCGATCCGGCGCGCTTCCTGGCTGGAGGCCGTCATCGCGCTGATGCAGAGAAGCTTCAGTTCCTGGCGGCGCAGGCGGGACTCCAGCTCGGAGTACAGGGCCTCGGAAGCGACGGTCGGGTTCAGGAGAGCCAGATCCCGGCGGAAGTCCAGCTTCGTGAGGGGAGACTCCGGGTCCCGCTCCGGATGCCGGATCTTGTCGATCAGCGGGGCGATGGCGTACAGGAGGCTGGTGGGTTCGCCCTGGAAGCGCAGGACATCGCCGCCGTAGGGAGCGGAAACGAACCAGATCTTCTGGCCCTCGCCGTCTTCCCAGTCCGGTGCGATATGGCAGAGGTTTCCCCTCAGGTCGGCGGGCAGCCGGTTGATCGACATCGCGAGATCCTTCCCGTCACGAACGGCTCGACGGTTGCGCTGGTGACCGCGTCTCCCTCCGCGT
>Ga0180435_10000964_pt1 | contig 30337 bp, 28 predicted proteins | sample SS_ome_3_FD_132467 | JGI IMG/M metagenome (GOLD analysis project Ga0180435, IMG submission 132467) | Hypersaline lake sediment archaeal communities from the Salton Sea, California, USA - SS_3_S_1 metaG | ecosystem: Environmental > Aquatic > Non-marine Saline and Alkaline > Hypersaline >... | reverse complement strand
GATGCTCAGCGCTACCGAGCGGACGGCCGCGGCTCGTGCGAATCCCGGCATGCCGTGGTCACACCTCCTCAGCGGCCGATCGCAACAACTAAATAGGAGGCTGTCCCTGGTATCTGGGCCAAATCGACCAGCTACGCAATGAGGGGCCAAGAAGCCAGCACCTCCTGCGACGCCAGAGATCGAGGGACCTGCCACGACGAACGAGTTAGCAGCTCATGCACCAGGTGAAGGTGACGGTGCCATCAGTAACGAAGACAAATGAGGGGGCCCGGGCATCTCCGCGAAGCGCTGTTGCAGGGCCAACAGGCGCCAGCTAGCGCTTTCTGTTCAGCATCCACCACAACTGGGGCCATTCGTTGCCCCCGTCATTCTTCTGGGGAGCGCCGGGCGTGCTTCTGCCGTCCCGAACGTACTTCGTGAGGAGCGCCTTCAGGCGCTCGACGACGTCCGGGTGTTCGTCATAGACGTTCCGCTGTTCGCCAACGTCGGCGTGCAGGTCGTACAATTGGATCGGAGGCAGCCCCTCACACTCCGTCCCGGGGGTGGGGTGACTCCAGCCCCCGGAGCCCGGGCACATCTCCAGTTTCCAGCGGCCCGACCGGATCGAGAAGGAGCCGTCGATAGAGTGATGAACCGTGGCCTCGCGCAAAACTGTCTCGAATCCTTTCCTCTGCCACACCCCCAGGTTGCTCACGCTGTCCTCACCCGCGTCGTCGGGAAGTTTCACGCCGAGCATGTCCGCACAGGTGGCGAGCAGGTCGGTCAGGCACACGGTTTCGTTGGACACCGCGCCCGCCTTGATTCCTGCGGGCCAGCGGACGATCAGCGGGATTCGGTGGCCCCCTTCAAAGATATCGGCCTTGTGCCCCCGGAAAACATAGCTCGGCCTGTGGCCCAGCTCTTCCAGTTGCCCGAGGTCGGCCGCCGGCGAACAGCCGTTGTCGGCCGTGAATATCAGGACCGTGTCCTGCGCGATGTTGTTCCGTTCCAGCGCGTCCATCAACCGGCCAGCGACGTCGTCGACGTGGAGGCAGAAGTCACCGTATTCGTTCGTACCGGACTTCCCCTGGAATTCCGCGGTCGGCAGGATTGGTGTGTGTGGCGCCGGAAGCGGGAAGTACAGGAAGAACGGGGAGCCGCTCTTCGCGGACCGGTCAATGAACTCGACCGCTCTCCGCGTTAGTTCCGGCAGGACTTCCTCGTGCTTGAAGTCCGGGGCTATCGGGCCACTCCGCCAGAACTGTTTTCCTTGACCTGCGGGCGTAATGCGATCCGGGATTGCAGTCGGCCGGTCGTTCTCCACGTATACGTACGGCGCCATGTCGAGCGAGGCGCTGATGCCGAAGAAGTAGTCGAAACCCACGCTTGTGGGCCCGTTCTCGATCGGCTTCGCGAAGTCCACCTCCTCTCCGTCTGCGCCCTTAGTCGCCCACGACCAGCCCAGGTGCCACTTGCCCAGGCAGGCGGTCGTGTAGCCATGCCCCTTCAGAAAAGAAGCGACGGTCATCCGGCCCGGATCGATGAGCGGAGGGCAGTACCCCATGTTCACGCCCTCCTTCCGCCTGGATCGCCAGTTATAGCGGCCGGTTAGAATGCTGTAGCGGGACGGCGTGCAAACAGCGGAACTGGCGTGCGCGTCCCCGAATATCATCCCCTCCGAGGCCATCCGGTCGATGTGGCGCGTGTGTATCTTCGAGTTCTCGTTCAGGCAGGACACGTCGCCGTAGCCCATATCGTCGGCCAGGATATAGATAATGTTCGGCGCCTTTTCTGCGCTCCCTTCCGTCAGTGACGAACCACCAGGCGATGCGTAAGCGGCCATTCCAACCTCCCTTGTTCTAATGAAGTCTGCTCATGAACCCGTCGCTCCCGAGCGGACGGCCCCGGCTCGTGCGAATCTCGGCATAGCGGAATCATACCTCCTGAGTTGAATGCGGACGTGCGGGGATCATACCCCCTGGCAGGCCGATGTCAACAACTACATACGTGGCTGTCCCGAATGTCTCGTTGGACACCATGTAGCAGCCCGTTGAAAAAGTGGCCTTGACATGCATGTCATAATTATGATGACACGAGTCAAGGAGCATATTAGGGACAGCCACCTATTGTTGCATCCTTCTCCTGGGCCGGCCGACGGGCAACGGCATCGAATCGCCGTCCCACGAAGTTCCCGATCCCCGCCCGCAAGCATTTTACCCCATGTTCCGAGGTCGGGCAAGCCCGCCACACAAACGGCGGGTAAACACTCAGCCTGGGCGACGGCTACGGCGTGACGCGCCGGAGCCAGGGCCGACCATGCGCGGTACAAACTCCGAATCTGCGGCATCTGCCAAATCTGCGTCGATCCTCTCCCTGCGACTCTCCCCACATGCCCGCCACGCGGACGGCGGGCAGCCCCTCGAAACCACCGGCGGGCAAGCCACGTGGTGAAGGTCATTTCACCGCAGAGGCCACAGAGGTGGCGGGGAGCGGTCACGAAGTCGCCTGCCCCCTCCTGCTCCGGACAGTCGCCTCGGGCGTCATGTGCCATTTTGGCACACCAGATGGGCCGGAATGCCTGGATTGCGGCTCCCAAACCGAGACGCGCATGCGCGCGCGGCGCGCGCAAAAGCGTTTGACACGTGCGCGCTCGGCGCGCGCAGCGCATGCGCGCGTGAATTCGGCGCGGCGGGGCGGTTTGGGATTACGCGGGCGCTCGGCGCGCTCGTTAGTTGTTCGAGATCGGCCCGCGGTCGAGCACCTGCTCGATGATGCGGTCGAAGTCGTCGAGCGAGTAGTACTCGATGATCACGCGGCCGGCGTTCTCTTTGACGGGGACGATGGACACCTTGGTTCCGAGTGCGGAGCGGAGTTGCTCCTCCAAGTCGCGGATGTGGACGGGCTTGTTGTCCGGCAGTGCCTTCCGGGGCCTCCTGCGGACGGTGTCCTGGGCGACGATTTTCTCGACCTGGCGGACGGAGAGCCCCTTCTTCTCGATGTGTCGCCAGACGGTGAGCCGATCCTCGGTCGAATCGAGCGAGAGCAGGGCTCGCGCGTGGCCCATGCTGATTGTTCCACGTGAAACAGCGTCCTGGATTTCACCCGGAAGCTCGAGGAGGCGGATGACGTTGGCCATCGTGCTCCGGTTGACGCCAAGCCGTTGCGCAGCCAGCTCTTGCGTCAACTCGAAGGTGTCGACCAACTGCTTGTAGGCCTTGGCGCGCTCCATCGGATTCAGGTCCTGGCGCTGTATGTTCTCGATGACGGAAAGCTCGAACGCCTTGGCGGAATCGACGTTCCGCACCTGTGCGGGTATGGTGGCGAGGCCGGCGGCCTTGGAGGCGCGCCAGCGGCGTTCGCCGGCGATAAGCTCGAACCCGGCGCCCGCTCTGCGGACGACGATGGGCTGGATTATGCCGTTCTGACGGACGGACTGGACGAGCTCCTGGAAGCTCTGCTCGTCGAAGTCGATGCGGGGCTGTGACGGGTTGGGGCGGAGGTCCCCCACGGGGATGTGGAGTATCTCGTCGTCCGGTGCGGGCGGCTGGGCTTCGGGTCCGGGCGTGGGCGACTTGTGGCGTGCGAGCAGGTTTTCCAACGACGTTCCGAGTCTATTTGTTCCCATCGATAATCTCCCTTGCAAATTGGACGTAGGCGTTCGCGCCTCTCGATCTTGGTTCGTATTCAATGACGGGCAGGCCGTGGCTCGGCGCCTCGCTGAGCGCGGTGTCGCGCGGGATGCGTGTTCGGTAAGTCTTACTGGCAAAATGGGTTGCGACTTCCGCCACGATGTCCTGGGCGAGGGGCGTGTCGGGCTCGTACATCGTGAAGAGGAAGCCGCCGATATCGACGCGGGCGCTCTGCTCGGCCTGTGCGGTGGCGATGGTGTGGAGCATCTGGGCGAGCCCCTCCATCGCGTAATACTCGCACTGGACCGGGATGATGGCCTCGTCGGCGGCGATGAGCGCGTTCATCGGGAGCAGTCCGGACGAGGGCGGGCAGTCGATGAGGACGTACTCGAAGCGGTCCTGGACCGAGGCGATGGCCCGGCGGAGCTGGCCGAAGCGGTTAACCTCGTGCCTGAGCAGGGTTTCGGCGGACGTCAGCTTGTCGGTGGACGGGACGAGTGCGAGGTTGTCGATCCTGGTCTTCTCGATCCAGGTGTCGGGGCGTTCGGGCGAGGCGAGGGCGAGGGCGGCGCCGCCCTCGGGCCGCTTCTCACCACCGAGGCCGGAGGTGGCGTTGCCCTGCGGGTCGATGTCGATGAGCAGGCAACGTGCGCCGGCGAGTGCCAGGCAGGCGGCGAGGTTGACGGCGGTCGTTGTTTTTCCGACGCCGCCCTTCTGGTTCGCTATCGCGTAGGTTTTCTTGACAGGCATCTGCGCCTTTCGTCGCGTACGCCGCGAATTGCCGCGGTGCGCGGCCTGCGTTTCACGTGAAACATATTCTAGCGGCGGTTTTCAGCGTTATCGAACTTTTTTTCGCTTGCCAGCGGACATTTTCGGTGCTTATAATTGCGGGCGGCGGTTGAACTTGCTTCGGAGCACTCCCGGGGTTCCCATGCGTACACTGACGATTGCGGCGGCAACCTGGCGCGAGGCGGTGCGGCAGCCGGTGTCGATCATCATCCTGGTCGTAGCGGCGGCGGTGACGTTCCTTTCCCAGTTCATGAACCTGTATCACTTCGACGACGAGTCGGCGCACGACATCATGCGCCAGATGTCGGTGACGCAGACGATCCTCTGCGGGATGGTCATTGCGATATTCTCGGCGTCGGCGGTCCTCGCGGACGAGATCGAGAACCGGACGGTCGTGACGCTCTTGGCGAAGCCGGTTCGGCGGCACGAGGTCGTGCTCGGCAAGTTCTTCGGCATAATGATGGCGATCACCGCGGCGTTCGCCGTCATGGTCGCCGTCTCTCTCGTGACCGCGTGGTGGACGGAGGCGCGGGTCGACAAGTGGCGCGCGAACCCGGCGCTCGTCCTGGCCGAGGCGCCGACGCTGACGACGGGGCAGGGGGCGCTCGGGGTCGCTCGGAGCTACGCCGACGTCACGACGCGGCTGGGCGGCCAGGGGCTCGACTACGTCCACTCGTTCGGCGACCTGCTTCTCTTGAGCACGGGCCAGTCTTCCCTGCTCACGGCCCGGGCGCCGCTCGCGGCGCCGGTCGAGACCGCGCCGCGCGAGGGGATGTTCGGGCCCGAGCCGAAGGCGGTCGACCCCGGGCTCGCGGGCCTCGTCGACGACGCGCTCCGGTTCGCGGCCGAGCGGACGACCGTCCTGCTCGCGGCGTTCGCGCTCGCGTTCGCCCAGGTGATGATAATGGCCGCGATCGCGGTCGCGGTCTCGACCCGCCTTCCGCTCGTCTTCAACGCCCTCTTCTGCACCGCCGTATTCGTGCTGGGCAACCTGTCGCGCGACCTGGGCCAGGCGCTGGCGGCGGCCGACACGGGCCCGGGCCCCGGCGGCATCCTGCTCAAGGCGGCGACGTGGCCGGCGATCGCCGTGTGCCGCGCCCTGCCGAACTTCCAGAACTTCGACGTGACGGACGCCCTGTCGATCGGGATCCGCCGGCTGGACCCGCGCGTGTGGACGCGCGGCATGCTATATGGTATCTTATATACTGCCATCGTGCTGACAATCGCGGTCCTGCTGTTCCGGCGCCGCGAGGTGGCCTAGGCACGGGCCTCCTTCGGCCCTCGGAAACACTGCGATGAGATACGCCGTACTCGGCGACATACACGGCAACTGGGAGGCGTTCGACGCGGTCCTCCGGGACATGAAGGGCCGCCACATCGACCGCCGCCTGTGCGTCGGCGACGTCGTCGGGTACGGAGCCGACCCCCGCAAGTGCGTCGGCCGCGTGCAGGAGATGGAGTTCGCCTGCGTCGCCGGCAACCACGACCAGGCGGTCGTCGGCCGCCTCGACATCGGCTACTTCAACGCCCACGCGCGCGAGGCGGTCGAGTGGACGCGCCAGCGCGTCTCGGTCGCGCAGGCCGAGTACCTCGCCGAACGCCCCCTCGTCGCCGTCGTCGACGGCGTGACGATAGGGCACGGCTCCGTTCACCAGCCGGAGCGGTTCGGATACCTCGAGACCGTCTTCGCCGCACAGCTCTCGTTCCACGCGATGACGACGCCCATCGCCTTCCTCGGCCACTCGCACGTCCCGATCACGTTCCTCGAGAGCGAGGGCCACGACTCCGTCACGTACACGCAGAGCACGGAGGTCGAGTTGCGCCACGTGACGAAGGCGATCGTCAACGTCGGCAGTGTCGGCCAGCCGCGGGACGACGACCCGCGCGCGTGCTACGCCGTGTACGACGCCGGCGCGCACACGGTCGAGCTCCGGCGCATAGAGTATGACATAGAGAAAGCGCAGGCCCGCATCCGGAAGGCCGGCCTGCCCGAGGTCCTCGCCGCGCGCCTCGCGCTCGGGCGCTGACCGGCGGTTGACACGCTCCGAGCACGGTGCTATATTGCCGCGAACAACTTGGGGGCCGGAACGATGAAAATAGCCAAACGGGTCGTGAACGTGTCACCGTCGCCGACGCTGGCCATCAGCGCGCAGGCAAAGGCGATCAAGGCGCAGGGCGTCGACGTCGTCAGCTTCGGGGCGGGTGAGCCGGATTTCGACACGCCCGCACATATCAAGCAGGCAGCCGTCGACGCGCTGAACGCGGGCTTCACGAAATACCCGCTGCCCGTCGCCGGAATACCCGAGCTGCGCGCCGCCGTTGCGGCGAAGCTGGCCCGCGACGGCGGGCTCGAGTACTCGCCCGACGAGATCAGCGTCGCGCCCGGCGGCAAGAACGCCCTCTACTCGCTGATGCAGGCGCTCGTCAATCCGGACGACGAGGTCATCGTGCCCGCGCCGTACTGGGTCAGCTACACCGAGATGGTCAAGCTCGCCGGTGGCCGGCCCGCAATAGTGGACGGGGCCGAGACCAACGACTTCAAGCTCACGCCCGGCCAGCTCGACGCCGCGATCAACAGCAACACACGGCTCATCATCCTCAACAGCCCGTGCAACCCGACCGGCGCGGTCTACACGCCCGAGGAGCTGGAGGCGCTCGCGGCCGTCATCGCCCGGCACGACGTGACCGTCGTCTCGGACGAGATCTACGAGCACCTCGTCTACGACGGCGTCGAACAGCGGAGCATCGCGTCGTTCGGGCCCGAGATAAAGAAGCGGACCGTGGTCTGCAGCGGCCTGTCGAAATCATATGCGATGACCGGCTGGCGCATCGGCTACCTCGCGGGCCCCGCGGACGTCATAGCGGCGGTGAACAAGCTCGCGAGCCACAGCACGTCCGGCCCGACGTCGTTCGTGCAGAAGGCCGCGGCCGTCGCGCTCAACGGCGGCCAGGAGGCGGTCGCGGAGATGTGCGCGGAGTTCGACCGCCGCCGCCGCGTCATGGTCGGCCGGCTCAACGCTCTGCCCGGGATCACGTGCCGCACGCCGAAGGGCGCGTTCTATGCGTTCCCCAGCATCGCCAACTGCATCGGCCGCGAGATCGCGGGCACGCGCATCGGCGGGTCGATGGACTTCGCCTCCGTCTGCCTCGAGAAGGCCCGCGTCGCGCTCGTGCCCGGCATCGCGTTCGGCAGTGACGACCACGTCCGCCTTTCGTACGCGACGTCGATGGACCGCATCACGGCGGGGCTCGAGCGGCTCGAGGAACTTCTGAGCTGACCGCCGGCCGCGGACTCCGCCCTTGATTCCCGCGCTGATTTGCGGATGATGATGAAAGGGCCGGGCCGCCTGTGCAGGCCCGGGCCGGTGGAAGTCTGTCGAACGGGGGTGGCGCGTGCCCTACCTGACGATACTTACGGAAGACGGCCGCGGCGAGGGAGAGCCGACATCCATCCCGCCGGACGGGCCGTTCACCGTCGGCCGAGGCGCCGGGAGCTCGCTCCGAATCCGCGACCTCAAGATGTCGCGAATCCACTTCGAGATATCGTCCTCCCGCGGTTCGACCGTCATCACCGACCTCGGCAGCATGAACGGCACGCTCGTCAACTGCAAGCTCATCGCCTCGGTCGAGTTGAAGGACGGCGACGTGATACAGGCCGGCTACACGCGCCTCAGGTTCCATGCCGGCGAGCCGGGCGACCGGCGCGCTCCCGTTCACCGCGAGAAGCCGCCGGCGCCCGCGGGCGCAAACCCCGGCCACCCCGCACCGCCGCCCGCGGACGCGCCTCAGGCGTTCCTCGAGGAAGTCCGCCTGCTCGAAGAGCCCTCCGGGCCGTCGGACGAGGAGATCGCCGCCGCGCGGCGCATCGTGTTTGAAGGGGCCGGGCGCGCGCTCAAGCGCGGCGAGAAGGTGTGCTGCTCGTGCCGGCGACCGGTGGCGGGCAAGGACCTGAAGGCCGGCAAGGCCACCGACGTGCACGGCCAGGTCTGCTGCCCGCTGTGCATCGAACAGGACCCGCTCCTCGGCAAGACGGTCGCGGGATACCGCATCGACGCCAAGCTCGGCGCCGGCGCGTGGTCGTCCACGTACAACGCCCATCAGCTCTCGATGGCGCGCGCCGTCGTCTTCCGCGTCGTCAACACCCGCGTGATAGGCGACCGCGAGGTGATGACGCAGTTCCTCGCCGGGGTCAAGAGCGGCGGGCAAATCTCCCATCCGAACCTCGTCCGCATCTACGACATCGGCCGGGCCGAGGGGCTGTGCTACATCTCGACCGAATACATCGACGGCGCGAGCGCCCAGCAGCGGCTGGGCGAGAAGCCGCCGTTCACGGTCGCGGCCGTCGCGCAGATCATCGCCGAGGTCGGCGGCGCGGTCGATGTCGCGCACCGGCGGGGCGTCCTGCACCGTGACATCCGGCCCGCGAACATCATCCTGAACGAGGAGGGCATCCCGAAGCTCGCGGGGCTGGGTCTCGTGGCGAGCATCGAGGACGCCGCGGTCGCCGGCGTCGTCGACGTCCGGCACGGGGTCGAGACGGTCCTTTACTGGGCGCCCGAGTGCCTGGCCGCCCCCGCCGCCGCGGACAAGGCCTCGGACGTCTATTCGCTGGGCGCGGTGGCGTACGCCATGCTCGCCGGGAAACCCCCGTTCGAGCCCGCCGACCCCGCCCGGCTCGTCGGCGCGATGCGGCGCGACACCCCGCCGCCGCTGAACGCCCTTCGCAAGGAAGTGTTGCTCGCTGTGTCGAACGTCGTCGCGCGCGCGATGGCCAAGGCCCCGGCCGAACGGTACGCCGGCTGTCAGGAGTTCGCCCGGGACCTCGCCGCCGCCGCACGCTAACAGGACCGCGCGGCAGGTGCGGCGCGCGGCACACAAAGGGGAAGGACAATGACAGACGATTCTCCGGAACAATCGGAGCGCGAGCGGCCGAACGGCCCATCTGCACCTGTGGGTGTTCGTGGTCGGCGCAGTCGTTGTCATTCTGCTCATTGCAAGCGGGGCGTGGTCTTTTTGCCTCGCCAAGCTGAACTGCCAGGTCGATGCGAAACTCGCCGAGATCCGCAAGGCCGGGTATCCCGTCACTCTCGAGGAGCTCGACGCCTGGTACCCTTATCCCGAGGGAGAAAACGCAGCCGATGTGTACGAAGAGGCGTTCGCCGCGCTCGTCGACCCCGACAGCGAGAAGTTGGGCGACCTGCCGGTTGTCGGCGGGGGAACGTTGCCCGAACTTGGCGAGCCATTGCCGCCGGACATGCAGAAACGAATCGGCGAGTTCGTGGCCGCGAACGCCGAGGCGATAACCATTCTGCACCGGGCCGCTGCCATCAAAGGATGCCGGTTCAAGGTCGATTTGTCGTTGGGCGTGGACGCAATGTTACCTCATCTTGGCAAGCTGCGCGAGTGTTCAATGACACTCGCATTGGCGGCGTTGCTGGCCGCAGAAGAGGGACGTGGAGACGGCGTGACCGAGGCCATACGGTCGGGGCTGGCGGTGGGCCACTCGCTTGGAAACGAGCCCGACTTGATCAGTCAACTCGTCCGCATAGCATGCTTCTCTATCACGACCCACAACCTGCAGAGCGCGATGAACCGAACGACGCTGACCCCGGAACAATGCGCCGATCTTGCCGAGCGGCTCCGTGCCGCCGACGCTCCCGATGCCCTGGTTCGCGCGATGGCTGCCGCACGCTGTAGGTTCCACGCCTGTTTGCTGCCGGAGGGTGACGCATGGCAAGACGAGTGGTGGAAAGGGGACTCGACGGGATGGAGGATCAGTTCCCGCTTTGCTCGCGCCACCGGCGGCTCGGTGAGGGCGCGCCTCCTGTGGCTCGAAGTCACGGAGCGTTATATCAACGCTTTCCGGGCTCCCGAGAGCGAGCTTTATCGAAAAGCCACAGCAGTGGAAACAGCCGCCATCAGTGAGCTGGAACAAGATACCCGGCGTCTCACCGGTGTAAGCGCTCGCATTATCCTGATGGTGCTGCCATCTTACCGCAGGTGGGTCGCCGCCGACCTGAAATGCCGCGCGCAGCTGCGGACGGCGCGAACGGCGCTTGCGGTCGAGCAGTTCCGCCAGGCGAACGGCCGGCTTCCCAAGACGCTGGACGAACTCGTCCCCAAGTATCTGGACGCGGTGCCGCCCGACCCGTTCGACGGCAAGCCGCTCAGGTACAAGCGGCTCGAAAAGGGATACGTTGTCTACAGCATCGGCCCCAACGAGACGGACGACGCCGGCGCCGACTTGGCAAAATTGGTCAGTGGGTACAAGGGCGACGTGACGTTCCACATCCTGCGATGATGCGCGTTCGGCGGAGCATCACGCGGGACATTCGCCGGTTACTCGGTCAGGGGACGCGGCTCACGGCGGCTGCGGACGGGGAGAGCGCATTCCGTGACGAATGTGTTCATGTTGCCCATCCGAACCGGCGTGCCGCGGCGGTTGCCGGCGATGAGGTACTGCTTCGACATGTCGAGCGCCGTGAAGACCTCGTCGTCCGGGGAGTAGGACGCAAGGAACCGGACGCCGCGCTCGGTTACGGCGAAGACCGGAATCGCGGTCGAGACCTGGATGCGGGATGCCGGGCCGACGACCTCGCGCACGCCGGCCGACGCGCAGCTCCACACGGCATCGGCGTGGTCGCGCACCTCGCGGACGCGCCCGCGGCCCGCCCCGGTCGTGCAGACGACCACGACGGTCACGGTCGCGCCGTGTTCCCGTTCGACGGCACGGGCCTCGGCGAGGCCGCCGCCGAGATAGCCGTTGACCGTGACGACGATGTTCCTGTGGCCGAGTTCGGCCGCACGGCGCACCCCGGCGACCTGGTCGATGGTTCCCGTTTCCGCGAACGGCACGACGCAGCCGTGCTCCTCGAGCCGCCGGATGACGGCCGGGATGGGCGTCGTGTGGAAGAGCCCGTTCATCCGCGCGCCGACACCCTGTACGACGTCGGCGCGGTCCACGATGACCGTGCCCGCGCCGTCGCAGACGACGACGGCGCAGTCGAACAGCCCCCTCCGCATCGCGAACATCATCATCTCGGACGCGCCGTACGGGACGGCGATGTCGTCCCGCCGCAGCTCGCGTCGTTCGGTGAAGTGTCCGAACTTCGCGATCTTCTCGCGCGTCATCTCGGCGATCTGTTGCTTGAGTTCCTCGCGGTCGCCGGCGGCGCGGCGGTCGTAGAGGAAGTCGACGAGCGGGCAGTATTCGAGAAGCGGCTCGGTGACCTTGACGACCTCGCCGTGCGAGACGGCGACGAACGCGTGCATCATCCGCGAGACGTGGAGGTCATCATAATCGGCGGGGTTCAGGCCGACCTTGCGGAAGAGCTCACTCGTGTTCATCCGGTTCAACCGCCCCGCACTTGCAGACGCAGGGCCTTGCCGGCGGCGATGGTCTTGGCGGTCTTGAGCGCGGTTTCGCCGAGGCCGGTGAGCGCGAGCGTCCGGACCTTGAGCGAGCCGGCCTTGACCGTCAGCTCGACCGACGCGGCCTTCTTCGACGCCTTGATGCGGCACGTGCCCCAGGCGTTGCCGTTGGACCAGAAGTGCAGGCCGCTCTTCGCGGCGAACGTCATCGCGCCGTCGACGCCGGAATAGTGGAACCCGGTGAGCGCGGGCACGGCCGCCCAGGCGGCCATCGCGCGGGCGTAGTGATGCCCGCACTCGGCCTCGTCGAACGGGCTCCGCTTCCGGCCGTCATACCGGGCGCGGATGGCCTTGATCGCCCGCAGTCCGGCGGCCGTCTGGCCCTCGTAGAGCATGCCTATGGCGGCGGCGTACTCGAAGCCGGTCATCACCTCGTTGAAGTATGGGAACGGCCGGGTCGGGCGCTCGCCCTGCGGATACGTCGCCATCAAGATGGCCTTCTCGCCGTTCATGGCGAAGGTCCGCATGTTGTTGAAGTGGCCGTCGAGCGGGCCGAAGTTGTATTTCATGATGCTCTTCAGCGTGGTCTTGACGTGCCCGGGGTCGACGAGGTGGCCGAGCCCGCAGACGTGGGCGGTGTACTGGCCGACGAGCTGGTCGACGAGGCACGCCTTGCCGAGCTGCCAGTCGGGGGTCTCGCCGCCGCCATAGGCCAGTTGCGTGCTTTCTTCGATGTCAGCGGCTTTGATCGGGCGGATGTGGTGCTCGTAGTATTCGCCGTTGAAGAGGTTGGCGTCGACCCACGCCCTGCCGCGCTCGAAGAGGCCGCGGCAGGTCGCGGCGAACCCGGGGTCGCCCACTGCCTTCGCCATCTCCTCGGACGCCCGCAGAGCGCCGAGATACCAGACGCACATCTGGCCGTTCGGGCCGACGTAGTCGACGTCCATCGTGTTGTGCTGACATCCCTCCATCACGCCGTCCTTGTCGGCGTCCCAGCCGCCCTTGGCCCAGCAGAACGAGACCGCCTTCTTGACGTTCGGCCAGAACCGCTTGAGCATCTCCGTGTCGCCGGAAAGCTGCCAGTCGCGGTACATCTTCATCAGACAGCCCATCTGTCCGTCGGCGGCCGCCTTCCTGGATTCCTGCGCACGTTCGACGGGCAGGTGAACGCGGAAGCTCATGCAGCCGTCGTCATGCACGGCCTGCATGAACTCGACCTCGCGCATCGAGCGGGCGAGCGACCCGAAGAGCAGGGCGGTTGTGTGCTCGTAGTTCCAGACGTGCGTGCAGGAACCGAGGCAACAGCCGACGTTGTCACAGCATCCTTCAAACCCGTAGAACCGGCCGTCGTCGGTGCGGAAGCACGTCTGCGTCCGGAGCGTGCTGACGTTGCAGAGCGCGGCCTCCTTCACGGCCTGCGGCAGGTCGCTCTTGCAGAAAGTGTCGACGAACTCGACGGTCTCGGCCTCGAGCTTCGGCAGGGCGGCGGCGGTTCGTTCGGCAACGGCCCACGCGTCGGCGTACTGGGTCGCGTAGTAGTTGCCGATGTAATTCGGGTCGCACGCGGCGCCACAGCCGCAGTTCCCCTCGGCCTTGCCGTCCGTCGGCTTCTCGGCCTTCGCCGGCGTCCACGTCTGCCGGTTCGGGAAGTGCCACGTGAGGAGGAACGTTATCTCCCGGGTCCCGCGCGGCGGGATCGTGACGCCGGCCGCGAGCGAGCCGACGGGCTGTTCCTGCTTTTCACGGTCGCGGTCATCGAGCTTGCCGTCGGCGCTCAGGTCGTCCCAGAAATCAAGAATCGACGTCGCCCAGCCGCCCGCCTCCCAGGCCGTGCGGTGCGTAACGCCCGACGTTGCCAGCGTCGCCAGGGCCATTGTCCCGTACTGCTCGGCCGACTTGTCGACGCCCTGCGACGTCATCATCACGCCCTGAACCTTGCCGGACTTCTTGAACGCGTTCACGTTGTCCTTTGACGATCCGCCACTGCCGTCGGTCCCGATGAAGTTCCTGAGACTGCCGCAGACCGACGCGGTCACCGCCCGGCCCGTCTTGTTCCGGAGCACGTACCGGAGCACGGCAACCGGGATGCCGCTCTTGTCGGCGTCCGGCGGGACGAGCGGGTTGAACGCCTCGAGCCGCACATCGACCGGCACGTCCGGGTCCGAGAGGAGCACCTGGCCCAAGGGATAGGCCGCGCGGAACGAGCACTTGCGGAACCGCGGCAGGCCGTGGTTCGGGACCGGACAGCCGCTGGCGCCCTCGTAGTCGGCTTCGTCGATCTGGCCCTCGAGCGCGCGGCAGACCGCGTCCTGCCCGGCGGGCTTCGCGTAGAGCGCGAAGAAGCAACTGTCGGGCGTGAAGAGCTTCGCCGGGCGGTTGACGACCTCCCAGCTAAGCAGGTTCCCGCGCCCGCCCAGCGAGACCGTGCCCGTGCCGATGCCGCCCAGCGGCAGGGCAAGGCGCCGCAGATGGTTCGAATCGTAACTCGTCAGGACCGGCCAGTTCTTCCGGGACTTCATGTTCGCGCTCCTTGCTGTTGTTGCGTCCGCCCGCCGTCCGGGCGGAATAGCGTTGCGCGACATTCTATACGCAGGAACACAAAATGACAAAGGGCAAATGCAACGAAGCCGAACCGCCGCCTTGACATCCCGGGCCGTATTGCGTACGCTGTGTCGGGTGAAGGGCGCTTTGCAAGAAAGCGCTCAACTCCGTTGTAAGTTACTTTTGGGTGATGAGTCATGCCTAAGGACGGCCGCAGAGACAAGCTGAACTGGCGCAGCAAGAAGGCCTGCCACGGCCGGAAGCCGCGCACGGGCAAGCGCAAAGGGCACAAGAAGAACTGGTAGGTCCGCCGGCGCGGCCGACGGGCCGCAGAGGAGGAGCCCGAATGGCTCGACCGGGACGAATCGCCCTCGGCGTCGTTCTCCTGAGCGGGGCGCTCTTCGCCGGCGCCGCGCCCGGCGCCACCCCCGGCGTAACAGCGGCCGAGCAGGAGCGCGCGGTCGAGTTCTACAAGCGCATCGCCGACAAGGCCTCGCGCGAGCTCGCGCAAGACTTCGCCAAGGTCTACAGGCGCAGGGCCTACCTCCTCGACGTCGACCCCGTCGAAAAACTGGCCAAAGAATTCCTGAACAACACATACCGCATCGAGGACAGGGACCGGCTCCGGTACTTCGCCCTGTCGCTCGACGCCCTGGTGCGCGGCGCCAATCTCAAGGACCTTCAGGCCACGGTGAAGATGCTTCAGGACGGGAGCTACACGAACCAGCAAAGGGCTAAGTTCACCGAGGACTTCATCGGAGTGGCCGGGCGCTATTCGTCGCCGACCGCGCTGGCCATGCTTGCGGAAGAGGCCTACGACAGCGGCGTGGTCGGCCAGCGGCTGAGCGACTTCCTGTCGCTCGCGGTCTCGATCGCGAAGCGCGGCGAAGACCCGGACCACATCAAGCGAATATACGACGTGGCCCGCAAGATCGCGCCGTCCGTCGCGTTCCAGCGCGATTTCCTGGAAAAATGTTTCCGGGCCGTGCGCCTCGGCGCGCCGCCATTGCCCCTGACCGAAGCGGTCGAGCGCATGGGCAACAGGTTCGAGCTCGACACCCGGCTGGACGAGGCGCTCGACAGGATACTGCGGCTCTATTTTGCGGGACAGCCGTTCGGGGCCGCGGTCAACGCCGTCGTCCCGCCCGGGGCCGTGAAGAAAGAAGAATAACGCCTCCCCCGGCCCGCCGCGTCATATCACGCCTTCAAGACGCAGGAGCGTTCGCTTGAGCGGGAGCCCGAGCCCGTAGCCACCGAGCGATCCGTCCGCACAAATCACACGATGACAGGGGATCACGACGGGAAGCGGGTTCGCGCCCATCGCTCCGCCCGCCGCCCTCGCGCCGCGCGGACAGCCCGCCATCCGGGCAAGCTCGCCGTAGGAGCGCGTCTCGCCATACGGTATCCGCACGCACGCGCGCCATGCCCGGCGCTGGAAGGGCGTGCCAGAAGAAAGGTCGAGCGGGACGTCGAAGCGGACCGGCTCGCCCGCGAAGTACCGTTCGAGCCGCCGCCCGAGCCGCAACAGCTCCGGGGACGGGGCCGCTCCCGCAAGCGACGAAAGCTCCCGCCCGGTCGGCCTCAGCATGATGCGCGTGACGCCCGCGGCCCCGGCCTCGAGGCCGACGCGTCCGACCGGCGACTGAAAGATCAGCCCGTGCTTCACGCCTTCCTCATGTATGTATTGCCAGCCGGTTCACGTGCCGCATGATCTCGTCCACGTCGCGGGGCGCGGGCGGGGTCGGCGCCTTCCTCGTGTAGTGCACGCCGCCGCAGTGGCGGGTCCGCGCCCACGCCCGGCGCATCGACGCCAGCAGGCGGCCCCAGCCGGGGTCTCTCTTGCGCCCGGCGGCGCCGAACCGGTACACCGTTTCGAGGTATTGCGCGCCGACGACCATGTCGCGGAGCCGGTCCGCGTTTCGCGCCGCCGCCGGAATAGCGCGAGCCAGCGTTCGCCGCGCGTCCGCAACCACGGCCAGCCGCTCGCGCGAGAGCCGCCGCTCCTCCTGCGTGAACATTTTCGTGCGCGAGCCGGGATGAACGCCGTACACGATCCGCCAGTAGAGGTGCCGGTCGGGCGCGAGCGAATACAGCGTCCGGACGGCGTGCCCGGCCTCGCGCGCCCTCGCACCCTTCAGGCCCCAGAAGTCCTGTGCGAACCGCTCGGCGAAGCCGTCCGGCTCCAGCCCGCCGCACGAGAATATCCGGCCCGCGAGCGCCATCGGATATACGATCGTGCCGGGCACGTAGCGCCACGGGCACCAGGCCGTCGCGACCATGCCGGTGACGCCGCGCCGTTCGAGCGCCCAGCTCGAGAACTGCCGCAGGTTGGCGAAGTTCTCGTCGCTCGACAGGATGATGTTGCCGTAGCGCTGGATCGAGGGCGCGCCCCACACCTCGAACCCGCGCCGCGTGAAAAAGTCCATCGTGCTCGGCTCGTAGTCCGTGTAGTAGTGCCAGTCGAAGATGAGCGTGTCCCTCGGTGTGCGCCCGGCGATGACGCCCTCCGCGTCGTGCAGGAGGTGGTCGCCCCACATCGCCATCCGCGAGCCGAGGCCCGCGACGACGTCGTGGCACCAGACGACGTGGTCGGCGAAGAGCTCGTTCTTCGGCCGCTTCCTGAGCAGGGCGGCGGACGCGGGATTGTAGCCGAAATCCACCTCGTCGAGCCCGGCGTGGATCACCCTCGGCTCGAAGATGTCCACCACGTCGGTGAGCAGGCCCTCGATGATGCGCTGCGCCTCGGGATGAAACACGCAGACACTGCCGTTCCACTTCGCACCCTTGGGCGCCTCGCGCAGGTGGGCGTACTTGCTGAAGCGCGTGATGAAGCCGGTGTGCCCGAAGCACTCGATCTCGGGCACGACCTCGAGCCCGTACCCCCGCGCATCGTCGCGGAACGAGCGCATCTCGTCGGCCGTGAACGCGTGCGCCGTCGCGAGGCCGGGATGGGACGGGAACCGCACGGCGCAGCCCGTGTCGTCTGCGAGGTGCAGGTGCAGGACGTTGTAGCCCCACTCCTTGAGGAGCGGCAGGAGCGAGCGGTAGTAGTCGTGGCGCTCGGTCAGGCGCGCGAAGTCGAGCATCACGCCTCGATACGGGAACGCATGTTCCATCCGTGGCCTCCTTTATTCGGACGCAAGCCGGTTAACCTGCGGCATGATGTCGTCGTAATCGCGCTCGGCCGGCGGCATGGCCGATTTGCCGAAGTAGTGCCGCCCCTCGCGGAACCGCGTCCGGCCCCACGCCCCCTGCATCGCCCGTTGTACGCCGCGGAACTCGCGCCGCCCCGCCTGCGCGCCCGCGCCGAACCTGTAGACCGCGCGGAGATACTTCGCCGCCGTGACGAGGTCGCGGAGCCGGTCGGCGTTCCGCTTCGCCGCACCGACCGCGCCGGCCAGCGCGCGGCCTGCGTCTTCGACGGTCGCAAGCCGCTCGCGGCAGACGCGGCGGTCCTCGCGGCAGAACGTCTCGGCCGGCTTGAAGCAGGTGTGGCCGTAGAGGAAGCGGTGATGCTCGTCGCGCGACGGCGCGGCCTCGTACAGCGCCTCGACCGCGCGGCCGACCTTGCGGGCCGCCGCGCTCCTGAGCCCCCACATGAACTTCGCAAACCCCGCCGCGAAATCGTCCGGCACCAACTCGTCGGACGAGAAGAGCCGGCCCGCGACGGCCAGCGGGTACTCGATCGTGCCGGGCACGTATCGGTACGGGCACCAGACGCAGGCGTCCACGCCGGTGACGCGGCCCCTCGGCGGCGCGCTCTCCCGCCGCTGGAGCGCATAGCCCGACGCCCGCCGCAGACTCGACAAGCTCTCGCGGTTCGACATCACCGCGTTGCCCGCGCGTTGGATGGACGGGACGGCCCAGACTTCAAGCCCGCGGTCGAGATAGAAGTCGAGCACGCCCGGCTCGCAGTCCGCGTCGTACATGCAGACGAAGATGATCGTGTCCTTCGGGATGCGGCGGGCGATGACGCCTTCCTTGTCGGCGACCGGGCCGTCGTCCCACATCCCCATCCGCGCGCCCAGCCCCGCGATGACGTCGTGGCACCAGACGACGTGGTCGGCGAAGAGCTCGTTCCGCGGCCGCGTTTCGAGGAGCTTCTTCGTCGTGTCGTGCCAGCCGAAGTTCACCTCGTCGAGCCCCGCGTGGATGATGCGCGGCCGGAAGATGTCGGCCACGTCGCGGAGCAGGTCGGCGAGCAGGTCCTTCGCCTCCTGCTCGAATACGCACATCCCGCGGAACCGCCCGCCGGTCTCGTCGATTTCTTTCAGGTGGCAGTATTTCTGCGTGTCGGTGATGAACTCCGTGTGGCCGAACGTTTCGAGTTCCGGCACGACGTCGAGCCCGTGTGCGTGCGCCTCGTCGACGAACGCCCGCATCTCGTCGGCCGGGTAGGCGTGTTCGGTAGCCAGCTCCGGGTGCGATGGGAACTCGATCAGACAGCCGGGGTCGTCGGTGAAGTGCAGGTGGAGCGTGTTGAACCCCCACTCCTCGAACATCGGCAGGAGCGAGCGGTAGTAGTCGTGTCGTTCCGGCAGGCGGACGATGTCCAGCATGACGGCGCGGTTCGGGAACGCGGGCTCGGGCATCGTCTTCTCCTGCGGCGGCCGGCCGCCGCGCGGACAATATAGGCGCGCCCCCCGCGCCTGTCAATCACGGCGGGCGGCGCGATGGCTCGGGCGACTACTCCCCCGTCACGGTCACGACGATCCTGCGGTCGCGCGGCTTGATGTCGCATTCAAGGAGGAACACCTGTTGCCACGTGCCGAGGACGGCCTTGCCCCCGCTCACGGGCACGGTGAGCGACGGGCCCAGGAGCGTCGCCTGGAGGTGCGAATGGCCGTTGCCGTCGTGCCACGCCTGCTCGTGCCCGTACGCGCGGCTCGGCGGCATGAGCTTGTCGAGAATCTCCGGCAGGTCGCGCTCCAGGCCCGGCTCGAACTCTATCACGCCGACCGCGCCCGTACTGCCGACGTTGAACACGTGGGCCGTACCCGTCTTGATTCCGGAGTTCGCGACCACGGCCGCGACCGCGTCGGTGATGTTGTGCATGTCGCCGTGCCCGCTCGTCGATATCCCGAGTTCTTCCCGATGCACCATGTTGATTTCTCCGATGGATGAACGCCCGTGGCCGGCTATGTTATCCGCCCCGGCCCCGGCGCTCAAGCGCTCCCGGCTGCGAAATCCGCCCCCCGGAGCGAAATCCGCCCCCGAAGAGCACCGATGGGACAAAAGCAATGTATACTATTTTGGCTCATGTGAGCCAAAATAGTATACATATCGCGGGTGGCTCGGCACCGGCGATCTGCTCCTCAACCGCCGGTCCGTCCGCATCGCCAAGGGCTTCACCGCTCAGCCGTTGACAAGCCGCGGCCCCGGCCACAGAATCCGCCGCAACCGACGGCCCTTGAATACGCACTATCCTGGGCCACGTGAGCCAGAAGAGCATGCATATTGCTGGCGGCTCGCGACCGATGATCTGCTTCCAAACCCCTGGTTGGCCTGCATCGCAAACGGCCTCGCCGCTCACGCCGTTGACGAGCGGCGGGCGGGGTCACAGAATCCGCTACAACTGACGGCCCCTCAATGTATACTATTTTGGCTCACGTGAGCCAAAATAGTATACACGTCGCGGGTGGCTCGGCACCGGCGATTTGCTTCTCAACCGCCGGTCCGGTCGCATGGCATTTGCCGCATACGCCATTGACAAGCCGCGGCCCCGGCCATAGAATCCGCCGCGCTCGACCGTCCCTTCAAGGAGCCAACAAATGCCGAACGTGACGCTGATGGGTGCGGGCAGTTTCTTCACGCTCCCGCTCTTCCGCGACATCATGCAGATACCCGACATCGACGGCGGCACGATCGGCCTCGTCGACCTCGACCCCTACCGGCTCGACCTGAGCAAGCGCCTGCTCGAGCGGGTCGCCGAACTGCTCGGCCAGCAGAAGAAGTGGGCGGTCAAGGCCTCGACCGACCGCCGCAAGGTTCTGCCCGGCACGAACTACCTCATCAACTGCATCGAGGTCTCGGGCGTGGCGACCGTGCGGCACGACTACCGCATCCCGAAGAAGTACGGCGTCGACCAGTGCATCGGCGACACGACGGGGCCCGGCGGCCTGATGAAGGCGCTCCGCACCGTGCCCGTCTGGCTCGATATTGTCCGCGACGCCGAGGAACTCTGCCCCGACGCGCTCGTCATGAACTACACGAACCCGATGTCGATGATGAGCTTCGCGACCGTCCGCTCGACCCGAATGCCGTACATCGGCCTGTGCCACTCCGTCCAGGGCACGTCGCGGGCGCTCGCTCGCTACGCCGGCGTCCCGTATGACGAGATGCACTGGCGCTGTGGCGGCATCAACCACATGGCCTGGTTCACCGAACTCTCGCACAAGGGCCGCGACCTCTACAAGGTCATCCGCAGGCGGCTCGACCGGAAGGCCAAGCTCGGCGACCATCCGCTCTACGACCACGACCGCGTGCGCTTCGACCTGATGCGCAACTTCGGCTACTTCGTCACGGAGTCGAGCGGACACCTGTCGGAATACGTGCCCTACTACCGCAAGCGGGACGAGGTACTCGACAAGTATTGCCAGGGGGGCTACGCGGGCGGGCGCGGCTTCTACGCAAAGTCGTGGCCCGGGTGGCGCAAGAATTACGACCGTGACCGCGAGGCGATGCTCGCCGGCAGGCGGGACATCCCGCTCGGCCGCGGGCACGAGTTCGCGTCGTACATCATCGAGGCGCACCGGAAGAACCAGCCGGTGATCATCCACGGGAGCGTCGAGAACCGCGGGCTCATCGACAACCTGCCGGCGGAGGGCGTCGTCGAGGTCGAGGTGGCCGTTGACAAGGCGGGCTATCACCCGTGCAAGTTCGGCCCTCTGCCGCCGCAGGTGGCCGCATTGTGCGCGTCGAACATGCGGCACTTCGAGCTCGCCGTCCGTTCGGTGCTCGACCGCGACCGCGAGGCAGCGATCCAGTCACTCCTCCTCGATCCGCTGACCGCGGCCGTCTGCTCGACGGATGAGATCCGCCGGATGTTCGAGGAGCTCGTTCGGGCCGAGAAGGACCACCTGCCGAAATACATCACGACGGGCGTCCGGCGGAAGTAGGGAGGGCCGCCCGGAGCCGCGGGCCGTTTGCTTTTTGATTGACTCGGGGGCTTGGGCGGGGTATATTCCCCAATTCGCCAGTATTTCGCATGTCGGGGCAGGCCCGGCATGCGTGGAGGGCTCCATGGCTATTGCCAAGTGGCGCCACGACATCGACAGCATCGACCGCCGGCTCCTCGAGCTGATCTCGCGGCGGGCGCGCATCGCCGCCAAGATCGGGGGCGAGAAGGCCCGCTCGGCGCGCCGGGCCTTCGTCCCCACGCGCGAGAAGCAGATTCACAGCCGGCTCCGGCGGCTCAACCGTGGCCCCCTGACCGACGCGACGGTCCACGGCATCTTCCGCGAGATTGTCTCGGCCTGCCGCGCTCTCGAAGAGCCCATCCGCGTCGCCTATCTTGGGCCTGAGGCCACGTTCACGCACGTGGCCGCGCGCGACATCTTCGGGCATGCCGCCGAGTACGTGTCCGCGCGCGACATCCGGTCCGTCTTCGCGACCGTCGAGACCGGCCGCGCCCACTGTGGCGTCGTGCCGATCGAAAACTCGTCCGAGGGCGCCGTCCGCGAAACGCTCGACACGTTCATTGCGAGCGAGCTCAACATCATGTCCGAGGAGATTCTGCCCATCCACCTTACGCTCCTCGGGAACGGGGCGCTCTCGCGCGTGAAGCGGGTCTGTTCGAGGCCCATCGCGCTGGCCCAGTGCCGCGAGTGGCTGACCGCGCACATGCCCGACGCCGAGATGGTCGAGACGGCCAGCACGGCCCTTGCGGCGGCCGAATGCGCCAAGCGCAAGGACACGGCGATAGTGGCCCACGAGATGGCCGCCGGGCTTTACGGACTCAAGGTGCTCCAGGCGCGCATCGAGGACTACGAGAAGAACGTCACGCGGTTCCTGGTCGTCGGGGCCGACCGGCCGCCGCGCACCGGCCGCGACAAGACCTCGGTCCTCTGCTCCATCAAGCACGAGTCCGGCGCCCTCTGGCGGCTCCTCAACATCATCAAGAAGCACGGGCTCAACCTGACATACCTCTACCCGCGGCCGTCGCGCGACAAGCCGTGGGAGTATTTCTTCTTCTTCGACGTCGAGGGGCACCGGGACGACGACAAGGTCGCCGCCGGGCTCGCCGGCGCCGAGAAACAATGCAGTTTTTTCAAGGTCCTCGGGTCGTTCCCCAGGGCCGACTGACATGACCGCGGAGACCGCAACATGAGACGCCCCTTCATCGCTGGCAACTGGAAGATGAACAAGGACCTCGCCGGCTCGCTCGAGCTCGTGAACGCGCTCAAGGCCGGGGTCGGCGAAATGGCGAACGTGGAGGTCGGTGTGTTCCCGCCGTACGTTTATCTGGCGGCCGTGGCGGCGGCTCTCAAGGACAGCCGCATCATCGTCGGCGCGCAGAACATGCACCACGAGCCCAAGGGCGCCTTCACCGCCGAGGTCTCGGGCCCGATGATCCTCGACGTCGGCGCGACCCACGTCATCATCGGCCACTCCGAGCGCCGCCAGTACTTCGGCGAGACGAACGCGGGCGTCAACACGAAGCTCAAGGCCGCGCTCGCCTGCGGCCTCAAGCCGATCGTCTGCGTCGGCGAGACGCTCGACCAGCGCCAGGCGGGCGACACCGAGAAGGTCGTCGGAGAGCAGGTCTCGGCGGCGATCGCCGGCCTCTCGCCCGAACAGGTGCGCGGGCTCGTGCTCGCATATGAGCCGGTCTGGGCCATCGGAACCGGCGTGACCGCCTCGCCCGAGCAGGCGCAGGAGACACACGCGTTCATCCGGTCCGTGCTGGCCGACCGGGCCGGCGGCGAGGCCGCGGACGCCGTGCGGCTGCAATACGGCGGCAGTGTCAAGCCGGACAACGCGGCGGAGTTGCTCGGCCAGGAGGACATCGACGGCGCGCTCGTCGGCGGGGCCAGTCTCGACGCCGGGTCGTTCATCGGCATAGTGAAAGCGAAGGAGGCCTAGGTGCATACGCTCAGGACGGTTCTGTTCGTTATCTTCGTGGTCGACAGCCTGCTTCTGGTGATCGCCATCCTGCTTCAGTCGGGCCGCGGCGGCGGCCTGGCCGGCGCGCTCGGCGGGATCGGCGGGGCGGAGTCCGCCCTCGGCGTCCGCGCCGCCAGCCAGATAGAGAAGGCCACGGGCGTGTTGGCCGTCATCTTCTTCGGCACGGCGCTCGCCCTCGCGTACACGTCGCCCGAACACGTGGCCGCGCCGGTTGACGTGCAGACCGGGGAACGCGGCGGCGCGGCGGCTATCGAGGCCGGCCCCGCCGAGGAGGCCGCGCCCGGCGAGGCCGAAACGCTGGAAGGCCCGGCCGACGAGGCCGGCGCAGGCGAAACAAGCGCTCCTCCGGCCGAGCTCCCGGTCGAGCTTCCGGCGGACACGCCGACAGACCCGGCCACCAAGACCGAGTAATTGCCATGCCGAACAGCATGACGGGCTTCGGACAGGCGAGCGTCTCCGGCCGCAACATGTCGGCTGACGTCATCGTCCGCTGTGTCAACGGCAAGCACCTCAAGACCAAGATGCACCTCGGAATCAACATGCCCGCGGTCGCCGAGCGCATCGGCGCTCTCGTCGCCGAATACGTCCGGCGCGGCTCCGTCGATGTCTCCGTCCGCCTCGACTGGTCGGGCGCCGGCGGAGTCGCGTTCAACGAACGCGTCATCACGAGCTACGTCCAGCAGCTCAGGCACATCACCGCAAAGCTCGGGCTTCCCGCCGAGATACGCGCCGAGCAGGTCGCTATGCTGCCCGGGGCGGTGATGACGGAAGGCGTCTCGGTTCACGAGGCCGACCGCGTCTGGGCCAAGGTCCGCCCGGTGGTGCGCGAGGCCCTCGACAAGATGGTGCGGATGAGGGCGTCGGAGGGGCGGAAGCTGGCGGCCGAACTCAAGCGGGCATGCTCGCGGATGGACCGCTTGCTCAAGCGCATCGAGTCGCAAATCCCCAAGGCCGGGACGCAATACAGGGAACGGCTCACCGCGCGGGTGTCCGCCCTGCTGAAGGACGCCGGCTCGCGGCTCGAGCCCGGCTCGCTCGCTCGCGAGATCATCATGTTCGCCGAACGCGCCGACATCTCCGAAGAACTGTGCCGAATGCGCGCGCACATCGACCACTGCCTGGAGGCGCTCGGCGCCGACGGCTCCGGCCGGAAACTCGAGTTCATCGCACAGGAGATGCACCGGGAAGCCAACACGATGGCGTCGAAGGCGAGCGATCCGGTGATGACCGAACTGATCATCGACCTACGCGGCGAGGTCGACAGTGTGCGCGAACAGGTGCTCAATCTGGAATGAACGAACACGGCGGAGCCCCGAAGCGCGGAAAGGTCGTCGTCATCTCGGGCCCGTCCGGGTCGGGCAAGACCACCGTGTGCAACCGCCTGCTCTCGGACCCGAACCTTCGGCTGAGCGTTTCGGCCACGACGCGGGCGGCGCGGCGCGGCGAAAAAGACGGCGTCGATTACGTCTTCGTGAGCCGCGCCGACTTCCTCGCGCGGGCGAAGCGGGGCCAGTTCGCGGAGCATGCCGAGTACAACGGCAACCTCTACGGCACACCCCGCGAGCCGCTGGAGCGGGCGCTCGGCGAGGGCCGCACGGTGCTCGTCGAGATCGACGTGCAGGGCGCGGCGCAGGTCCGGAAGCTGTACCCGGACGGCATCTACATCTTTCTGGACGCGCCCGGGGGCGACGTCGCGAAAGAGCGCCTCGAGCGGCGGAACACCGAGTCGGCCGACGAGCGCCGCCGGCGGCTCGAGGCGGCGGAACACGAACGGGCGGCGACGCGCGGGCTGTTCGATCACAGCGTGGTGAACGACGATCTGGACGAGACGGTCGAAGAGGTTCGCAACATAATTCGCGGCGGCGCGGCCGCCGGCGCAAACGGCAGGAACAAGAGAACAGGAGGACTTTCGTGAACGAACAACGGTTGCACCGGCTCGCGGGCAAGTTTGGCGGACGGTTCAAGCTGACCGCCCTGGTTCAGAAGCGTCTGGCCCAGCTGATGGCCGAGCGCAATGACGTCATTGTCAAGAACTGCGGCGGGCGGCCCATCCGCCTCGTCGTGGACGAAGTCGACAAGGGCGGGCTGGAGCTTGCCGGGCAGGACGGGAAGGCCGTCGCCGTCCCGTCCGACAAGGAAAAGGGCGCGTAGACACGAGCGAAGGGAGCCCGGGATGAAGGGGCGCGAGATCGTTCTCTGCGTGACGGGCGGGATCGCGGCGTACAAGGCCGCGGACCTCGCGTCGAAACTGCGCCAGCGCGGCGCCAACGTCACCGTCGCGATGACGGACGCCGCCCAGCGGCTCGTCGCCGCCGCGACGTTCCGCGCCGTCTCCGGCAACCAGGTCGCCGTGACGCTCTGGCCCGAGCCGGGCGTACGGCCGCTCGATCACATCTCACTTTCGGAACGCGCCCACCTGGTCGTCGTCGCGCCGGCAACCGCGAACTTCATCGGCAAGGTCGCCGCGGGCATCGCGGACGACGTGGTGACGACGACGGTGATGGCGGCCGCGTCGCGCGTCCCGGTCGTCCTGGCGCCCGCGATGAACTCCGCAATGTGGGAGAACGCAGTCGTCCAGCGCAACGTCAAGGCGCTGGCGGCCCTCGGCTACCAGCTCGTCGGCCCCGGCGAGGGCTGGCTCGCGTGCGGGACCGTCGGCCCGGGCCGGATGGCCGAGCCCGACGAGATCGCCGAGGCCGTCGAGGCGGCGCTCCGATGAGGATCCTGGTCACGGCCGGACCCACCCGTGAATTCATCGACGACGTGAGGTACCTGAGCAACGCATCGAGCGGCCGCATGGGCTGCGCGATTGCCCGCTCCGCGAAAGACGCCGGCCACAACGTCACGCTCGTGTGCGGACCGCTCGAATGCGAGCCGCCCGAATGCGACGAAATCGTCCGCGTCGTCTCCGCCGCCGAGATGCGCGACGCCGTCCGCCGGCACGCGGACGGGGCCGACGCGGTTGTCATGGCCGCGGCCGTCGCCGACTACGCACCCGCGGAACGCCGAGCCGGCAAGATGGCGAAATCCGACGACGACCTCGTCCTGCGGCTCACACGGACGGCCGACATCCTCGCGGAACTGGGAAGCCGGAAGGGTGGCCGCATCCTCGTCGGTTTCGCGCTCGAGGCCGGGAACGCGCGCGAAAACGCGCTCCGGAAACTCCGCGGGAAGAACCTTGACCTGATTGTCCTGAACGGCCCGGCGGCGATGGGCGCCGACCGCGCGAGCGCCGAACTGATCTTCGCGTCCGGCGCGGCCGAGATACTGTCCGACCGGCCAAAGTCCGAGATCGCGGACCGGATCGTCCGCGCCGTCGAAGAGCTGAAAAAGTCACCGTGAGGAAAGCTGATGAAGCGAGTCGATCTGTGGATAAGGGTTCGTGAGGACTGCCGGGACGTTCCCCTGCCGAAATACATGAGCGAGCACGCGAGCGGCATGGACCTCTGCGCCGCCGTGCCGGGGCCGGTCGTGCTCCGGCCCGGCGAGCGGGCGCTCGTGCCCGCGGGGTTCCACATGGCCCTGCCGCCGGGATACGAGGCGCAGGTCCGGCCCCGGAGCGGGCTCGCCGCCAAGCACGGCGTCACGGTCCTAAACACCCCGGGCACGATCGACGCCGACTATCGCGGCGAGGTCAAGGTCATTCTCGCGAACGTCGGGACCGAGCCCTTCTCGATCAGCCGCGGCGACCGCATCGCCCAGATGGTCATCCAGCCCGTCCTCCGCGCCGACCTCAAGCCCGTGGACGAACTCCCCGAGTCCGCGCGCGGCCACGGCGGCTTCGGCCACACGGGGACAAGCTGAGCGGTCTTATTATCTAGGCGTGCGCGCCTCAGCGCGCAACCCAAAGCAAATGGTTTTGACTTCCCCCCGTGGAAGCCAGTATGATGCTTGGGTGCCAACATGACCAAAAAGGGCCAGCAAGCGTGACAAAGAATCCCTCTGCTCTTCTCGGCGAAGTCCTAGGACGCCCCTCTGTCGAATTCGCTACTATCCCAGGGTCCGGGACATGCCCCTTCATGCGTTCTTTTTTTGAGAGCTGGCCGCCAGGACGGAAAGCCGGCGTTCACTGTGTTAAGCCCAAGACCGGGTGCGTTTGCTCGCTCCACCGGTCACCGTATGGCCCGCGAAACGACACACTGCAACCGGCCACTCTCGTCTGTGTCTGCCCGAAGAGGTTTCTCGAAAACTCGATCATCGACGACATCATGAGAGAATGTTGGCCGGGTGAGACCGAAGGCGCGGTCCGTGTCGTTTGCGAACCGCGTCTCGGCGACGCAGGAAATGTTGACCTCGTCGTTGTTAGGCTAGACAAAACAGGCGAATCTGTCAGAGACTTCCTTTCTGTCGAACTGCAGGCTGTTGACATCACCGGGAGCTACCAGAACGTCCTGTCCGACGTAAGAGCGGACCAACAGACATCAGAAGTTCACTATGGTTTTAACACCAAGAACGTCTACAAGAGGTTCGTTCCGCAACTAATTCAGAAGGGGTTTATTCATCAGGCATGGGGTAAGCGCCTCGTGGCAGTGGTCCAGGATTTTATCCTTGGCGATATTGCGAAACGGTCAGGGGGGACAGTGCCGGAAGTTGCGAAGAAGGCAGCTAACTTGGTTTTTCTGCCGTATTCTTTCAGTGCAGTGGCGGGCTCTTACCGAATGGTTCCACAGACGCCGGTTTACACGTCTCACAACTTGCTCGCTAACCTTCTATACCAGACGCGCATGCCAGCCCGCGAGGAGTTTGAGAGCCTGCTGCTCAAGAAGATCAAGACGGGGAGCTGACCGCTGTAATGGATCGGATCAGCAAGACCGCACGCAGTCGCAACATGACGCAAATCAGGTCCAAGGGTTCTCGGACAACAGAGAAGCGCATGCGGGCGCTCTTGGTGTCTAGGAAGTTTCGCGGGTGGCGCATGCACCCGAAGATACTGGGGAACCCGGACTTCGTTTTCTTTGCTGAGCGAGTCCTCGTTTTCACAGACGGATGTTTTTGGCACGGATGTCCTGTCTGCGGTCACGTGCCCAAATCGCACCGCTTGTATTGGAAACCGAAAATTGAGAGGACCGTTGCCCGTGACCGCCTGTACGGACGGCGCTTGCGGTCTGAAGGTTGGGCAGTTTTTCGTGTGTGGGAACACGAGCTCTCAGCGTCCGCTGATGATGTGTTGGACCGGCTTCGGAGGGTTCTCAAGAAACGGTCGCAAAGCTTGCGCGGAAAGCGCGTGTCCGATCTGACGGGCTAGCGCCTCTGCCAACATTGGGGCAACGGCATTTCCCACCTGTCGATACTGACTTGGCTTGCTGCCCAAGAACCTAAAAGTATCTGGGAAAGACTGAAACCGCGCCGCTTCCCGCACACTGATAATCCGATTCTGCTTGTAGTGGACGACCGTTCCCCAGTGCGGGTCGCACTTGGTCATGATCGTGAACGACAGCCCGTCTGGGTCCAAACGCCCATAACGTCTCGTGTGATCACTTCTTCTAGCCTTTTTCATGCCATCCGGCAGAAGCTCTTTGGGGATGTCACGCCAACTGCCACCCGGCTTGACGTGTTCGAACCTTTCCAGATTCACGCGGGCCATGTTGGCACAATGGTGGTTCCAAAGCACGTCCGAGTGTCTACGCAGGAGGCGCTGATAGTCCGAACGCGGACCGTCAAGGTAACGCTGTTCGTCGTGTCCTCCACCGGACGGGATCGGTGGCAGGTCGCTTATGGCTTCTGCGACAGAGATGGGCTTTCTTAGCCAGAAATGTTGACCTGTGCCGCCCTTCTTCTGCACTGCGAAGGCATAGGTCAGTTCTCGTCCCCCAGTGAAATTCGGGCGCGCGCCCGAAAAGCAAAACGGTTGCGGGAATTGGAAATCGCATCCCACGCGGTTGGCTACAATAATCAGGCGCCATCGCTCCTGCGGCACACCGTAATGGCACGCGTTCAGAATGCGATAGACCGGTCTGTATCCCGCGCGTTCGAATGCTTGGCAAACGGCGGCCAGATACTTGCCACGCGCCATCGAAACGAGCCCAGGCACATTCTCCAGAACCGCAAATTTGGGCCTGATTCCCTCAAGCACCAGTCGCACGTAATGGAGGAATAGGTTGTTGCGTTCGTCCTTTTCTGATCGTACTGGTGCGTTGATGGAGAATCCTTGGCATGGCGGACCGCCTATGAGCACATCTAGTTCCGTGCTCTCCAGATTGGTGCCGCGGAGGACGTCGCCTGCGGTAAGCTGCTCTATCGGCGACACAAACCCCTTGGCATTGGGGAAGTTGTGTGCGAACGTTCTGGCACAGTCCTCATCAATATCGTTAAAGAAGACGGTATGGAACCCCACTTGTTCGAAACCGACGGAAAGGCCCCCTGCGCCGCTGAACAAGTCTCCGCACGTAAAAGTCGTCGGGTTTGTCTGATAAGCCGCATGAGCTTCCCTGACACACGCCTCGATGTCCCCACGTGCAAAAAGCCACGCTCTGCCCGCTCTCTTCCCTTTGAGCCGGCCACTGTGAAGCCATCGATAGGCTGTAGGGCGCGATATTCGCAAAACGGAGCAAACTTCCTTCAGGGTCATGTACTTGTCCATTCTGAACCCCTGTGATCGATTGTGATATATTATGCTCTATTACCCTGGGGGGGGTCAACATCTATCTTGGAGAAATCTTGGGTGTTTATTCGTGCTGGAGACTCGTTCTTGCATGCTTCTTCGCGCCATCGTACTTCCATGAGTGCGGCGCATCAAATCTGAAATCAACACAGGGTCCTATATCGCTGAGGCCCAGATTTCAAGCCTAGAACCGGTAGAGTTCGGTACAACGGGAGCAGATGGGGAATGCGCCGCAACGCTTGACGGTGCGGCGGTATCGCCGGTACGACTCGTTGTTCCATATCTCGCGGAAGGACGACTC